>Ga0307423_1000046_pt1 | contig 63306 bp, 51 predicted proteins | sample SalMarWE160310MG_FD_202154 | JGI IMG/M metagenome (GOLD analysis project Ga0307423, IMG submission 202154) | Salt marsh sediment microbial communities from the Plum Island Ecosystem LTER, Massachusetts, United States - WE1603-10 | ecosystem: Environmental > Aquatic > Marine > Intertidal zone >...
AAAGGTGCTCCTGAAAGGGGTGACGCTGGCGCCGGGGGAGGTGTTGACCGATGTGGACCTCGATAAATCCGCCTCACAGATCGCGAACTTCTCTCCGGTGGAAAGGGCCGTCGTCGAGACGGTGCCCGTCCAGAACTCGCAGGTCGACGTGGATTTCGACGTCGTCGAGAAACGGCGCTGGACACTCGAGGCTGGGGGAGGCTGGAGCACCGAGCGAGGATTCGGTGCGGCCTTCGGTGCTCGCGATGACAACCTCTTCGGCCGCGGCATCGGCCTCAACCTGCGTGGGAGCCTTGATTCGATCGGAAAGAAGGTCTTCCTGATAGGTTCGATACCACCGTCGCCCGGCGGCCGCCTGGCGTTCATCACGACTCTCGGCTACACGACCGGCGACGCGGATTTCGATCCTGCCGCATGGAATGAAGACGAGAATCTAGCTTCCCTCGAAGCATCCTACCGGGTGTCGACCGGCGCCCTTGTCGCCACGTACTACCGATGGACCTCGACCCGCACATACGAAAAAGACCCTGGAGATTTCAGTTTCGAATATCTGACCCGGGTGGGAACGTTGGGCGTGCGGACGGTGGTGGATCGGTTTGACTACATTTTCGATCCCCGGAGCGGCTGGGGCCTGACCTCGGATCTCGGCTGGAGCGGCGAAGCTATCGGGTCCGACCTTCAGTACGTGAGCTGGCTCTCCGGATTCAGTCTCGCGTTGGAGCCGATGAACGGTACGACCTGGCACCAGGCGATTCGCCTCGGCATTTCGGAGCCTTTGAAGGGGACCAATCTCAATCCTAACGCCAGGTATTTCGCGGGAGGCCAATCCTCGATTCGGGGCTTCGACCTCAATACGGTCGGGCCCGTGGACTTCGGGGAAGATTTCACACTGGTGCCGGCCGGTGGTGGCGCCCTGCTCGTCCTCAACGAGGAGTTGCGGATCCCGGTGTGGAATGCACTGCGGCTGGCCGTCTTTGCCGATATCGGCCAGGTGTGGGAGAGCTGGCGGCAGGCGGACTTCGATCTCTCCGTCGGTGTCGGTTTCGGAGTCCGTTGGTCGACCCCCATTGGTCCGCTATGGGCCGATATCGCCTGGCCGATGGCGAATATCGGCATCAGCTCGCGCAAACCGAAGTTCTATTTGGGGATTGGACGCCCGTTCTAGCCTGTCCCCGTTCCCTACGACCAGACGCAATCACTATCGGGATCGCTATCGCTATCGAACGCCCACCCACCGCGAACCTTCGGTCCGCGGCAACGCGTCCTCAGTCCTCCGGATCTCCGAGAGCAAGCTCTCGTCGAACCGTTGTCCCTCGTCTGCTACGCGGCTTCGCCGCGCGGGCGGGCCGTTTTTCTGTTCCTCTCTGAAGATAAAAGGGATCCCGCGAATCCAGGGAGTTTGCCCCCTCCGCCCTTTTTCCTCGCGTCGATCCCGGACCTGGAGGCCGCGATTCGCTTGTCGGTTTCGTCGGGATGATCACAAGATCGATTCCTCCTCGCCTCTGTCGCTCATCGCAGCTCCAGGCCCAACCTCGGCGCGACACGAAATCTCTGCTTCCGGCTTCGTGCTTCGCACTTCGCCGTGATGCAGTCGCTCCGACTTCGTGAGGCGCGCTCCCGTCGGTGCAGGCCCGAAGTCGGCGTGGCGCCTGCGGCGCCTGCGAGCTTCGCTTGCTGTCGTTTTCGAGCTTCTGCTGCGGCCCACGATCCGCCGCAATCTGGCGCCCGCAAGCGGACGCCATCTCGCGACGGCTCCCGGCCCTCGCGACGAAGCCCTTCACTCCAGCGACCGCCGACGGTCGCCGTTGTGTCCGAATTGTGGGTGAATGAAGGAGCTTCCTCAAGCCGCAGGTCCCAAGCCTCAAGCCACGGGCGGCGGGGTGGGCGCTAGCGTCCCGCGCTTTTGAGAACCGACTTCGCGAAGGCCGCGTCCGGTCCGTTCGGTGCCAGCTTGACGTACTGGTCGAGGTCGATCAGTGAGTTGTCCTTGCGGCCCAGCTTGTCCCAGGCCATCGCCCGATAGAAGTACATCGGCGCATAACGGGGGTCGACTGAAAGGCCGAGGTCGAAGGCGTCCTTGGCTTCCTTCCACTTTTCCGCAAACAGATAGGAGAGCCCGATCTGGTGGTTGACCATCGGCTCGTCAAAGCCGCCCCGGACGGCGAGGCGCAGCGCCGTTCGTGCCTCGTCAAACCGTTTGGCGCGGACCAGGGCAGCGCCGAGGTAGAACTGCGCCGTGGCATCGTTCGGGTCCGCGTTGGCGGCCGCTGCGGCGCTCTTAGCCGCAGCTTGCCAGGCAGCGTTGGCCTCGTTTCGATTTTTCTGGGAGTAGAGGATCTCACCGTAGTAGTACGCCGCGACGAAATCGACCGATGTGTTCTTGCTCATCTTGGAGAGTTCCGTCACTCCGCTGTCGACCATGGCCTTTTTGCCGTCGGCACCCTCCTGAATTTCGAGTAGCGCCCACGCCGTCTGGAATTGTGGGGTCGATCCGAACTTGGCTTTTTGGTTCTGAAGGTACTTGCGAGCGCTCTGGTTCTTCCATGCCGCGAGGTCAGCGATCGCCCGGTCAGCTACGGCCTGGGCTTGTTTGTCGGGCGGCGGGTTCTGCTGGGCGGAGATGTTTCCGGCCAGCGCGGTGAGCGCGACTGCAAAGCTGGTGGCGAGAATAGTGATGCGACACATATGACCTCCCGTCCGACCGCAATGGCGATCGGCCTCTCACTATGGTGCCACATCGCATGACACCATCGCATCTTTCCTTTGGTGAGACATCGCGTATCCTGTGGCGGCCTCATGCTGGATCGCGTCCGTATCCGCGCCATTCTGGCCCTCGCCCTGCCGATCATCGGCGGGATGGCTTCGCAAAATGTCCTGAATCTCGTCGACACCGCGATGGTCGGTTATCTCGGGGCGCCCTCGTTGGCGGCGGTCGGCATGGGGAGCTTCGCCAATTTCATGGCTGTGGCCTTCATCATGGGCCTTTCGGCGGGGGTCCAGGCCATCGCCGCACGCCGTCTCGGGGAGGGTCGACGGGATCAGACGGCGAGTGGATTGAATGCCGGTCTGTTGATCGCGTTTCTTGTCGCTGTTCCGTGGTCGCTGATCCTGATCTTCTTCGCGGACCGGCTCTATCCGTTTTTGATCGATGACCCAGAGGTGGTGGCCATCGGAGTGCCCTATTTCCGCGCGCGCCTCGCCGGGATGGTCGCGATCGGGATGAATTTCGCTTTTCGCGGTTTCTGGAATGGCATCGGCCAGTCACGCCGGTACCTCCAGACCCTGGTCATCATGCACGCCTGCAACCTGATCCTCAACTGGATCTTGATCTTCGGGCACTTCGGCCTTCCCGCCCTCGGAGCCTTCGGCGCCGGTATCGGCACCGCAATCGCCACCTTCCTCGGCACCGCCATTTACATCGTTCTCGCCCTGAGACACGCCAGGGGGACCGGGTTCCTCCGTCGGATTGCCGACCGAAAGACCATGGGTTCGATGTTGCGTGTGTCGATTCCTGCCGGCATGCAGAGCTTTTTCTTCGCCACCGGAATGACGGTCTTTTTCTGGATCATCGGACGCATCGGCACCGCCGAGCTTGCCGCCTCGAACGTCTTGGTGCAGCTGCTTCTGGTAGCAATTCTTCCGGGCGTCGGGTTTGGGCTCGCTGCGGCGTCCCTGGTCGGGCAGGCTCTCGGTCGCGGGGATCCTCAAGATGCGGTGACCTGGGGATGGGATGTGAGCCGGTTGGCGATGGTTGTGGTCGGGACCGGCGCGCTTGTCGGAGTCGTTGCGCCCGATCTGCTCCTGAGAATTTTTCTCCACGAAGAACACACGATCGCGTTGGCCCGCTTCCCGCTGCGGTTGCTGGGCGCCACGATGGTTGTCGAGACACTCGGGAGCGTGCTCATGAACGCGCTACTCGGCGCCGGTGCGAGCAAGATGGTGATGCTCGTTTCGGTGACTCTGCAGTGGGGACTCTTTCTCCCGGTGGCGTTCCTTGTCGGTCCGGTGCTCGGTTTCGGGACGTCCGCGGTGTGGACTGCACAAGTAGGGTATCGGTGTCTTCAGGGGCTCATCTTCGCTTCGATCTGGAGGAGCCGAAAATGGATGGACATCGAAGTGTGAAGAGGCCTCCGGAGACAGCCAATTCATGCCGCGGCAAGCCTTTAATGCCGCGTTGCGCGATGGTAGTCTCACAAACCGAAAGAAGATTTCAGGCTCGGGTGCGTAGCGCCTGGTACCGGGAAGCTCTGGGAGCGAATCATGAAGTTCGAAAACGTTTCCGTTTTGAGTGTTGCGCATGTGGATGCGCCGCACCGGCTCACATCGGAGGAAATCGAGCGCCAGCTCGCACCGACCACGGACCGCCTCAAAATCCGACCGGACCTCCTGCGAAATCTGTCGGGAATCATCGAGCGGCGGATGTGGGATGAAGGCATGCAGCCGAGCCATGCGGCGGCGATGGCGGGCGAAAGGGCGATCGAAGCTGCCGGCATCGACCGTTCGAAGATGGGGATCCTCATCAACACGTCGGTCTGTCGCGACTATCTCGAACCGTCGACTGCCTGCATCGCGCACGCGGAACTCGGGCTGCCCGAGACGTGCATGAACTTCGACCTCGGCAATGCATGCCTCGGGTTTGTCAATGGCATGGACATGGTCGGCAATCTCATCGATCGGGGGCAGGTGGACTACGCTATTCTGGTCGATGGCGAGACCAGTCGGCAGATCACCGAAGCCACAATCGAGCGCATGCTTGACCCGGAGATCGACGAGACGGCTTTCCGAGAGCAGTTCGCCTCCCTCACCTTGGGCTCCGGCGCTGCGGCGATGGTGCTCGGCCGATCAGACCTGGAGCCCGACGGCCACACCTTTACCGGCAGCGTCAACCTCGCGGCGACACAGCATTGCCGACTATGTGCCGGCAACATCGACCACATGGTCACCAAAACCCGGGAGCTCCTGATGGCCGGAATGGAGCTTGCGGTGCGAACGTGGGCGAGGGCGACCGACGCACTCGGTTGGACGGTGGACACCATCGATCACTTCGTGGTCCACCAGGTCAGCAAGGTCCACACCGAGCAGTTCGCGGGCGTTCTCGGGATCGACCTCAAAAAGGTCTTCCGGCTCTACCCTGACTACGGAAATATCGGGCCGGCGGGGGTGCCGATTGCATTGTCCAAGCTCCAAGAATCCGGCCGACTGAAACGCGGACAGCGTGTGGCGATCTTGGGCATCGGCAGCGGTATCAACTGCACTATGGCCGAGCTGCTGTGGTAGCGATTCGCTAACGCGAATCGCTGAAGAGCGCATGCGTACCATTCCGGAACACCTCTACCCGTTCAAAAATCACTGGCTAGAGCTCGAAGGTCTTCAGCTCCATTACCTCGACGAGGGTGGCGGAGAAGCGGTGGTGGCCGTGCACGGCAATCCCACGTGGTCGTTCTATTACCGCGAGCTCGTCCGGAGCCTGCGAAGCGACTTCCGGGTCATTGTGCCGGACCACATCGGCTGCGGGCTCTCGGACAAGCCGGGCGACCATGACTACGAATACACCCTGAGCCGCCGGATCGAGGATTTTTCGCGTCTCATGGACGACCTCGGGCTCGACGACCTCAACCTCGTCGTCCACGATTGGGGCGGGATGATCGGCCTCGGGTGGGCGGTGCGGCATCCGGAACGAGTCAAACGCCTGGTGATTCTCAACACCGGCGCCTTCCACCTGCCGAAGAGCAAGAGCTTCCCGTGGCGGCTGTGGATGGTCCGCGACACGCCGCTGGGGCCTCTGATGGTCCGCGGTTTCAACGCATTTGCCCGGGGAGCGAGCCACGTGGCCTGCACCCGCAAGAAACTCTCGAAGGAAGTGCGGGATGCCTACTGCGCCCCATACGACAGCTGGGCGGGTCGGATCGCCACCCTGCGGTTCGTGCAGGACATTCCCCTCCGGCCCGGTGACCCCTGCTACGACATTGTTTCGGAGACTGCAGCGCGGTTGGAGGTGTTTCGTGACCGGCCGGTTTTGGTGTGTTGGGGGGACAAGGATTTCGTATTCGATCATCAATTCCTTGCCGTGTGGCAACGGATCCTGCCCGGGGCCGATGTCCACCGCTTCCCGGACTGCGGCCACTACATCCTCGAAGACGCCTCCGACGAGATCATCCCCCTCATCCGCCAATTCCTCGCGACCACCTGATACAAGGCGAGAAAATGAACCACCAAGACACCAAGACACCAAGGTTTCCACCAAAAGAACCATCTGAGGCTGTGGATCGGATCGCGACCGAAATCGTCGACGCTGCCTACAAGGTTCACAGTGAGCTTGGTCCTGGCCTTTTGGAGAGCGCATATGAGGTGTGCCTCGAGCATGAGCTCACAAAGAGAGGCTTGGCAGTCCGAACGCAAGTGAGTCTGCCAGTGGTTTACGACTCCATTGAGATCGAAGCTGGCTACAGACTCGATCTCGTGGTCGAAGAATCCGTAATCGTCGAACCAACATCCGTTGACGCCGTCCTCCAAATACACGTTGCGCAAGTTCTCACCTATCTCAAACTAGGCGGATACAGGCTAGGATTACTCGTGAACTTCAGCGTGACTCGGATTAAAGACGGTATCAAAAGGATCGTCCTTTAATATTCTTCTTGGTGCCCTTGGTGTCTTGGTGGTGAATAAAAAAGAGACCTACACATGACAGCGAAGGCGAACATCGCGGATTTTTTGCCGGAGATGGCGGCCAGGCAGCCCGACGCGGAGGCCATCATCTGCCCCTGGGGGAGACGGGGCGGCAGCCTGACCTACAGCGAGCTCAACCAGCGCTCGGCGCGGATTGCGCGCGGCCTGGAAGCGGTCGGCGTCGGCCACGGTGTTCGCACAGTCCTGATGGTGCCGCCCGGTCTCGACCTCTTTCCTCTCGCCTTCGGTCTCTTCCGCGCCGGCGCGGTGCCGGTGCTGGTCGACCCGGGCATCGGGCTCAAGCACCTCAAGGCCTGTCTCAGCAATGCCGAGCCCGGGGCCTTCATTGGCGTGCCCAAGGCTCAGGCCGTGCGGGCACTGCTCGGTTGGGCACGGACGACGATACGCACGAAGATCACAGTCGGGAGGCGGCTCTTCTGGGCCGGGCATACCCTGGATCAGGTCGAAGAGCTCGGCCGCGATGCGGACGCCGATGCCGTCGCGACCACAGGCGCCGACGACATCGCCGCCGTTGTCTTCACCTCGGGCAGCACCGGTCCCCCGAAAGGGGTGGTCTACCGCCACCGGAACTTCGCCGCCCAGGTGGAGGCGATTCGAGACGCCTACGACATCAGGACCGGGGAGGTCAACCTTCCGACCTTTCCACTCTTCGCCCTCTTCGATCCCGCGCTCGGCATGACGACCATAGTTCCCGACATGGACCCGACGCGACCGGCCCGCGTCGATCCGCGGAAGATCATCGAACCGATACGAGAGCACGGAGTGACGATCATGTTTGGCTCGCCGGCACTGCTCGACACGGTCGGTCGGTGGGGCGCCAAACAGGGCGTAAAACTCGAGTCCGTGCGCTGCGTGATTTCGGCCGGGGCACCGGTGCCGCCGCGAGTGATCGAACGTTTTCAGCGCCTGCTGCGCGACGATGCGGCCATTCACACCCCGTACGGGGCCACCGAAGCGCTGCCGGTGACCACGACCTCGAGTCACGAGATCCTGTCCGAGACCCGATACGCAACCGACCACGGTGCCGGCACCTGCGTCGGGCGACCCGTTCCGTCGATCGAAGCGGCGGTGGTTGCCATTGACGATGGTCCGATCGAGCGGTGGGACGAAGGCCTGAGGGTCGATGCGGGCGAGGTCGGGGAGATCGTGGTCAGGGGCCCGCAGGTGACACGTGAGTATTACAACGCCGCCAGCCACACCGCACTCGCCAAGATTGCGGACGGAGAGACAGTGCGCCACCGCATGGGAGACCTCGGCTATTTCGATGGGCAGGGCCGCCTGTGGTTCTGTGGTCGCAAGAGCCAGCGGGTCCGAACTGCAGACGGCACCTTGTTTACGGTGTCCTGCGAGTCGATCTTCAATACCCACCCGGACGTTTTTCGGACCGCGTTGGTGGGGGTGGGGGAGGATGGCGCTCAACTGCCCGTCCTCTGTGTCGAGTTGGAGGGGCGAGTGGGCCGTTCCCAACTTGATCGCATCCGAACCGAACTTCTCGATCTCGGATCCGGGTTCGAGCACACCAAGGGGATCCAAAACGTCCTCTTTCATCCCGCCTTTCCGGTCGACATCCGCCACAACGCCAAGATCGGGCGCGGGGCGTTGGCGGCCTGGGCCACCCACCGGGTGAAGGCGTGAAGACCCTCGTCACGGGCGGTGGAGGTTTCCTGGGCGGCGCCATCGTGCGTCGGTTGGTGGAACGTGGGTGGTCCGTTCGCACGTTTCATCGCGGTCATTACAAACAGCTCGACGAGCTCGGTGTCGAGCAGATCCGGGGCGATATTGCCGACCCTGACGCAGTTTCACGCGTGGTTGACGGCTGCGACATCGTCTTCCACGTCGCGGCAAAGGTCGACCCGTGGGGGTCGTATAAACCCTTTCATCGAACCAATGTTGTCGGTACCGAGAACGTGCTGAAAGCAATGCGGCGAAATGGCGTGCCAAAACTGGTTTTCACGAGCACGCCGAGCGTCATCCACAGCGGCGGCGATCTGGCCGGTGTCGACGAATCCGAACCGTACCCGGAGCGTTTCGAGGCTGCCTATCCGCAGACCAAGGCGATGGCAGAGATGGCGGTCCTGGCAGCCAACGACGACGTGTTGTCGACTGTGGCGCTTCGACCGAGACTGATCTGGGGCCCGGGAGACACCAACCTCGTGCCCCAGCTCGTGGCCCGCGCCCGTGCCGGTCAACTCCGAATCGTCGGCGATGGCACCAACCTGGTTGATACGGTGTACGTTGACAACGCGGTTGACGCCCATCTTCTGGCGGCGGATCGGCTCCAACCGGGCGCACCGTGCGCGGGGCGCCCCTACTTCATCTCCAATGGGGAGCCGTGGCCGATGAAGAAGATCATCAACGGCATCCTCGGCGCCGCGGGTCTGCCGCGCGAAGAGCGCACCGTGCCCCTCAAAACGGCGCTCGTCGCGGGTGCCATCTTCGAGAATATTTTCAAGGTCTTCCCGACAAAAGGTGGACCGAGGATGACCCGCTTCGTTGCCCGCAGCTTTGCGACCGCCCATTGGTTCGACATTTCGGCGGCGCGCCGCGATCTGGGGTACGAACCACGGATCTCGGTTGAGGAGGGCTTCGTCCGGCTGCGGGCGTGGTTTGACGTGCAGGGCTGACGGGAGGTTGATGGAAAGGATGGCGTTTCGGATGCCCTCGCTTCAGCCATGCCCGGGGGGGGGTTCTCGGCAAGGCAGGTGAGGAGTTGAGTCGCAAAGGCGGCGGAATCCGCGACACTTTTCTGGGCACCGGTCGGGACGAAGAGTAGTTGCTTGTTTGAGTCACTTTTCAGGCATTGATCTCCGCTCCACTTTAGGCTTCTGAAGTGGTATTCTCTTCCCGCGCGGCGAACTCGTGCAATTTTTCACACGACCGGCACGCGGCCTCCTGAGGGAAGCAACGCGGTGTGCCGGAACCGGCATTAAAGGAGGTCGGAGATGCTCAACAAAATCGGTCTAATCGGTGGCGGATATATCGGCGGCGTTCTTACCCAGGAGATCGCCCAGCGGCGGCTGGCACGGGAGGTCGGCCTTTCCGACCCGGCGCCCTTCGTCAACCCCGATGACCCGCCGGAGCGGCAGGAGGTCACCGCCAAACAATCGGTCGCGAAGGGCAAGTGCCTCGACATCGCCGAGGGCCTACCCACCATCCGATCGGATGTTCGGTGTGTCGGCACCAAGGACTATTCGGCGCTTGCCGGCGCCGACCTCGTGATCAACACCGCCGGCGTGCCGCGCAAGGCGCGGCCGGACGGCACCTTCCCGTCTCGCGAAGAGCTTCTCACCATCAACCTCAAGGTCACGAAGCAGGTCGCGGAAGGCATCAAGGAGTTCTGCCCGAAGGCGACCATCATCTCTATCGCCAACCCGTTGGACGCCATCGTCTACACGCTCGACAAGGCTCTGGCGCCTCCGAAGAACAAGCTGGTGGGAATGGCCGGTCAGCTCGATTCAGGGCGGTACTGCTACTTCGTCTCCGAGGCAGCCAACGTGTCGGTGGAAAATGTCAACGCCCTGGTCCTCGGCGGCCACGGCGACACAATGGTTCCGGTGCGCTCTTCGTGCACGGTTGGCGGCATCCCGGTCGCCAAGTTCGTCGACGAGGACACTCTGTCGGCCATCGAAAGCCGGACCCGCAAGGCGGGCGGCGAGGTCGTCGGTCTGCTCGGCTTCGGTTCCGCCTTCGTGTCGCCGGCCTGGGCTGCGCTCGAAATGGCCGAGGCCATCATCTTCGACAAGCGCAAAATCATCCCGGTGTGCGCCAAGCTCGAGGGTGAGTACGGCGTCAAAGGTCTCTTTGTCGGCGTGCCCGCCATCATCGGCGCCAACGGCGTCGAGCAGGTCATCGAGCTCGACCTTACCGACGCCGAGAAAGAAGCGTTCGCCCACTCGGTGGAAGCGGTCTCCAAGACCTGTGGGGAGGTCGATGAAATGCTCTCCAACCTCTGACCGCGACTCCAATTCGACTGCCAACGGCCCCCTGCATCGCAGGGGGCTTTTCTGGTTGAACACCGTAAAGTTTTGACGTTCAGTCGTTTGAACGTTGAGGTACGGAACGCGATGGGTTAGAATTCATCGCAGTTTCGTTGGAGGTCGAGAATGGGACAGGCGATCAAACGGATTGCCGTAAACACGGGTGGCGGCGACGCCCCCGGTCTCAACGCGGTGATTCGATCGATCGTGCTTTCCGCCCTCCGGAGGGGCTGGGAGGTGCTGGGGATTCGCAAGGGCTACGAGGGCCTCCTCGACACCTCGAAGATCGTCCAGCTCGACCGGGACTCGGTGCGCGGCATCACACATCTCGGTGGTACGATCCTCGGCACCACCAACCGCAACTCACCTTTTGAATATCCGGCGAAACAGGCGGACGGCACGACCGCCTTGATCGACCGCTCCGACGAAGTGGTGGAAAACTTCCAGCGTCTCCAGATCGATGCGTTGATAGCCATCGGCGGCGATGGATCGATGCGGATCGCAAGCGGTATGGTCAAGAAAGGGATCCCGATCGTCGGTGTTCCGAAGACCATTGACAACGATCTCTCCGGGACGGTCGTCACCTTCGGTTTCGACACCGCGGTGACAGTCGCCACCGAGGCTATCGACCGGCTGCACTCGACTGCCGAGGCTCACGAACGCGTCTTCGTGGTCGAGGTGATGGGCCGTTATGCCGGCTGGATCGCCCTTCATTCCGGCGTTTCCGCCACCGCCGACGTCGTGCTGATTCCGGAAATCCCATACGATATCGCCTCCGTATGCGACAAGATCATGGACCGCGAGGCGCATGGCAGGCGGTTCTCCATCGTCGTGGTTGCCGAGGGGGCGCGGCCGGTTGGCGGTGAAATGGTGACCAGGGACCAGGGCGTAGGCCGAGAGCGTCTGCTCGGCGGTATTGGCGTGCGATTGGCCGAGGAAATCGAAGTCAAAACCGGTAAGGAGACCCGCACGGTGGTGCTCGGCCACCTGCAGCGTGGCGGCGGTCCGACGACCTTCGATCGGCTCCTCGCCCTGCGTTTCGGAGCGGCGGCGGTGCGGATGGTGGCCGAACGCCGTTTCGGCGTGATGGTCGCGCTCGATCCGCCGACCGTCCTGGCTGTGCCTCTGGAGGTTGCGACCGAGCGCATGAAGTGCGTACCGCTCGACAGCGATACGATGCTGACCGCACGTGATCTGGGCATCAACTTCGGTGATGGTGATGGAGAGGAATAGGCGCAAGAGGCGGGGATGATTGTTTCAGGCTGGTACGACGGACACAGCACCTACGGGCTCCGGGTCCTCGAGGCCAACGTGAGCCTATTCTTCCGACCCGAGTGGGAGACCGTCACTGTCTACCTGCCCGATGACCCTGACCCGGCCATCATTCCGCTCACCGCCAGCTTCTGGGAGGGCTCACCGGAGCTCAGGTCACCCCGCATCAAATCATTTTTCGTCCGCGAGGGGCTCGCTCCCTGGGAAAAACAGCTGCCGCCGAATTTCGAGCTCGTTCCGCTCGGCGAGGGAGTCTTTCGCCTCGAGTGGATCACCACGCCTCGCGGCCAGCCGTCCCTGCCCCTCGGTTGAGGACCTTCCTCACCACTATCTGATCCGAACTCACCACAGAGACACAGAGAACGCACGGGGAGGACACAGAGCCTCCATCCATACCCACGTCACAAACACGAAGGCACGAAGACACAAAGAAATCACAAAGCCCGCCCGCCCACCCCTCAGCGCAGAAGCGCAAAGACGCAGAGAAATCCACTCTGTCGGGTTCTTGAGTTGGTGGGAGGGTGGGTGCCTTCGTGTCTTTGTGTCTTCGTGGTTGTGGCGGATTGAGAAATCTCTGTGTCTTCTCTGTGTCTCGGTGGTTCGTCGGTCGCCTACCGTTCGCCAGGTTCGGCGTGGGGAAGGCCTTCGTCAAGTGGGACGGGAATGACGGTTCGAGGGTCACCGCTCTTGCGATCGATCACCGACGCGTAGATGGCGAGAGGAGCGTCGGTGTCTACTCGGACGAGGAAGCTCTCGACGTGGCCGCACGGCGCACCTTCCTCCACCCTCGGAGCGAGCCGGAACTGCTGCCATTCGCCCCCGGGGATTGTCACACTGTGGGGAAGGAAGACCTCGAGTCCGTTGATCAACACTGCGCGACCGGCCTCCTCTGGGATGTCGAGCTTGACCTCAACCGGGTCGGGACCGGGATTGGCAAAGCCGACAAAGGTGTCGAAGTCGGATCCGCCGCCGCATGGGTTGCGATGCCACATGAGGGACGGCAGGAGATGGCTGCCGGCCGCGGGAAGGAGTTGCGTCGGGATGGCGTCGAAGGCTTCGCCGCGCCCCGAGAGCACGGTCGAATCCTCATCGCTTTCCATCCGGTCACGATTGACAAGGCGACTCGTGACGTGGACCGGGCCGTCGGCACGCAGGACAAGGCCGCCGCGAGCGCTCTCGGCGCACCCGAGGTCCGTGGCGAGGCCGGCGGCGGTCCACACAGTTGCCGAGTGGGCCGGCACGACCCGCGTCGGAGCCATGAAGAAATCGCAGGGTGTGGGTTTGTCGATATTTCCCGGGAGGAAACGCGCAATCTCCACCTGAACGGGCTGTTCGCCCGGGTTGGTGAGATAGATCTCGGAGCTCCAGACGGCGCCCGAACGTCCCTCGACGTTGAGAGCGAAGACCGGCAGAATCAGCTCAGTCGCCGCCGCCGGCAAGGTGGTGAGAACGAAGATCATCCAGAGCAATAGGTGACGACGATGCATACAGCGGTGCCCTCCGGTCGGGAATCTTTCCCGAACCTTTATTGTATACGTTGGCCGGCCTGAAGTCGTTGGGGTTTGTGTAGACTCACTTGACGAGAAACGCAGGCTGGGGAGGATTTGATGACAGAAATCACCGGCGCCTTCGCCCCGATCCCGACCCCCCTCGACGCCGCTCTGGCTTTCGACAAAAAGGCTCAGGCGACGCACCTAAAATGGCTCGCATCCGAGGGGGTGGACGGCGCCTTGATTCTCGGCACCAATGGTGAGTTCCCATCGTTTTCGCTGAACGAGCGTCAGGAAATCGCCGAGGCGGCCGCGGCGGCGGATTCAGGGCTCGATCTGATCCTCGGCGTCGGTTCCTGCGCCCTCCCGGAGGTCCTGGCGATGGTCGATCTGGCGTCGTCGTTGGCCTACAAGGCTGTGCTCTGCCCGCCTCCCTTCTACTTTCGATCGGCCCCCGTCGACGGGATCGCCGCGTTCTTTCGCGAGATCCTCGAGCGATCGTCGCTGCCGGTCCTTCTCTACCACACTCCGCGGGTCACGGGTGTGCCGTTCTCGGACGAGGTCCTCGACCTCCTCGGCGGCCACCGCAACCTCGCGGGCGTCAAGGACAGCTCCGGCGATCCGAACGAGCTTCTTCGTCTCAGCGATCGGTTCGCGGACCGGTGCTATCTTGTCGGTAACGACCGTCTGGTGACGGCGTGCATCGAAGCCGGAGGAAACGGCAACATCAGTGCCGCCGCCAGTGTCGCTCCCGCCCTGATGTGTGCCGTGCGGCGTGGCGACGGCGAGCAAGCCGTCCTTGACCGGGTGCGGGCGCTGCTCGAGGAGTACGGTCTCGGCCCATCCGTCAAATCTCTTCTCAGACGTTTCGGCTTTGGCGCCTTCGCGACCCGGCCGCCTCTGGTCGGACTTGACGACGCTCGTGCGTCGTCGCTGTGGGACGCATTTTGCCAGCTGGTCCCGGCGGATCAGCGACCCGCGTAGCCTGACTCCGGCATTTCCAGTACGAGCTTGCCGAATACCTCGCCCGCGGCGAGCAGGCGATGAGCCTCCGAGGCCTCTTCCAGCGGCAAAACCCGGTCGACGATCGGGCGGATCGCCCCGGTCACGAGCTCGGGTCCGAAACGTTGGACGAATGCCTCGATGATGCGGCCCTTCTCGTCGATCGGCCGTGCCCGCAGGGTCGATCCGGTGATGGAGAGACGTTTGCGCATCAGACGGGAGAGGTCCAGGTCCCCGTTGGCGCCTCCCTGCAGCCCGATCACCACGAGTCGGCCGCAGGGCGCGAGGACGTCGAGGTGACGTTCCAGATAGGCGCCGCCGATGCAATCCAAAACCACGTCGACACCGTGCCCGTCCGTGGCGGCGAGGGCGCATGCCAGAAAGTCGTCCTCGCGGTAATTGAACGCGGCGTCGGCGCCGAGGTCGAGGCACGCGCGGCACCGGTCTGCCGATCCCGCCGTAATCAGGATGCGTGCTCCGGCCGACTTTGCAAGTTGGATGGCGGCGGTGCCGACCCCGCCACTGCCGCCGTGAACAAGGGTGGTCGCTCCCGGCTCCAGCTGTCCGATCAGAAAGAGGTTGAGGAAGGCGGTGATAAAGACCTCGGGCACCGCCGCCGCCTCGAGATCGGTCAACGCTTCGGGGGTGCGCATGACGCAGATGGACGGCGCGACGGCCTCGGTCGCGTAGCCGCCGCCGGCAAGGAGCGCCATCACCCGCTCACCGAGCGCCAGATCGTCGACACCGCCGCCGATCTCGATGACGGTTCCGGCGCACTCGAGTCCGATGATCTCCGAGGCTCCCGGGGGTGGGGGATAGACCCCGCGTCGTTGGAGGAGATCAGCGCGATTGATCCCGACGCCCGAGACTGCGATGCGAACCTCGCCATTTCCGAGTTCGGGAGAGGGTACTTCCGCAACTCGAAGGACATCCTCGTCGCCAGGTTGGTCGAAGATCACTGCTTGCATAGCGCCACTATAGCGAGGTTACGAAGCTGGGTTAAGGAATCTGAGTGTAGGTGTTAGATCCAAGCGATCAGCCGCGCTGTTTGGGTCCGCTGGACCGAGGTGTTAGGCGTTTGTGAGTTTGACATACACCAAGAGAGCGAGAACAACCAAAGAAATCAGTGCGGATATGAAGAATGGTGTGAATGCCCAGTTGACCTCCGGCGTCGGATAGGTCGAGAGGAACGAGCGTTTGCCAACTACGACCACCAAAACTGCCAGAACCGAAACTCCTGTGGTGCCTAGAAAAATGAAATTGTGAAGTCCGGAGCCCGCTTTGAGGAAGACTGGATTGAGGAGCGACGAGACAAGACAAAGTGTGCCCGTGAAAAGGAGAAGGCGGCGAAGATGAGTCGGCACTTGTCAATCCTCCGACCAGACTGGGACTGTGCCTAACCACAATTAGCGATACGAAAACTCCGGAAGTAATCGTGCTCCGAGAGCGAGTTAACAGTGTTCGGCACGGCCGGGTTTTCTCGGCGCAAATCTCCTACTCCCAGGATAATCGATCTGCGCAGGGGTGGTGTCGCGAAGGGTGTTATCGTGCTCGGCGCGCACCCTAAAACGAAGGATGTTAGCGTGCTCGAGACGAGGTCTCGGCGGGGCGCGATGTGGGCTCATCGATAGCAATGTCCCTACAACATCGCGTTTCGGATGCGAGATGTCAACGCCTCGGATTGAGGAGACGCCAGATCATGGCGCGGACCCGATCGAAGGACTCGAGCGCATCATCGACCATTACCCGGTCAATTGCTCCGGCTGAGGCGAGGAGCCTGAGGTGGCTGTCGACTTCCTTGGCCGACGCGTAGGCGATCCTCCGCAGATGTGTGCGGTCTCGTCCCGTACGGCCGTGCCCTTCGGCGAGGTTGGCGGGCACCGAGGCTGCCGAGCGGATCGCCTGATCTGCGATCGATTTGAGAGGGGTGGGGACCCTCCTGACAAGCCTGATGGCTGTGCCTGCGGCGTCGAGTGCTTCGGCGTGTGCAATGAGACGGTTGGCTGTGGACATTATCACCTCCGGGTCGTTTGATGCCGCTTCCCAAGCCGCTGGGCAGTTCGATGTCAAGGGTGCGACGCACCGGCGTGACCGGCTTGCCCTTGACATCGAACTGCCCAGCGGCTATCCGTCGAATACAAACGACCCGGAGGTGATCAAAGCGCTGCCGCCGATCGCTGCTCGCCGCCGCTGATTGCTGGTGCCGATCGCTGCCGCTGATCGCTGCCGCTGCTGAACGCCAGATCCGGGGCTTACGCCCCGGGCTATCCATCTGTCGCCCCTCCGGGGCTTCTCAGGAGTGCAGTGCGCGTTTGTCGACGGCGAGGGCTGCTTCCTTGACGACCTCGGAGAGCGTCGGGTGGGCGTGGCAGGTGCGGGCCAGGTCCTCGGCGCTGGCTGAAAACTCCATCGCTATCGCCGCCTCGGCGATGAGCTCTGACACCCTCGGCCCGACCATGTGGACGCCGAGTATTCGGTCGGTCTCGGCGTCGGCGAGGATCTTCACCATGCCGTCTTGCTGGCCCAGGCTCTTGGCGCGGCCGTTGGCCCGGAACATGAAACGTCCGCTCGAGAATTTGATGCCGGCCTCTTTGAGCTCCGCCTCGGTGCGCCCGACCATCGCCAGCTCGGGCTCGGTATAGACCACGTTGGGTATGACCTCGTAGTTGACGTGTCCGGGCATCCCGGCCAGCCGCTCGGCGACAGCGACCCCTTCGTCCTCCGCCTTGTGGGCCAGCATCGGGCCGCGCACCAGGTCGCCGATGGCGAAGATGCCGTCGACATTCGTGCGAAGGTGATCGTCGACGGCAATGCGCCCCTTGTCGTCGAGCGCCACGCCCACGTTCGCGAGACCGGTGCCCTCGGTCACAGGCCGCCGTCCGACCGCAACGAGCACCTTGTCGCAACTGATCTCTTCTGTCTCACCCTTTGCGTTTTCGACGGTCAACTTGACGCTCTTCTTGAGGACCGTGCCGCCGGTGAGCTTGGACTCGAGGCGAAACTCCATGCCCTGGTCGGCGAGGCTGCGTTGCAGCGCCTTGGCCATCGACTTGTCGGCAAAAGGTGTGATGGTGGGGAGCATCTCGACAACAGTGACCGCGGCGCCAAGACGGCGCCAGATGCTGCCGAGCTCGAGTCCGACCGCTCCGGCGCCGATCACCACGAGACGTTTCGGAACCGATCCGAAGTCGAGCGCCTCGGTGGACGAAACGATACGATCGCCGTCGAAGGGCAGGAAGGGCAATTCGACCGCCTCGGATCCCATTGCGAGGCAGATATTGCGTGCCTCGACGCGGGTGTCTCCGTCGTCACCGGAAACCGTCACCTTGCCGGGTTCGGTGACGGTCCCGCGGCCGGTGAGGACGGTGACCTTGTTTTTCTTCATCAACATCGCGACACCGTCGGTGAGCTCTTTGACGATGCCGCCCTTGCGGGCGAGCATGGCCTCGAGGTCGAGCTTGACTTCGGACATTACGATTCCGTGGTCCGCCGAGTGGATCTTGGCGGCCTCGAAAAGCTCCGATGACTCGAGGAGGGCCTTCGACGGTATGCAGCCGACGTTGAGGCAGGTGCCGCCGAGAGCTCGTCGTTTTTCGATCAATGCGGTGTTGAGGCCGAGCTGGGCGGCACGAATCGCGCAGACGTATCCACCGGGTCCGGCGCCGATGATGACGAGGTCAAACATTCAGATCTCCAGGAGCATCCGCTCGGGGTCCTCGATGCACTCGACGATGCGTTTGAGGAAACTCACCGCTTCGCGACCGTCGATGATGCGGTGGTCGTAGGACAGGGCGAGGTACATCATCGGTCGGATGGCGATCTCGTCGCCGACCGCGACCGGGCGTTTCTGGATCGTATGCATACCGAGGATGGCGCTGCCGGGGGGATTGAGGATCGGCGTCGACAAGAGCGAACCGAAGACCCCGCCGTTAGAGATCGTGAACACCGCCCCCGTAAGATCCGATAAATCGAGGTGCCGCTCCTGTGCGCGCCCTGCAAGGTCCGCGATGCCGGCCTCGATCTCGGCCATCGTCAACCGGTCGGCATCACGGACCACCGGCACGACCAGACCCTTGTCGGTGCTGACCGCGACGCCGATATCAAAGTAGTGGTTGGTGACAATCTCGTCGCCATCGATGTAGGCGTTGACGGCTGGGACGGTTTTGAGTGCGTCGACCGTCGCCTTGACGAAGAAAGACATGAAGCCGAGGCCGATCTCGTGCTTCTTTTTGAACTCCTCTTTGTACTCGGCGCGTAGTTCGATCACGCGGCTCATGTCGGCCTCGTTGAAAGTGGTGAGGATGGCGGCCGTTTGCTGCACCTCCACCAAACGCTCGGCGAGCCGCTGACGAAGCCGTGACATCGGCGCTCGCGTCTGGCGTTGATCGGGAAGAGCTACCGGTTGGAGACGGGGACGCTCGGTTTCCGCGGCTGCAGAGATGGGCGCGGGAGTGGACACCGGCGCGTCTTTCGTCCTCGTTTCGAGGAATCTGATGACATCGCCCTTGAGAATCCGCCCGCCCTTGCCGGTGCCCTCGATTGCCGCCGGGTCCAGCTCGTGCTCGAGGACCAGCCGCTGAACCGCTGGCGAGAGACTGCTCTGACCAGATGCCGCCGCTGGCTCCGGAGGAGCGGGCCGAGGCGCTCGAGTTGGGGGTTCATTCACCGCTTCAGGAGCCGGCGCGGTCGCCCTTTCCGGGGGTGCAGCCGCGGTTTTCGAGATGTCGGTGTCGATCGTCGCCACGACCTGACCGACCTCGACCGTTTCGCCCTCGGCGACCATGATCGTGAGCTTGCCGGAGTTCTTGGCGTTGACGGTCATGGTGATCTTGTCCGTTTCGAGAACGAGCAGCGGGTCCTCGACGGCGACGACCGCTCCGTCGGGCTGCGACCATTCGGCGAGAAAGCCCTCGGTGATGGACTCTCCGACCTCTGGGATTTTGACTTCTACGGCCATTCGGGCGTTCTCCTTGGTGTCGATTCTCAGTCCGACCAGACCTCGAGTGCCTCGCGAACCAGCTCGGCCTGCTGTTCCCTGTGAATGCTCGAGGAGCCGGTCGCCGGGCTGGCGCTCGGTTCACGCCCGACATATTTCACAAGCCGGTCCGGGAACAGCTCTATCAATCTCGGCATCATAAAGCTCCAACCGCCCCGGTTGCGGGTCTCTTCTTGCGCCCATACGACCTCGGCGGCTCCGCGGTAGGGTTTCACCACGCGCTCGAAGAGCTCGGTGTGAAACGGGTAGAACTGCTCCACGCGGACAATCGCGACATCGTTGATTCCCCTCTCCTCGCGGCCGGCCTCGAGGTCGTAATAGACCTTGCCGCTGCACAGGACCAGGCGTCGCGGTTTGTCGGGCGCCAACGGGTCCTCGAGGATCTCTTGGAACCTCCCGACGATCAGGTCCTTGAGCGGCGAAACCGCTCGCTTGTGTCGGAGCAGACTCTTCGGAGCCATGATGATCAGTGGCCGCCGGAAGTCTGCAATGATCTGGCGTCGCAGCGCATGGAACAGCTGAGCCGGCGTGGTCAGGTTGCAGACCTGCATGTTGTTTTCGGCGCAGGCCATGAGATAACGCTCGAGGTACGCGCTGGAGTGTTCGGGCCCCTGGCCTTCGTAGCCGTGGGGTAGGAGCATGACCAGACCGCTCACCCGGTGCCATTTGTCGTACGCCGCGGCGATAAACTGGTCGATGATGACCTGGGCGCCGTTGGCGAAGTCGCCGAACTGGGCCTCCCACATGACCAGCATGTTGGGCTCGACCAGCGAGTAGCCGTAGTCGAAACCGAGGACCGCTGCTTCCGAAAGCATGCTGTTGTAGGCGCAGAATCGCGCTTGGCCGGGCTCGATGTGGTTGAGGGGAATGAAGATCTCCTGGCTTTTGGTGTCAAACCACGCGGCGTGGCGTTGTGAAAAGGTTCCCCTCATGCTGTCCTGGCCGCTGAGGCGGACTGGAATCCCCTCGACGAGCAGGCTGCCGAACGCCAGGAGCTCGCTGAGCGCCCAATCCACCAAGCCCCTGCCCTCGACCGCCTCCATCTGCGATGGCAGCCGCCGACCAACCTTGCGGTTGAGGTTGAAGCCCTCGGGGATGCTGGTCACGGCCTTCGCCACCTTGAGAAGCTCTTCGTACGGAACCCCGGTTTCGGTGCAGTCGAAGCAATGCTCGTGGTTGAATTCGGCCCAGATGCCGGAGAACGCGTGGCCGTCGTTCTCATCGAGGAGGCACGCCTCCTTGACGCTCTCGAAAGCATCGAGAAGCCTACCCTGGAGGGAGTTGGTGAGGCGCTCGCTTTCTTCGAGGGTAATGTCGTGTGCGCCCTCGAGCTGGAGCTGGTAGATGGCGCGGGTCGAAGGCCTGTTCTGGATTTTCTGATACATCAGCGGCTGCGTGAAGGCGGGCTCGTCGCCCTCGTTGTGTCCGTGCCTGCGATAGCAGACCATGTCCACCACCACGTCGCGTTTAAACGTTTGACGGAATCTGAGCGCAAGGTCCACGACGTGCACCACCGCCTCGGGGTCGTCGCCGTTGACGTGGAAAATTGGCGCCTCGACCATCTTCCCGACATCAGTCGGATAACGGGTCGATCGGGCTTCGCCGGGGAGGGTGGTGAAGCCGATCTGGTTGTTGACGACGATGTGGACGGTTCCGCCGGTCGAGTAGCCCTTGAGTTGCGAGAGGTTGAAGGTCTCGGCGACAAGGCCCTGGCCGGCGAAGGCGGCATCGCCGTGGATCAGCAACGGCAACACCTTTGTTCTCTCCCCGGTGTCGCCGTGCCGTCGCTGCTTGGCGCGGGTGCGGCCCTCGACGACCGGGTCGACGGCCTCGAGATGGCTGGGGTTGGCGGTCAGGCTGATGTGGATCTCGGCGCCGGAGGAGCTGGTGTAGTCGGAGCTGAAGCCCCGGTGGTATTTGACGTCGCCGTCGCCGCCGTAGGGATCGGGTCGGATGTTGTCCTCGAACTCGTTGAAGATCATGGTGTAGGGTTTGCGCAGTATGTTGGCCAGGACGTTGAGCCGGCCGCGGTGGGCCATGCCCATCACGACCTCCTCGGCGCCGGTTTCGGCCGCGGTCTCGATGAACTGGTGCAGCGCCGGGATCAGCGACTCCGCACCTTCGAGCGAGAACCGCTTTTGGCCCTGGTAACGGCTTTGGGTGAAGCTCTCGAAGAGCTCCGCGTCGATGAGTTGGCCGAGGATTCGGTGCTTCTTTTCGCGACTGATCGTGGGCCGATTCCTGACTGGTTCCATCTCCTGCTGCAACCATCGGCGGACCGCCATGTCCTGAATGTGCAGGTACTCGACGCCGACGGTGCGGCAGTAGGTGTCCTTGAGGAGGGCCAGGATCTCGCGCAGGCTCGCCTGGCGGGGGCCACCCAGGTGACCGGTGTCGAAGATCTCGTCGAGCTGTTCCTCGAAGAGACCGAATGTTTCCAGCTCTAGCAGCGGATGTGATTCGAGGTTATCCCCGAGGGGGTCAAGATCGGCAATGAGGTGGCCGAGATTGCGGTACGCGAAGATGAGGCTTGCTACCTTTGACTGATCGGCGGCGCGTTCGGACGCGATGGCGCCGGTGGGTCGCGCCGCGAGGTCGAAACCCGCGAAGAACAGCCGCCACTCCTCGCTCAGCGAGGATGGGTCCCGCTGCCACTGGTCGTACATCTGCTCGACGTAGTCGGAGCTGGCAAGCAGCGCGATACTCTCGGGCGTGGCGTGCAAGCTTGGATCAGAGGGCAACTCGAATCCTTCCGGGTGCTCCTGGTTGGTCTCGAAGCGGAGCACTGTCAGCGCATAACGTGGTGGATGATTATGGCATTTCCATCTTCGCTCGTCATCATCGTTCATTCACACGCCTGACCATGAGGGCTATTCGGCTCTGCGGCCTTTCGGCTTCACGGCTTGTTGCTCATTCGCCGTCCGGCCGAATTACCGTGAAGCCGTTGAGCTCAGCATGGTGAGTGAGTGCACATGTAAAATGCCTCCATGAAATCTCTCTCCCAAGAGAAAGCCGAGTTCCTCCAGGTGCTCGCGGCGAGGATCGTGCCCGAGACCGCCGCGCTCGATGCTGTCGGATTGGGCCGCTTTTTCGGCATCATGGACGAGGCTCTCCAGGGTCGGCCGCCGGCGGTGAGGAGGCAGTTCGCAGCCTTTCTCGGCATACTCAGATGGGCGCCCCTGGCGCGCTACGGCACTCCTCTCGAGAACCTCCGAGCCGACCGCCAGGACGCCGTTCTACGTTGGTTCGAGGACTGTCCGGTGAGTTTGCTTCGGAAGGGTTTCTGGGGCCTCAAGGCGATGGTCTTCATGGGCTACTACGGACAGCCCGAGACCAACAAGCTGGTCGGCTACGCGCCCGAATTCGATGGCCGGGCGGGTCTCCATGCGTGAAAAGACGTACGACATCGTCATCATCGGCTCGGGGGCGGGTGGAGGTGCGGCGGCCCGGGAGCTCGCGCCGCTGTGCGCCGACGGCGTCCGCATTGCGGTTCTCGAGTGGGGCGCCAAGCTGCGCGACGACGAATTCAGCGGGCGAGAGGTCGATATGGCCTCGAAGCTCTACTTCGACTCCGGCGGAACCTTCACCAGGGATCGCGCCATGACCCTGGCCTATGGCCGCGCCTACGGTGGCTCAACGGTCATCTATACGGGCACCTCGTTGACGATGCCCAAGGACGTTGTCGCTCGGTGGAACGTGCCGGGTCTCGAGTACGAAGACGTTCAGCGGCGTGCGCTGAAGTACGTCGAGGAAAATAACGTCCACCTGTTGGCTGAAGACGAGATCAACGAAAACAACCGCCTCTTCTTGAAGGGCTGCAGGGAGCTCCGCTATCACGTCGAGCAATTCCCGATCAACGTCAAGGGCTGCAAGGGTTCGAGCCTGTGCAACCTCGGGTGTCCCAACCAGGCCAAGCAGGGCACACACCGTGTGCAACTTCCGCAGGCAGAAGCACACGGGGTCGAGGTCATCACCAACTGCCGGGTGACAAAGATCTCAGACCGCGTCTGTGACGCAGTGGTCGCGGATCCTAGGTTCGGTGAGCCATCGAAATGGGAGCCCGGCGAGTATCGAGTGACCGCCAAGGTCGTGGTGCTCTGCGCCGGTGGCGTGGTCAATTCGCCGTCTCTGCTGCTTCGCTCGGGATTCGGCGACCACCTGCCGATGCTCGGCCGCTCCATCACACTCCACCCGGCGCTGATCCTGGTCGGCGAGCATGAACATCCGATCAGCAACTTCTACGGCCACCCCAAGAGCTACTATTGCGACGAGTTCTGGAAGAGCGACAGCTTCCTGCTCGAGACCTGCATGTACTTCCCCTTCGTTACCGCAAAAAACCTGATCGGATTCGGCGCCGAACATTCGGAGCTGATGCGAGCCTTTCCGAGGTTGCAGATGATTCTGGTGCTGGCGCTGGACCCGGCGGTTCCGGAGAATCGGGTCACTCTCGACACCCACGGTGACCCGGTAGTCGACTACACGCTCACGGAACCGCTCCTCGATACCTTGCATGCGTCGATGTTGGTGAGCGCGAGAGTGTTCTTCGCCGCCGGCGCCAAACGCGTGCACGCACCGGCGGGAGCGAGCTTTTTTATCGACGCCACCGACGCCGATCGTGTCGAGGAGCTGATTCCTCGAACCAACGTGAAACCGGGCAAGATCTCCATCACCTCGGCCCATCTCATGGGGGGCTGCGCCATGGGGCGAGATGCGAAGGATTCCGTTGCGGACGGATGGGGGAGGGTTCACGGCGTACCGTGGTTGTTTGTCGCCGATTCGAGCCTGTTTCCACGGTGCTCGGAGGTCAACCCATACGTAACCGTCATGGCCCTCGCCGATCGCGTGGCTGAGGGGATCCGCAACAACGCAGGGGAGCTGCTGGCATGAAGACTCGAGCCGCCAAAGAAATTGCCCGCGCCTTGATCGACGAGGGTGTTCGTTACGCCTTCGGCATTCCGGGCACCCACAATATCGAGCTCTACGACGCGCTCGCCGGGGCAGACGGCATCGAGACGGTGCTCGTGACCTCGGAGGCGGCCGGCGCCTTCGTTGCAGATGGATTCTCGCGATCGTCGGACGAAGTCGGTGTAATCAACGTGGTGCCGGGAGCGGGCGTGACCTACAGCCTGTCGGGCATTTGCGAGGCGTGGATGGACAACGTGCCGATGGTGGTCATCGCCAGCGGCATCCGCACCGACACGAGCAACGCCTACCAGCTCCACGCCATCGACCAGCTCGCGATGCTGCGGCCGGTGACCAAGAGCGCGGTGCGAATCGAGCACGCCGAGGAGATCTACCCTGCGATCCGCCACGCCTTCCAGATCGCCAGGCGAGGCGCTCCGGGCCCGGCGGCGGTGGAGATCCCGGCCCAGTTTCTCCTCGAACGCCAGGAAATAGGCGAGGTTGCCTTCGAACCGGAACCGGAGCTCGGTCTGGTGCCGGAACAGGAATTGGTCGAGCGCGCAGCCGCGATGCTGGCGAGCGCGGAAGCGCCCGCGATCTACCTGGGTAAGGGTGCGGCAGGCGCCGCCGACCTGCTGGTGGCGCTGGCCGAGCAGCTGGGTGCACCGGTAACCACGTCGTTCAGCGGCAAGGGGGTCTTTCCGGAGAGCCATCCTCTCTGGCTGTGGCCTGGGTTTGGAAGGCAGGCGCCGGGTTTCGTGCGGCGCATTATGGAGAGCTGCGATTGCCTTCTCGCGATCGGCTGCCGATTTGGAGAGGTGACAACCGGAGGATTTGGGTTCGAGCCACCAGAGGCGCTGATCCATGTCGATATCGAGGCCGACGTCCTCAACCGCAATTTTCCGGCCAAGCTCGCCATCCAAGGGGATGCAAGGCTATTCGTCGAATCTTTTGCGGAGCTGATTGAAGGACAGCGCCCCTGGGCGAGCCTGGCCGAGAGAATTGCACAGGGGCATGCCGAGGTAGTGGATCGGTGGGAGCGCCGGGCGAGCAAGGATCGGGTGAGCCCGTACGCGTTATTCACATCCCTGCAGCGCCATTGCCGTGAGGACGCGATATTTACCACTGACAGCGGCAACGGCACCTTCCTCGCCATGGAGCACCTGCGGCTCGAGGCGCCGGGACGGTTTCTCGCGCCGACCGATTTCTCGTGCATGGGCTACTCGGTGCCCGCCGCCGTCGGCGCCTGCTTCGCCAACCCGGGACGTGATGTTATCGCGTTGCCAGGCGATGGCGCGTTCCTGATGACCGGTCTGGAGATCGTCACCGCCTCCACCCACAACGCCTCGCCGCTGGTGTGCGTGCTGCGCGACGGTACGCTCTCACAGATCGCTCAGTTTCAGAAGATGATGGTCAACCGCGTGTCCTCCAGCGTGCTGCCCGAGTACGACCTCGAGGGCTTCGCGCGCACCACCGGCTGCCGTTATTTTCGCATCATTCGTGATTCCGAGCTCGACTCCGTGCTGCCGGCGGCGCTCGAGCGGACTCGCAACGGCGATCCCGTCTTGGTCGAGATCGTGATCGATTACTCGCAGAAGTCCTACTTCACCAAGGGCGTGGTCAAGAACGTCTTCGCGCGGCTGCCGTGGGGAGATCGGGTTGCCAATATCCTACGTGCGGTCGGAAGGAGGCTCACCTAGCCCGCATATCTCACCAACTTTCTGCTGCGGGCGCCGATGCACCGCACCCAGCGGTGCTTTCTCGCCTCGGGGTGCTCGACGTACTGCAAGTACGCGCTCCGCGCCCCTCGGATCGAAAACCCCCCTGTGCACGGCACCTCGACGCCCTCGCGACGAGACCCGGTGAGATATGCGGACTAGACCCGCGTCCGGTATGAGACGCTATTTCTCCTCGAGCATCGTTGAGGTTCGCGCGCCTTTGCGTGGAGCGGACATGTTGGCGGTGGACCTTCCGCGTTTTCGCGTCTCAGCAGCATCCCCTAACGAGGTTTGAAGCAGGTGAGATGTCCGTCTCCGTAAAAGACCTCGTAGCGAGCCGAAAGGAAATCCCTCAGGCAGTCGGCGATGGAGAAGATGACTGGAGGGTGTTCCTCGGCCTCGACCTCGTGAGCGAATCGGGTGTAGAAGTCGCGTCCGGTGCCTTCGGGTCGAACCGGCCGATAGAGGTAGATGAAGTCATAACCGGTTGCGGAGATGTTGAGGACGTCGTCAATGATCCATTCGACTCGATCGGCCGGCACTCCGAGCCATTCACGGAGGCCGTCGCCGATGTCTTTCATCCGGGACGAGATCTCGATCTGGACGGTCTTGTGGTGGGGGTAGAGGAGTTGCAGGAGCAGTCCCTGGAGACCGTTGCCTGCACCGAAGTCGGCGCTGACCGTGTCCGGACCGATCCACGGTCGAGCCTTGAGAATCGGGCTCAAACCGCCAGCGTGGTTCCAGTAGCCGCCGGCCCCGTCCATCTGACGCCGCTCCTCCGGAGTGTATGGTGCCTCGTTCATGTGAAGGTGGGCGTAGAGCTCGAGGAACGCGTCTTCGATTATCTCGCCTGAGCCCTCCAGGGTCGCGTTCTCCAGCTGTTTCTCAAGCTCTCCGTAACGAGGGAAATGAGATGCGCCGTCCGGTGGGCTCGGCAGAATCAGGAAACGAAGAACGAGTCGCGCGAGACGGTCCGCTTCGCCGGGGTCGCGCCCGGAAGCCACGAGGCGCCGCGCCAACTCGAGCTCGGCTGACGTGCTGAAGATGTCGCCCACGCGAGGTTTGTACCATGAGTGAGCCGATCCGCAATGCGAAAAAACGTGGTTTCCGCCTCGACTCATGCGGCAGGTTGCGGCGGACTTCCGGATGCAGGAGGAAGTTGTTGAGATATGCGGACTTGAGATACACTGAAAGAGCGACTTGATCATCGATTGGTTTTTCTATCGAGGGAGCGGTTGAACGGTGGAAGAAAAAAAGGCGATCCTCACCGTAGCCCTTGATGAAGAGACCTTCGAACGCATCGCGCCACTCCTCAAACGTCGAAGCCTCTCCGTCCGCACCGCGAGCCAGGGTTCCGAGGCCGAAGCCCTTGCCAAGCGCAAGCGATATCACCTCGTGATCTGCCGCTACCCGCTTCCGGACATGAAGTTACGCGAGTTCGTGGCGTCGATTCGAAGCGAATCCAGCGCCAGCAAACGCGCATCATTGATGATGCTGACGATTCCAGAGATGGCGACCGAGGCACAGTCAGGCGTACGCGGGGGACCTTTCTTGGTGTTCTCCGGTCAGGAGCCGCTTGGCACCCTCGGACAGGGCGCTGCCCATCTTCTCCAGGTCGCACCCCGATATGCGCCGCGGATTCCTACCCGCCTCAATGCCAGCCTCGAGGACGGTTCCGAATCCTACGACGGCTGGGTCGCGAATCTCTCGAGAACCGGGATGCTCGTAACCGATGCACCGATGCTGCCCGTCGGTGCTCTGTGTGTATTCGATTTCAAGTTGCCGAACGGTGAAATCGTTCGCGGTACGGGCGAGGTTGTGCGCCACGCCAAGCCACGTCGGGAACGAGTCACCGGTTTTGCCCTCCACTTCATCAACTTCGAGCCAGGTTGCTACGAGTTGCTCCAAGCGTGGTGCGACGAGGAGGAGCCCGAGCCCATCTGACACGGTCAGCGAGAGATGAATTCCAGAAGAAGGCTAATTGATCGCCGCGAGGGCGTCGTCGAGCAACGTCTTTGCCGAATCCGCCTCCCGGCCTTTCGGTAAGGTCGAGATCAGCGCCTCGAGGATTCTTACAGCGTCTTCGTACTGTCGATGATTGTAAAAGTCCACGGCGCGGTTGTACTCGTCGACATAGCGGTTGTAGTCGAGGGCACGCCGAATCTCGCGGATCCTTTCGTCGAGCCATTCCTGCTGTTCGATGCCCAATCTGTCGCGCATGGACTCGAGGAAATCGATCGCGGATTCGTATTCCTTCGCCACGATGAGTTGGTTGAGATGGTCGATCTCCGACTTGGTTGGGGAGGGATTGAATGTCATGACCTCCAACGCGGAGGGCTGATCGGGGTTGTCGATGAGATTCAGAAGCTGCCTCGAGGACCACGCGACCGGCCCTGTGTCGATTAGCTCGAGGGCCTGCGCAAGCGTTTCTTTGGCGGCTTCTCGATCATCCTGTGAAAACAATTCTTGCGCTCGTCTGTAATGCGCAAGGGCCCTTTGCTCGGCGATTCTGTGTCGGGTCCATTCGATGTTCTGGCGCACCACCAACGGGTACAGCGAACGATCGGCCAGCGTGGCGGCGAGGTCCAACCTGCCAGCGGCCTCCAAGGGGTGGTCGTTCCGAAGGAGTTCGTGGGCGCGCTCCAGGTCCTGCTGAATGACGAGTGTCCACGCTTCTGCCTGCACGCGGCGATCGGATCGGAGTGCGTCCTCAATCAACACAACGGCCTCTTCACGCCAATCCAACTTCAGGTAGAGCCGCACCAGGTCGCGGGTGGCCATGATGTCTGAAGGCCTCATCGTGTGAGCCTTGCGGGCTGCCTCAACTGCGTCATCGGAGGTCTCACCGGCGTCGGCGTAAACCCTGGCCAGCGTCGCCCAGGCCGGCGCAAACGACGGGTCGAGCTCGGTGCTGCGTTTCAGGGCGGAAACGGCCGTTGGGGGCTGTCCTCCACGGCGGCTCAAAAACTCTCCCCACCTGAAGAGGACCAGCGGATCATCTGGACTGGTTTTCGCCGCGCGCTCGTGGAGCGCGCGCGCGACTTCCCAGTTCGCAGTGTTTTCGGCTTCGATCGCCATCGACGAGATCGGTGCGCCGTACGCGGGATCGACCGTGACTGCTGTTTCGAAATAGGTGCTTCGTTCGGGACGGTCCGGCTCCTGGTTCGCAAGCAGGTCGCCGAGGCGAAAGAGCACCTCGGCGTAAGACATGTTTCGGATTTCGAAATTCTCGTCGACGTAGATTTCGGCCCGGGTCTCGATCGAAGGGAAACGGAGCAGTCGGAGGTAGGTTCGGAGCTCCCTGGCCAGTGATTCGTAGGAGCCTGAAAATGAAGATGTAAAAGCCTCGTCCGCCTGCGCACCGTTGCGCACCGACTCGAGGTAGCGACTCAGTTGTCGGCGCCGATCCTCATCTCCGAGAAGTAGGTAGTGAACCAGCGCCCACGATTGGGAATAGAACACACCCTTTCGGTCTGCCTCATTGTAGAGATCCGAACAGCGATCGACGGCGAAGAGCTCTTCGAGAGGAATCGGAACCGCGCCCCTCAGTGAGGCGAGATGGCGCGGGATCGGAAGGCCGATATAAACGGTGTCACCGACCACCTCGAAGCTCTCATAAAACTGGGCCAGCCCCTCTGAAAACCACACCGGGAGGTACCACATGTTGTTGTTCGCCACGTAATGCACGTACTCGTGGTAGACGACGGCCGATGCGTCCCGGGCGGAAGCGTTGATGGCAATGTAGTTCGCCTCATCGGCGGCGATGAAGTAGCCGGTCACCGCAGCCGGGCGCCCGTGATAGAAGATCTTGTAGGGGAGGAAGGAGCGTTCGCCCTTGAAGACGTAGATGAACGTTGGGATCGGAGACTGGAGATCGTAGTCGGTGAGCTCGGCCAACACCGCCCGAAGCTCCTCGAGGTCGACCGCGATCTGGCGAGTTGTCGAACGCCCCGCATTGCTGAAGAAGCGGAAATTCGGGGACCTCACCTCGATCCATTTCTGATTCGGTTTCGGGAGCTCGAGTTCCCCAGCCGACGCCGGAAGGGAACACGTTGCGGCGGCGATTGTGACGGCTGCAACGATTCGCTTCATCGTCCCCATCGGATCAGAATACGACAGCAGGTTCTTGGCTTCGGCGCAGCATGGTTCCTCATCGTGATGCAATACGGCGGTGAGAGTGAAATGGTTGCGCGTCGAGCGCTGAAACTCGTCGAAAGCCCGTGGGCAAGGTGGGAGTTTCCGGTGGGCCTTTTGGGTGAGATGTTCAGGTGGGATCAAAAGGGTGGGCTGTATGGCACGGGCTGTTTCGAACGAGTGTGTTGGTATCGAAGATCGCTACCAACAAAATAAATATATAAGCAAGCGGTTAATTTGTCAAGTTTTGCAGAGACTTAAGCTCAAAATGACCCTCTTTTGTCAACGCGAGACACACAAAAAGACCCCACCGGGCGGCCGGTGGGGTTTGGGCAAAAGGTGGAAAGGAGGTCTTTCTGTTCAGCAGACGCCGGCCTGCTCCTCGGTCTCGTCGACGATCCGCAGCCGCAGCAAGAGCAGCAGATCGTGGGCCGAAACCGGTTTCTGGAGGAAGGTCAGCCTGGCTTTGCCAAATCGCGCCCCAATTTCGAAGACCGGGTGGTCGGTCAGCGCAACAATGTGACTCCGGCAATCGCTGAGGTTGGCGAGGGTGATGAGATCCATAGGCTCGTTCTCGAGCAGGGTCATATCGATGATCAGGTAGTTCGGGGGATCGGCGGCACAGATCTGCCGGGTCTGGGGCAGGGTCGAACATCCGGTGACGCGCACCGACGAAAGCTCGGAAAAGCCGTCGAAAACCGCCCACAACAGCTCTTCCTCGCGAGTCGAGATGACGACGTGGACCATGTCCGGTACGGACATCGGGTCGCGGAGATCCTCGAGCTCGTGTTGCTGGCCTCTGGTGGGGTTGGTTTGATTGCCCATGATGTGCTCCCTGACCGGTTTCGCCCTCGTGTCGATCGGTCACACAGGTCATCAGCAAGCTTCGTGCCAGTATTTTCCCTCGAAGTCTGGATGGAATCCTGTCCCAGGATGAGACGCCGAGAAGGGAGATGTCAGATTGTGAGCCCCCGACGATCCATTCGCCGCTGCGGAGAATACCCGGTCTTTCAGAATCCGAGGTCGGCTTCTCCTCGCAAAGATTCTCGGTTCTGGTTCACGAGTACCGCGTCAACGCGCGTTTTTCTGGCTTGACACTGGACAAGTGAAGTAAACTATTAACAGTGTGGGGATTTGAGGTCCCCAGTTCTCTCGACATTTTTTCAGGCGGGGAAGGTAAGGAGGGTACCGTAATGTTCCGCAAGAGCCACGTGCCGACCGTCGTGGTCTTGGCGGTGGCGCTGCTGGCAGTGGGAGGAGTGTACGCTCAGTCCACGACCGGCCGCATCATCGGCACGGTCACCGACCAGGGGGGCCAGGCGCTGCCCGGGGCCTCCGTCACCATCAGCTCGCCGGCGCTGATCGGCGGGCCGAGGACCGCAATCGCAGACGATGACGGCAATTTTCAGTTCATCAGTCTCCTCCCGGGAATGTACACCGTGAAGATCCACAGTTCCGGCTTCGTCAGCCAGGAGCGACAGGAGGTCAAGGTGGCTCTCGGCGGAGCTGCGGCACTCAACATCGCGATGCCGCAGGCGCGATTCGAGAGTGAGATCGAGGTCGTGGCGGAAACGCCGGTCGTTGATCCGACCCAGGTCAACATCGAACAGGTCTTTGACCTGAAATACCTGCAGCAAGCAGCGGTTGGTTCGGACAACCGCAACTACCTCTATATCCTCGGTCAAGCGCCGGGGGTGACGGGTGGAAATAACCCGAACGTGCTTGGTTCGACACTGTCCGAAAACGCTTACTTCATTGACGGGCAGGACACCACCGATCCGCTGACCGGGACCTGGGGAACCCTTTACAACTACGACGCCATCGCCGAGGTCGAAATCCAGACCTCGGGGTTCGAGGCCGAGTTCGGGCGAGCTACCGGCGGCCTGATCAATGTTCTCACCAAGTCCGGCGGCAACCAGTTCTCGGGCACTCTTGACGTCCGCTATCGCAACGACAGCTTTCAGGAGAGCGGTGACCATTACGACGCTTCGACACTCGAGTCTTCGTTCCAAGACGTCTCTGCGACCGTCGGCGGGCCGATCGTGCGTGACACGTTGTGGTTCTTCGCCGCATACGAGCTTGTCGACTCCAAGCGAACCCCGGCCGGGTCGCCGACGACGCGTGATTTCGAAGGTCACAACTACAACCTCAAGCTGACCTGGCAGATCGCGCCGAGCTGGCGGCTGATGGGCAGGGCCTCGGGAGATCCGGCCGAGATCGCCAACCAAAACGCCTCGCAGTTCGTCACACCTGAGGCGGCGTCGCGGCAGAAGCAGGGCGCCGATGTCTACGCTATCGATCTCAACGCGGTGCTCACGGACGGTCTGATGTGGAACACGGTGGCCGGCGCCTACCGGGCGACGCTTGATGTGCTCCCGATGTCGGGAGACCTCGAGACGCCATCGCATTTCAACTACGCGACCTCTCTCACGACCGAAAACTACCCCCGCCAACAGTACTCGAAGCGGAATCGGGACGACATCGCCACCGATCTCACCTGGTTCGTCGGCAATCTCGCCGGCTCGCACGAGTTCAAAATCGGGGTTCAATACTCGGGGACGGAGTACCCCGGCGCGAACTGCTATACCGGCACCGACGGCGGCGCGTGCTCGCCGGGATCGGTCGGGTTTGCCTATGATGACTTCGATATCACCGATGAGTTCGGTCATTCCTTGTTCACGCTGCCCTACTTTTTGTACGAAGTCACAACCGCTGGCGAGCAGAACTACACGGGAGACCTCTACACCGCGTATCTCCAGGACTCGTGGCGCGCGCTGTCGAACCTGACCCTCAAGGTCGGCTTCCGATACGACCAGGTGGCCTACGACAACAACGTGGGGCGCCAGGTCGCCGACATGAACAAGTTCCAGCCCCGCGTCGGTGTCGCCTGGGACATCACCAACGACGCCAAAAACGTCGTTCGAGGCAATTGGGGACGCTTCATGGACCCCGCTTCGCTCACTTTGCCGTCGATATTGCGTGCCGGCAATGAACCCTCGTACCAATGGTTCTCGTGCATGACTTTCGGCCCCTCCCTGTACTTTGACCCCAGTCAATGCGAGTTCATGATGGATTTCTTGGAATGGGGGTATCGTGCCGATGATCCGGACGGCATGGACCCATTCGGCTGGTTCCTGCCGCCGGGGTATACCACAGGTGTCGGCGAGACCCTGGTACAGTCGGATCTTCGGGCGGCCTACTCCGATACGCTGAGCCTCTCCTACGAGCGTGAGGTGGGTCGGCGGGCGTCCGTCGAGCTGACCTATATCAACAAAAAGACTCGTGACCTCTTCGAGGACACGTGCGCCGAGAATTATCCGGTGCCGACCGAGGGCGCGGAGTGTTTCGAGTATCTGCTCGGCAACCTCCCCGGCCTCGCGCGTGATTACGAGGGATTCATCGTCCGGTACGAGACCCGGTCGTTCTCCTGGTTGACGTTGCTCGCGTCCTACACCTACTCGGAGTCGAAAGGGAACCTCGACTTCAGCCAGGGCAACAACCCCGACTTCGACTATTACCCGTGGCAATTCGAAAACCGTTACGGCTATCTCAGCGACCACCGCGCCCATCGCTTCAAGCTCAACGGTTTCATCTACATCAAGGGCGATTGGACCATCGCTTTCAACGGCATTTGGGAATCGCCATTTACCTGGGAACCGCAGGCGGACGCGTATGACGACCCACGGATTCAGGGAGACTTCTATTTCTTGGAACCGCGCGGCAGTCGCGACGCCTTCAACGCTTCCAACCTCGACCTCCAGCTCAGCAAGGGCTTCACTGTGGGCAACCGGGTGCGGCTGGTGGCGATCGGCTCGGTCTACAACACCTTCAGCACCGAGAACGGCACCGCCGTCTGCAGCCTGGCCCGTGGATGTGGTGCTTATGAGATGGGCGAAGCACTTTCCTGGAGTCTGCCCCGCAGCTACGAGCTCGGCTTCAGAGTCGAGTTCTGATTTTTCATTCCTCCTTTCTCCAACCCGCCCCCTCCGGGGCGGGATTTTTTGTGCCCGTCTCCGTGCCCGAGAACACCCGACACGCCGGTCATTGCTCGATGTCGGGAACGGGGGCGGAGACGGGCACGGGAAGAGTAGGGCCGACAGTCCTATAATGGGCCCATATGGCGAACCTGGCGCTCCCAGACCTGGGTCCGGCAATCCCGACGCGGGGCTGGTGGTGGGGACGGGCCCTTGGTCGACTGATCATGGTCGCGGCCCGGTGGGGCTTCGACGGCGAGGTTCCGAATATTTCCAAAGGGGTGATTATCGTCGCCCCCCACACCTCGAACTGGGACTTCGTGATCGGTGCGGCCGCCATGCTCGCCCTCGATCTCAAACTGCGCTTTCTCGGCAAACACACCCTCTTCGACGGACCCCTGGCGCCGATCATGCGCGGCCTCGGGGGCATCCCGGTAGACCGGACGCAACCCGGGAGCGGTGTTGTCGAGGAGATGGCGGAACGCTTCAGAATCGAGAAAGAGCTCCTGCTGGCCCTGGCGCCCGAGGGAACCCGCAGCTCGGTTGATCGTTGGAAGACGGGCTTTCACCGGATCGCCCGCACGGCGGGCGTGCCGATCATGGCGGTGGCCCTGGACTACGGACCGCGCCGGATCCGCTTCGGGCCCCTCGTCACGCCGTCCGATGACCTCGATCTCGACATGCGGATCTTCTTCGAGTTCTTTGCTGCGGCTCGCGGCAGGCGGGGAAAAGTGGCGCCGTTTTCGTCGGAAACCCCACAACCGCGTTGAGCGACAAAAGAACCGTTTTAACATCGATCGTTGCTGCGAGGCGGAGAAGAGTGCGGGATATACTCGCCGGAATCAGTGAGCCCGGGAGGATCCATGCGCATCGCGCTCGTTCAACAGCAGGCGACCCTCGATCGGGATGACAACCTCGAGCGGGGCCTCCGGGCCCTGGAGAATGCGGCGGCCGGCGGCGCCGACCTGGTCTGCTACGCGGAGCTCGCCTTCGAGCCCTTCTACCCGCAACGACCAGTCGAAGGCGATCCGAGTGATCTTGCACAGGAGGTGCCGGGGCCGGTGACGGAGGCCTTTTCCAGGCGTGCCGCCGCGCTCGGCGTTGTCGTTGTCCTCAACCTCTACGAGCGGGACGGCGACGACTGTTTCGATTCGTCGCCGGTGATCGACGCCGACGGCAGCTTGCTCGGACGAGCACGCATGGTGCACATCACCGACTATTCGTGCTTTCACGAGCGGGGGTACTACGCTCCGGGCGACACCGGTGCGCCGGTCTTCGACACCACTGTCGGCAAAGTCGGAGTCGCCATCTGCTATGACCGCCACTATCCCGAGTACATGCGAGCGCTGGCTCTCGCCGGAGCCGAGCTAGTGGTGGTGCCGCAGGCGGGAGCGGTGGGTGAGTGGCCGGACGGGTTATACGAGGCCGAGCTGCGTGTCGCCGCCTTTCAAAACGGATACTTCACCGCACTCTGCAACCGGGTCGGCACCGAGGACTCCCTCGACTTTGCCGGTGGGTCCTTCGTCTGTGGCCCGGACGGGAGGGTGCTGGCACGCGCTCCGCAGGGCGAGGATCACATCCTCTATGCCGACATCGATCTCGCCGAGGTCGCCGAGAGTCACGCGCGGAAACTTTTCATGCGTGACAGGAGACCCGAGCTTTATAGCGATTGGCTGTCGAAGGGTTGATCGATAGCGATAGCGACCGGGCCGTAGAGGCTTCCTTGTTCAGACCAGCTCCGGAAGGTACTTCTCCCGCGCAAGACGCCAGAAGACTACGAGGAAGGCGGTCAATGGGATCGCGAGGATCATGCCCATGATCCCGTTGAGAGCCGTGCCCCAGAAAAAGATCGCGATGATGATGACGACCGGGTGGAGCCCGGTGCGGTCGCCCATGATCTTCGGGGTCAGGAAATAACCCTCGATCATCTGCACCGCGGCAAAAACCACCAGCACCAGCAGCACCCGGGTGAGGCCGCCGTCGGGCTGGAAGAAAGCCAGCGGCAGCGCGGTGCCGAGACCGATGATGTTGCCGAGGTAGGGGACGATGTTGAGGAATCCGAGCGTCAATCCGATGATGAAACCGTACTTGAGACCGGCCAGCGTAAAACCGATGGCGAAGAGCAGCCCCTGCAGAAAAGCAATGATCAGCTGGCCCCGGAAGAACGCGACGATGATGGTGACGAACTCCTGGAAGAGATAGAGCAGATCCTTGCGGGTCTCCGACTTGAGGAACGGGATGAAGCGCTCGAGAGTGCCGACCTGTGGCGTGTCAGCCATGAGGAAGAATGCGAAATAGATCGGTGCGACGACCCAACCGAGGAGGGCGGCCACTCCGTACAGAACGCCGGCCCCGGCCGACACCATGCGCCGGCCAAGGTACTGGGCGACATCGACCACGGCGCCGCTCTGTCCTCCGACCGCGTCGCCGACCGCCTGCCCGATGGCGGTTTCCTGGTAGAGCTGGACGAGTCGTGGCGAACGCTGTTGTACCCATGTGACGGCCGCCGCCCACCAGTGTGGGAAAGCCTCTATGAGTCCCTTGGCCTGCTCGACCAGAAGGTCGCCGAAGAACCAGCCCAGACCGGCGACCGGAATGATGAACGACAGGAAGACCACGATCAGCGCCGGCACGCGGCCGAGCTTGAGCCGGGTTGCGATGGCCTTGTAATACGGCTTGACCACCAACGCCGCCACCGCCGCCACCGCCAACGGCAAAAAGACCGCGGAGAATTTCACGAAGAAGGCGCCGACGATCCAGAACAGCGCCCCGATGGCGACGACGATGACGACCGCGGACAGAATGGTGACGGCGGCGGCTATCGTCGCTCGCTGCCGGTCACTGAACTCAATCGCCATCGTGGTGCCTCCCGAGGGTAGATGATATCAACACCGCGGTCGGTCGAATGAGGAATAAGGAGTTTCCCCCGCCGTCCCGATAAGCGAGACGCTTCCAGAGCTTGTTGGACAAGCCTCAGGGTCCAAGCCTCTGGCCGTCAGCATGCCCTCAGGGCATCACGGCATCGAGACGGACATCACGCTGAAGATCGCGGTCGATCTGGCGGCCGGGTGTCAGAAACCTGAGCCCCGCATAGAACTCGGCGCGGTCGATCAGCTCGCCGACCATGGCGCCGAACAATGCCACGGGGATCGGTACAGTGTCCGTAGCGGCGAGCGCCAGCGCCGGCAGGATTCCGACACCGATGCGCACAGGGGCGAGAACAGCGCCACCGGGCACCGGACGCTCGCGGCGCGCCAGATAGAGAACCAGCTTCACCGTGGCCGACGGCCACAGCAGAACCGGGTTCGCGGTGAGGATGCCGATATAGAACGCGGCGGTGAGCATCGCCATCGCGCTGTGCGGGACTGTGAGGACCACCTGCCCGCGGACCCGGTAGACCATGTCCATTGCATAGAGGCTGGCGAAGCCGACCGCTGCAATCACCCATCTCGCCCAGTTTGTTACATCGTCGCGCAGAGCGCTGGCGCAGGCAGCCGCAAAGAACGTCGAAAAGAGCACCACCTCGCGGCTCACCCACGACCGCCTGAGGTTCAGCGCCGCGCGCCAGATACGGCTGATCGTTCCGAGATGGAGGGTGCTCACCGCCATCGCGAGACAGCCGACGGTTGCGAACACCGTCAGTGGAATCGCGATGCCCCGCGCCGCTGCGGCCGCAAACCACGCCACCAGTAGCATCGCGACCGAGGTGAAGAACCACAGAGACCATTCGCTCGTGAAGCCGCTCCAACCGACAGTGGATCGTGGCGATATCACGTTCACCGCGATCGGCGCGGCCGTCATATCGGGGGCTGTGTCACGACGACTGCCGACGACTCGAACAGCCGGACGTAGCCCGGTTTCGGGAAAACCCGGGCGATGAACCGCGCGCGGGTCGTCCTCTTTTTCGAATCTGAGGGCCTCGATCGGGCAGGCGGTGACGCAGGCCGGGGGAAGATCTTCTCTCAGACGATGCTCGCAGAAGGTGCACTTCTCCATGACCCCGACCACGGAGTTGTACTGGGGCGCCTCGTAGGGACAAACCCATGAGCAGTAGCGACAACCCATGCACGATTCCTGGTCGAGGAGCACCGCTCCCATGGACGCGTCCTTGGAGTAGGCGTTTGCGGGGCAGTTGTGGAGGCACGCGGGCTCGAGGCAGTGGTTGCAAGCGAGCGAGTAGTGGAAAACAGGCAGCGTCGCCAACCGCTGCCGGTTGAAGGTGTGGACCCGGCGCCAGCTCAGCCCCTCGGCGACCTCATTTTCGTTGTTGCACGCCACCACGCAGGCCGCACACCCGGTGCAGCGGTCGAGGTCGAGGACGAAAAGACCGTGGGTCATACGATTCGCTCCACCTCGACCGCGTTGTCATGGAAGGCCGCACCGTGACCCATATCGGTCTCGCGCGCAGCCGACAGCATGTTGACGCCGCCACCCTCGGACAGCCACCAGCCATTGTGGATGACGAGGCACCCGGGCCGCAGGCTGTGTTCGAGGCGAACGTTGATCTCGACCTTGCCGCGATCGTTGAACACGCACACCCGGTCGCCATCGACGATCCCACGTGCTGCCGCGTCCGCCGGGCTCATCTCGGCGAAGGTGTCGGGATCGAGCCCCCGGATCGACGGGAGATTGCCGAACTGCGAGTGGATGCGGTTCTTGGTGTTGGGGGTAAGGAGCTGGAGCGGGTAGTTCGCGGCGTTTCCGGTCGCCGGCCGCTCGACATTGGGAGTGTAGATTGGCAGCGCGTCGGCGCCCCAACGATCGCCGGCCTCTTCAGAGTGAAGCTCGATCTTCCCGGAGGGGGTAGGGAAGACGAAGTCCGACCACGCGACCTCCTGGCTGCCAGGCGCGAGCACCGGTCCGCGCCGCAGGCGCGAGAGCGAAAGCCCGGGGAACTGATCGAGGCGATGCTCGAGCCACGAATCGATGGCCTCATCCGAAGGTGCCGGTATCCTCCTCTCGATTTCGTTCTTCGGGACACCCAATCGCTGCGCGAGATGCCAGTAGATTTCGGTCTCTGGCCGCACCTCACCCAGCGGCTCGATCAGTTTGGCCTTGATCTGGATGTAGGGGTGCCAGTAGGCGCCGATGACGTCGGTCTGCTCGAACATCGTCTTAGCCGGCAGGACGATGTCGGCCTCGCGCGCGGTGTCGGTCAGGAACTGGTCGACCACGATTCGGAAGTCGAGGGCGCGAAACGCCTCGAGCACTCGAGTTGTCTGGGGGTTTTGGGTGACCGGGTTGCCACGCTCGACCCAGGCCACCTTGAGCTCGGGATCTCTCTGTTCGAGCATTTCCGGACCGAGTCGTGCGGTCGAGACCGACACGCGAATGGGGTCGTCATTGGTGTCGGGCGGATAGAGCGCGAGCGGCTCACGGACCGGGCTGAAGATGTCGCTCTGCAGGTTGGCGTAAATCCATCCTGCGCCGGGTTTACCGAGATTGCCGGTGAGCGCGAGCAGGGCGATCAGGGCGCGCATCGTCTGGGCGGAGTTGGTGTATCGCTGCATTCCGAAGCCGGCGCAGATGCTGAGCGGCGCGACCGAGCCGATCATCTCGGCCAGGCGTTCGACGACCTTGGCCGGTACATCGGTGATTTCCGCAACTCGGTCCGGTGGGTAGTCGCGGACCATCGCCGCGAACTCCCGGTATCCGTGGACGTGGTTGCGGATGAATGCAGCGTCGACCGCCTGGCGGACAATCAAGAGATGGGCGATGCCGAGGGCCAGCGCGCCGTCGGTGCCTGGCCGGATTTGAACCAGCAGCTCCGCACCCTCGGCGGACTGGGTGCGCCGAGGGTCGATGACGACTACGCGGGCGCCATCGTCCGCCGCCTCCTCGACGAAGCGCATCTGGTGGATGTTGGTTTCGGCCGGGTTCTTGCCCCAGAAGATGATGAGACGCGCGTTGACCAGGTCCCAGGGTGTGCTGTGCTTGTTGTCGCCGAGGGTCAGGCGGGTGGCCTCGAGACCGGCCGGCCAGCAGAGATCACCAAAGGTTGTCGTACAACCGCCGACGAGTGTCCAGAACTCCTTCGACACCTCGTTCAACAAACCCTTGGTGCCGCTTCCGTTGTAAAAGAACACGCTGCGTGGACCGTAGCGTTCGCGGGCAGAACCTAGCTCGGCCGCGATCCGGTCGAGGGCGGCCTCCCACGAGATCCGTTCGAACCGCCCGCCCGTCGTCCTTTGGAGGGGATAAAGGATTCTGTCCTTCGCATACACCCGTTCGATAAACGAAAGCCCCTTGAGGCACACCCCCTCCGGCGTCGCCATGTTCTCGGGATGGGCCTCGATCGCGCGCAGCTTGCCGTCTGAGACCTCGACCCGCATCCCGCATGTCGAATAGCAATTTCTGGGACACGCGGTGGTGAAGAAATCTGCCACTGACTGAGTATAGGGTGCTCCTCCCGTGCCCGTCTCGGTCTCCGCGCCCGAGATTGCCACCGACGTGACTGTTCGATCGACACACCATGCTAGACTCCGTCTCAACCAACGAGTGGTGGGAGAGGAAAGGCAGGAGAGTCCTGAAATTGAAGGGTCGTGTGCTTGTCTGTGTCGCTGTGTGCGTCGATTCCAAGCGCGCGGAGGCATGAACTCGGTGCAGGTCGGGTGGTTGGAATCTCCGATCGGCCCCATCGAGATCAGGGTCAACAACCGCGGAGCCGTGACCGCTGTGTCGTTCGTTGACGATTCGGATCCCGGGGTGGGGGAGACCGGCAACGCGGTCGCTCGGACGGTTCAGCAGCTCTACGAGTACTTCCGGAGCGAGCGGCGCCGCTTCGAGCTCGAGCTCGAGCCGGAGGGCACGGACTTCGAGCACAGGGTGTGGAGGGAGGTGCGGCGGATCCCGTTCGGCGCCACCGACACCTACGGCGAGATCGCGCGTCGTCTCGGGGAGGCCGATGCCGCGAGGGCGGTGGGCGTCGCCAACGCCCGCAACCCGATCGCGATCATCGTTCCGTGCCATCGGGTCATCGGTTCGGATGGCGATCTGACGGGTTACGCCGGCGGTCTCGACCGCAAGAAGTGGCTCTTGGATATGGAGAGCGGACAGGCGCGGCTGTTTTGACTGCCGTCAACGTGCAAGAGGTAAGCTGTCAGCAATCAGGAATCAGCTATCAGCTTTTGGGTTTTGAATCCAAGAACCCGGTCTCTCTTCTTGGGAGGGTGGGGGAGCTGAGGTCTGACGGCTGATAGCTGACCGCCCTGACTCCTAACCCTTTACTTCCTCCATCATCGCTGCCATCTCCTCCTGAAAGGCCTCGATGATCGATTCAGGGTCGGGTACCAGACCCGAATCCGTGGCAACGCCCAGCCGCACCTGGCCGGCGTAGCTGAGGATGCTGACGCCGAGCCCGAGGCGTGCCGACTGTGGGACCCAGAACATCATGCTGCGCATCGCCTTGCCGGCGAGGTAGATCTCCTCGCGTGGGCCGGGGACGTTGGTCATCACCGCCGTTGCCTTCGAACCGAAGAGCTGCAGTGCCAGGCTCTCGACCTTTGGTCCGGTGAGACCGACCGCGTTGAGGATGGCGTAGATCACCATCGGTTCGGACGACTTCTTGATCTTGTCCATCCGCTTCTTGAGCTCGGCCAGCCGCTCGCTGCGGTCGGCAAGGCCGACCGGGAGGGCCAGAAACACCAGCCCGAACCTGTTGCCGAGATTGATGATTTCGGAGTCGGGCCGCAGGTTGACCGGCACCACCGCGCGGATGTTGAGCCCGTCGACCCCAGCCTTGCGGCCGATCATGTAGCGGCGGACGGCGCCGGTGACCCCGGCCAGCAGGACATCGTTGATCGTCGCCCCCTGGGACTTCGAGTACGCCTTGACGTCGGCCAGCGGCATGACCGCGGACCACGCGACGCGCTTGGCGGTGGTGAGCTCGCCCTTGAAGATCGTCTCCGGGTCGGCGGGCATGGTCGCCAGTCGAGCGAGGATCCCGGTGCCCTTGGCCCCTACGGTCACCATCCTGGCCGCGCGGGCCGGGTCGGCGATGGTCTCGAGGGTCTTGTCCACCATTCGTGCGGTGATCCGTCCCACCGAGTACACCGCATCGTTGACCACCTCGGGCAGCCAGAAGCCTCCGCCAAGTGGCTTCCGTCGCCGCCGGCTGCGGCGGGTCTTGGCTGAGCCCGACGGCGAGTCGTCGGTGAGGTTCAGCAGCACCCGCACGAGCGCGATGCCGTCGGCGATACAGTGGTGGATGCGAGCAACCACCGCCGAGCCGCCGCGATAGTTCTCGACGTATTGGAATTGCCACAGGGGCTTTGAAAAGTCCAGGGGAGTGCTCATGATCGTGCTGACCATCTCCTGGAGCTCCTTCTGCCCACCGGGGTCGGGAAGCGCCACCCGCTGCAGATGCGACCGGAGGTTGAAATGGGGATCGTCGACCCACCGCGGCCCGATGCCCGGAACCGACGACGTCACGACCTTCTGTCGAAATCGCTCGAAGGGCAGCAGTCGGTCCTCGATCAGCTCCTTGAGCTCCGAAAAATCCAGCTTTTCGTAGAAGGACATCACCCCGCTGATCAGCATCAGATTGGTGGGCGATTCCATGTGCAGCCACGCCGCATCCACGTTCGACATCGGCTTGCCTTCGAGCAGAGCCATCAAGCGGTTCCTCCCGACAGATTCTGGTGGAACTGTAGCAGAACCGCTGGCAACCGACCCCGTCCCGGGAAGGGCTTGAGGCCTGTGGCCTGGGGCCTGACGCACTCGGTCACACCGTTGGGCCGGCGAGGTTGCAACGCCTGGCCACAAGCTTCAGGTCCCAAGCCTCACGTCCGAGAGGCAGGCGAGTTATGGTGCTGCCCGGCCCTCCGCGGTGATGCCCAGTGAGATCTTGGGGTCCGGCGGCTTGAGGTAACGGGCGAGGAAGGCGTAGATCTGCTGGCGGTAGCCCCAGGCCTCGGGGGTGTCGAGGCGGTCGAAGCTGTGACCGCCGGGGACATCGGAGACCTGATGTTCGAAATCCTTTCCGGCCGCGGTTAGGGCCTCGATCAAGTGCTCGACCTCGATGTAGTTGACGTCCTCGTCGTGGATGTTGGTGTGGATGCGGAGCGGCTTGGTGAGCTTGTCGACCGACCACACCGGTGAGCGGCGCTTGTACTCCTGGAGGTCCTCCTGCGCGGACTTGCCGATGAAGTAGTCGGCCTCGTAGAGATCGCGGTAGCTCTGGTCGTGGTAGCCCATGCGCTGGACGAGGTCCGAGACCGGCACGCCGGCGAAGCCGCAGGCGTAGGCGTCGGGGTGGCGGAAGAGGCTGAACAATGTGATCAGGCCGCCGTGGCTCCAGCCGAGGATGCCGACCCGCTTGGGGTCGACGCGGGGGTGGTTCTCGACCGCCCAGTTGCGTGCGGCGAGGGCATCCTCCACCTCGAGCCCGCCGTAGTCGATGTCCTCGTACATGCCGCGGCCGTAGCCGGTGGAACCGCGGTACTCGGGTGCGACCACGATGTAACCCTGGCCCACTAGCTCACGAACGATGTGGGCGTAGTAGGTGGTGAAGTCGGCGTGAACTCCGCCGTGGGGCAGGACCAGCAGCGGCAGCTTGCCGGCATCGTCGAAGCCCTTGGGGGTGAAGAGGTAGGTGTAGAACTTGAGGTGGTTGCCGGCGTTGACGCCGGTGGGGTTCTCTTCCTTCCAGCGCGGAGGGCCATAGATCCTGGACTTGTCGATGACGGCCACATCGCCGACGCGCTCGTACCACAGCACATCGTCGATCATCTTGGCGAGGGTATCGAACTGATGGTCGGCTCGGAGCGAGGCCTTTTCGACCGCGGCCACGGCGTCGGACTCGGGTGGATCATCGGCCGCGACGACTATTGACACGAAAATCGCGATCACGACGACGAAGAGCACAGCGGTTCGTTGCATGGTTCGGGCCTCCTTCGAGCGATGATTCTATAACGGCTCACAGACAAGCGAGGGTACAATCGTGGCCATGAATCCTCCCGGCGGGGACGACGGCGACCCGGTTGGAACGCTGCCTCAGCGCTTGCGCAGCGCGGCCCACCTCCTGAGGACCGCAACCGGCCGCCATGACGCGGTCACGGAGGCTCTGCCCGAGCGCCCGGTGACTCGCAAGATGCTGCCGGTGCGCTACCAGATAAAGGAGGACGACGATGGCCGCTACCTGACCTGTGTCGAGGCGTCGAATATCTTCGTGCGGATCGATCGCTCGCTCAGCGTTTCGGCGTCGTCGGCGCGGAAGTATCCGAAGGGCACGATCTTTCTCGATGGCGCGGCGAAAGGTGAGCCGTTCATCGATGCCTCACGTGGGGTCTACAATCTCGATCACCACGAGGGCTGCGTGCGCTCGTTCACGCTCTCGACCTGTGAGCAGGCGATGATCGTCATCCGCAAGGGGCTCGATCTGGACGGCGAGCGGTGGACGGTATGGGCGAACGATCCCGACCTTGACACGGTTCTCGCCGTCTGGTTGCTGCTCAATCATCGGCGGATCGATGAAGAAGGTTCGCTCGCGCGCAAGAAAATCATGCCGATCGTTCGGTTGCAGGGGGTGATCGACGCCCACGGTTTCGAGCTCAAGGACCTGACGGCCTTTCCCGACAATCTTCAGGAGGCCGCCCTGACGGTCATCAACGGTCTCCGTGGCGAGGAGATCGAGCTCAAGAAAGACAATCGATGGGGCGCCACCGATTTCCTCGAATTCACGGCCGCGTCGCTGCACAAGCTGGACGAGCTGGTCTTCACGCCTCTCGATTTCGAGGAGGGACATGCGGTCGAAGAGCTCGCCCGGGAAGGCATCCTTCCGCAGAGAATCGCGGTCGCATGCCGCTCGGAGGCCGGGATCTACGAGGTCGAGGAGCAGCTCCGCGACCTGCATGGCGACCGGCTCGGGCTGGTGATACTCGAAAAGGAACCCGGGATCTACACCCTCCGCCAGGTCGATCCTTTCTTGCCGACCAGTCTCGAGGCCCTGTATGACCGGCTCAACCTGCTCGATCCCGAGGCCGTCGGCGAGGCGCAGTGGGGAGGATCGAACGAGATTGGTGGCTCACCCAGGGGTGGGAGAACAGGACTCAGTCTGAGCGAGATCATGTTCATTACCCGGTGGGTCTACCAGCCGCCGTCAGCCGGCCGTCGCTTCGCCGCAGTCGCGACCGGGGTCGCTGGGGCGGCTGTTGCCCTCGCAATATCCGTCCTCGCTGGCGGATCGCAGGTTGGAGCAGGAATATCGCGGGGCTTGATGGTTCGGGGTTTGCTGTCAAGCGCGGCAATCTCAGCCGCGGTACTGGCGGTTTTCGGGCTCGGGTTCTCGTACCTCGGGCACTCCCGACAACCGGGCAGATACGGACTGCGAAGAGTGCGTGATATCGGTTTTCTAACGGTGCTCCCCGTGACTGCGGTTTTCGGTCTCGCCGGCGGGGCCTGGATCATGACCCCTGTACAGGCGCCGGAGGCCGCTGTCTTGAAAGTCTTTGCAGTCATGTTGACTGGAATTGTCGGCATCGAGACCCTGTTGCGGGGCGCGATGCACGGCCACCTGCTGCGTTTTTTTCCGGTGATGGCGGCCAGGGGGCGAATCTTTATTTCGGTACCGAACGCGGTTGCCGCGCTGGTTTACTCCGGTGCGGTGACCATCTGCCTCCTGCCGCCGGCCTGGCTCACCTCGGATATCGGTGGGTGGTGGATGGGGTGGGTGGGCGCCGCCCTGATCTTCGGTCTCGTGTGCGGCGGCGTTCGCGAACGAACGCGAAGCGTCTGGGCTGCGGTCATCCTCCACGCGGTTTCTGCAACCGCGGCGTGGATCGTGCTCACCAGGTTTCTGTGACAAAAACCACCCGCCCGCCCGAGAACACAATGCAAAGGCGCAAAGCCGCAAAGGTTTTTCTAGATGTTTGAAAGACGATAACGCGGGGAGTTGGCCTCAATCGCCAAAATTCGGGCTGAGATTTCACGGCCAGCGAGGGGTTCGAGGTTAGCCCGCATATCTCACCGGGTTTCGTCGCGAGGGCGACGAGGTGCCGTGCCCAGTGGGGTTTGCGACCTGAGGGGCGCGGACTCGTACTCAACAGTACGTGGAGCACCCCGAGGCGAGAAAACACCGCTGAGCGCGGTGCATCGGCGCCCGCAGCAGGAAGTTGGTGAGATATGCGGGTTAGAGATCCCCTTTGCGTCTTAGCGTCTTTGCGACTTTGCGTTCATTGGGTCGGATGGGGGAGAATCACGCGTAGCGTTCGAGGAAGAGCTCGAGCAGGCGGTCGGCCTCGATGGACGGGCGCAGATTCCACAGGATTTTCTGGTACGCCGCTTCGTCGGCCACATAGTCCTTGAGGAAGACGAGGATGCGTTCACGCAAACGCTCCTCGTCCATCTCGCTGTGGAACTGGGTGCCGTAGACGGGTTTGCCGTCGAGGCGAATGAGTTGATTTGGGCACACCTCGGATTGGGCGAGATCAACCCAGCCGGGGCCGAGCTCACAGACCCGGTCATTGTGACCGAGCTGCACATGGAATCGCTCGGGAAACTCGGCCAACAGGGGATCGGCCATACCGGCTGGGGTGAGGCGAATCGGGAAGGTGCCGACTTCCGATTTTTCCTTGTCCTCGATGACCGTGCCGCCGCCGAGATCCGCCAGGAACTGGTGGCCCCAACAGGCACCGATTACCGGACGGCCGTCATCGATCAGACGATGGATGACCTCGCGCAGCGGCGCCGTGAAGGGATGTTCCCGGGTGACCGAGAACGCGCCGGCTCCGCCGATCAGGACGGCGTGAGCGTCCTGGACATCCAACCACTTGAGGTCCGGCGCCTCGGGGAGATTGATGAAACGAAACTGGCGGCGCGCCACACGGCAGCGCTCGATGAAACAGCTCTGTTCCTGCCTGAGGGATACGAGCTCGTTTCGAACCTGGAGGAGCACGAGGCGAAGTCGGGTTCGTGGCGTCGCCATCAACCCTGCCAGCCGTCCTTCCAACCGCGGATGACCGCGAAGACGTCGACCGCGGTCGGCAGGTCGAGGCCGGCCCTGGCCTCTGCGGCGGCGATCACCGCTGAATTCTCGCAGCGCAGGAACGGGTTGGTTTCGAGCTCCTCGGCGATGGTGGAGGGAACTGTGGGGCGCCCCTCGGCGCGTGCGCTTCGAGCGGCCCCGAGACGCGCCTTGAGGACCTCGTTGTAAGGCTCTACCTCGCGCGCAAAGCTGAGGTTGGCGACGGTGTACTCGTGGGCGCAGTAGATCAGAGTTTCGTCGGGGAGGTGCGCGAGACGGTTGAGTGAGGCATGCATCTGCTCGGGTGTGCCCTCGAAAACCCGTCCGCAGCCACCCGCGAAAAGGGTGTCCCCGACCAGCGCGAAATCAGGGCCGCGATAGGCGATGTGGCCGGCGGTATGGCCCGGGACATCGATCACCTCGAGGTCCAGATCGAGGTCTGGAAGGGGAACGGAATCACCGCCTTGGACCGGGTGATCGACCACTGGGATGTTCTCTCGAGCGGGACCGAAGACGGGAACTCTGCGTGCACGGAGAATCTCGTCGACGCCGCCGACGTGGTCTCCGTGGTGATGGGTGAGGAGAATTGCACCGAGTTCCAGCATCCGTTTTTGGAGAATCTGGATGACGGGCGCGGCCTCTCCTGGGTCCACAACCACCACCGCTGGGGACGGTGGGTCGGTGATGAGCCAGACGTAATTGTCGGAAAAGGCCGGCACGGGTTCAAAATGAGGCATGCTTCCATGCTGCCAGGGTATGGGGGAAACAGTCAATCGCCGGAAGATCAGAAACGGTGCGTCTGTTGGTCATGGCAGAATGCAGAAATGAAGACTCGCTACCTTTTGGTCGCCGACAGCCTCGAGGACCTCAACCCGGAATTCGATCTCGGAGTGTGCGTGAGCACCGAACTCATCAGTCGTGGGATCGTTGTCGACTACCTCGACCTCCCCGCCACCGATCCCGAGCAGAGTTCGGAGGACTATCTCGCCAACCTTCCGGTGCGCGAGATCCTGTCGTCGGACGCGGAGCGCGTGCCGTTTTGGGAGCTCGGTCCAGAGCGTACGGCCGATGTCCTGGAGTTCCGGGTGATCTTGCAACGGAAAGATCCGCCGGTGGACGAGAGCTTCATTTCACGCACCCGACACTTCGAGGAGGCGCCGGAAGAGATCGTGCAGATCAATCGGCCGCCGGCCACCTACGAGCTCTCCGAGCACACCGCGGCTCTTCGCTTCCCAGAATACGCCGCTCAGACCGCGGTCTGTACCAGCTTCGAAGAGCTGGTGGAGGCCGTGCGTGTGTTGCCTGGCGAGGTTGTGCTCAAGCCCGAGAACACCTACTGCGGCATCGGTATCCAGTTTTTCGAATCCGGAGTTTCGGAGGACAAGCTCGCTGCGTACTGGGACGAGTGGAAACCGCACGTCATCGTGCAGCCCTTTCTCGAGGCCATCGAGTCGTCGGGAGATCTGAGGATCCTGACGATCAACGACAAGGTCCTGGGATCGGTCCTGCGGGTCCCGGCCAAGGGGTCGCGGCTGGCGAATCTCCACCAAGGGGCGGTTGCAGCCCGACTCGAGCCGACCCCGCGCCAGCTCGAGGCCTGTCGGGTGGTGGCTGAGGAACTCAACCCGTTGGGTCTGTACCTTCTCGGCCTCGATTTCATCGGCGATGACCTCACCGAGGTTAACTTCACCTCGCCGACGACAATCGTCCAGGTCAACCGCGTCAACGGCATCCGCGCCGACATCGAGTTGGTTGACGAGCTCGAACGCATGTGGCGAAAAAACGTCGAAACGTCCTGACGTTTCGACGTTTTTTGGTGGGTCAGTGAACCAAATCGTTCAAGTACTCGGTCAGGCGCGCGCGATCGCCTTCGCGGAAGTCGTCAAAACGGGCGCCGACGCCTTCCATCCGCTCTGCTGCCACGTTCGTTGTGCGGGCGATGGTGGCCCGACCGCGGATCGGATCGCTCTGACCCGGGATATTGATCTCGAAGTCGATCGTGGTGCCGGGTGGATAGTGGCCGAAACCACGTAAGAGCATCCCTGTTTCGGAAACGTTTTCGGTCTGGCAGAAGGTGCGCAGCGGCCGTTGTTCGAGATGAAGCACGACCCGAGTCGGTGCCCGCAAAGTGGCCCGCGGAGCGACGGAGGAAAGCTCCCGGATGGTCGCAGCGAGGTGCTCACTCATATCGGTGGCACTGATGGCCCGATTGATGCCAACGCCGATGCCGACGAAAGTCTGGGCCGCCTCGAGATGCCGGGGTTCACACAGCAGAACGACTCCACTGCGCTGGCAGGCCGACCCGGGAGATCGGATGCACTGAACGAACCGCCGCAAGGCGGTGATCGGACCGGGAAACCCGATGATGATGGCATCGAATCGCTTGCTCTGAACCAGCTCAAGAGTATTGTCGTTCCAAGGCGCCATTTGGAGGTTGATGTCAGTTCCTCGGATCGCTTCCCTCGCTTTCGCGAAGGTCGCGTCATCGGTGCGGGTCATCACAACCTGACTGGGCATACAAAGGCCTCTCAAATCTCATTATAACGAATCGAATGAAAGAGTTCCGGAATTCTCTGATTGATCCGCAGTGGCGCTGACAGGCTTGTTGGGGCACACTGGGTCTGATGGGCGAAGGTTGCGATCGCAATCAGGAATCGATCCTGCAGATTCAGCGTCAGGTGTCATTAGCGCCGCTGACGACCCTCGAGCTCGGAGGGACCGCATCCTCATTTGTCACCGTCGATAGCGTCGGATTGGCAAAAGAGGCTATCCGCTGGTCAGGTCGGCACTCCCAAACTGTGGTGATTCTTGGTGGTGGCTCGAACGTCGTGGTGTCGGATGACGGCTTTAGAGGGTTGGCTGTCCGGGCCGCACTGCGTGGCGTTCAACTCCAAGATGAAAGGGAAATGGTGCGGGTGACGGCGGCGTCCGGAGAACCCTGGGACGAGATCGTGGAAATGGCGGTCGCCGAAAATCTCGCAGGGATCGAGTGTTTGTCGGGTATCCCCGGGTGGGTCGGCGCGACGCCGATCCAGAATATCGGCGCCTATGGGCAGGATGTGGCGACGGTGATCGAGGGCGTTCATGTGCTCGATTTGATGAGTCTCGAGCAGCGAACACTTGGCTCGCAGGCGTGCGCGTTCGGTTACCGAACGAGCACCTTTCGTGAGTTTCCGGGCCGCTTCCTGATCCTTTCGGTCACGTTTTCCCTCGAGCGTGGCGGCCGGCCGAAGGTGGAGTACCGCGAGCTTCAACGGGCGCTCGGGATCAGGCGGGCGACACCGTCGCTGGAAGAGGTTCGCCGGACGGTGCTCGCGTTGCGTCGCTCCAAATCGATGGTGATCGAAGAGGGCGATCCCAACCGCCGCAGCGTCGGCTCATTTTTCGTCAACCCTGTGGTCGACGCGGTAGCGCTGGCGGCGCTTGATGAACGCGCCCGTTCTTCGGGGGTTCTCGCCGCAACCGAGAGCGTACCGACCTTTCCGGCCGACAACCGGGCGTTCAAAGTGCCGGCGGCGTGGTTGATCGAGAAGGCGGGTTTCGCGAAAGGACTGCGGCGGGGCGCGTTCGGCATCTCGTCAGCCCACGCCTTGGCTCTCGTCCACCACGGCGGTGGAACCACTGAAGAGCTGGTTGCCCTGGCACGGGACATCCGGGAGGGCGTGCGGCGCCGATTTGACATCGAGCTCCAGCCGGAACCGGTCTTCCTCGGCTTTCCGACCACCGATCCGCTGTCGAGCGGATAAAGAGTTAAGAGGAAAGAGTTAAGCCCAGCCGCCCCCTCCTTAACCCTTAACTCTTGACTCTTAACTCTTAACTCTTAACCCTTAACTTCGTTGGGGAGGGGACTAATCAGCGGAATACGTGACCTCGAGGCGGCGGGCGACACGAGAAGCGACGAAAACAAGGGCCGCTGAACTCACGGAGAGCGCAACGAGAGCAACCCACCAGGGAACGGGTTGCGCAAGCAGGGCAAACGCACCCAGGTTCACGGGTACGGGTGCGAACGACACCAGATAGTGGACGAAACTCAAGACCTTGAGGAAGGTCGGCAGGAAGGGCGTCAGCGTTTCCCAGCCGAGAAAAACGATCGCCGGCACCATTGGGTTCTTGAAGAAGAGCCCTGCGAGCATGAAGAGGGCGCCGTACGCAAAACAGGCAAGCACAACGATCACGAGATAGCTCGCGAGACTCGCGATGCCGGCACCTGAAAGCATCAGCTGACGACCTGCCGCGCCGTGCGGGAGATAGACCAGCACATAGGTCAACATTGTCGTGATGACGAGGATCAGGGTGGCCGACAGTACACCTCCGAGGTATTTGCCGAGCACCAGTACGGTTCGGTGCAGGGGCGCGAGGAGGGTGTAGTGGAGCGATTTCTCGAGGATCTCGCCACGGAAGAGACGGACGAAGATCAGCGCGTTGGCAAAAAAGACCACGAAGCGAAGGAGGAAGAAGTGAAAGACCTCTGCAAATTCGGTCGTCGCGTGGGTGGCGTCGGCGCGCATCGATCCCGGCATGAAGAGCGCGCGCAGCAGCATCAAAGCCAGCGGCATGGCGACGAGAAGGTAGACCGAGAGCGACCGGCGGCTGAAGAGGCTGCGGCGGATCTCGTGCCTGGCGAGAGTGATTGCCTGGCGCTGCAAGAGGTTGGACGGAGTCGTCATGCGCTCCCTCCGCCTTGGCCTTCTCCGATCAGGTAGTCGTAAACCGCGTGCACGCTCTCGTCAGCCGGAGCCACCGTCTCGACGACGACGCCGGTATCGATCACGATGCGGTTGAACTGAGTGAAAAAGTCGGCAGCGTCCCGCGTACGCACGAGAAGGCCATCCCTTTCGATGATGCGCGCTTCGACGATGTGCTCGAGCTCGAAGATGCGAGACGCCACTACGTGAGGCTGGTCGCAGCGAATCAATACCTGGATCGGGTGGGAGGTGATCTCGCCACGAACCTCGCGGATCCCGCCCTCGGCGACGATGGCGCCGCCGTGGATCATGATGACACCGTCCGAGATGACATCGACCTCGTGCAGGATATGGCTCGAGACGATGATGTGACGGCCCTCCTTGGCGAGGTCGGTGAAGAGGTCGATCATCTCGGCGCGTCCCATGGGATCGAGTCCGTTCAACGGCTCATCAAGGACCAGAACCCGAGGATCATGGCAATGAGCGTGCGCGAGCTTGATCCGCTGCCGCATACCCTTCGAGTAGCCGGCGATTCGCCGGTTGGCGGCGTCGCTGAGACCGACCCGCGCCAGCGCGGCCCAGGCGCGTTCATCCGCTTCGTGCTTGGAGTATCCGTGAAGCGCGAGCGCGAAACGGAGGAAGCTGAGCCCGGTCGAGCCGTTCGGGAAATTGTCGTACTGGGTACAGTAGCCGACCAGGTGAAAGAGCTGTTCGGGGCGATCGGGAGATACCCCGCAGACCGAGATCTCGCCTCGACTCGGCCGTAGAAGGCCGGTCATCAGGTGCATAAGGGTGCTCTTGCCGGACCCGTTGGGCCCCACCAGGCCGGTCAGTCCGGGAGCCACCTCGAGGTTGACCTTGTTGACGCCGAGGACCTCTCCGTAGAACTTCGACACGTCGCGGAAAACGATACGGTCGCTTGATTGTAGACTCGTCACCGCACCACCTCGTGCGGGCGGAGCTTGCGGTTGATCAGCCAGACGCTCAAGGCGGTCGCTGCCGCGAGAGTGAACCAGTTGAGCGACACCGGGAGACCGCTCGGCGTCGGCGCTCCAAAGAGCGACATGACGACGCTGTTGATGGCACGTACCAGGTGGATGAGGTCACCGAAAGAGGTCCGGGTCACCGCGTTGACCGCCTGCGCAAATCCGGCCAGGATGAATATGATCGCGAAGAGAGCTCCGCGAGCGGCTGGCTTGAATCGAACCCACGCGGAGATCGCCAGGGTCAGCATGGAGATGACGACGATCCAGGCCACATGACCGACCAGGTAGGCCATCCCGATTCGGTAATTTTCAAAACCCCAATCGCCACCCTCGAAGTACGCTTGGAGAACGAAGATAGAAAGACCCATGACCCAGGTCATCGGCGACAGGAGAATGGCCAGGACGGCCGTTTTGCCGAGAACGTACTCGTGCCGATCGATGGGACGACTGAGATAGAGCGGGAGGGCGTTGTTCGACAGATCTGCCGCGATGAGGCTCGGCGACACGATCACCGCGACCAGGAATGCCGGCAACGCCTGCCACGAGAAGAGGAGCATGAAGAACTTGTCGGTCAGGATGTTCATCAGATCGGGGGGCATTCCGAGCTGTTGGAGCAGAGAGACATTGTGGCTCAAATATATGAAGAAAATGCCGACCACCGACGGCAGGAAACAAACGGCGTAAAAGGCGGTAAAGAGGCGCGAAGAAAAGGCGTCGGCGAGAGCGTAGCGAGTCACCACCAGCCAGCGCCATCGCAGCGGCGTCAGCTCGCCAAGATAGCGGCGCCAGGTGCGCTCATAGACCGCCATCGTGACCCTCCATGGCACGCAGGAAGATGTCCTGCAGGCTGTCCCGCTTGAGGTCGAGGTGACGGATGCCGACCCCGAGGCGATCGGCGATCGCGTACAGATCACGCACGGTGCGTCCCTCTGGAAGCACCAGCTTGAGGCGTCCGCCGTCGTGGGTCGCGAGCTCGCAACCAAGCCCGGAAAGTTCGTCGGCGAAGCGCTGGTCCGGCGACTGCAGCTCGACCTCGACGAAGGACAAGTTCGCCCGGCGCTCGGCCTCGAGGTTGCAGCTCGCGGCGATACGGCCATCCTTGAGGATCAGGACCTCGTCGCACACCGCCTCGACGTCGCGCAGCAGGTGCGAAGATATGAGGATGTGGGTTTCGCCGCGATCACGAATGTCGGTCACGAGGTCGAGCATGCGCTTGCGGGCCGGCGGGTCGAGGCCGTTGGTCGGCTCGTCGAGCATCAACACGCGCGGACCGTGGACCAGCGCCTGGGCGAGCTTGACCATCTGCTTCATGCCTGTGGAGAAGGTCCCCAGCTTGCGATATCGCGCCTCGCCGAGACCGACGTAGAAAAGGGTTTCGTGCGCGCGTTCAAGGGCCGGCTCGGGCGGAAGGCCGCTGAGCTCGGCCATCAGGCGCACGAAGTGAACCGCAGTCATGCCTGCGACAAAGGAGTCGTTCTCGGGCATGTAGCCGACCTGGGCGCGGAGCTCTTTGCCCTCACTGGCGAGGGAGAGACCCAGCACCCGGGCGGTGCCCGAGGTTGCCGGGAAGAAGCGGAGCAAGGTCCGCAGGAGGGTCGTCTTGCCGGCGCCGTTGGGCCCGAGGAGACCGATCGAGCGCCCCTCGAGAGAGGCGCAGAGGTCGATCAGAATCGGCCGCCCACCGAGATTGACGGTAAGCCCGTCAAGCTCGATCGCGGGGGTTGAAGTGCTCTCGGGCCGACTCATCAGCGTGATGATACAGCTTCTGTCTCTCGAACCTCTTCGATCGCGTTCTGTTGAGCATACTCGGCACCGCACATCCCGATGGTGGAGGCGAGTCCGATAAGGCTGCCACCGGTCGCAGACGCGATGATCCGGTCATCTTCACCGAAGACACACACCAGACCCTGGCTCAGGCCGTCGCTGAGGGCGTCAGCGAACTCGAGCTCTCCCAGCATCTCCGGTGGAATGGCGTCGATCAGCGACCCGAGATCGCGGTAGACAAGGGCTGAACAGTCCGTGTAGCCGTTGTCCGGAAGCAGGGACTGGAAGACGCGCGAGCTGGCGAGCGTCGTCCCGGCTTTGCGAAATGCGATGGACTGCTCGATGAGAGCGCGGCTCGGGGCGGCCACGAGGTAGCCGTCAACAGTGGTGAACACCGCCCGGCCGTCCAGCCCTTCGCGGCTGAGGGTGTAGTAGGTGCGACCGGAACCCTGTGACGCCTCGAGCACAAGTCTTGCTTGGCCCTCGGCGACCAGTCGCGAATTGACCAGCTCCACCGCCCGTTCCATGGTATGAATCAGGGTTCCGGGATCGTAGACCTCGACGATCAGCTTCCAGGATGGCACCGGCAACATCGGGCCGTCGAGGGCAAAGGTCGCCTCACCACCTATAGTGGCAGCGAAATCCTCTCGAAGGTCGATGTCGATGATCTGCTGGAACAGGTCAAGCTGCTCCAACGCCTGCTGGTTCCGCGCCGCAGCGATTTCGAGAAAGTCATCAAACATCTCCGCTGCATCCTTGGTGACGGCGGAGGCCACAACGTATGCGTCAGGTGATACGAACTCCAGGCCGCCCATGGGAGCGGGATCCGCGAGCCACGCCATGATGCCGCGGCGCTCTTCGGAGAACCGGACCTCGGCGTTGGTGGCGTACCACTCACCATCGCGGTGTCGTTCGATCACCAAGGTGGTGGCGTCGAGCAGTCCAAGGTGTTCCATGGTCGCGGTTTCTTCGTCCGAAATCTCACTCGTGCCCTCGGCGATGGCAGCCGCAAGGTCGGCCCCGAGGAGCCAGGAGACACCCTGGGCGTAAATCTCGCTGAGCTGGGTGTGCAATGGGGAGCCCATGAATGAGCGAGCTCCCGGATCGTCAACGCGGTGCGCAAGCTCTTGGAGCGCTTCGAGGCTGCTCGACGCTGCGAAGAGATTGCCCTCGACCCACATGAACACTTCGGCGGATCCGGCAGAGGCGGTTTGCGGATCGTCGACCAGAAGGATGACAGTGCGGTCGCCGGCCTCTGCGTTGGCGTCCTCTATCATGTTCGCCAGCAAATCGATGAAGCTGGACGGATCATCGAGCTCGGTCATGAAGAGGGGTGATCCCTGCCCGCGGATTGCCGAAATCGGTACGGTAACGACAGCCTCGGCGCCGATGGCCTCGCCAATCGGTTGCAGGCGGTCGAGAAGTTGATCGATCTTTTCATCGGCGCCGTGGGCAACCACGTTTTCCTGCCACCATTCGGCCAACACGTCACTCGACGCGAGCCGCTCGTAGAAGGCGGCACGGGCCTCGTCGAGATCTCCAGAAATATTGGGCATAGCGGCGTAGACAAGGGTGTCTCCAGGCGCGAGATCGAGAAGGAATGTGGATGTTCTCGGCGGCGCGTGGTCGACCGCGTCGGCAAGCACACGACGCAAATCAGTCAGCTCTCGAAGGAGTGCCTTGTGTTTGGCGGCATCGCGGCTCCAAGAGATCTCCTCCTCGAGCGGCACCCGCCGCAGGCGGTCGCCGGTTGTGATCTGATCGCCCGGGTGGAGGAGCGCACTGGAGGAGCCTTCGTTCACCTCCACCTCGCCTTCGATGACTGAAACCCTCGACCCCTTGAGACCATGGTTGACGACGAAGATGGTGCCCTTGACCGCGACCTCACAGTCGCTGGTTGAGACGAAAAGCTGCCCGCTGCCCTGGTCGGCGGCGTGGACGATGATGTTGCCGCGAGCGAGATCGATGGTCGTACCGCGCCGTGAAGCTCGAAGATGGAGTTCGGAACGTTCATCCATTTCGATCAATGAGCCATCGGCGAGGCGAAGCATCGCGCCAGAGTTCTTGGTGGTGCGCAGCACTTGGCGGGAGCGAATCTCAACATCGGCCGTGAGCTCCCGATTTGAGTTGTGGTCTACGAGTTGCAGGGAGCCGTCGACGGTGTCGACGGTGGCGCGGAGATTTCGGTCGATCATGACGTTACCGACGGCGCGAACCGTGGCGATGCCTCCGACCAGAAGGATGGACGCAGCCGCGACTCGCAGTGCGGGACTCAGCCAACGGGGGTTCATGCGCACGGAGGGCTGCGGCGATACCTGCATTGTTGCCCCGCGAGCCTCCATGAGCAGACGCCGACAGAGCACACATTCGCGCGTGTGGTCACCCACCAACAGCGCCCTGGCCTCCGGAAGGATGCCGGCAACGTAGGACGGAATTTCAGCCTGAAAATCCGCACACGAGTTCAACGGAAGACTGTCTTCGCGGCCGATGCCGAGTCGCTCCCGGACCTCGTTGGTGATTCGCCGAGCGGTTGCGTCATCGATTTTCTGGGCACGGATCTCCTCCGCTACGCGATCAATGCTGTCGTTGTTGTGATGACGGTCGGTCATTGCATTCCTCCCATGAACTGACCCATCTCTTCCTTGAGGCGGGCGCGGGCGCGGTGAAGGGTCACCGCGACGGTGTTGGTCGAGGTACCGAGCTGTTTGGCGATCTCGGAGTTGTCCAGGCCTTCGAAGTAGCGCAGCACGAATATTTCGGCGCCGCGACGACTGATCTTCGCCAATGCGCGACGAAGCTGCTGCTGGAGCTGGCGACCGTGGTGCTGCCGATCGGGCGCCGGACCCGGGTCGCTCTCCACGTCTTCACCGGTGACTTCGAGTGATACGCCGCTGCGGACGTACCTTGATTGGACGATGTCGAGGGCAGCATTCGTCGCCGCACGTCGGAGATAGGCGCGCGAACCGGTCGAAAAGTCGGGCGGTCGCTGGCGACTTGCGAGGCGTGTAAAGACGGTCTGGAGAACGTCCTCAGCGTCGTCGGTGTTGCCGGTGACCCGATAAGCGGTTTGGAGCACCACGGTGGCGTCCTCTCGATAGATCGCTTCGAGCCAGCCTGCGGTTTGGCTTTCAGGGTTGGCGAGAGCAGCTTCCACGCGTCCCTCCTCATTTCGGTCGTCAACCATGAAACGGACCTCCTGCGCACAGATTAACGAAAAACACCTTCAATGGGTCAATTTGACGCCAATAACGGAGTCCGCGTCAGCCCGCAGTCGACGTCTCATTTCGGTGCTAGACTCTGGGAGGTGTCAAGAGGGTGTTTGTGATGCACCCAAGAGGCGCGGCAAGCGTGTCCCATCAAGTGCGCCAGCGATCGGAGGCAGCGCAGGTCATGGCAGTTGTAGCAATCGACGCCGGTCTCTTTTGCCGCGGCCAAGATGTCGCCACCGGAGTGAGGGAGCGCCTCGGGGCTGCGGAAATCAGCGATCAAGAGCTGTTCGCGTCCGCTGCCGAAACGTCGGGGATTGCGGCACGGCGATTCGAAGACCTGCTGTGCGGGCAGCCGACGATTATCGATCGTGTTCGCCGCGATCGACCCCGCCTGATTGCACACTTGAGAGCTGCGGTGGCGGAGAAATTTGGTGAGCAATCATCGGTGCACCTGGGGCGCGCTGGGCACCTCGTACCGCCGGCCCTGACGCACGTCCTGAAAGTCTGCCTGGGCGGCACCCATGTCTACCGGGTACAGCAAGCTCTGACGGAAGGCATCTCGAAACGGGCGGCACAACGCCGGATCGCGAAGGATGACGAGCTGAGGGCAGAGTGGACCGGTGAGCTATTCGACCGTGGTCCGTGGGACAAGGCACTGTACGACGTGTTCATCGCGATGCAGGACACGTCAGTCGAAGCGGCCGTGGAAACGGTTTTCACTCATGCGCTCCAGCCGGCAGTGGCGTTGACGCCATCCGTGGGAAAGGCCCTTCTCGATTTTCGGTTGGCCGCGGCCGTTGGAGTGGCCCTGGCGGATGACGGACACGACGTCGATGTCTCATGCCGCGACGGCGAGGTCACGGTTTTGATCAAGCGGCACACAATGTTCCTCAAACGCTATGAACGGGAGCTTACCGAAGCGGCGGCGGCGGTGCCCGGCGTCCGATCGGCCACTGCACGACCGGGTCCGCAGTACCGTGAACCCGGTATCTCGTTCGATATCGACATCGAGGTGCCGTCGAAGATCCTGCTCGTCGATGACGAGGAAGAGTTCGTTCATGCGCTTTCGGAGCGCCTCCAGACGCGACGCATGACTCCGTCGATCGCGTACAACGGTGAGCAGGCGCTGGCGATGATTGAGGAAGACGAGCCCGAGGTCATGGTCCTGGATCTGAAGATGCCCGGGATCGACGGCATGGAGGTGCTGCGTCGAGTCAAACGGACCCACCCGCGGACCGAAGTCATCATCCTCACCGGACATGGATCAGACGCCGAAGAGGTGCTGGCAGCGGAGCTTGGCGCATTCGCCTATCTCAGAAAACCCGTCGATATCGACGTCCTCACCAAAACCATGAAGGCAGCCTACCATCGGCTCGAAGAGGCTCGCGCTGGACGCGCCGGAGATTGAGGGAGCCCATCAAATGTTCTCGACGCGCGGCCTCCTGACTCGCACGTTCAAGGCGGAACCGGGCGCGGCGGACGGCAGGGTTTCCGAGAGGGCGTATCGGACGCTGCGGAGATCGGTGGTTGTGGCGACGGCTACGGTCGCTCTCGTACCGCTCATCATCACCACATTCATGAACTATGTGCAGTACCGCGACGCGCTCCAGGCGGAAGCGGTGCGGCCGATGGAGCGTTTGACCCTCAACACCAAACGATCGCTCGAGCTTTTTCTGTCTGAGCGACGCTCGGCGCTGACATTCCTGGTCCACGATCGTCCGTTCGCCGACCTGTGCGATGAAAGGACCCTGATGAGGATGATCTCCAACCTCAACCGATCGCTCGAGGTCGGAGCATTTGTCGATCTCGGGTTGATCGACGACCATGGATATCAGCTGTGTTACTCGGGTCCCTACGAGCTTTCAGGGCGCAACTACATGGATCAGGACTGGTTTCACGAGGTTGCCAGACTCGGCACATACACCAGCGATGTTTTTCTCGGATTTCGCAACTCTCCGCATTTCGCCATCGCCATCAAGCATGACCGGGACGACGGCGCCTTTTACGTCCTGCGCGCAACCATCGATGCTGACATGCTCAGCGAGCAAATTCTTACCGTGGGGTTGGATCGATCCGACGACGTGTTTCTCATCAATCGCGACGGTGTTCTCCAGTCGCCGTCGCGGCGCTACGGGGAGATCCTGCAGACCTTTCCTATCCCGGTCCCCAACTATTCGCCGAGCGTGGAGGATGTTGAGGTTCTCGATACCCGTGGTGAGAAGGTGTTCATGTCCTCGGCTTACATATCGAGTTCGCCGTTCATTCTGATCCACGTCAAGCCGGCGCGTGAGGCAATGGGGCGGTGGTTCAAGCTCCGCAGTGAGCTCATCGGCTTCCTCGTGATCAGCGCCGCCTTGATCCTGGGAGTGGTCCTTTGGGGTTCCGGACTTCTGATCCGAAAATTGCGAGACGCCGACGAACGGCGCGCAGCCCTCTATCACCACATGGAATACAGCAACAAGCTGGCCTCCATCGGACGTCTGGCGGCGGGCGTCGCGCACGAGATCAACAACCCACTGGCGATCATCAACGAGAAGGCGGGCCTGCTGCAGGATCTCGTCACGGTGGGACCCGATATCGAGAATCGGGAGCGGCTGATAGCCTCTGTGGACTCGATCCTGAGGTCGGTGCAACGGTGCAAGAAGGTCACCCACCGGTTGCTCGGATTCGCGCGTCACATGGATGTCAAGACTGAGACCATCGATCTCGAGAGTCTCCTCAAGGAAGTCCTGGGCTTCCTCGAAAAGGAGGCCGAGTACCGCAATGTGACGGTGAGATTCCGGGTCGATCCCAACCTACAGACCATACGAAGCGATCGCGGACAGCTGCAGCAGGTTTTCCTCAATATCCTCAACAACGCGTTCGCCGCTGTCTCCGAAGGGGGAGAGATCGGGATCGAAATCACGGGCGAGGGCGCGGACCGCGTCGCGGTGACCGTTGGAGACAACGGTACCGGTATCCCGAAGGAGCATCTGGAAAGGATCTTCGAACCGTTCTTCACCACGAAAGAAGGCATCGGCACCGGCCTCGGACTTTCCATCACCTATGGCATCGTCAAGAAGCTGGGCGGCGAGATCCGCGTCGATAGCACTGTGGGCGAGGGGACCCGTTTCACGGTTGTCCTTCCGGTCTCGCGAGAAGGATAAGGCGCATGGATCATCTGAAGGTGTTGTTCGTCGACGACGAGGAGGAGCTTGTCTCGGCAGTCGTCGAACGGCTCGACCTTCGTGGCATCGACGCGGTCGGCGTCACGTCGGGCGACGAGGCGCTCCACCGTCTTCGAGGCGGTTCTTTTGATGTCGTTGTCATCGATGTCAAAATGCCCGGGATCGGCGGGATCGAGGTCCTGCGAACCATCAACCGACGCCACCCGGAGGTCAAGGTCATCCTGATGACCGGCCACGGTTCTGCCGAGGATAGCGAGATTGGACGTCGTCTCGGCGCGGTGGCCTACCTGCAAAAGCCGGTCGACCTCGAGGATCTGTTAATGACAATCAAGCAGGCGTCCAACCGCGGGGAAGGGGACCATGCCGATGAGTGATGAACCGCAGAGGCGCCTCGAGCGTGAGGGCGCGCTGTTTTTCGGATCCGTGGGCGCCGGGTTGTCGCACGAACTGAGCAATGTCTTCAACATCATCAACGAGCTCTCTGGTCTGCAACAGGACATCCTCGCAGGCGCCGCCCAGGACGGAACCGCCGGGCTCGGCCGGGTGGCGGATCTCGCGACGCGAATCAAGACCCAGGTCATTCGCGGTGAGGAGATCAACCGCTGCCTGCACCATCTGTCGCACACCGTTGACAAAGAAGAAACAACGTTCGATCTCGGAGAGAAGCTGGCGCTGCTCGGCTCGCTGGCTGCGAGGGCCGCACGACTGGCGGAGGTCGAGCTGAGGGTTCGATCTCCGGAGTCGCCCATTGTTCACCTGGGCGACCCGTTCGCCCTCTTGCTGGCGCTTCACGGGTGTGTCACGACGGCGATCAAGGCGGCGGTCTCAGAGCGAAGAATCGAGATCTGGAGCGAATCTGGAGCCGATGGTGTGCGGGTGATCATCAGAAGTGCCGATCCCATTCCTCAACTCGAGAGTGACACGCCGACGGCTGCGGCGATCGATGCCGGCTGTGCAGCCCTGTCCGTGGTTCCGCGCATCGAACCGGCATCCGAAGGAGGACACCGTATCGTTCTTGCCCTCAGTGGCGTATCGACGGAGATGGCCTAAAAAGGTGTGAACGATAGCGAAACGGAGGATTGAATGGCGAAGGATAGAGTTCTTCTGGTTGACGACGAGGTGGACTTCCTCGAAGCGCTGGCCGAGCGTTTGCAGAGGCGCGGCCTCGACGTCACGCGCGCCACATCGGGGCGGGAGGCCTTGACCGCCGTCGCGGAGCAGACCTTTGACGCGGTGGTCCTCGACCTCGCCATGCCCGGATTGGACGGAATCGAGACCCTGCGCAGATTGCGTGAGTTGCAGCCCAACCTCCAGGTGATGATTTTGTCAGGCCGCGCGACGGTGCAAACCGCCGTAGAAGCGACCCAGCTCGGTGCCACGGACATCTTCGAGAAACCGACCGATGTCGAGACCCTGGTGGAGCGCATCCGGTCAGCCCGCGCCGCACGTCTGGCGCATGAGGACGAGGTTGCGAAGGAACACATCGACGAAATCATGCATACCAAGGGTTGGTAGGCGAGTTCGATACCCCCCGCTGCCCCGCCCTCGGGTCCGCCACATCGCCGCCACGTGAGCATCGCCCGGAAAACGCCGTTCATGAGGTTAAGAGTACGACCTCGGTGAGTGGGCACTGCGCTTCATCCGAGTCGCGGTGGGTATCCGGGTGCGCGCACTCGATGGCCCTGGCTTGGGTGGGGAAAATGCAATCTTTGCCGATCACTTCGTTCACGCCGGTGCGTTGGAGGACATCGAGCACCTCATCCCGGAGCCCACTCACACACACATGGAGACCGCGGTTTCGGAGGCGGTCGAGGACCCCCACCAGGCCTTCAGCCGCGTCTTCGTCAATTCGTTCCAACGTGTGGCCGGCGATGATCAGACATCGAAGCTCGGGAAGGCCGTCAACCACTTTGTCGATGCCGCGCACAAAATGGGAAAGCGTCGAGTAGTCGAGCCGCCCGTCGAACCGGACCATCGAGATGTGGCGGCATCGCGCCAGCGAGTGTCTGCGCGAATCCCGAAACGAGCCGTCGGCGTGGAGAGAGAGCTCGGTGACGTGGGGGAGGAGGGCCTCAAGGGGGCAGTGTGCGTCGTCTGATTCAAGATGCGCTTCGCTCCACATCTCGGCCAGCGCACCGGTCACCGACGGAAAGATATCGTCGAGTCCGATTCTGTCGCCGACCCCGGTCCGGGCAAATGTTTCGAAGGTCGAATCGGGCAGCCGACACAGTGCGATCCTAATTTCAGACTGACGGACATGGCGCACCAGCTCGAGGAGGTTTTCGGCTTGGGCGGATTCCAGACGTGTCAACGCGGTGCAGACGAATATCACCGTCTTGACATCGGGACGATCCTCGCGCCAGCGGTTGAACTCGCTGATCA
>Ga0307423_1000047_pt1 | contig 63241 bp, 74 predicted proteins | sample SalMarWE160310MG_FD_202154 | JGI IMG/M metagenome (GOLD analysis project Ga0307423, IMG submission 202154) | Salt marsh sediment microbial communities from the Plum Island Ecosystem LTER, Massachusetts, United States - WE1603-10 | ecosystem: Environmental > Aquatic > Marine > Intertidal zone >...
GCCCTATCCCACCCCCGGACTCGACACGGCGCACTCCGGGGACAGCGTTTTGCTACAACAGATTTGTCGCTGTCGGACGGGAAAGCCGCAGAATGGTGTCACACTAAGACCGGTGTCGTGCGAGTTACACGTGAGAGAATGATCAACTGCGACTTCGTTGCTGAGAAGCCATGGGGGCATCAATGAATCTGGATGGACCGGCGGAGCCGATCCCGCTTGACGAGCACCAACTGGTCCGCGGTCTCGAGCCTTTCGATGCGTTCTATCGGAGAGAACGACGATCGCTCGTCGGTCTCGCATATGTGCTTTCAGGCAGTCGTATGGCAGCGGAGGATCTTGCGCAGGAAGCCTTCACCGCGGCATACCGGCGTTGGGATGAAGTCGGTCGCTTCGACAACCCGGGGGCGTGGGTACGCAGGGTCGTCGCCAACCGATCTATCTCGAGGTTCAGACGGAGTCTCGCCGAGCTGCGCACCCTTGCCCGGCTTGTAACGCGCCAGCAGCCGGGACGTCTCCCTGAGTTGGAGGCGGAAGCTGCCGAGCTGTGGGCTGAGGTGGGCCGCCTCTCGGCGCGGCAGCGGCAGGTCGTGGCGTTGCACTACTTGGACGGGATGACGATGCCGGATATTGCCGATCTGCTCGGGTGCAGCAAGGACACCGTCAACACCCATCTGCGCCGGGCCCGCCAGATCCTGGCCCGGCGCCTAGGCATCGAGGAGGGCAGATGACCAACATCGATGACAGCCTGGCCGCAGCGGTCGAAGAGCTGAGGCGATCTCTCGACAAAGCCCCAGAACAGGAGTTCCGGCCACGTGTGACGAGGATGACCAACCTGGTAGTCGCTGTCGTAGCTGCTGTAGTCGTGCTCGCTCTGGTCGCCATCCCAGCATGGTTGACCCGTGATGCCAACAACGACATCACAATCCCGCCGGCGTCTACCGCTGCGCCATCGACTACGTCGACGACGTCAACAACGGCCGCGACAACGACCATGGACGCCATCCTGGTTGCCGAGCTTGATGATTTGATTCTGTTGAACCCGGTCGTTCTCGACGATGGATCGATCGTTGCCAAAGCGTTACTCATCGCCGATCCCAACGACCAACCGGAGCCGGGATTTGGGCGCAGCACCGACGTGGGAGCCAATTGGACGTTTGTCCCATCGGAAGAGAACCTCGGGCGGGCGGGGTTGGAGCTTGCCGCGGTCGGCAATGTCCTGGTATCTCCGGTATGGGACGTCGGGACAGGTCATACCGACGTGATGGTCTCGCAGGACTCCGGAGCAACCTGGTCTACCGTCGTATTACCGGTGCCAGCGGACTACGTGGCGCTGGGTTTCCGCGGGGGATCCGTGGTCGTGGACGACGCCGGCCGGTTTGTCGTGTACGGAGGCAATGGCAAGTGGGTCTCGAGCGACGGAGTGAACTGGGAAGCAAGCATCCAGGACAATTCCAACCGAAGCCTCATGCGCTTCCCCCAGATGATCAACGATGTGCTGGTGGCGACGGGAGAGGACGATCGCATCTACGCCGGTGTACCGGGTGAAGCTCTCGAGGTTGCATACGAGCCGAACGCACGGGGAGTGAGCCTTGCCGCTGGGAATGACCGGGTTGTGGCCTGGGGAACGTCTCTCGCCGACTCTGGCGGGACATGGCTCGGCATCACAACCGACGGGCAAAACTGGTCGGAGCACCTCACCGATCTGTCGCTCGCCGTGGTGGAGCCGTTGTCGGATGAGCTGGGGGCCGGATACCTGGGGATAACGCCCGGCTCGGTTTCCAACGCTGCAACCGTCTACCGCTCCCAGGACCTCGACACCTGGACAGAGGTCGCTCGGATCAACGGCGACGCGATCGGTTACCAGGTGGTAGAGACAGATCACGGCATCCTCGCATTAGCGCGGGGCGGCGATCAACAAACCCTGTGGTTCGTGGATCTCCAGAACTAGCCAGAGTGGCAAGTGAGAGGTGTCGCTTGATGTGCCAGTGTCGTGTGCAGTGACGATGAAGGTGTTGCGTTGTCGGCGGTGCCGGCCATATACCGGTATGAGAGGCTTAGCGCATGCACGATGTCGATCAGGAATGGTTGGAGGACCTTTGGTCGGTCTAAGGCGGTCGGGTGTGGGCTTACGCGGCGCGCCGTGTTGGACGGCAGTTGGCTGACGATGTTGTCGCAGACGTGTTCCTGGTCGCTTGGCGACGACGTCACCTGCGCCCGGCAGAACCTTTGCCATGGCTCTATGGGGTAGCCCGTCGTGTTCTTGCTGACCATTACCGTGCCGAATCACGGCGGGCTCGTCTGATCGAACGAGTCGGACATCAGCCGCATGTCAACGCTGGTGTTGACGACGACGTGACCGGTTCGATCTGGTTGGCGTCGGCACTTGCAAAGTTGAGCGATACGGACCGGGAGGCGCTGCTGTTGACTGCATGGGAGGGGCTCAAACCAAGCGAAGCGGCAGCGGTGCTCGACATCACGGCACCGGCCTTCCGGATGCGTCTCAGCCGAGCACGTCGACGCCTCAGGTCAATCAAGACGGACATCACCACTTCTGGGAACTCACTGGATGTGGTCGAGAAAGGAGGCAACAATGAAACGTGAGCTGGAAATGCTCCAACAGGCGAATCCGGTTCTTTCGGATGAAGCCGAAGCCTGGATCACCACATCACGTGCGCTAGGTAGCTACGAGCGTCTGATGGACGCCATCGAGTTGGGCGCCACGGTCTTGGAGCCGGAGACCGTCATCGCGCCTAGACCACGAGCATCGTGGCGAGTCGCTCTGGCAGCTGCCCTCGTGGTGGTGACCGTTGTAGCGGTGCCGCTGTGGCTGTTCGGCGGCAGTCGCGGCCACGAAGTCTCCCCCGGTCTGCCGGATGGCGCCATCGCGCTCGACCCAACCCACCCAGCCATGCGTCTCCTCGCCGAAGGAGCGGCAGACTACGAGACCTTCTCGGCGGCAGCCTCCGAGCAGGGATTGAAGTTCAGCTGCGCCGCCGGCGGAGAATCCCCCGAATCCCCCGCCTGGGAGCTTTGCCTGGTGGCAGACAACGGTGTCCTTGCGGTGGTGCCGTTCAACGCCGTTGAGGGCCTCACAGCAAAAGTGAGCGACGCCCATCTCACACGTGACATTGTTGTGCCCATCGACACGAACAGACCGTTCGGTGTCCTGGACACCGGCCCACAAGCAACCGTGACTATTGAGTACTTCGGCAAGGAAGTTGTTGGCGACATGTCCGCACCCTGGGCACCCGCCCAAGACGGATCTACATAAGTGCTACGTAGAAGAGTGGCGCAAAGCCATCCACCAGACAGGCGTCACTCTTGGTGGAGTGAAGCAATCGAAAGTGTTAGGGGACACTTCCCGCTGGCACGATCCATTCCACAGGTTGGCCGGTCACGCCCGCGATCAGGTCGAAGTCGTGGTCGTAGTGGAGCACCACCAATCCTGCCGCTTCAGCCGCCGCAGCGATAAGCAAGTCCGCGATCTTGGCGCCGCGTTGCTGACTGCGATCAGCGAGAATGTCCTGCACATCAACAGCGCGATCCAACACGATCTGGTCCATGCCCACCAGCGGCCAAGCGGCCCGCAGTCGGCGCATCGCCTGATGCGCCGTCGGGTTCGGTGACGAGTAGCCGGCTTCCAGGTCGGTTGGGGTGCAGCGTGCGACCAATCCCGCCTCCAGCAGCGGCGCCAGCCGTGGACTTACGTCAGGATTGGTGAGACGGGCAAGCGCAGAAGTGTCGCCGAGGTAGTAGGGCTTTAGCCCCATGCGGCGCCGCGGACGTCCGGGTCGGCGAACTCACCCATGTCGACACCTCTTTTGGCCAGCAGCTCCTTTCGCCGCTGATCCAGTGCCAAGACCTCGTCGAGCGCATCATTGACGGTTGCTTTGAGCGTGGTCGTGCCCAGCAGTGTCTTGACAGCTTCGAGCTTGTCGTCATCTACGTCGATCAATCGCTTCGTCATACCCCCAGGATATCTGATCCCGTCCGAAAAGATATCCCCCTCACGATCGATCCAAGAGATCCTGGATCACGCCAACGAACTGGCGAAACGATTCGAGGGCTACGAGCCAACAGAAGGCGAGGAACGACCCGTCGAGGAATACCTGCTCGAGCGCGCCGCACTGGCGAGGGCTCGTAGCGAACGCCAGACCGTCGATACCGTGGTGACGGCACGAGCCGCGGGAATCCGGTGGATCAAGATCGGCGAGCTGTTGGGAACCTCCGCCGGGCTGCACAGCAACGATACGGAGCTGTCGCCGTAGGCGTGTTCCTGGTCGCTTGGCGACGACGTAACGTGCGCCCGGCAGAACCTTTGCCATGGAGGAAGGCCCTTCTGACTCTGCTTAGGGGAAGCAGCTGACTGCGACATTGAGGGCAGTGCAGACCTGTCGCATTCGTTCGTCGCTGAGCCGTCCGAGGCGCTGGGTGAGTGTTGCGATAGAGACGCTTTCCACCGAGTCCAGGTTCACCGCCGATCTTCTGGGGATGGGATCGTCGGTGGGCTCGAGAACGACCTCACTGGGAAGACCCCGGATATTTGTCGTACACGGGGCGATGACGGCTCGACGGAGTCTCGGAATCGCGACATCACGCGACAGCACGACCACGGGCCGCCGCGAGGTCTCTGGCAGTTCGCACCACCACACTTCTCCCCGAGACGGCAGCTCGCTCACGACGACCCGGCTGCCGCACGGAACGACGCCAGGTCACCCCATTCGTCTGGGTGGCCAAGCGGCTGGTCGTCGTAAGCCGCGTATGCCGCATCTATCTCAGCTGCCTTGTGGTTTGCCAACAGAGCCGTCAACGCTTCATCAAGCAGCGTCGCATCGTTCACGTCGGATCGAAGGCCTCTCGCTTCTGCGAGAAGCCTTTCGTCCACTGTGGTACTCACTCGTATTCTTGGCATGCCACAATCATGCCACAATCATGCCACAATCGCAATGGGTCCCGTTCCCACACAATGAGTGGTCGGCACCCCGCACGGCGACGTGCCTTCCATGTCTGTATCACGCGTGATACGCTTCGGGTATGTCAGAAGTATCGATCCGCGAGCTACGCAACCATGGCGGTGATGTCGTCGACCGCGCCGCAAAAGGTGAGCGACTTACCATCACCCGATCGGGGAAACCCGTCGCCGAAATCCGACCCCTTGGTCGTGAGCCCCTGTTGCTCAGCGTCGCCATAGGGCGACGGCGAAGCCTCCCGTTCCTAGACCCGGACCGGTTGCGCCAGGATCTCGACCAGATCCTCGACCCCGCCCTCTAGTCGATGGCGCGCGGAATACTCGATACCAGCACACTCATCCTGCTCGGACGTCTCCAGGAGACAGACCCGCTCCCCGCCGAACCGGTGATCACAGCGATCACGCTCGCCGAGCTTTCGGTGGGACCACTGGTAGCTTCGACCGAAGAGGAACGAGCCGGTCGACAGGCGCACCTCCAGCAAGCCGAAGCCGACTTCGACCCGCTGCCATTCGACGCTGCCGCCGCTCGCAGCTTCGGCCAAGTCGCCGCTGCGTTGCGTCGAGCCGGACGCAAGCCAGCTGCCCGCGCCTACGACGCGATGATTGCCGCCGTCGCCCTCGCCAACGATCTGCCCTTGCACACGTGCAACCCACGTGACTTCACCGGCATCGACAGGCTCACCGTCGTCGCCGTCCCCCACCCAGACCACTAATCCACTCCCAGCGAAGCCGGCGGCTCGAGCGTGGACGCAGGATGTGGGGCATTGGGCAGCAAGCAGAGACACGCTTGCCCAATGTGCCACCACACTGAGTATCCAGTCAACCGTTTCCGGGCGGTCGGCGAAGTGATCGCTATGGCACCCGATTTGGTGATCGGCGCTGGTGGTAGCCCGCCCGCAAAGATCGACCTCCGCCTCAGTCCACATGACTGCAAGACGAGAGCTACCGGATCATCTCGCCCAGTGCCGCGAACCTGAGCATGTGAGCTTGGCCGGCGTGGATGGCGTACTCATCGACCATCTTCACCATGGTGGCCCGCAGCGGTCGGCCATGCCCCGCACCAACGCTATCGAGCAACACCATCTCGGCGATCGCCACATCCGACAATGCAACCTCTTCGAAATACCAGCGGAGATCGTCCTCGATGGTTTCGACGGTGCCGCCGGCGTAGTCGTCCTCACCGTATCGGAGGGCTTGTTCGCCGCCACCGAGTCCCCAAGACAGATAGACATGCTCCATCTGGGTCATGTGCCGCACCAATCCGAGCACGGACAGTTCGACGGGCGGGACGGACCACGCCACCAACTGGTCCCGTGAGAGGTCCCTCAGCTTCCGGATGAATTCATGGCGTTGGTACCGCAGCCATGACTCCAGCAACTCCCGCGGCTCCGAGTTCGGATCCGGTTGCTCCCACGATAGGAAGTCCACACCAGCCAGCATGCCGATCGTCATGCAGCAACACTACGCATGAGCATCTTTACTGCGCCGCTTTTCGTGATCGGAGAGCTGCAACCGCTGAGCAGGTCGAAGAAGATGCCACAAGCGTCGCTTCAAGAACGGCTTCAACGCCGGGAGCGTCGCCGGCCCGACTCATTGCCGCGCTTGTAGTTCCCCGTGACCCTGGCCATGATTTCTTGCGGGTCGCCTCGACCGACGTCGGATACGAACTTGACCGCCGCCCTGCCCCGCAGGATGGCTGCCACCCGAGCATGATGCGTTACCACAACATCACCATTCTTTCGTTGCGTCCACTCGAACCCGACCGGCTTTCCCATCCGAACATTCTGCCAGGGAAGAGTCAATTCGCGGTTGGACGCCACCCCGCGTGGTTGCAGCACCGCACGCGTAAGTGAGGATCCAGGACACTCGAGCAAGTGCTCGTTCCTACCGCAGAACTGTTGATCTCGGGTGGTTCGTGGGAGCTTCCAGTTGCGGATCTGACATCAAAGTGGGTATGTCGATGTGGCGTAGGTGCACGTAGCGACCATGGTCGATCCCGGTTTGCCGGTCATCGGCGTCGGCCGCTCGCGAGAGCGATATCACGCCCCCTCGCGAGCGGACCCAACGACGGTGTCAGACGTCGCTCTTCCCCCGGCGGCGCGCTCCAAACAGCACGCCGGCTACAAGGCCGAACGCGCCCAAGACGATTCCAGGCGCTACACCGCCGAGTACAAGCCCGATCACGGTGCCTACTCCAAGCCCCACCGCCCCGCTGATTGCGATTCGCATCATCTACTCCTCGAGCAATCTCAGTCGTGAGATGTGGTTGACACGGTCCCGTTGCCGTGCACAATGTGCTGGATCCATGGGTAGCGATTCCAGTCGACACCCTGACCAAGATTCATGTGTCCCTTCGCATAGGACTTGTAGTCCGTGGGCGATGGCCATCCTGTGACAGTACAGGTTACGCATCCCTCGTAGCTCCAACCCCACGACCCATCGCCGTTGACATCCTGCACCGGAGTTGCCTGCACGTTGGTGCCGTTCCAACAGAAATCAGTCCTAAGGCTAAACCAGTAGTAGGCAATCAATCCGGGCTTGTACTGCACCTTCTTGTACCCCCACCCGCATGTCCATCCCGCCAGGGCTGCGTCAACGGCACCTTCGCCGAACATTGATTGCAGCATTTGATCGTTCGCCTGTCGCGTCATCGGCACAGTGAACTCGATTACATTCACAGCGTCCGGGTTACGGGTGATGGTCGCGATCACCGCCTCCTGAATCTCGGATGGTGTTGTGTCGGCGTCCAACCAGGCAATCGAGTCCGACCCCTGTACGTCCTTCACTCGCAGAAGAAACCCCTCAACCGAAAGTGGGTCAGACCAGTCGACATTCCGTGTGGGAACTCTCGCACCGTTGTCGACCACAACAAAGCCGCTGTCCGCGCCATGCGTCGACGTCTGGGCTGCGGCCGCCGGGGTCGCCATCGCAACGACCAATAGGATGGCCGTGGCTAGTGTTGTTTTGCGCATGCCAATCTCCATGTTCTGAAGTATCCAGTTACCGAGGTGTTGCAGGACTGATACGGGGCTCGCGCGTAATCCGTCCGCAACTTTCGAATCGCGTCTTGCATCGGGAGGCCGCCCGACGGAGGCCCGACACCTTCCCGGACGCCCGTTCACGGTGGCCATGCCGTGCCGACATTCGTGAACCCGCTTCCCCCCTTTTTCGAAGGACAACAACGGCCCTTGAATCACACCTTTCGCGCGGAACGTACATCAGCTCAGACAAGATGTCAACCCCTCTTGCGCAAGAGACCTTGACAAACCTCATTTCGCAGGGCAATCTGCCAAGATGGCGGCAAACATGAGTAGTAGAGCCACGAGTGAACTTCTTGCTGTGTTGGACGAGTTGGTCGGTACCGCAGACGCCAACATCGAGCGATCGCGGCAAATCAAGCGACGCATCACTGTGCTGCAGCGACAGGTGAAGTCCGGACGGTCACTTGCAGAGATCGTGGGCGACGAACCCCGACCCCTCATAGTGGAGCTGATCACGGAGAACATCATCGCTCTCAATCATGTCGGAGCAAGGCTCCGCTGGTCCGAGGCGGCCGCGCTAAAACAGGAAGGCATCACGGTGGCCGAGATCGGCCGCTTGTTCGGTGTAAGCCGGCAACGAGTCTCTGATTTGCTTCTGAATCCGCCCGCATCGGTTGCATCCGCCGAAGCGACAGGTGGCAGCTCGGCAAGTCATACCTGAGCGCCGCTTGGCAGAACTCCCCATCTCGTCTTGGGCCACAGCAAGGACTCGGCGAGGTTCTCACTCAGCGATTGCAGTCCCAGACGCAGGCCCAGACTACCCTCACGACCCGGAAGTCCGAGATGGTGGTCGCCCCGCGGCAGTCTGGTTCAGCATTGTCTTTGCCATGGTCGACATGGTCCCACGGCACAGCTGCATCGGTCAGTGGTTCTACGGGTTCGTCTGCTGCGGTGAGCCGATCGGTCGACTTCCTCTATCGGACTCCCGCCCACCAGCTACCCGGACGTCGGTGTGGTGCGGGGTGGCGACATCGAGAAGAGCCAGATGCTCTACGCGTGTTTTCCTGGCCCGTGCCGGTCTCAACCTACGGCAATACCACCACCGGGTCGCTGCATGCGGTATCGCGCACAAGGTACATCCCCCCAATGCACGCCGAACAGTGAACGAACCGTCACCTTGTTCCAGCCGCAGCCACTTCAGTACTTCCACGCCGAATCGCTCAACACGTGAAATGACAACCGACCACGCCAGTTACAACAGCACAGCCAGCCCTCTACTGGGGAGGTTCGCCGCTGTGCGGTTGGTGTACTTGATTGATGCAAGACCTTCGATGCCTTGGGAGTGTGTCCAGCGCGGGTGGCGCCACCAGGATCAGGGCACACAAGTATTGGCAGCCGTGGCGACGACGTCATTCGTAGCCTGTTCGCTGGAGTTCGACGCCAGCCTGGAGATTCGTTGGAACCAATAGGTTGATTGGAGAGTCCTTCGGTCATGGAACACGCTTTCGACGCTGAGTCACACTTGGTGCGAGCCGCACCCGTCGAGTTCGCTGATTTCTACAGGGCGGAGTGGCAGGGTGTCTTTCGCCCACTGGCGGTGATCCTGCGCGATGTCGATCTGGCGCGGGAAGCCACAGATGAGGCGATGACCCGCGCCTATCAGCACTGGTCCCGGGTGCGGCGAATGGGAAACCCGCCGGGTTGGGTATATCGAGTGGCGATTAACTGGTCACGAACGCAGTTGCGGCGCCGCGCCATCGCCGCCCGCCTGCTCAAACACGGCACAGATGAGCCCCGTGAACCCGTGTTCGAACCTGGCTTGGTCGCAGCGCTCGCTCACCTGCCTTTGCGCCAACGCGAGGTCGTGGTAATGCGCTACGTGCTCGACTGGTCCGAGCCAGAGATCGCTACTGCGCTCGGGATACCCCGCGGCACCGTCAAGAGCCGCCTCCACCGGGCCTTGACCCACCTTCGACAGGAGATGTCATGAGTCTTGAGCAACTGCTCCGTACCGACCTCCACGACGCCGTCGAACAGGTCCCGAACCGCCACGGCGCCCTCGACGCGGTCATATCCACCGGCGCCAGGCGCCGCACCATCGCCCGATACAGTCAGGGCGCCGCAACATTGCTCATCATTGCCATCGTCGCAGCCGGATCGATCGCCTTGCGGGGTGCTCCCGGCGACCACACCGCAGCCGGCGAGGATGCAGTATCCACCATTCGCATCGGCGGATTCGAAGTGGCAGTCAACGGCCTGGCCCCTGGCTTTGAGGAACAAGAGGTGTACCGGGCCGGAACGAACCCGACACCGGCCTTCCCGACCGACCAATACGGAACAGAGCAACCCGTCGAGTTCACAGCACCCAAACCGGCCGATGTCGAAGCCATTGGTGCACCGGCGATCTACCTCGGTGATTTCCCCCTCACCGGCAACTCGGGGTTTCTCTACACCGACAGCAATGGACTGGCCTGCCTCCGACTCGGAACCGTGTGGTGCATCGACACAACTGAGCAACAAGCCGGGGCCCTGCAATGGGAGATTCGCCCCACCTCACCCGACCCTGGCGGCGGAGCGACCATGGTCGTCGCCTGGTACGGGCTCCCCCGGCAAACCTCGATCGTGACCGCAACCGTCGACGCTCAACCCGTCGGATGGCAACACGTCACCGGCGGCACAGCCATCCTCCGTGTCCCCATCGACAATGGATCCGACCTGACCCTCACCGGCCTCGACAAAGCAGGCAACCAGATCAACTTCGGACACGACGACACCGGAAAACTCATCCCCGGCCAACAACACTTCAACAACATCACCCTCGAAGGCATCGACAAGTAGACGAGGACCGCGCGGCAGGACGACACCCGCCCATAACGACACTGACCACGCGCGATATCGCGCACCCCTGAGCACCCTCGAACCGGCAATCTCGACCTGATCCCTGTTATTGATTGGTTACGTTCTGTGGTTGTTGTTAGCGGCCGGCGGCGAGGTCGAGGCCGTGTGCTCCGTGTTGGGCTTCGTCTCGTTCGGTATGTCGTTTGGCGATCTGCCACGCAACCCGACCGACGACATCACTGCTGGGTGGGGCAGGGCGAACCGGTCAAGCCATCGCCGGGTTTCGGATCGGCAACATCGATGGCAGCGGTCTGCGCCGCACGCCGTTCAGCGCGGCAGCGAGGCGCCCCAACCGTGCGCGCTCAAGCCTTTGGCGGCAGGGTTTCTTGTCACTGTTGGTTGATATGTTGTCTTCATGTTGGGAAGCATCTCTATCGATCATCTCGAGGCCACCGTGTTGGCGGTTGAGGCTGAGATCTCCAGGTTGCGATCGATCCAGCTAGATGCGTTGCGGCGTTTGGATGATGCGGGTGTCGCCAACATCGACGGGTCACGTTCCATGGTTGAGTGGACGGCCGCGAAGTTGGATCTCGCTCCCGAGAACGCCAGAGCCATGGTGCAAGGATCCCGAATCATGACCGACGAATCGGCCGAAGTGTTGGGTCGTGGCGAATGCAGTTTCGACCGTGCTCTAGCCACTAGTCGTCTCACCGCCGCCGGTGCCGAGGGTTTTGAGATCACAGCCGCCGCAGGCCACGACATCATGGGGGTACGTCGTCTCACCGCCCGGCTCCGTCGGTTCACCCGCGCCGACGAGCAGCGTGTTCATGCCGATCAGCATCTCGTGTTGCAGCCCAACCTCGACGAATCCCAATACCGCATCCATGGCAGCCTCGACGGGATCGGTGGCCGCACAGTGGAGAAGGCTCTCCAGCAGCGCTCCGACGAGTTTCCCAACGATGCGACCTCCCGGGCACACCGCTACGCCCTGTCACTCACCTCGATATGTCACGACTCACTCGACAACAACACCGCCAGCGGAGACAGCAGCGGCCCGGATGTTGTCCTCTTCGCCGACCTCGACCGTATCGCAGCCACAGCAGGCGAGGCCGGTGTTGAGGTCGAGTTCGGGCCACGGGTTGGACCCGCCGCCCTCGAAGAAGCACTATGCACCGGCTCGATCCAGCTGGTCGGGTTACGACACGGCAAACCGGTCTTGACCTCGGACAACACCAAAGCCATCCCACCGGCAGTACGAAGCTACGTCATCTGGCGTGACGGTGGCTGTGGCATCGAGGGCTGCACATCCCGATACCGGCTCCAGGTCCACCACATCCAACACCGCGCCCACCACGGCAGTAACGACCCCGACAACCTCATATGTCTCTGCTGGTACCACCACCACGTTGTTATCCACCGCCGCGGCTTCACCATCAACCCGGCATCACCACCACAACGAAGACGCCTGGTATCACCACACCGACGCGGACCACCCTGAACCCGCACCAACTACTTCCCACGCTGTTGATCGCCCGCCATGCGCACCGATCACTCCCACCCGCCACGCTCGATCATTTCAACCAAATCGAAGGGAAGACCGACCCTTCGGTCGTGTCTGCGCGTCTGCCCCGGGCTGGGAGACTCACCCGGGCTTGCGGGCAAGGGCTTCGAACTCGTGACGCTCTTCGACGGACCAACCCTCGCGGGCAATCACCAACTCCCAACCCTCGAGCAGATCCCAGCCCTCGCCCTCTCGGAGCAGGTACGGGCTCGGGGGACGGTCGTGGCGCTCCAGGTTCTTGCGTGTCGCCCGGCAGAACACGAGGTAGCCACCGGGTCTGAGCATGTCCAGGAAAACGGGAAACAGAGATCGATTGATGAAATGGAAGTCGAGCAGGACATCCCACGGCCCATCCGGCATCGGATCCGTATCGAAATCGACGTGGATCGTTGCCACCTCGACACCGGCATCTGCGGCCGCCTGTCTGGCAAGGTCGAGCCCCGTGTCGGAGACGTCGGCAATAGTGACATCGTGCCCATGCCGGGCGAGCCAGATGGCGTTACGCCCCGTCCCACCTGCAACATCGAGTATGCGAGATCCAGGGGCGAGATACGACGCAGCCTCAACGACGAAAGCAGCGGGTTCGGTCCTCCATCCCTCTTCCTGGTACCGCTGATTCCAGTATTCGCGCTCTGCTTGTGACATGTAGGGTCATCCTATGTGCAGATCCATCAAACGTCTCCGCGACGGTACCGTACCCGCCACCCCTGAAGAGATCGAGGCGGCCGCATTGCAGTTCGTCCGCAAGATCAGTGGCTTCCAGAAGCCGGCCAGCCACAACGCCGATGTGTTCGACAGGGCCGTAGCTGAGATCGCTGCGACATCACAGGAGCTTCTAGACGGCCTGGTCATCCGGGGAGCGCGGGCCTGAAGGGGCCCCTCCGTCACCGGAGAGGCCCCCCGGTGATTCGCTACGCCTCCAGCCGGATGGCCCTGGCAACGAGGTCGTAGAACTCGTCGGCGGCCTGGTCGTCGAGGTCACGCCACGGCAAAGACTCCATCTCATCAGCGATGTCCTCGAGGTCGAGACCGCGCACCCAGCGGCTGCCCCGCAGCACCTCGGCATATGCCGCCACGGAGCTGAGCAGCTGAAATTCGGGAGACGTCTCATCGAATCGGTCCATCAGCAGACCCGAATCAATGTCGCCCTGTATCTCCTCGATACGTCCCGTCGCTTCGTCTTCCCAACGCAGATACACCGTGGCGAACGGATCATCCGTCCGGTACGCGTCTCTGGTCAGTTCGAGCTCATAGAGAGCGGTCACCGAATGCCCGGCGTTGATCTCCCCGGCGTCGACCCTGTCGTCCCTGAAGTCGTCGTCGCTGATCGCCCGGTTCTCAAAGCCGATGAGCCGGTAGCCCTCGACGTACTCCGGGTCGAACTCCACCTGGACCTTGACATCACGGGCCACCGTCTCGAGGCTCGTGGTGAGCTGATCTCGGAAGAGTCGCTCCGCCTCGTCCCGGGTATCTACGTATGCGTACCAGCCGTTGCCCTGGTCGGCGAGTTGCTCGAGCAACACATCGTTGTACGTGGAGATACCGACGCCGATGGTCACCAGGTCGATCCCCTCGGTCGCCCGTTCCCCGATCTCCTCGAGGATCGAGCCCGGGCCGGTGTTGCCGACATTGGCGACACCGTCCGACAACAGCACGACCCGGTTGACGGCATCACGCTGATACGAGTCGTCCGCCATGTCGTAGCCCAGCTTCAGGCCGGCCTCCGCATTGGTGCTGCCGCCGGCATCGAGCGCGTAGATCGCATCGAGAATCTCGTCTGCATCGGCGACCGACGTCGGATCGAGCACCACGTGGGCGCTTGTGTTGTACGCCACGATCCCAACCGTGTCATACCTGTCGAGCTCGTCGACGAGAACGGCGAGGGCGTCCTGCACCATCTCCAGTTTGTTCTGGTCCCCCATCGATCCGGAGACGTCGACAACCAGCGTCAGATTCATGTCCTGCCGCTGTCGCTCGCTCACCTCACGGGCCTTGATCCCGATTCGCAGAATGTCGTTGGCTGCATCCCAGTACGGGGTGGGGCCTCCGTCGGCGTAGATGGCGAAGGTGGAATCCTCCGGCGCTGGATACCCGCCGTCGAAGTAGTTGACGTACTCCTCCACCCGCACCGAGTCGGGGTCGGGCAGATATCCGTCGTTGATCCAGGCCCGCATCAATGTGTACGAGCCGGTGTCGACGTCGACTGCAAATGTCGACAATGAATCCTCGATTGGATCCTCGAACGGGTTGGCTCCGTAGTCCTCGAATCTGGTGTCCGCCGGCGCTTCGGCCGCGGACGTCGTTGTTGTCTCGGCCGCGGCTTCGGTGGTTGCTGCGGCCCGGTTGCTATCTCCACCTGCGATGGCGGTGGGCCGTCCGCCTGCGGTGGTCTCGGTCGCTGCCATCGTGGTTGTTGGCCGGTCGATCCGACCACTGGTCGTATCGGATGAATCGTCGCTTCCCCCACAGGAAGTGAGGAACAGGGCCAGACCCAGAACGGCAATTGTGGTCTTCCTCATCATGGTTTGCCTCCAAGTTGATCGCACGATTACTCATGCGATGTCGCTTGGACGCATCCAGGGCTTGCCAGGGTTCCCCGAGCGGCTACCGGTTCTGCACGTCGTCGGTGACCACCGCTGGGTCGACGTACTCGCCCAGGAGCAATGCGTCGAGTGTCTGCTGGAGCAATCCGACGCTCACGGGACCGCTCACCTTGGCACGAACGATCCCCTCGTTGTCCACAAAGAAGGTCTCCGGCAGACCCACAACGCCGAACTCGACGGCGACGCTGGAGCCTTCGTCGTAGCCGTATATGTACGGGTCGCCGCGACCCATCTCATCGAGAAAGCTGAGGCTATCGGACTTCCTATCGAGATAGGCAACGCCGACAAAATCGACGCCGAGATCGGCATATGCCGACGCCGCCCGCAACAGGGCCTCGTGCTCGACCCGGCAATTGGCGCACCACGACGACCAGAAGTTGACTACGACGATGTCCCCGGCGAAGTCGGTGAGACGGAATTCACCATCCGAGTCGAGATACGGAATCGCCACATCCGGGACCGGCTTGTCTGCAAGCGGTGTCGCAGCCAGGGTGATATCCGAGCCGATCCGACGCACGAAGACAATACCGAAGATCATCACCGCCACCCCGGCGGCAATCGTCAACCAGAAGACCCAACCGGTGTATCTCTTCACTGCAGGGCCTCGGCATCGGCGAGCATGCTCTCGGCCTCGGCCCGGATCTCGTCGGGAAGCTCGTCGTATGCGAGGAGCTTTTGCAGGGGCTCGATCGCGGCCACCGGGTCGTTCAACCCGTAGAAGCGGATCACGGCGAGGTACCAGTAAGCAATCCCACCGTCCGGTTGAATCGCAAGGCTCTCCTCGACAAACGACTCGGCAATGTCAGAAACACCGGATTGATAGGTCATCCAACCCACATTCGCCAGAGCAGTCGGGTCTTTGACCCCCTGGGTGTCGAGAACATACATGTAGTGACGTAGCGCATTGGGAAAGTCGCCCGCGACGAAATAGCGCTCGGCAAGAGCAAGACGCATCGGGGCGATGTCGGGGTTCTGGGCGACCACCGCTTCCATCTGTTCGTTGGTGACGTCGTCCAGATTCATCGCCTCACCATTGATGACGTCCTGGGCGACACCTTCGACGCCTGCAGTGGCACCACCATTGGAAGACAACAGCCAGAGGCCGATCCCGATGACGGCGATAACCACCGCGCCGATACCTATCAAACGAAAGCCGGTTAGAGAGCCGGCGGTTCCTTCATCATCCGCAGCATCGCCCTCCGTGTCTGCGGCGAGTTGCTCGAGCAACTTGTGTCGCTCCGCCTCGTACCTCTGGCGCAACCCGTCTGCCGTTTCGGCGTCGATCTCGCCTGCCTCGACCTGTTCGGCAAGCTCGGCGATGTCACGCTCAGCCTGGTTGATCCGCTCCCGGATCAGGGCATGCTCCCTGCTCATGAGACACCCCGCTGCCGGGTCCAGACGACCCATCCGCCGACGCCGAGGGCCAGTAACGGTGCCGCCCACAATGCGATCCCCCAGCCGAGCAGGGGTGGCTCCAGCACGATGTGCTCGCCGTAGCGGGCGGCAAAGAAGTCGAAGATCTGATTGTCGGTCATCCCCTCATCGATCTTGTCCCTGAGGATGACCTTCAAGTCCTCCGCCACCTGGGAATCGGACTCAGCAAGAGACTGCCCCTGGCACAGCGGACAGGCGAGACGTTGCTCGAGACCGACCGCTCGTTGCTCGGGATCGGCCGATGCTTCCCTGGGTAGCAGCCCGATCACCATCACCACGATCGCGGCAATCGCAATCCCCCACCCTGCCATGCGGCGAATGTCGCTACGCATCGACTTCCACCTTCTGTGCGCGGCGAAGTCGTTCCGGTTTCCTGGCGTACACGGCCCAGATACCGCCGGCGACCGCGATCATGCCACCCGTCCACAGAAGCCACATCAGGGGGAAGATCATCACTTTGAGAGACACGTCGTCACCCGGCACATCGGCCAGGGCGACAAAGAAATCCTCGGTGAGCCCCGTGTGCACAGACGGTGTCGCCACCGCGGGCGGGCGGGCGTAGCTGTTGAAGACGGGCTCAAGCGTTCCGATCTCGCGCTCACAGTCCGCGCCGCGCAGAGACAGGACCGCTCCTATCACCTGGCGGTTTGGCTCTGTCCGCGAGTTCGGACCGACGTAGACCAGGCAATAGCCACCAACAGTGGCACTCTCCCCCTTTGCCAGATTGACCTGTTCGCGCAACGCCAGTCCGCTCGAGGCGGCGATGGCGATGGCGAGGACTGCGACGCCAATATGCGAGATCTGGCCTCCCCAGTAGCCGGGATCGCGCCGTAGCAGCCGGCCGATCGCCACCGGGCGTGACCCTTCCACCTTGGCCAGTTGCCGGACCAACTCGCCGGCAATCGTTGCGATGACAAAGACCCCGAGCACAACCAGCAACACGACCGGTATGGAATGGACACCTATCAGCACTGCAAACGCACCGGCGACGAGACCGACGACTATCGGCGTGGCAATCCGAGGCCAGACGATGGCCGGACGGGCGAGACGGTACGGCGTCACCGGGCCGATACCCATCGCCAGCAGCAGCAGGAATGCGACCGGGATAGTCACCCGGTTGTAGTACGGCGCGCTCACCGAGACCCTGGCCCGACCCATCGCCTCGAGAATCACCGGGTACATGGTTCCCATCATCACTGCGAGGGCAAACACGGTCAGGACGAGGTTGTTCAGGAGGAAGACACCTTCACGGCTGGCAATCGAATCGAGCCGGGGTGCTGAGCTGACCAGGTGGGAGCGCCAGGCGAAAAGGGCGAGCGAGCTGATGACGACGACGAGGAGGAACCCGAGCAAGATCGGGCCCACCTCAGATTGTGTGAACGAGTGCACCGAGATGATTGTGCCCGACCTGGTCAGGAAAGTGCCGACGATGGTGAGCGAGAACGTGGCGATCACCAGGATGAGATTCCAGGCCTGGAGCATGCCCCGACGTCGCTGTACCACCGCAGAGTGGATAAACGCGGTGGCCACGAGGAACGGCAGCAGTGCCGCGTTCTCGACCGGATCCCAGCCCCAGTAGCCGCCCCAACCCAGGACCTCGTACGACCACCAGGCGCCGAGCAGCATCCCGAAACCCAGGAACGCCCATGCAATGACCGACCAGCGACGGGTTCGCTCCAGCCACACGCTGCCCTGCTCGCCGCGGATCATCGCGGCAATGGCAAAGGCAAAGGGGGCGGTGAAACCGACGTATCCGATGTACAACATCGGTGGGTGGATCGCCATGAGAATATGGTTCTGGAGCAACGGGTTGGCACCGATCCCATCGATCGGCGCAACCGTGTGTACGAATGGCAGCCAGCTGGTCTGCCCACAAGCACCGCCCACCAACTCTGTGCATACCTCGAACGGATTGGCCACTGTCGCCATGAGCCCGAACCAGAACAGGGAGACGACGCCCATCACGGCGATTGCGGTAAGCCCGAGCCGGTCATTGGTCAGCACAGATCGGGAGACGAAGTAGACCAACAGAGCCAGCACCAGCCCCCACAGGACGATGCTGCCTTCGAGAGCTGCCCAGGCCCCGGCGAGCTTGAAGATCAACGGGGTGGTAGTACTCGAGTTTGCCGAGACATAGCTGAGGCTGAAGTTGTCATTGATGATTGCGGCCTCGAGCATGAGAAACGCCACCGCAGCGCTCGAAAGCATCACAAGCACCGGGGTGCGCACACGGGAGGCATCCGGCTCGGCGGCGGTCGCCTGTCTCCACGCACGCACAATCAGAACCAACGACGCTGCGGTCGCCAGCAGTATTGCGAGTAGACCGATCGTTGCCGTCACGACTCTTCTAATTCATGGTTGATCGTGTCGTAGATCTCGTTGTCTTCGGTGCGGTACTGCTCGTCGTGACGAATCAGCATGGTGTCGGAGTGGAACTTGGAACCATCCCAGGTTCCTTCCACGATGACACCCTGGCCCTCATCGAACAGCTGGGGCACTACTCCGCTGTGGATGACATCGAGGGTTTCCCTGCCGTCGGTCACCGTCAGGAAGAGCGTGTTGCCTTCGGTGGTGACGGTGCCTGCGACCACCTGGCCGCCGAGACGGAGCCGGTCTGCCGACGGTGCCACCTCGTGATGTAGCTCGGTCGGCGTGTGGAAATAGACGAGGTTGTTCGACAGGTTGACGAGCAGCACAGCAATCACTCCGAGGAGGAGCACTGCGGGCACGAGGAACTTCCAGTAGCGTCGGATCACGTCCGGCCGCTCGCTCTTTTTCGCGCCAGCCGGAGCCGCCTGCCGAGCCACACGATGTAGCCGAGCAACGTGCCGTATGTCAGCGTGTACCCGATGACCACGTACCGCATCAGCGACCCGATCCGAATGTAGGTGCGGTGACCGCGTCACCGGCAACCGGGCCATCAACAGCAACCGCCGCCTCGAGAGCCTCCAGCTCGAGCTGCGCCAACTGGTAACGGTGCCTGAGTAGTGCCGCATAGACAACAGTGAACGCAAAGACCGAGGTCAACAAAGCAGCCAGGATCGGACCATCCATCTGGATGTCGCGGGGACGGAACGTGTTGGTCTGATGCAGGGTTCGCCACCAGGTCACAGAGAAGTGCACCGGGATCAGCTGCACGAGCCCGAGAATCCCCAGCACCGCAGAGCGTCGGGCGCGCGCCTCCGGGTCGGCAATCGCACGGCGCAACGCCAGGTACCCGATGTAGACGAAGAGCATGATTGCTGTGAGAGTGAGCCGGGCGTCCCAGGTCCAGTAGACATTCCACGTCGCCTTGCCCCAGATCATCCCCCCGATCACGGCAACAGACGTGAAGACCACACCAATTTCAGCGGACGAGCCTGCAACGAGGTCCCAGCGCAGCTTTCTGGTCGCCAGGTAGACGACGCTTGCAACAAAAGTGACCGAAAAGGAGAGGTAGGCAAGCCAAATCGTCGGCACGTGGATAAACAGCATTCGGGCTGCGTCACCCTGGGAGGCGATGCGGGGACTGGCCATCGCAAACACGAATGCCCCGAGGATGGCTACGAGAGCCACCACGTCGAGCCAGGCGGGGCGAGTGCGGGATGTCATCGAGTCTCCTGTAGGGGTCTAGCCGTCACCACGCCAACGATTGCCAGTGCGAGGGCGACGGCGACCATCAGCAGCAACCAGGACAGATTACCGCCGTCACGTCCTAGTTCGACGGTCTGGGTTGCGGCGAGCAGAAGCGGGATCGCCAGTGGTGTCACCAACAGCGGGACGAGTGCAGGCCCGGCGTTGATACTGATCGCGATCGCTCCGGAAATGGTGCCCAGCTGGGCGAGACCGATGGCGGTGAGCGGCATGATGAGGCCCATCCATCCCCAGCCGGTCAGATCCAGGCCGTAGAGAGTCAGGGCGACCACGCCCATGACGATTTCGAATCCGAGCAGAAGAACTGCAGACGCCAGTGTCTTGCCCGCATACTCGGCAACAGGGTCGACGCCCAACAACGCAATTGCGTCTCTCTGCTCGGCCGTCTCCATGTTGGTGCGCCGCACCGATGTGAGCACCCCGAAGAGCATGACGACGACAAACAGCATGCCGGTGCCGATCTTGCCGAGCACATCCTGGTTGATCCCAACCGCCAGCGGGATCAGCAACAGCGCAATGGCGCCGAACGGAATCGTCACCCACGCGACCTCTCCAGAGCGCCTCTCCCTATCGAGATCGCGCCTGGCTATTGCCAACGTCTGCCTCCAGAAGTGGTCATCCATGCAGTGTGCCTCCGGACAACTCCGCGGTCCTGGTGACCATCGTGGCGACCCTGTCAACATCGTGGGAGACGAGCACTACCGCCCCATCACGTTCCAGCACTCCGGCGACTATGTGCTCGACGAGCTCTACGGCGCTCGGGTCCAGGGCCGAATGGGGCTCATCGAGCAACAGCAAATCGGGTTCGAGCATGATCTCCCTGGCGAATTCAACTCTTCGCTGCATGCCGTACGAAGCCTCACCGGCGAGCCGATCGACGGCGCCACCGAGTCCGACGGCCGTCAATGCATCGTGCGCCGCGCCGATCGGGGTACCCGTGATCCTGGCCGAGAATTCGAGGTTGGCCAGCAAGCTCAACTCCGGGTAGAGAGCGGTGTTGTGGCCGATCAGCCCGAGACGGCGACGAATGGCAAATCTCTCGTCGCCATCGAGATCGGCTCCGAGCACCGTGGCGGTGCCGGCGCTCGGTCGCAGTAGCGTGGCGAGCACCCGGAGCAGGGTGGTTTTCCCGGCGCCATTCGCCCCGAATAGGCCAACCGACTCGCCGGCGGCGACCGAGAGATCGACGTCGCGCAGAATCGTCGTCATTCCGATACGGGCGGCGACACCACTAAGTTGAACGAGGAACTGGGAGCCAGGCACAGCGCAGGCAGTCTAGGAGGGGTGTTGAATCACCGCCCGCGGCGCCTCGCTGTTGCAGCTGATATCGATCACATTGGCGACTCCCACATTCCCTGGAACCGGCCAATCAATCGCCTCCCCGAATTCGCTGTTCAGGGAATATTCGTTGATTCGTATGCGTTTCCAGTGGGACCCGTAGATACAACCGGAGTGGAAAAATGGCAACTGTCAATCTGACCAAGGACAACTTCGAACAGACCATCCTCGAAAACGACATTGTGTTGGTGGACTTCTGGGCCGAATGGTGCGGGCCATGCAAGATGTTCGCCCCGACCTACGAGAAGGTCTCGCAGGAGCACGCCGGTGTCGTCTTTGCCAAGGTCGACACAGAAGCCGAGCAGGAGTTGGCCGGATACTTCCAGATCCGATCAATCCCGACCTTGATGATCTTCCGTGACCAGATCGGTATCTTCTCGCAGCCCGGGGCACTCCCGGAGACAGCCCTCGTGGATCTGATCAACCAGACCAAGCAACTCGACATGGACGCCGTCCGCAAGGAGATCGAGGAACACTCGGAGGAAGACCACGACCACGACCACGAGCATGATCACGCCCACTGAGCCCTGACCGGATCAGTCTGCAATAGATCTTCGCCCGAGACCCGCCTCAGCATTGCTGAGGCGGGTCTCTTTGCTGCACCTTCGCTGCCTTGAGGTCGTCTAGACCCGCTTGGCCAGATGAGCGATCAGCAGTTGCGCCGTTGTCACATTGGGTCGCTCGACTTCGACCCGGTGGATGATCGGTCCGCCAAACGTTCCCGGTTCGGTGAGCACGTTGGCGGGGATACCTGCCTCTTCCAACACCGTCCAGGCTTCCTCGGCGACGTCACGGTCGGGGAATTCGGCGATAGCTACGAGCTTGTCCTTGTTCCACATGGGCCGCTATCCGGAGGCCCCGCCGGTGAAGTTCCATCTCTCCAGGTGCAGACTGGGGACATGCATCATCGCGGGGCCAAACTCTGAATCTGCAAAGCGCGCATCATCTCCAATGCCTTCGACCTTGCCCTGTTCGAGAGCCTCGACGAAGGACTGGGTGAAACGCATGTTGCTGACCGCACCGGTGATCTTGCCGTTCTCGATCATGAACGTGCCATTCCGGGTGAGACCGGTGACCGTCAACGCCTTTGGATCCAGCACCCGGCAGTAATTGAACGTGGCGACGTAGAGTCCTCGCTCGACGGATGCGATCATCTCGTCGACCGGTGTCGTCCCACCGTCGAGGAAGATGTGAGTGGCAATGGGCCCCCACTGCTCCGACCCCGGGGCGCCATGTCCTGTCGACTGTGCACCGGCCTTCTTCGCTGTTCGCCGGTCATGGGTAATCGCCTCTGAAACACCATTTGTCACCAGGTCGAGTCGTTTCCGGGGCGACCCCTCGGCGTCAAACCCGACCCCGATGGCGCGTGGGTCGGTTGCGTCATCAAAGATGTTGATGGAAGCGTCGAGCTGCTTCTCGCCGAGTTGGACAAAGGACTGCCCATCGGCGTGTTGCTTTCCGTTGAAGCCGTAGAAGGACAAGAAGATAGCAATCGTGCCGACACACTCCGGGGCCAGGATCACCTCGTATTCGCCTGGCTTGATGTCGTATGCGTCGAGGCCACCCCGGGCCCGGTCGGCAGCCATCGCACCGACCACCATCCCATCGATCGAGCTGATGTGCTTGGACGTCGCGTGCCCGGACCCGGCGGCTCCGTCGATCTGATGGATACCGTCCAGTGTGGCCTGGGAATACCGGCCCATTGCCCGATGACCGGCGGTGTTGACGAAGGCAACCGAATGCCCGACCGTCTCGCAGAACCCTGCCGCCCGCATGTCCGGTCCGGCAGCGACAAAATCGGCCACCTTGGCGGCACGGTCGTCCGGGGTCGCTGACGCCGTCGCTTCGTCGTAGTGCTTCGGATCGGTCACATCGAGCGGAGGCGTCAGCCCCGGCCAGTTCTCATCGACCCGTTGTAGCGATGCGATCTCGATCGTGTTGTCGGCAAACTCACCGAGGTTGTCGAGATTGGTGGTCGCCGCCGAGTTGACCCGCCCATCGACGGCCACCCGCAGCGAAACGGAGTAGCCCTCCTCTGCAACATTCTGATGGATGAACGAATTGGCGAACCTGGTTAGCGCCGAAACGCCGCCCGTGACCACGACTTCCGCTTCTGCCCGATCACCGACGGTCTCTAGAACCTGGCTGGCGAGTTCGATCGTTCGCTTCATGCGCGCACTCCCACTCTCACCTTTGCGAATCTCCCCGGTGCTGCCGAGTGCCCGGTATGGGCCACCTGCATCGGCTGGCCTTTGCCACAGTTGGGGGTCCCCCAATGCACCCATTCGCCGCCTCCGGCGAGCTTGTCCAGCTGCCCCCAGAATTGGGGTGTGATCCCGGTGTATGTGGGGTTCTTGACCATCCGGCCCAGCTTGCCGTCTTTGATCTCCCAACCGATCTCACAGCCGAACTGGAAATTGAGCCTCCTGTCATCGATGGACCAGGAGCGGTTGGTCGACATGTAGACCCCGTCTTTGGTGTCGGCGATGATCTCATCGAGGCTGGAGTCGCCGGGGAGAATGCCGACGTTGGTCATTCGCACCATGGGGAGCCGGTTGTACCCATCGCCGCGAACCATCCCACCGGGTGCAAGCCCCACAACCGATGCGGAGTCCCTCCCGGAGAGAACACCGACCCAGATGCCGTCTTTGACAATGTCGACCCGCTGGGCCGCGGTCCCTTCATCGTCATAGCCGAACGTCCCGAGCGCTCCGGGAAGGGTTGCGTCGGCGGTGATGTTCATGAGCGGCGATCCGTATTTGTGCGTGCCCAGCTTGTCCAGTTCCAGGTGCGAGGTCCCGGCAAAGGCCGCTTCCCATCCCAGGATCCGGTCCAGCTCGATCGCATGCCCAACAGATTCGTGGATCTGGAGGGCAAGCTGAGAGCCTTCGAGGATCAGCTGCTTCTCCCCCTCCTCCAGCCGTGGTGCGGACAGCAAGGCGGCCGCTTCCCCGGCAATGCGGCCGGCGTTGGCGAGGTAATCCCACTTCTGGACCACTTCGTAGCCGCCGGTCTCGTATTGCCCGAACGATTGCGGGTAGGAGCGCCGCTGGATCTCGCCGTCGCCGATCGCGGTTGCGTCAAACCCGCCACCGGACTCGATGACATGTTGGTGGATCCGATGCCCCTGGGAAGACACAAACCACTTGTTGGTATCCCAGAAGGACATGTTGCCTGTGGCAATGGCGATCCCGTCGACCTCCCCTGCCATCCTGGTGACGTCGATGAGCAGATCCACCTTGTCTGAGATCGGCACAAAGAATGGGTCGATGCCATGCGGTGTCTCGTAGAACTCATCTACGACGGGCACATCCGCCAATGGCATCACCGGTCCGGGTACGGACGCCGATGCCCTGGCGATGGCCGCACTGCGCTCCCCGGCGGTCCGTGCTGCAGCCGGTGTCAGATCGGAGGTGGCAAAGAAACCCCATCCGGATCCGATTAGGGCGCGCACCCCAACACCGGCGCGCTCCGTCTGGTCTATGGATTGCGGCTCGGCGTTGTGCACCGCAATCGACTGATTCTTGGAGATGACGACTCTGGCATCGGCGTACTGAGCACCTGCGGCCAGTGCCCCCTCAACGGCCGCCCGGGCGAGATCAAACAATTCGCTGCCTCCAGCTCGATTCCTGCAATCGATGGTAGCCGTAGGCCAGGTTGGCCCGGAAGAGCTAACCGACTGGAGGGAAACGCACCAGGTATTGGTCTGGGGATTTGCGATCGATCGCGGGAACACGGCAATCGGCGGCCGGATAGCCGATCGGGAACAGGGCGAATGGGCGCTCGTTCTCCGGGCGCTCGAGCAGACGGGTCAGGAACGCCATAGGGCTCGGCGTGTGCGGCAATGTGGCCAGGCCCATGTTGTGCAAAGCCGCGATGAACATCCCTGCGGCAATGCCGACACTCTCTTTGACGTAGTAGTTCTTCTCTGTCTGTCCTTCGGGAGTGATCGAGTAGCGATGTTCGAAGAGGACGACGATCCACGGGACGACTTCCAGGTACGCCTTGTCAGATGTGGTGCCTAGCGGTTCGATCGCAGTTCGCCATTCGTTCGGCAATCGGCCACCTTCGTAATTTTCACGCTCTTCCCTCTCGGCCGCGTCACGAATCCGCGTCTTCAACACGTTGTCGCCGACCATCACAAAGGTCCACGGCTGGCGGTTGGCCCCGGACGGCGCGGTGGCTGCGGTGTGGATGGCCGCCTCTATCAATTCGGCCGGTACCGGGTCGGGTGCGAAGCTCCTGACGCTTCGACGTGTCCGCATCAACTCGTAGAAATCGTCGGCTCGCCCCGCCATCTCCTCGAGGTTGCGACGCTGGTGCTTGTATTCCAATGTCACAGGACTCACTTCAACCCTCCTCAGCGTTACCGGGACCCTACCTGGTGCCCGCCCCTCGGATTATGCGTACACGCGGCTCTGGCCGGGCATAACCCGGCCAGAGCTCAAGCTTCCAACGATTGTCGACCTCTTGGATGCGGAGTGATTACCGGACGACGGTCGGTGGGAGGACCGACACGGAGATCGGCGAAACAATCCGAGCCGAGAACGTCCACGACGGGCCAGCAATGATCTCTTCCTCAGCCACCACGCCGGTCGAGCTGTCGGGAGCTGCACTTGCTGTCCAGCTATTGCCGATCATGGCGAACGCAAGCGACACCACAAAAAAAGCGGCGGCGATGAGGGCGACGAGGCGCCTGTTCTTCAGCAAGGGCAAAACCGTCGTGGTCAGCATCCGTGCAACCTCCGGTGTTCGGGAATGTCCTGTTCCGAATCGGCAATCCCGGCCCTTGATCTTGAGAGTCATAAACCAGGCTCATCAACGGACTAGTACGAACTAGCCACGACGTGCTCGACACAATGGTGTCAAGTTCCAGCATCGACCATGCCGATGAGACCCGGGTAATTGACACCCAGCACACGGAGGTCGCAAGGTGAGTACGCCTCCGGCTCTCGATCACGACGAGAGTCGGGCCATTCCCAACGAGCCATGGTCGGGACCGCTGTTCGCCTCCCACGACACAGAAATCGCCACTGCGGATCCGTCGGCAGTCATGGAAGAGGTAGCCGAGGCGACCCGGCCGCGACGCGCGATCTGGGCGGTCCCGATTATTACAGCCGGAATCATCCTGGTGACGTTTGTCGGGTTCGAGACCCTATTGCGCTCCAACGCCCCGACGAATAGCCACGTCTACCCCACGTGGTGGATGCTGGCGATTGGGTTCGTGATTGCCGAAAGCCTGGTCGTGCACCTCCCGGTGCGACGAGACTCGCACACCATCTCGATGAGTGAAATCCCGTTGGTGGTCGGATTGGCTCTGGCATCTCCCCCTGCGGTGCTCCTGGGGCGGGCGGTCGCGAGTGCCGTGGTATTGATCTCCCGAAGGCAGCCCCTGCTCAAACTGACCTTCAACCTCTCCTTGTTCACACTCGAGACCACGGTATCTCTCGTGATCTACCAATACGTACGCGGCAACGCCGACCCGTGGACACCGCGCGGGTGGATCGCAGCGATGTCGGCAATTGCAGTTGCTGTCACAGTATCCGCTGCGCTCGTGGACGTAGTCATCGCACTGAACGATCGACGCCGCAAGCTCTCCGAGATCGTTCGATCCTTCGCCGTCGGGTCACTCATCAGCGTTGCCGTCGGTTTCGTCGGGACGATCACAGTTGTCATCCTCCACTACGATCCCAGCGCGGCGATCCTGCTCGGCGTGATGATGGCTTTCTTCTTCATGCTGTTCCGATCATTCGGACGGTTGAGCTTGCGTCACGACGACCTACGTTCGCTGTACTCGTTCACCAACCAGGTCGACGGGACGCTCGGCGCCAGGGACATTGCGGTGGTGACCTTGCGGGAAGCGGTCTCGATCCTCCGTGCAGAGCACGGCGAGATCGTCCTATCGAACTCCGCCGAATCCCACGCCAGCTACCTCGGCTTTTCCGCCGGCGAGAAACCTTCACAGCGGAAGCTCCCGGTCGACGACGTTGCCGCGCTCTACCAGATCGCCGTCGGGCCCAAGACCGAGCGTCGCTTCGGGCCGGAGACCCGGGACAGCAGGCTCCGCCTCGCTCTCGGCGCCGGCACCACCTGCGGGATGATCGCCCCGGTCCGGCACAGTGAAGACAGCGTCGGCGTTCTCGTGGTTGGCGGCCGCACCGGAATAGCCAAGAGGTTCTCTTCGGCGGAACTCGAGTTGCTCGACACGATCGCCAACCACGCCAGCCTCACCCTGGAACGGGCTCGCGTCATGGAGCAGCTCGAGACCGAGATCGAGGCCAAGCAAGAGCTGATCCGTTCCAAGGATCAGCTCATCGCTGCCGTCAGCCATGAACTGCGAACCCCACTCACCGGAGTGCTCGGTTTCGCCGAGATGCTTCGCGACAACCGGCAGGACTTCACCCCGGAAGACGAAGATGTGATGTTGCGCTCGATTGCAGAAGAGGCAGCCGATCTGACCAACCTCGTCGAGGATCTGCTCACGGCAGCCCGGGCCCGTATGGGATCGCTGACAATTGTGTCGGCGCCGGTTTCGCTGCGGCCGCTGATCGCCCGGATCGTCGAGACCACCGCAGGCGCCGTCCATCACGTCGTCGTCACCGGGGACGATGCCACGGTCTTCGCCGATGAGGGCCGGGTCAAGCAGATTCTCCGCAACCTGATCACCAACGCACAGCGCTACGGCGGGCACAAGATACACATCGCCACCTTGGCCAATGGTGATGAAATACACATCCGGGTCAGCGACAACGGCGATGGGATCCCCGAGAGCGATCAGGAGCGGATATTTGCGCCGTACGAGAGTGCACACGACCCTGGGACACAACCCGGGTCCCTCGGTCTCGGCCTCGCCATCTCCCGCTCCCTGGCCCGACTGATGGAAGGTGATCTCTGCTATCAGCGGAGCGACGGATGGACCACGTTCGATTTCCGCCTCCCCGTCAACCGCGAGCCCGGGTACAGCAGCGGTCCCGCCACCATCGAGCTCGAACAGGTCTAGACCCGCCGCATACCTGTCCTGCGACCTGCGACACTGTCGCAATGCACACCCACCAATGGCCGGGCGAATTCACCTTCTGCCCGCACTGCGCCGCCAGGCTCGAAGACAGGGTCGTTGCCGGCAGGACCCGGAAGGCATGCCCTGGGTGTGGCTTTGTGCACTTCCGCAATCCTGGCGTCGGTGCGGCGGTCGTCATCTGGGACGATGCGGGAAGGCTGCTTCTCGTTAAGCGGTCGGCCGGTGCCACCCGATCGGGATTCTGGGCAGTGCCGGCCGGATATGTCGACTACGGCGAGGATGTACGTGCTGCCGCCCGGCGGGAACTCGAAGAAGAGACCGGCCTGGTTGCCGATGTTGGAGGGGTCGTTTGGGTGGCGTCGAATTTCCATGATCCGGCAAAGCTCACAGTTGGTATCTGGTTCGCCGGAACCGTCACCGGTGGATCCCTGCGTGCAGGCGACGATGCAGACGATGCGGCGTTCTTCCCGCTAGACGATCTGCCGACGCTGGCGTTCGACACCGATGTTGCCTATCTACGCTCGCTCGGATACGAGGCCGAGGTGGGCACCGAGCCGGACTGAGTCGGCCGCTACAGCCCCAGCTCGCGCTCCATCCGGGCAACGCGCTCCCGAAGCTCCGCCAGCTCTGTTTCCAGCTCGAGAATGCGGTCTGCTTCGACCTCGGCAATGGGCCCCGACTCCCGCATGGCGGCAGCCGGTACCGGGTCGGGGGCGGCCGGCTCCCAACCTGCAAGAGCACCAAGCAACTGCCGGTACCGGGCTTCCTTCTCCCCCGGACGCCGTTCCAGCCGCATCGCAAGCGGTGCCTCCATGGCACTCAACTCCACGAGCTCGGCGGCGACTTCGTCGAGACTTGCGAACTCGACATAACGCCCGGTACGGCCACGCAGCTCGCCAGTGGTCTGGTCACCGCGCAGCATCAGCACCGCAAGCAGCGCGGCCTGGCGCTCATTTATCTCCAGGGTATCCGTGGCAACATGGCGGTACTTGAGAGCTCGATCACCCTTGCCGTGCACGGTGCGAGCCAGCCCACGGTCGCGAAGCCGATCGACCGCTTCGACCACTTCTGTGTCGCTGTAGTTGACGACCGGCTCCCGGTTCGACTTCTGATTGCACGCCATCACGATGGCGTTCAACGTCATCGGGTAGTAGTCGGGTGTGGTCATCTCCTTTTCGATGAGACATCCCAACACCCGCAACTCGTGCTCACTCAGGTCAAACTCCATGCCCCGATAGTACGCAGTCAATCGCGCAGCACCAGCCACAGGTCACCGACGTTGGTTCCCGTCGGGCCTGTGATCACCTGCTCTCGGAGCGTCGCAAAGAAGGTGCCGGAGTCGTTGTGCTCGAGAGAACGATCGGCGTCGACACCGGCAGCACCTGCTCTGTCGACGGTGCCACCGTCGACGATGGCACCGGCGGCGTCTGTCATGCCGTCGATACCGTCGGTGCCTGCTGCCAAGAACCAGATATCGGGGATGCCATCGATCAAAGTGGCTGCCACCAGAGCTGCTTCCTGGTTCCGCCCGCCGATCCCGGCGCCGGTGACGTCCACGGTCGTCTCCCCGGCGAACACCGACACACCAAACCGGGATCGCTCCAGCACCTCCCCCACCACCGATCCCGTATTTCCGGTCACACGGGTGTCGAGCACATGTGCGGGGAAACCTCGTCCTTCTGCCTCGACGGCCGCCGCATGAGCTGCGGTTGCTGCCCCCGCAACGAGCCGGAGTTGTTGGACCGGCAGGCCCGGCCGATCTTGCGGGAGTCGGCCGATGGCATCGAGCACGGACGCCGGCAGACGGCTGGCGAGCCTGAAACGGGTGACAGCGTCGAGGGCGGCGCCAGGCGGATCTGTGGCGGTAACGGTAGGCCCTGATGCGATGGTCGCCGGATCGTCTCCCACGACGTCGGAGACGATCAAGGTGATGATCTTTGCCGGGGCGATCGCCGCGGCCAGACCACCTCCCTTGAGCCGGGAGAGCTTCCTGCGAATGATGTTGGTGGTGGTGATGTCAGCACCACAGCTCAGCAGCGCACGGTTGGTCGCAGCCAGGTCGTCTAGACCGATACCCGGCACCGGCGCCTCGGCGAGCGCAGAGCCGCCACCGGAAATAAGCACGAGTGCAGTGTCTTGTTCCCCTAGCGAATCCGCCATCGCGAGCAACGAGTTTCCCGCCAGCAAACTGTCCGCATTAGGGACGGGATGGCCGCCGACAATGAGCTCGAGACCATCGGGTATGTCGTCTTCGTAGTTGCTCACCACAAGCCCTTCGAGCCGGTCTCTGCGCAGGGCCCTCGCCGCACCGCGGGCCATGGCAGGCGCGGCCTTACCGAGGGCAAAAACGACGACCCGCCCATCAACCGGCGTCAGGTTGCCCGCCACCGCCTCCTCCGGGTCTACCGCCGCCACACCTGCAAGGAAGCAGGCCATGAGCAGTTCCCTGGCGTCCCGATCATTCATCCGGCGCGTCCCCTCGCTCCCGTGACACGTCGGACAGAAACCGCAGCACACGGTCCCGGTCGGATGTTCGCAGCAACCTGGGCAGTGACCGCAGGATTCGCTGGCCGTATCTCATGGATGTGAGCCTGCGGTCGAGCACGGCAACAACCCCGCGGTCGAGCTCGTTGCGGATGAGCCGCCCCGAGCCTTGTGCCAGCAGCATGGTGGCATGCGGAAGATCGACCGCGTCGAATGCGCTGCCTCCGCTCGCCGTCACCGCCTCCCTGCGTGCCTGCATCAGCGGGTCATCGGGACGGGGAAACGGGATCCGATCGATGACGACGAGAGACAGCGAAGGGCCGGGAACGTCAATGCCCTCCCAGTAACCCATCGTTGCCACCAGGGTCGCCGTTTCGATTTCGGCGAACCGGGCGATGAGCTTCCGCTTCGGCATCTCCCGCTGTACCAGCACCTCAAACGGCGACCCGGCGAGTGCAGCCGCCATATGCTCCATCATCCGGTAGCTGGTCGTAAGCACCAGGGCACGTCCTCCAGAGGCCTCGACCAGATCCCGCGCTTCGCCTGCTGCAGCTACCGGCCAGCCATCCTCTCGAGGATCGGGCAGGTGCGAGCCGACATACAGAAGACCTTGCCGCGAGTAGTCAAAGCTCCCTTCGACCCGGAGGCCCTCGTACGTCCTGGAGAGAGGCTCGGCCACATCGAGTGCCGCCGGGTCATCGGGGACCTCTGCTGCTGCCAGGCCGAGACGGCGGGCGAGCGGAGCGAACGAGCCGCCGCTCGTCAGAGTGGCGCTGGTGAAGATCGCCGGATGATGGACGAGCAGGTTTGCCGCGATCGAGAAATCAACCGACACGGGTGCGACCCGAACCAGGCCCTGGTCCGGCTCTGCCCAGGCGACGTAACCTGCCGGCATGTCGAGAGCAATGCCAAAATCGGCTTGCACATGACCGCCCTGTGCGCGCACCCTCGCCAGCGCGCCCGATAGAGAATCACCCTCATCGACACGGGGCAGTGCCTTGACCACGGCGGCAACCGATCGGATCGCACCGAGGATGACGTTGCCGAGCTCGCCCTCCGACGGATCAAGACGGGCATGCTCCAGGTTCGAAATGACGGCGCCGAGCCGACCAGCGTACGAGCGCACCGCACCGACAAGCTCATCACGTTTCGCCGGGTTTACCAGCCGCCAGGCATGTCCGCCGAAAGCGTTGAGCCTGCCACCGCTGACATCAAGACTGAACGCCGCAGATGAAGCCGCCTCCAGCTTGTGCGCTTCGTCGAAGACGATGACATCGTGGCCGGGCAGGATCCGGCGACCCGACGCCATGTGCAGTGCATAGAGGTGGTGATTGGTGATCGTGATCTGCGCCTCGCCGGCAGCATCTAGTGCGGCTTCCGCAAAGCAGATCCCTCCCTGGGGACATTGACCCTTCCCCGGGCATTCCATCCCGGAGACGGATACCTGGCCCCACAGCTCGTCCGGGACCGACTCGGGTAGGTCGTCCCGATCGCCGCTGCCGCCCGACTTCACCCACTCACCGATAGAGCTGAGATCATCGCCATCCGGATCCGCGAACAGCCGGCCGCTCCGGCCGTCGAGCTCAGGCCCGAACGTTTCGACGAGTTTCGCCATGCACACGTACGAGCGACGACCCTTCACCACCGACCAGGTCACCGGCACACCGAGATGCCGTGCGAGGAATGGGAGGTCGGCGTCGGCAAGCTGGTTCTGCAGTGACTTGGTCGCCGTGGCGATGGCGATACGCTCACCCGACAAAACTGCCGGGATCAGATACGCCAGCGACTTGCCGGTGCCGGTGCCCGCTTCAACAACGAGATGCGACCGGGTCTCCATCGCCCTCGCCACTGCCTCGACCATCTGCACCTGACCCGCCCGCTCGACCGAATCCGGTTTTGCGGCCAGGACCTCGATGAGGGCAACAACGGAATCGGCAGCCAGTGAGTCCACCAGCGCAACGGTAACCGGTTCAGACGACCTCGACCGGCTCCCTGGCGACATCGGTGTCGTCGCCGTCGTCGAGCACCGGGACGGCGAATCCCACGACCGCCCCGACGTCGGAGTCACTTACAAACACCCGGCCACCGTGCTCCTGTGCGACCTTGGCCACGATGCTCAAACCCAGACCGGACCCCGGAGTGGAACGGGCTGCCGTCGATCGGTAGAAACGGTTGAACACATATGGGCGATCTTCATCGTCGATACCGGGGCCTCGGTCGGCAACTGAAACCATGCCGTCGGCAACGGTGACCGCGACAGGATCGTCGGGAGGGCTCCACTTGAGAGCGTTGTCGACGAGGTTGCTAACGGCGCGCTCCAGCGTCGCCTCGCGTCCCGAGACAACCGAATCGTCAGAGGTCACAACGATCGTGTGACCGGTACGGCGCCGGAACCTCTCGACGACACGATCGACAATCTCTCCGAGATTCACCGCCTCAGTCTCTTCGCTTGCTGTCGGAGGCTCTGCGGCCAAATCGACCAGCTCGGTGACCAGTCTGCTCAGCTCCTGGATCTCGTTGTCGATGTCGGTGATCATCTGCTCCCGGTCATCGACTGGTATGTAATCCATCCGGGCGAGCATCTCGATATTGGTTCGAATGGCCGTCAAGGGGGTGCGCAGCTCGTGACCCGCGTCGTGGACCAGGCGACGCTGTTGTTCCCTGGAATTCTCGAGAGCGGCAAGCATTGCGTTGAAGCTCTCTGCCAGACGGCCCACCTCGTCGGTGCGGTTCACATCGATACGTGCCGCCAGCTCCTGGGTCTCAGCGACGTGCTCGGCCGCTTCGGCGAGCTCACGGATCGGCCTGGCGGCACCTCTCGCAACCAGGTAGCCGATTGCGGCGGCGATAACGACGCCGAGGACCGCCGCCATCTTCAGCACCGCAGCCAGGCCGGCGAGGCTGTTGTCGACCTCGGCGAGTGAGCGCGCTACCTGGACAACTCCTGTGGGAACGGCGGCTGTGTACATCCGCAGGTTGTCGCCAACGACGGGCACAGTTCGCAGAGAAGAATCGACCGTTCCGTCGTAGACAGCTTGCTCAGCGTCACCGATCGGGAGGCCGCCCTCCTGCGGGTAGTTGTGGATCACAGCCGCCGAGCCCGTCGGCCTGAAAGCGAAGAAGATCGCGTCAAAACCACGGTCGGCACGGCTGAATGGCCCGTTTGAGCTATTGCTGAGACCGAATGCCGCTTCCAGATCGTTGATGTCCTCGATCTCCTGGAAGGCCTCCAACCGTTGATGCAGGCTTCCATCGACTTCGGCCATGAGCTCGTGCTTGGCTGTGGTGTACGTGACCAGAGCGGCAAGCGCAATAGCGATGGCTACGGCAGCGGCCGAGATGAGAGCGATCCGGGCGCGGAAATTCATCAGGTCTCGCGGATCACGTAGCCGACACCACGAACTGTCTGGATGAGCCGCCGTGCCCCGTCGATCTCCGTCTTACGCCGGAGGTAGCCGATGTAGACGTCGAGGGAGTTCGATGACGTGGCAAAGTCGTATCCCCATATCCTGTCGTAAATCGTGTCACGATCGATCACAATCCCCGGGTTGCTCATGAGCAGTTCGAGCAGATCGAACTCGGTCTTGGTCAGATCAAGGACACTGTCGCCGCGGCGAACCTCACGCGACCCGGTGTCCATGACGAGATCTCCAACCTTCATCACCTCAGCAACGGAACCCTCCGACCTCCGCAGCAGTGCGCGCAAGCGGGCAAGTAACTCCTCGAGTGCAAATGGCTTGATGAGGTAGTCGTCGGCTCCGGCGTCGAGACCGGCAACACGATCGCTGATGTCGGTGCGTGCGGTGAGGATCAGAATTGGTGTCGTGTCACCCCTGGCCCGAATCCGCCGGCACGCCTCGAGCCCATCGATGATTGGCATCATCACGTCGAGCACAATCGCATCAAAGCTCTCGTTGAGGACAACGGCCAGAGCCTCTGCACCGTCGCGGGCGCTTTGCACGGCGTAGCCCTCGAATGTAAGGGCGCGCTCGACGGCACGACGCACCGCGCCGTCGTCTTCGACGACGAGGACTCTATGACCCGGTTTTTCTGCCACCTGCCGGCTCCTTGACCGATGAGAGCCCGCCGAGCAAGGATGACACTCAGCGGACTCCTCATAGGTCTAGCAGACACACATGAGAGCAATATGAAAACCGGCGGAGAACTCTGGTTAAGAGGTTCTCAAGAAACCGGCAGATCAGGCTTCGGCAGACTCAACGATCCGACCGCGGACACGGGGATAGCGCTTCGGTGCGTGGCTATGACAGTATTCCTTGGCGTTGTACCGCGAGATGAGGGTATCGCACCCTTGCTCGGCACACACACGATTCGATGAGTATTGCTTTGGTCGCCTGGAGCGGGGACGGATCGAGCGCCCCTTGATGGTGTCACTTCTCATGAATACCACTATGGTCAGCGGAGCTATCGGCGGCGCTAAGGCAGATTCCAGGTTTCTTTAAGAATCACGACGATCAATCGCACACAAATGACTAGTGCCCGAGGTGTCAGCATTTGACTGATCGACTCGAACCCAGGCTCGGCCTCTACGGTGTGCTCGCGGTGAGCGTCGGAGCGATGATCGGGAGCGGGATCTTCGTATTGCCCGGTCTTGCGGCAAAACTCGCGGGACCCGCGGTAGTTCTGGCGTATGCCCTGGCGGGCCTCATCATCCTTCCCGCCGCCCTTGCCAAATCGGAGATGGCCACTGCGATGCCGGAGTCGGGAGGCATCTACCTGTACATCGACAGGGCGATGGGCCCGCTGCTCGGCACCATCGCCGGCTTCGGCGTTTGGTTCTCGATGGTGTTCAAGTCGGCTTTTGCGCTGGTCGGCCTTGGAGCGTATCTGCAGATCTTCGAGGATCTGCCGGCGAGGCCGGTTGCGCTCGTTCTTGGTGTGGGCGTCATCATTCTCAATATCGCGGGTGCCCAGACAACGACCCGCTTCCAGTCATTCCTCATCGCTCTAGTCCTCGGCGTCCTCGCCGTGTTCGTCATACGGGGCGCCGGTTCGGTCTCAGCCGTTGAGTTCGAGCCATTTCTCAGCAAAGGGGTCAAAGGGCTGATGTCGGCGACCGGGCTCGTCTTCGTCTCGTTCATCGGAGTCACCAAGGTCTCATCCATCGCCGAAGAAGTCCGTGACCCCGACAGGAACATACCGGCCGGGATTCTGCTGTCGGTGGCCCTGATGATGTTCGTGTACCCGGTTGCCGCATGGGTGATGGTCGGCACTGTTGGTGTCGACTCCCTCGCCGGGACCGTCACACCCGTCAGTACCTCGGCGGAGCAGTTCATGGGTACCTTTGGCGTAGACGTCGTAATCGTCGTGGCCATCGTCGCCCTCATCTCGATGGCAAATGCAGGAGTGCTTGCTTCGTCACGGTACCCATTTGCGATGGCTCGTCACGCGTTGGCCCCGCCGTTCCTAGCCAGGGTCAGCCCCCGGTCAACCCCGACCTACTCGATCCTGGTGACCGGTGTCCTGTTGCTCGGTTTGATCGCCTTCGTACCGCTGCTCGACCTCGCCAAGCTCGCTTCGGCGTTCCAACTGATTGTCTTCTCACTCGTCAACCTCGCCGTGATCGCATTCCGGGAAAGCCATCTCGACTGGTACCGCCCTACTTTCCGTTCGCCCTTCTATCCGTGGCTACAGGTCTTCGGCATCGTCGGGTCCCTGGTGTTACTTACCCAGATGGGCATCATTCCGATCATCGGAGCCGTGCTCATCGTCGCAGGCGGCGTCGGCTGGTACCGCGTGTTCGGCAGTTCTCGTGCCAGCAGAGAGAGCGCGTCCCTCGATGCACTGAGGATCCGCGACACGGATCGCCTGGTAGCGATGACCGAGACGGCGCTAGACCAACCCGGCGCCGCACACGTCCTGGTGCTGAGCTGGCGAGGTATGACCAGGACCAGGCTCAGGGAGATTCTGCAGATCGCCGCCGACCTCACCCAGGACGGAGGCACAATCGAGATCAGCCGTCTCGACAGAGGCGGCCCCAGCGATGCCAGGGAAGAGCAGGCATGGGCCTTGGAGGCAGGTTCAATTGCGAAGAAGGCCGGTGTTGTCGTCGATCGGGTCATCCCTTCAGCAATCAGGGAAGACCACCAAACCTGGATCGGCAAGAACAACATCGACCTGCTGCTCGCCGAGATGCCCAACGACCTACGTGCCAACCGCCCGTTCGTTCGGGACCTCCGATGGCTGCGGGACAACTCCGAGTGCGACACAATCCTGTTCCGCAACCGCGGTCTCGAGGAAATCGACAGGATTGTCATTCTCGGCTCAGGAGGGCCGTATGACGTCCTCAAGATCAGCCTCGCCGATCGCATCGCCCAGCGAGAACATGCATCGATCCGATTCGTACACGTGGTCAACGAGGAGGCGACCGAGGCGCAGATCTCGTCCATCGCCGAATACCACGAGCATCTGCACGAGATGATCTCGCTCCCTACCGAGAGCCGCATCGAGCCGGCCGAGGAGCTACTCGGCACCATCGCCAGGCTGTCCCGTGGCGCCAATCTGGTCATCATGGGCGCCGTCGCCAGCCGTTTCAGCTTCATCACAGACCTGGCGGACCGTGTTGCGGAGATGGTCGACGCTCCCACGCTGCTCGTCTACGCCAAGGTCTCAGCCCGCAAATCCCGCCTGGCACGCATCGTCGAGTACTTCATCTATTGACGCGGCTGCCACACCCGGTCGAGGGACCATGCCACACGGCAATAGAATCCACGCAATGATCGAATCGCACCTGTTTGTCATCTATGGAGGCACCGGCGATCTAAGCCGCCGCATGTTGCTTCCCTCCATGTATCAGAACATGATCGACACGGGCATCGCCGACAGATCGGTTCTCCTCGGTGTCTCCTCAGGCGATCTCGACGATGACGGCTATCGGGATTTCGCCAGGAAGGCTCTCAGCGAGGCAGGTATCGACAACGCTGGGCCATGGTGCGACGAGCGGGTGTACTTCCAGCAGGTGAAACGAAACGCGGGGCTCGGCGGGCTTGCCGACAAGATCGCGGCCATCGAGACCACACACCGGCTTCCCGGCAACCGGGTGTTCTACCTCGCTGTGCCTCCCGACGCGGTCCCCGAGATCACCACCGGGCTCAGCAAAGCCGGTTTGAACCAGAGTCAGGGATGGACCCGGGTCGTCATCGAGAAGCCGTTCGGCCGCGACCTGGAGTCGGCTCGCGCCCTCAACAACCTGGTCCACCGGCATTACGACGAAAGCCAGATCTACCGGATCGACCACTACCTGGGCAAAGAGTCGGTACGCAATCTCCTGGCATTCCGCTTCGCCAACATGCTGTTCGAATCGAGCTGGAGCAGGGACCGCGTGGACGCGATAGAGATCACCGTTGCCGAGACGCTCGGCATCGGGAACCGGGCCGCCTACTACGACCGGGCAGGTGTCATCCGGGACATGCTCCAGAACCATCTCACCCAGCTGCTGGCGCTTGTTGCCATGGAGGCACCCCACTCGTTCGAAGCCGAAGCCATACGGGACGCCAAGGTGCAACTGCTCAACTCCGTCAGACACATCGATCTCGGCGAGCTGACCCTCGGCCAATACGCGTCGGGGCAGCTGAACGGTGACACGGTGCCGGGGTACCGCGAGGAGGACCACGTACCCGACGACTCGGTCACCCCGACATACACGAGCTTGCGAATCGACATCGACAACTGGCGATGGCAGGGGGTGCCGTTCTATCTGAGAACCGGCAAGCGAATGCCCGCCAGAAGCTCACAGATCGTCATCCGGTTCCGCCCACCGCCGATATGCCTGTTCCACGGCAAGCGGGACCATTGCACCGAGCACCAGAACAGCATCAAGCTGATCCTTCAACCCAACGAGGGTTTTGAGGTGTCATTCGATGTCAAGACCCCGGGTGATGCGCTACACCTGGTCGAAAAGCAGCTTCGGTTCATGTATGCCGACGAATTCGATCGTCTACCCGACGCCTATCAGACCTTGTTGCTCGACATCATCCAGGGAGACCAGACCCTGTTCGTACGGGCGGATGAGGTCGAGGCTTCGTGGCGGCTATACGACCCGGTGCTCAATGCCGCGGCCAACGGACATCCGCTGCTCCCGTATTCGGCGGGCACATGGGGGCCTTCGGGTCGTCACACCCCGATCCAGGCGGCAACAGGCCCAATCCGCGGAGAAGTGAGGTCGAGCCCGCAGGCCGCTGCTAGTGACCCTCCGCATCGTGGCGAAGATCAATGACGATGTTCGTCCGCTCCTCATCGGTCATTGGTACCGCCCCGGACGGCAGGTTGGCAGATCGCCGCTGATAGCGGGTAAGGCCTTGAGCGAGCACGCTTGGAACCTCGGTGGTCTCGGCCCTGCCGGGATCCCCCTTGGTAGCCGTTGCGATCCGATCAGCGAACCCCGTCGTTTGCCCACCACTATCACCACGGTGATTCCGTGATCGTCGTCGCGCCATTACGACTACCTCCGAGCTGCTCGTGTTTGCTGGCACAAACATTACCCGTCGGCGACGTGACTAACCGCCGTATGCACAAGGAGGCCAATGTTTCATGACTCAGAAGCGGTCACGTACCGCCGGCATCGGCATCCGCAGCGGCTCATCGGCAGCACGTATCCCGGCAAACCAGTCGTGTAGCTCATGGTCTCCGCCACGATGCTCGGCCAGCGCCAGGCGATAGCTCTCCTCGGCCCCGACAACGCGCGGGTCTCTGTCTCCGACGGTGCGCGCCAGGCCGTCGATGGCAAGACCCCACCCCCGGAGGACAAACAGGTTGTGTGAGTTCACGGCAAACCCTTCACTCAACGCGGCGGCGGCATCGAGATAGGCGCCTGCTGCATGCTCTCCTTCGAGCCGATACCCTCGCTCCAGGTGTGCCCATCCCCTGCCCACGTAGGTGTCGATCACGCCTTTCTTGGTCTCCGCTGCGGAGCTGAAGAAGGCCACGGCTTGTTCGAGCAGCTCGATCGCTCTCGGTGCGGTCGCCCGCTGAGCCCGCTTCACCGCGATCTCGCCGGACATCACATTGGCGTCGAATGAACCAGGCCGGAGCTTCACCGCATCGCCTGCCTTCTCAGCAGCTTCGGTGAGCATGTTCTCTGTGAAGAGCCCACCCGCACGTGCGCTCAGGATCAAGTCCCCGGCCTCTTCCAGGAACCGATCGTGGAACATCTTGTTGGTGCTGAGCTGGGTCTCAACATCGATCGGCATCGCCTCTTCCCGATCGACTCCCGGAAGCGTCGTCATGGGCAGATCGGGGCGTTTGGCGGCGCGCCGGGCAACCCGTCGAGGTAATACCTTCGTAAAGAAGAACCAGCCTCCGGTCAGCAGTATCGAGCTGAGGATGCTGCCAAACAGCCAATCGCCCACGGTTTGCTCCTAATTGCGATACAACGTATACCTCGATCGGCGACCGGTCGAGCTTTAGCCGATCTGAATGGGGCTTTATGCTCGTCTCATGCACCAAGATCTACAGCAAGCAGTCGACCGGCTGATGCCGGACCTGGTCGAGACCCTCGGGACATTTGTCCGGATCCCTTCCGTGAGCGCACAGGGATATGACCCGGCACAGGTGCGTCGCTCGGCCGAGTTCACCGCAGATCTGCTCCGCGACTCCGGATGTGAACAGGTGCGCCTGCTCGAGCTCGACGGCGCGCATCCCGCTGTGTTTGCTCACATCCCCGCCCCCGATGGGGCGCCAACCGTCTTGCTGTACGCCCATCACGACGTGCAACCCCCAGGCCCTGCGAGCGAGTGGGACAGCGCCCCATTCGAGCCGTTCACCAGGGACGGCCGCATGTACGGCAGGGGCACCAGCGACGACAAGTCGGGCGTCATCGTTCACGTCGGTGCTCTCCGTGCGCTTGGCGGGAACCTCGAGGTCGGGGTGAAGGTGCTGGTCGAAGGTGAGGAAGAGATCGGCTCGGCACACCTGGGCGAGTTCCTCGAGGCTTACCAGGATCTTCTCGCTGCCGACATCATCGTGATCCTCGATTCGGCGAATTGGGCGGTTGGGGTACCAACCCTGACCACTTCGCTCAGAGGCCTCGTCGACTGCACCGTCGAAGTGCGGACCCTGCGGCACGCAGTTCACAGCGGGATGTTCGGAGGCGTCATCCCCGACGCCGTCACCGTCCTGGCAAGACTGCTCAGCACCCTCCACGATCGCAACGGCGAAGTGGCAGTGGCCGGACTGCACTCGGAAGACTCGACAACTCTCGAACTGACCGAGGATGAGCTGCGGGCCCAGGCCGGGCCCGCAGACGGCGTTGAGCTCATCGGCAGCGGGTCGCTCACCTCTCGTATCTGGAGCAAGCCGTCGATCTCAGTGCTCGCCATTGATGCTCCACCGCTCAGCGAGGCAATCAACCAACTGGTACCGGTGGCGCGCGCAAAGGTGAGCATGCGAATCGCTCCCGGCGACGATCCGGCGAGCGCGGGGGAGGCGCTGGTTTCCCACCTCGAGAGCCACGTCGAATGGGGCGCTCAATTGACTGTGACCCGTGGTGGCACCGGCGAGGCCTTCGCAGGCGCCACCGACGGCGCCGTGTACGACTTGTTCCGTACCGCCTTCGCCGAGTCATGGGGCCGCGAGACGGTCGAGATGGGCATCGGCGGGTCGATACCGTTCGTCGCCGACTTCTCGGAGCGATACCCGGGAGCAACGATCCTGCTCACCGGTGTTGCCGACCCGATGAGCCGCGCCCACGGGCCGAACGAGAGCCAGGATCTCAACGAGGTCCGCAACGGAATCCTTGCCGAGGCGGTGGCGCTCCGGCTGCTTGGGGAGAGCTGGTCTGAGTAGTTGCAGGACCGTCGTAGGCTCGCCCGGATGAAACGTGCTGCAGTTGCCCTTCTCGTGCTGATCGCCATCGTGCTGACGGCGTGCGACGGCTTGCCCCAACCGGGAGCCGGCGATAGCAACACCACAACGCTGACACCGACGACGACCGGAGAATCGACGACAACCGAAGTCACGACACCACCGACGTTGCCGCCTTCGGCGCCGTCCGGCTTGTGCAAGTCCTACGAGGCCCCCATCGTCACAGGGACCATCGGCAACGAAGAAGCCACAGAGATCTCCGGCGTCGTCTCCTCACGCGCCCACCCGGATGTGCTCTGGATGCTCAACGATTCGGGAGGCGGACCGTTTGTCTACGCAGCATCGGTTTCCGGGGAGCACGAGGGGACGTTCGAGATCGATACCAGCACGTTCGACTGGGAGGACATAGCGATTGGGCCGGGGCCCGACCCCGACCTCGACTATCTCTATCTAGGTGACATCGGCGACAACCTGCATTTCCGACCGTATGCGACCGTACAACGCATTGCCGAGCCGACACCCGACGCCGACGGTGCTTTTGTAGCCGGGGTCGAGGTGTTCAACCTGGTCTACCCGGAGCCCGGGCCCGACGCTGAAGCAATGTTCGTCGACCCGGTGACCGGTGACCTGATCATTGCTACCAAACCAAACGGTGGCGGCGGCGAGTCTGAAATATACAAAGCCGGCGCAGATCAATTGGTCGACGGCGCCACCATCGACCTCACCCTCATCGCGTCTTTTCCCCTGGACGATGGCGTGTTCGTTACCGCGGCCGACATTGATGCCACTGGTGCCGCCATCGCCTTCCGCGGTTACAACGAGGTATGGGTGTGGCGGCGCACCGATCTGGATCTGAGCAAGACCTTCGCCACCGAACCGTGTAGCGCGCCGTCGACGGCTGAAGTCCAGGGAGAGGCGATCACGTTCGCCGCAGATGGCCTCTCCTACTACACGATCTCGGAGGGCAGCTCCCCGGACATCAACTACGTGTTCAGCATCTTCGACTGACGGGATAGATATCGGTTCATGCGCAGCTTGCGGCGCGCCGAGCTCGATGACATATATCGAACCATGCCGAATACCTCCCTCTCCGGCCCCCACGGACGGTCGTACCGACCCATGACCCAGTGGATACCCGAGACGGAATTCGGATCCCGCCCGTCGAGCGCATACCGGTTGTTCAATTCGAACATGATGTCGTGGGCGTGCTCGGGATGGGTCGTCCACTCGAGGATCTTCTTGCCCCACAGCATCCTCATGTAGTTCTGGATGGTCCCTTCGGAACGGAGCTGTCGCTGTGCCGCATTCCACAACTCGTCGTGGGTCTCAGCGGCTTCGAGCTCGGCGGTCGTGTACAGGTGCTCGCGCTCATCGGTGGCGTGTTGTTCGAGAGTCGCTCGCGCCCAGTTCGGCAGCACCGGGTAGGACCCGTTGTCCGGCACGTACCTGGCGGCGCGGTAGCCGAGCTCCCGCCAGGTCACCACCTGGTCGAGGAATCCTTCTGCGGGCTTGCTCATCCCCCACCAACCCGATCTCGCCCCGCTCGCAACGTCACCGAGCCTCCCGGGGTCCCACCGCTCGGCAGCCGCAACCGCCGCAAAGACCTGATGCGGTGAGATGTTGCCGAAGTGCAGGTACGGCGAGAGGCCGCTCGTTACTTCTTCGTCTGGATGGCTGCGCTCGTCGTACCGCCCCAACCCGACTTCGATGAACGTCGTCAGAAGCCGGGAAGCTTCGTCTTGTCCCCCCGGCTTTGCGACGGCGGGAACGCCCGTGTCCAGGTCGAGATGTGCCATCACGCTCCGATCGGGGGCGGGCGACGGCCAGCGCTCATGGATTTCATCCAGCAGGGAAGGTGACGCAGGTGGCAGGTTGGATAGCGGGTCATCATCGGGAAACTCGTCGAGGTGCGGGGCAAGCCCGGCTTGTAGATAACGGCGCAGGTCATAGGCTCGTTTGAATACCCGATCGGTGGCGGCGAGTGGCATCAAGCCGTTGTGGTCGACACCCTCCATCAGGACATCGACCTGCCCGGCAGCAGCGGCGGTCGCCGCCGGGAGAAAGAAGATGGGGGCATCGTCTACGACAATGACGGCGGCCCGGCCGGCGAGCGCTGCGACCAGCCCTTTGCCGGCGCCTTCCTCCGTCTCGACGTGGGTGTAGACAATGGCCCGGGTTGCGGCGGCTGCACCCGCAACATCGGCCATGGAATCGAGTATGAAGGCGTGGGATCGCTCGGATGCCCACCGGTAATCGATTCGCAGGGCAGAGAGGATCACAAGCGGCACGTTGAGATGACGCGCCCATTCACCGGCGCGCTGTAGTGCAAAATTGGATCCCATCCGCCGATACGCGGTCATCCAATAGAGGACAAAATCGCCATCAGGGCGCACTTCCCTGTGATTGAGACTGCGCACACGCAACGGGGGCACGGCGGATTTCAGATCGGACATCAGTTGTCCTTCGATGCTGGGTGTCGGCGTGGATTTCACGCCATCCCGATGAGGTTGGCCCGCCTTGGTGCAGAGCTGCATCGAACCCTCCACCCGGTAGTACTCTCGTGTCTTAGCCGAGGAAAATATAGCGATGACCGATGATGCGCCGAAGGTTCGACCGATAAGCGAGGACGGCCTTGCTCCTCATACGGCACCGCCCCGGCCCGGTCTGTTCCTCGTCATCATGGCAGCCGGCGCATTGCTCGGATGGGGGCTTTCCGCGCTTGGCTCCGTGACGCCGACGGTGGTCGCTGAGGACCTGGCGAGCGAACGTGCCCTAACCGCGGACGTCGATGAGAGCGCGATGGTGACATGGGTGGCGGCTACTGACGTCCCGGAGTTCCCTTCCGGATACGAGTACGCAGGGGCGACAAACCCGGTTGAGCTCGACGGCAACATCTATCTCTCGGTCCGGTTTCACAACCAGCGGACAGGCTTGATCCGGAGCGAGCTGTGGAGCTCCCCGGATGGGTTGTCCTGGAGCAGTGACCCGATCGAGCTCGGCGATTCAGTGTCCATCATCGAGGTCGCCGCCACAAGCGATGGCCTCATCCTGTCCGGGACTGGAGACGATGGATTCGCGATGTGGCGATCGGTTCCCGGGCATGCTCTCGACGGCAGCTCATGGCTACCCCTCGATGTCGAGGTGCCCGCCGACATCTACATCGACGATCACGCCACCATGGTCAACGACATGGGTGAAGTGGCTACCGTCTTCATAGGAGAGATCCCGATATGGCGCGACGTGATCGCCCCGCTCGTCCCCGATGGCGTCGACGCATACGATCCCCATCTCACCCTCTCTGAGGATTCGGTGTCCATCCCCGATGGGGGCTACACCTTCAAGTTGTTCCAGGAAGCCCCCGAGGTTCTGACAACCGGAGACTCGATTTGGGTCCGGCTGACCACGGTCGAAGGCGAGGAGCTGATGAGTTCCTACAACGTGCCGGCCGGATCGCACCCCATCGAGACGGCCCCTGACCTCAGACACATCCGGGTGGTCATGGCCTGGTCCTCCGTCGATGGAATCGACTTCTTGCCAGTTCTGGACAGGAACCAGCTGCCCGACGGCTATTTCACGCCTCGAGCCTGGAACGACGGCTTCATCGCGGCAAGCTACGAGCTAGAAGATGGCTACGCCGCGTTCGAGAGCGTGCGGCTGTGGCAGACCCGCTCGGGCCGCGCCTGGGAACCGGTTCGTAGTCAGCCACCTTCAGCGTGTACCCGATTTTCTATCGCAGTCAGCGGGAGCCGGGTATTGCTGACCGACGAAGACGGCACCCGCTGTCTGGGCACGAGTGAAGGGAATTGGGAGGTGCTCGAAGAGCCGTGCAAGCTCTGCTACACGGTAGGCGGGCCCGCCGGCTTCATCGGGTACCCGAAGGGATTCGACTACACCACCGCAATGTTCTCGTCCGACGGTCAGAACTGGTCGGACGTACCGATACCCGCCACCGAGCCGTATCCGACAATGATCCCGCTCGAAGATCGCATTCTCCTGTTCTCGGTGACGCAACCCCTGGCGGGGACAAAGCACATGGACATCTGGATTGGCGAAATCCGGTGAGAGCCGCGGCGGCGGTATCGGCTACGCTCGATGGCATTGAGGAAGGGTGACATGGACGAAGAACGAATCGGGCTATTCATCGACTACGAGAACCTGGCCATCGGTGCCAGGGACGACCTTGGAATCCAATTCGACTTCAAGCCGGTTGCGGAGTCTCTGGCGGAACGAGGGCGGGTCGTGGTCCGGCGTGCCTACGCCGACTGGTCGTCCTTCAGCGTGGACCGGCAGATGCTCGCCGACAATCAGGTCGAGCTCATAGAGATCCCACAACGGAGGGGTCGTGTCCGCAAAAACGCCGCCGACATCAAGATGGCGGTGGATGCAGTCGAGCTTGCCTTCGAGCGTGACTATGTGACCACGTTTGTGGTCTGCACCGGCGACAGCGACTTCACCCCGCTCGTCCAGAAACTGCGGGAGCTCAACAAACGTGTGATCGGAGTCGGTCTCAAGGCATCGACATCGGCGATGCTGCCGCCTGCCTGCGACGAATTTCTGTTCTACGAGAGGCTGAGCGGCGTTGAGCTCCCCAAGCGGAAGAAACCGACCACCAGGCCGGACCGGAAGACGGACAGGGAGGACAAGGAGGACAAGGAGGACAAGGAGGACAACGATCGAGCCAAGCCGCAGGCCACCGACGATGTGGTGTCGCTCGTTACCACCACTCTCGCCGGACTCCAGCAGTCCACAGACGGCTCGGTGCGCTCCTCATCATTGAAGCGGGCGCTGCTCAGGAAGGACCCGACCTTCAGCGAAACCGACTGGGGTTTCCGGGGTTTTGGTGAGCTGATCCGCCATCTGGCTTCCAACTCGATCGTCGCGCTGAACGAAGAAGGCGCCAAGGGAGACCCGATCGTGGACTTCCCCGGTGACGATGCTCACAAAACGGAGTTCCGGCTACTCGTCGACGCCATCGGTACCGGCAATGCCCAGCCGCTGTCCGGTCTGAAGGATCAGATGCGAAAGCGGCAGACCGGCTTCAACGAGCGGCACCTGGGTTACTCAGGATTCCTCCGCTTTGTCCAGGCCGCCAACGCTCGCGGCGTCGTCGACCTGAAATGGAACGATGAGGCAGGCGACTACATGGTCTCGGTAGCCGACTAGCAGCTCCCGCTTCAGGTCATAGCTCGCGTTTGCCTGCCCACCGCACGGCGATCATGAGCGCGGCGATGGTCAACCCGATGGTGACAATTGCGGCTCGAACATAATCGCCAAATCCGTCGTTCCTGACCAACCCGTCGACGGCGCCGACGAGATGGCTGGGCAGCCACTCGCTGAGTGCAGGCACCACACCGATGATCGGCATTAGCAGCAGGACGGCGATACTCGCTACCAGAGTCAGCATCACTGATTTGGCCCGCGCCGCCACCATGGCAACAAGCGCGACGGCAAAGACCAGATAGAGCGATCCGAGCAGGGTGCCGAGTAGCCAGCCGCCGATCGGCAGCGCCCCGATGAGGACGACCGATTCGTAGAGTGCGGCAATCGAGCCAAGCACGAAGCTGCCGACAACGGCCAGGGACATAACGGCGAACCGGGGCACAATGATGTCTCTGATCCGCTGTACACGGGTGCGCAGGAAGATACCCATTTGCGGCTTGGCGTCGAAGGCCAGCGCCGCCGCGGCTATGCCGACCGATACCAGCAGACCGAGTTGAGCTGCGTTGGATACGTACTGCGTGATGCCGTCGGCGGGTACCGGGCTCGGCACCACGACCTTGATGTCACCGCCGAAGTTGCTGAGAATCTGCTCGATGTATCGGGCGGTGATGGGGCCCAGGAAGCCGAAGAACAGATATACGCCGAGCAGACCGATCCATCGTCTCGTGCGAACCAGACGCAGCCATTCCAGCCTCCACAGATTCACTTCACCACCTCCAGGAAGACATCCTCGAGGGAGGGCGCATCCGGGCCTATCGAGACAACTCTGGCACCTGCGGAGGCCAACGCCGGCGCCAGGTTGGCTTCCAGGACGTCGAGGCCACGGGCACCGACCTTGATCTGGTCCGAATCGACGAGAGCTACCTCATCGGCCCACGTGGCGGCGCGCAGCACCTCGAGCACCGGTTCAACAGGGGGACGGAGGCGAACCAGGTATTGAGGCCGAGCCTTGCCGACCAGCAGATCCTGGAGCGGACCTTCGAACACCAGACTCCCCCGACGCAGTATGCCGACCGTGTCACATACCTCCTGGACGTCGGCCAGGATGTGACTCGAGAACACAACCGTGGCATCGCCGCGAAGCCGTGCGATCAGGTCCAGCACCTCACGCCTTCCCAGCGGATCGAGTGCCGAGCACGGTTCGTCGAGCAGGATCAGCTCGGGACGAGACACCAGGGTCGCGGCAACGCCGAGCCGTTGCAGCATCCCGCGGGAGAACCCGCCGACTGCACGATCCGCAGCATCGGCGATGCCTGCCTCGAACAGCATCTCGGTGACTCGATCCGGATCGTGACCCCCTGATGTCATGTTGAAGGCGAGGTCGACCACTTCCCGGGCAGTCAGCCAACTGTCGAAAAGCGGTGTATCGGGAAGAACGCCGACATTGCTGGTTGCGATCTGCACTGATCCCCGGGTTGCCCTACGCAACCCGGAGAGAATACCGAGCAGCGTGGTCTTGCCTGCACCGTTCGGGCCTACCAATCCGTAGATCGAGCCATGGTCGACATTGATTTCGACGTTGTCGAGGGCGATCGTGCCCGGGTATTCCTTCGTCAGACCGCTCGTTGTGATCATCTGATGGGGGCTGAGTCACGACCAAGCAGCAGGTACGCGATACCGCCGAGCGGTATCGAGATGGCGACGATGATCGCCCAGAGCCAGCGTGGGAGGTGGCGCACCTCGTGCCTTGTCATGTCTACCCAGCACCAAACAACAAAGGCGAACAGCAATAACAACACCGGGGCGAATGCCGCCCAATTGATTCCAGACATCTCTACGACCTTTCGAGATATTGTTCTATTAGTTATATAACAAATGTGTGACCTCGTCAAGAGACATCAGGCGCTGCGCAATGCCTCCGTCGGCGAGAGACGGGCCGCCCGTATCGCCGGGTAGAGACCGGCGATCGCCCCGATCACGAGCGCGGCAGCGATACCACCGGCAATGGCGATCGGTGGTATCAGCGTGTTCCAGCCTCTGATGCCCGCATAGATGGAAGTCACTCCCCAACCGAGCGCCACCCCCCCGACTCCCCCGACCGCGGACAGCAGGAGGGCCTCGCCAAGGAACTGAACCGCGACATGGCGCTTGGTGGCACCGAGCGCCCGGCGCAGCCCGATCTCGGCCCTCCGCTCGAGCACGGAGATGACCATCACGTTGGCAATGCCGACGCCCCCGACGAGCAACGCCACCGCACCCAGCCCCAGGAACAGCGCGGTGAAGGCATCGTCGGCGGCTTCCTTGGCCTCGAGGGCGTCCGATGGCCTGGCTACCTCGACCTCCTCGGGATTCTGGGGATTGGCGGTGGCGGGCAGGACAGCGGTGACATCGTCCACGTAATCGGGGTCGACGCGCACCAGGATGGAGGTCGGCACGGTCTCGTGATCGAGATAGTCCTCCGCTGTAGCTAGCCCGATGAGAGCGGCCCGGTCGAGATCCGGGTTCAGCTCAAACTCGTTGAGGATGCCGATCACGGTGAACCACTGGTCCCCCAGCCAGATCTGCTGGGTACCTGTGACCTCCCGGATGCCGAGCCGCTCGGCAGCGACCGACCCGAGCACGGCGGCAGGATACGTAGCGGTTGCTTCGTCGAGGAACTTCCCGTCGGCCATGCTGCCTGCGAGCGTGTCCAATAGGTTGACGTCGACCGCCTGCACGGTGATGCCCCCGGTCTGACCTTCCGGGACGTAGTCGGATTTGTACACATTGGCATTGACTGAGCTGATCGTGCTGGTCTGCTCGACCGGGCCGATCCTCGAGATCATGCCCGCGGCTTCTGCGGGAAGCTCACCGCTGCCGATGCCGATCCCTGCGCCCGCCTGGACTGTGAGGAGATTGGTCCCGAGACGGTCGAGCTGAGCGAGCAGATCCGACTTGGAGGACTCGGAGAGCCCGAGCACACCCACCATCGCGGCGATGCCGATCATGATGCCCAGCGCCGAGAGCGCGGCCCGAAGCTTGCGGGTACGCAAGCCCACACTGGCGGTGCGGAACACATCCGCCCCATGGAGCCTCGACGGAATGAGCCCGTTGCCGTTGCTCACATGCGCACCCCGGTGTCGTACTCAATGCTGCCGTCGCGCAATCCGGCGGTACGGGGAAACGCCTCAGCGATCTCGCGGTTGTGGGTTATGACGACGAAGGTCACTCCCTCATCGTTGATCTGTCGGATCAAATCGATGATGGCATCGCTGTTCTTGGAGTCGAGATTGCCGGTGGGCTCGTCGGCAAGGACTATCGACGGCGTCCCCACCAGCGCCCTGGCCACCGCCACCCGCTGCCGTTCTCCGCCCGAGAGCTTGGTGGCGACATGGCTCAGGCGGTGGCCAAGCCCGACGCGACGTAGGGCGATCTCGGCAAGCTCGCGACGCGTGGTCACGCTGCGCCCGGTGTAAAGCAAGCCGTCTGCGACGTTGTCGAGAGCGGTATATCCGCTGAGCAGGTGGAATTGCTGGAAGACAAATCCGATGTGCCGGGCCCGCAGCGCCGACAGGTCCTTGTCACTCAGGTCGTTGATGTTGTAACCGGCGACCGCCACCTCACCGGCGCTCGGCCGGTCGAGGGTGCCCATGATGTGGAGAAGAGTCGACTTGCCACTGCCGGAAGGGCCGACCACGCCGACCAGCTCACCATCGGTCACCGAGATGTCGACACCGCGCAGCGCCCGCACCGGGGGGATGGTCGGATACTCCTTGGTGACACCGCTCAGCGAGAGCACTACATCGGCCGCCGCTTCCGGTGTCGCTGATCCGCCGGTCAGCGTGCTGGTCACGGCACAACCACCATGTCACCGATGCTCAGCCCATCCGACTCGACCTCGACGAGACCGTCTGCGTAGAAGCCGGGCGTGACTGCGACGAGCTTCGTGCCGGTAGTCGCCTGCACCTCAACGGCGTATCCGCCTTCGTTGAGGGCGACCAGCGCTGAGACCGGGACCGCCATCACGCCGGATACTGAGTCGGAGATCACTTCAACGTCGACGGGGGCCTCATCGAGGCCGGCGGCAACGGAGGGATCATCCAGCGTCACCTCGACATCGAATGTGGCCTCCGCCTGTACACCCCGGGCCACCGAGGCGATCTCGGTGACCGTGCCGGAGGTATCGGTGCCGTCCGGCATCTGGATGGTGACCTCCTGCCCGACCGTGAGCAGGCCCTGGTCGGCGGCAGGCAGGCTGAACGTGACGAACTGGTCGGCGGAGGAGACCCCCAGGACCGCAGTTCCTGCGCTGACGGAGGAGCCAACCGACGAGATCACTTCATTGACCCGCACCGCCGACGTGCGGAAAACGACCTCGCCGAGGTCGATGACACCGTCGGTCTCCATGCCTTCGTCGTCTTGCCAGGCGAGTACTGCTTGCTTGGTTCCGTCATCCCAGACGCCATCAACGATCGGGCCCTCATAGCCGAGGGCGACCAGCGCCTCCTCCAGTTGGAGAACATCGTCACCGGATAGCGGATCTCCTGTGGAGATAGTCACGATTGGCTGACCGGCGCCTACCGAATCGCCAACGGCGATATTCACCGAGAGGATGTCTGAAGAGCCGGGAATGAAAATGACATCGCCGAGACTCACTCGGCCGTCTTCTTCGACTCCGAGGTCTGCCTGCCAGCGTTCCACCATCGTCTCGGTGTAGCTCGTGAACTCATCATCAACGGTGGCAAGCGAATCGGGGTCGTAGCCGAGAGCGACCAGCGCTTCCTCGAGTTGGCGGACATCGTCACCGGTCATGTTCTCATCGAGATCCTGCAGTGTTCGGTACGCGGGGACGTCGCCGTACATGACAACAACCGGCTCGCCGTTAACCCGGTAGAGCACGTCGCCCTGCTCGAGCGTCTCGCCGGAGGCAGCCACTTCGGTGACGACCCCTGCGGCGTTGCCGGTGACCGTCACCGAATCATCGGTAGCGGTAAGACCACGGTATGCAGGCAGATCTCCGTACAGCAGCACGACCGGTTCGTTGTTGACGGTGAGGAACACGTCACCTTGTTCGATGGTGGTGCCGACCTCGGCGGTACTGGTGACCGTGCCCGGGATCGGGCTGGCCACAGGATCGCCGTTCTCGGTACCGAGAGTGCCGTCGAAGGAGTCCATCTCGACCAGATCGGTCCTGATCACTTCTTCGAAATTGGGTGCGGAGACCGTCCCGGCAGATCCGTCACTGTCGTCACCGCTCAGCGATATCGCGGCTGCGACGGTAACGATCGCCAGGACGGCGATCCCGCCGATCCACCACCATCGTCTCGAGCGCGTGGCGGTACCGCCGGGCTCATCGCCGGGATCGGATACTCGCTCTGTGCTGCTGGTCTTCATCGCTCTCCCCGTCATTGGCCGCTACCTTCAGCGGTCCCGGGTGCACCGCCGGGCCGCGGGCCGCCGCCCGCTCCCGGGAACGTGTCGCCGAGGATGCTCTGACAGATCTCCTGTGCAGCGACGAAGTCGGGATCATCGGGATTGATCTCGCTGAACGGCCCACCGCCCCCACCGCCACCGCTTCCCGGGCCGCGTGCGGAGAAGTCGGGATCGTCCATGTCGTAGCCATTCTCCCGCATGCAGGCGGCGTATTCGACCAGGGTGTCCTGCATCCCTGTGATGTCGAAGTCGCCACGTCCGCCAAAGCCGAGCGCCACCCCATCGATGAGATCTCCACACGCTTCCATCGCCGCTTGCACCGCGTCCCGGTCAACGTCTCCAGATCCGTCACCTGGTCGAGGGCGAAAGCCACCGAACTGTAGATTGCCGTCGGCGTCGACCGTCGGGTCTTCGATGTCCACTCCGTTGTCCCGCATGCACGCGGCAAGATCGAGCATTGCCTGCTCGGCGTCGACATCGGCGGCAACGGGCTCATCGCCGACCTCGTTGCTCTGCGAGGCGGTCGATTCGAGCGTGGCAACGCCGTCGCCACCGTCACCCGAGCCACTACATGCAGTCACAAGCAGCCCGAACGCGGCGAACAGGACCAAGAACTTCGTCGTCATGAGCTCCCATATAGATGCTTTTCGTACCATCACGCACAAAACCGGGAAAAGTCTTCGAAGAAGCTAAGAATCAACTGAGAATACTCGACTCCGGTGCTGCTGGTTCAGGTTCGCCGCACCGGGCTTTGTCTGCGGCACCTAGCCGTTGGCGATGCCGGGAATGCCGGGGAGCAGGTCCTGGCAGACGTCGAATGCGGCTTCGAAATCGGGATCATCGAGCTCGGGCTCCCATCCCGGGAACAGCGACTCGCCATCCATGATCCCCGAGAAGTTCGGATCGGGCATGTCTATCCCGTTGTCACGCATGCACCCGGCAAAGACAACGACATCGTCCTGAAACTCGGCATCGAAGATGCGCTCGAACCCGAGGTTCACCCCTTCGAGGTACTGAAAGCATGACTGGAACGCTGCGTCCATCTCATCCTGGTCTGCGTCGGCCAGATCACGCATCGCCATCAGGTTGAAGCCAACGTTGCCATCAGAGTCGACCACCGGATCGGGGAAGTCGATGCCTTGATCACGCATACAAGTCGAGAACTGGAGCATCTTCTCTTCGTCGATCGCAAGCCCGTCGCCGCCATTTGCAGCAGCGGTCGCCGTTGTGTCGGTGGAGAGGTCTTCGATGGAGGCAACGCCTTCAGGTTCCGTGTCGCCGCTTCCGCCGCAGGAAGCAAGCACCAGGGAGATCGCGGCCATAGCGAGTAGAGCTGTTCTGGTCTTCACGTGACCCAGCCTAAGCCGATCTCCCGGATAAGAATCCGCTGCCGCCCGGGCCTAAGCTCCTCGACATGCCGCACTTGACGATCAGCTCAGAAGTTCAGCAAGCGCTCGCCGACAACCGCCCGGTGGTTGGGATGGAGAGCACCATCTACAGCCATCTCGGGTTGCCCTCCCCCGCCAACCACGAGGCGTTGGAGCGGTGCACTGCCGCCATCCGCAGTCAGGGTGCGGTCCCTGCGATCACGGCGATCCTCGACGGCCGGGCACGAGTCGGGCTCGAACCGGATGAGCACGAGCGGATCCTCGGCCCGGCCCGCAAAACGGCGGAGAGGGACATTGCGCTCGCCGTTGCCGGGGGTTGGGAGGTGGGGGCGACCACGGTCTCGGCGTCGCTGGCGCTTTGCGCCGCCGCCGGGATCTCCGTGTTCGCTACCGGCGGTATCGGAGGCGTGCATCTCGGATCGGAGGAGAGCGGGGACATCAGCTCTGATTTGGGTGCGATTGCGCGATACCCTGTGGTGACTGTGAGCGCTGGCGCCAAGGCGTTTCTCGACATCCCGAAGACAGTCGAGTACCTGGAGACGCAATCGGTGCCGGTGCTTGGCTATCGGACCGACGACTTCCCCATGTTCTATGCCCGTACCAGCGGCGTGACCGTACCGGCCAGAGTCGAATCGCCCGGTGAGGTGGCCGCCATCGTGGCGCAGCGAATCGAGTGGGGTCAGGGTGGGGTGCTGCTTGGTGTCCCCATCCCCGAGCCCGACGCCATCGCGGTCGAAGAGATCCGTGGTGCCATCGCGACCGCACTCGAGCGTGCCGGAGATATCCGGGGTGCGGCGGTTACCCCATTCGTGCTGGAGCAGATTGCCGAAATCACCGCGGGCCGCAGTGTCCCCGCCAATCTGGCTCTCGCCGAAAACAACGCCGCTGTGGCAGCCGCCGTCGCCGTGGAGTTAGCGCAGATCCGCAGCTAGCGAATCGGGATCAATCGGATGGCGGTTGTTCGCACGCCGCCAGTTCCGGCGGCCACATGTCGTTCGGGTACAACATATCGAAACACTCCCCAGTGACCTCGGTCTCGACCAGGACGATGGTCTCGCCGGTTGCGGCGATACCCGAGCCGGCGATGACTCCTGTGATTGGGACCCCGGTCTCACACCCGGCGGCAGCCGTCGGCCACGGGTCACCGTCGACAATGGAGGTGAAGCATTCCGGTGGTGCGTAGAACTGGACACCGACGATGTAGTGCGTCCCCACCCTGATCAGGCCAAGAAGCGAGGTCTCGTTGTCTTCATGCATTGACATCACAACTGCAATCGGGGCTCCCGTGGACGCCACCGTTCCCGGTGGCGGCAGCTGCACGTCCGGCGACACCACCGTCTCGACGGAACCGCCCTTCAGCATCAGGAATACCAGCACCAGGACGGCAGCAGCGGCAACGATCACCAGTATGGATTTGGCCTCTTTCATGCCACTCGCCATTCGTTCCTTGCTACGACGGTAACGGTGTGCACCGACATGAACATCTTGCCCTCTTTCTCAGCCGCATGCTGCGGTATCGCCAAATTGGACGTCGCACCATGCCGGAAATGTTCCGGGAACGGCCCAAAACGCTGGAAGGTCAGCGGCGCTGAGGGTGTGCAGATGTAACCGCACTCCGAGGTGAGGACGTGGGGAGGCGGTGACGTTCGACCCTTGTCGTCGCAATCGCGCGGAGAGACACTCCAGGAAGAAGGCTTCCCAACACAAAGGAGCGGTGCGATGAGATGTCGGGTTCACCGGTTCGATGTGCAAATGGCGAAGGATCAGGAGAAGCGTGAACGATTCCGCGGCCTTCGTGTAGTGATGTGAGGCAGGCAGAACAAAGGAGTAGGCGAATGAGCAGGCGTGAGTTCCCGTCAGCCGGTTTCTTGATTCTCGGAGTATTGAGCCTTGTCGCGTCGATACTGTTTGTTGTGCGCGCCGCTGGCGTTGAAGCGACTGCAGAGCGGATCTGGTCTGCGCTGGCGTTTGGTGCGATGGGCATCTTCTGGCTTGTGGCGTATTGGTCCTCCCGCCAGTCCATCTCGCGCTAGCCAGAATCGGCATGTCTGGCAGTCCCGAGCGGACTCGCTCTGTCAGGCGGCCATCTCGGATTGGAATCGAGCTGAGGGTTCGGCGACGTGACCTCCGGGTGGTTGGCTAGAGCAGTAGAGAACCTTGGCTAGCGATCGCTTGACTTGCCATTGTCTGTATGTCGCGGCTGGCCAGGAGAATCCACCGCTGCGTAATACCCGGTTCAGTAGGGCGCGAACAGCATGGTCGTCTCGGCTGTGATCAATCCGTCAACGCAGCGATCGGGAAGGAACACACCGTACGGTGATCCGCCGCTCACGTTGTCTTTGTGCAGCCGGTCGGGGGCGAGAGGGAGGACAAAGGGGCCGACGTCGTCCGCGGCATCGCTCGACATCTCTTCGTGAATCCGGAGTTCCTCCTCGAAGTAGCGTTCTGTCGGGTGATCCGGGTAGCGAGAGCCTTCCAGTTCGACCACGAGCGGATCCGCTGCCGCCGACCCGGGAAGGTTCTGAACGGGATGCTGAGGCAGTGCGGACGCGACGCTGCCGCTCACGAATATGTCGACAGCGGCCCTGAACCAGCGGTTTTCTCTGTCGACACAGGCACGATCCGGAGGACAATGAAGGTATGTCGAAAGGGGAGCCATGACGAAGACTGTCCAACCACCTTGGGCCCTCGTTGATCGCACCGACCTTGTCCCGCTCTGTCCTCACAGCGACAAACAGCTGAACGAGGTGTATCGGAGAGGGACCGGCTTTCCCCTCGGCCAAGGCAGGACTCTGGTCTACTTCTGTCCGAGTTGCCTAAAGGTCCTTGGGTTCGCACAGGGACGAGTCTTCTGACCTGGGTCGCCGTAGCACGAGGTAGGCGTGAGCCGCTACCTCGGATGCAAAGCCAATCGCGGGAAGGTCAGCGGCGCTGAAGGTCGCCTGACTTGACCAATCGTCGGATGACCAGTCAGGTGCGCGTGCGAGTGCCTCACTTCCTATGAAGCACGTACTCGGTCAATCGGTCTTCAGACTGACCTCATGGCTAGTCGCGGTCGCAACCGCTCGGTCCTCGTTGTGGAGATTGCTCTACGCTCGCACTATGCGAGCTAGAGATCCCTATCGGCGTATTGCCACGGTTTACGACAGACTCATCGAACCGATGCAGGCGGGAGTCCGCAGGATCGCTGTCGACTTGGTCCCGCCACAGCCGGATTGGCAGGTTCTCGATGTCGGCTGTGGTACGGGGACCGGAATGGCTCGATATGTTGAGGCTGGATGTACGGTCAGTGGGGTCGATGTGTCGGCTGCGATGCTCGAGAAGGCCACTGCACGTCTCGGAGATAACGTGGAGCTCCGCCTCACCGATGGCCACGCCCTACCGTTTGATGGTGGCCGCTTTGACCTGGTCGTCACGTCGATGGTGCTCCACGAGGTCCCCGCTGTCGCAAGGGAGCCGTTTGTTGCCGAGATAGCCCGCGTCGTCAAGCAGGACGGCAGGATGCTTCTGATCGACTTTCGCTTCGGATCGTTGCGGGGATGGAGGGGGCCGACACTCCGGGGGTTGTCGAGCATTATCGAGCGGCTTTCAGGCAACTACTCGGAATACCGGAGCTTCAAGGCATCCGGCGGCGTTCCGGGTGTCGTAGAAAGCGCCAGCCTCAGCATCGAGCGCGAGAAGATTGTCGCCGGTGGCAACATCGCAGTCTATGTGGCTCGGAGCAAGTGACAAGTAGCCCGAGTCGAGGTGCGAACTCGCTGTCGCTAGCGGACGACAGCCACGTGGAAAAACATGTCGGAAAGATGGCGGCACGGGCGCTGAGTCGGTCTATGTGGTTCCCGCGCCAAATGTGCTCTTCCGCGCGGACGGTCGGATCTGCCGGCAACAAGCCGGGGGCAATGGCGTGGACTAGGAGCTGACGATCCGAGAGTCAGTTGTCGGCGTCGTCTTCCGATTCCGTCTTGTCGATCCGCTCTGATGCGGTGCCGAGTGCCGCTCCAATCGCGACGCCAATCGCGATCCACACGGGACTGGAGGTTGCCGCAAACAGCGCAGCGCCGACGCCAGCGCCAAGAGTTACGCCCACGCCAGCATTGATTCGCGAGGGTTTGTTGTCCGCCATTGAGGTGATCCTATCTGATGGCGTGGCTGACACGGTCGTCGCCACGCGGACTCACCCGATCGAGAAACGGGAGATTTCGAGCGGCGTGTCTCGCCAGGTCACCACCGTAGCCAGGCAGGAACTGTCGGGAAGATGGTGGCGCGGGCGCGGTTGTACGTGGCCGCTCGCTGAACTGACATGCTTCTGGGTGGATGTCGCTGAAGGCGATCGGGCGGTTGTCTACTCCGGCACGTGTTGGATGACGTAGACATTGTCGTCCGGAGCACGCAGGAAGAACCACCCGACGCCTTCGAGATCGGGATTGTCGAAAGCCGCGGCGGCCCATACGATCTCGCTAACCTCGACTCCCGCGGCTCGGACCTCGTGATGCGCTCCGTCGAGATCGTCAACCATGAACCCGATGAATGCGCCCTCCTCCGGCGGCGCCAGGCGTTCATCGTTGAACGAGGGCCCATAGAACTCGAAGAGGTCGAAGGGCCCGGTCGGCAACTGAAGAATCGACCAGTTCGGGTCATCTTGCATCATTCTCAGATCGAGCACTTCGTGAAAGAAGGAGGCCGTGGCCTCAACATTCGCCGTACGTACGCCTACGAATCCGACTCTCAGCACCCTCACGCAAACCTCGCTTCGTATCGCGGGACGACTACGGCCCGATCACGTTAGCCATGGCCGTGGTCTCCCGACTGGGCTACCAAACCTTGCGTACCGTGGTACGCGATGGCGTGGTACGCGATGGCGTGGTGTGAGTACGCGATGGCGTGGCGAGATCTGCAAGAAGGCCGACCACACAAATCTCCGACACCAGGAGTGACGGCCCGCGCCCACTCCTGGAACAATCCGTTTCCCTCTGTCGCGGCGCTGCGGTATGTGTATCACCTGGCTCCCAAGGGCCTCTCCTGCGCTGACCTGGCGGATCCGAACATCAACGCCGGCCCATTCTCCGGGAGTGGTAGGCCGCCCGCGGACGCATTCTTCTATTCAATGGTCTACTGGTCACTTGAAGGCCGACCGGATCGGATGGATCTCGACCACAACGGGATTCCATGCGAAGCCCTCTACGACGCTGAAGAGATCGAAGCCATTCTCGAAGGCGGACCGGTACCGCTATACATCCGCTACTAGCCCGCACAAGAGCTCATCTCCGGGACAGCCACCACATCCGCATCCCTCATTGAGATCACTGTGTTTCGCCCACACCCGCGATGTGGGAGAAACTCGTCGTGATCATGGCGGCGGCGCTGAGGAAGTCACCGATATGCACGGTTCGCAAGACCGAGAACGTGGGTCGACTGGACAGGCGTTCTCAGTCGGCGACAAGTACCACCCGGTAGCGTGCCGTGTTGTGTCTTACCTTGTCGATTGCGTCGTTGACACGACTCAATGGCATCAGTTCGATGAGTGGAGCGATCTGGTGCTCCTGTGCGAACTCGAGCATTCCCGCCATGTCTCGTCCGTTGCCGAGGAATGAACCGGTGATCGACAACTGATGAACCACCAGATCGACTGCCGGTCCAGTTGCCGATCTGCTTGTCGCGAGCCCGAGATCGATGCGTGAGAACGCCGGGAGCACCACCCGCCCGTTCTTGTTCAGAACCATCAGAAGGCCGGCCCAGTCGTTGCCCACCGGAGCGGTGCACAGCAACAGATCGAATGCAAACTCCGCCCGGTCCATCTCATCATGATCAGACGTGTGGATGAAGTGATCTGCACCGAAGGTGCGTGCTTCCGCTTCCTTGCTCGGCGAGGAAGACAACGCTGTGACTTCGAAACCGAGAGCGTGAGCGAACTGGATGGCCAGATGCCCCAAACCGCCGACTCCGACGATGCCCACCCTGTCAGAGGACCCACGAACATAGCGTCGCAGCGGAGAGAAGACAGCAATACCCGCACACATCAGAACCGCAGCGGCCTCCGACGCCATCGCCGGCGGCAACCGATAGGCAAACTGTGCGTCAACCACGACTGACGACGAGAAGCCTCCGTAGGGTGTCCAGGTCCCGCATTGTGCAATCTGTCGACAGAGGTGCTCCTCCCCTTGGAGACACCACTCGCATTCGCGGCAACAACGGCCCTGCCACCCGATACCGACCCGATCACCGACACCGATACCGACAACTCCCGCGCCCACCTCCGACACGTGGCCGACGATCTCGTGCCCCGGCACGATTGGGAAGGAGAACACTCCAAAGTCGTCATCGATCGCGTGGACATCCGTGTGACACACGCCACAGTGGGTAACAGCGACCCGGACGTCCCGATCACCGAGTTCAGGTTCGTCGTACGTGAAACGCTCAAGCTGACTCCCAGCAGCTCGAGCTGCAAAACCGACAACGGGCGCCGCTGCCATCGGGGAACCTCCCTGATCGGTGAGTTCTCAATCAACACTACCCGCACCTCGACAGGTGCCAAAGGTCTCTGGCGCTACGAACCTTCCTCTGCTGCCAACAGGCTCGAGACCTGATTGCGATACTTCTCGAATGCGGTGCGGCCCTCGACGGTCAGCGCATACGTGGTTCGGGGGCGCTTGCCGACGATGGTCTTGTTGATCGTGACATATCCGGCAGTCTCGAGTCGGGTCATGTGCGACGAGATGTTGCCCGCCGTCAAACCGGTCTGGCGCGAGAGAAAGACGAAATCGGCCTCATCGACGACGTACAGGTTCGATACCAGAACCAGCCGCGCCGGTTCGTGGATGAGACGGTCGAGCTCTGCGGGCACGGTCACTCCGAATCCGCCACCGGGTTGTCCCGCAAGTACCGCATCAGCATCACCAGCCCGACGAAGGACGCCACAACGCCTGCGCCGAGCATCGGCCAACCGGGGTTCGAGTCTGCGATCACTGCAAATACACCGCCGGCCACGAGAACGGCCGCATATCCGAAGAATCGGCCGTGCTCGAGGACCATGCCGATGATGAACGCCAGCAGCGCAAGGATGAAGGCAAGCAGCCCCGGGCCGAAATCCGCCAGCACGTCACGGCTGCCGCCGGAACCGTCAGCGACGAAATAGGCCGCAATACCGAGCAAGAAGACCGCCACACCTGCCGTAGCGGCCCCCCACAAGTTGCGCCGCTCCGAACGCCTGCGCCGCTCGCCCCATCTGACGTAGCCTCCTCTGGGCTCGACGACCCGCTTTCGCAACGGCAGCAGTGACGCAGCCAGCACCGCGGGGAGTATCCCGGCAAATGCGCCGTAGTCCTCGGCCCAGACCCAGATTGCCCCGATCACCAACAACGACACACCAACAAAGATGTCGATGATCCCATCCGAGTACGAAGAGCGATACGCCCGATGCTCCAGTGCCTCCAGATCTGAGCTCGCATCCACGCTCTGCCTCCTCCATGCAAAGTACTTTGCGCTACAAACTCTATTCCACAAGACAGCCCCCGTCAAGATGGCTTCTCGTGTTCTGGCGTTGGGCTAGTCGAGCCAGGTGTCGTGGGGCAGGTCGAGGCGGGAGGCACGAAGTAGTGCGAACGGGCTCACGTGGACAAAGTTGCCGACGCGGGAGGTATAACAGTCGGCGTACTTCTCAACCTGACGAGCAAAGAGGCTCTTGTCGATCCCCGATCGCATCAATGGGCCCCAAGCCTTGTTGCGCAGCTGCGACGCGGCGATCGCCAGCGGTGTGATCTCCTCGTCGATGGTGGCGATCTGGGCCCGCAACTCGTCGAGCCTTCCCTTATCGGGCACCACACCCGACGGGGGCGGGGCGTAGCCAAGCCGATCACGTTGCAGCGCCAGCCGGACCGCCGACGTCTCCGCCTCAAGAGCCGCTTTCCTGTCCATCAACTTCTCCAGCTTCACCTCGTCCGGGCGGAAGGCACGCAACCCGGCAACCTCGCTCTCCAGTTCACGAAGAATCAATGCGGTCCTCCAGCGCAGCAACGCCTTGGAGAAATGCACATCGCCAAACAGATGGTCACCCACGTAGAGGATCTCATCACCGAACACACCCAGGGAGCTCTCCACCTGGGTGGCGCATCCACCAAAGAAGACACTTCCAGGCTCGATCTTGCCGATGTGCGGGCGGAGCAGAGAAGCATCCTCGTCGACGACCTTGTAAAGCGGTTTGTCGGAAGTGAAGAACGCAGGCTTGTCGGAGGAAACGATGATCGCCTCGAACAGATCCCGCCAGCGCATCCCATCGGGAAGATACGGGTCAAAGGCGAACTCCATGATCCGCACCGTGTATTCCCACTCGGAGTTCGTGATCAACATGAGGCGCTTGCCCGCTTCCAGCTGATCCAGAAGGGCCAACACACCGTCCGGGTCAGGGTCGATGAAGCGCTCCGGCTCGGCGACGATGCTTCGCTTCAGCTTGCCCTCACGATGGGAGCCGTCGAGCGAAGCCACTACCGACTGATAGAGACCGGCGTAGCCGACCCCCTTCTCGATGCGCCCGGCATCGAATAGGTCGACCAGCTGGGCGTAGAGACTCGCCTCGGACAACGAGAACAGCGTGTTGATGAATACGAACCGGTCCTCAGCCAGATCGACCAGCGTCTCGGCGTAGATGCGCCGCATCTCGTCGTACTCGAGAAACCTCGTCCCGTGCGATGCCCGGATCACATATCCAAAGCGAGTCGCCTTGACCAGATTGCCCAGCTTGAGGTCGATCGCAAGCCCCCTGATGACGACTGCGGGATCGAACACGAGCTCCTCTGTGGGAAAGCCCATATCGAAGAGGTGCTCTTTCGCATGGGAGAAGGCTGCCTCTTCCCACTCCCCCACGTGATAGTGCACGAGGGTGTAGTCCATGTCGTAGCCGATCGCCTTGATCGACCGCAGGTTGATGGTCCGGTTTATAAAGATCCCGTGTTCCGGGGCAATATGAGGAGCGCTCATCTCAGATAGGACGATAGGGCAAGTAGTCGGGGAACCACATTTGCTGCTCGAGCTGCTCGTCGATGTCGGGCATCGGGTCGGCGAGCCCATCTGCGATCGCTTGCTTGGCGACCGCTTTGGCCACCGCCAGCGAAGTCGCCCTCACATTCTGGATCGACGGGTAGAGCTGCCCGGCGGCAACCAGCTCGACAGGTACCTGATCGGCGAGAGCCTTCGAAGCAGCCAGAAAAACGCGGTCGGTGATTTCTCTCGCCCCGACCGTGAGCACTCCGAGGCCGATGCCCGGAAAAACGAACACGTTGTTCGCCTGACCTATCTTGTGAATCCGACCCCCGCGGCTGACATCAGGGAATGGACTGCCGGTGGCAACGATGGCGCGTCCGTCGGTCCACTCAATGGCGCTTGACGGAGTGACCTCGGCGTGGCTCGTCGGATTCGACAGAGGCATGATGATCGGACGCTCCACGTGGCTACCCATCATGCGGATCATCTCTTCGGTGAACATACTGGGCACACCGCTGACCCCGATCAGGACCGATGCTCTAGCATTGTGGATGACGTGGGAGAGCCCGATGGCGTCCCCATCTACTTCCCAGTCCCTGACTGCTTCCAGCGAGATGGCCAGCTTCTCCTT
>Ga0307423_1000048_pt1 | contig 63004 bp, 58 predicted proteins | sample SalMarWE160310MG_FD_202154 | JGI IMG/M metagenome (GOLD analysis project Ga0307423, IMG submission 202154) | Salt marsh sediment microbial communities from the Plum Island Ecosystem LTER, Massachusetts, United States - WE1603-10 | ecosystem: Environmental > Aquatic > Marine > Intertidal zone >...
ACACGACTCTTTTCCAGTTCCTGAAGTTCCTGCTTGAGAGATTCCCGCTCTTGAAGCGCTTCACCTACTTCCTTCTCGACCTTATTATGCTGCTGCTTAACTTTCGAAAGCTGAATCTTGGCGTTTTGATATCCAACCCGCAAGACATTGTCAAATTGAGATTGACGTGTAGACATATCCGTTTGCACAGTGCCCAAGTTCTGCCTAAGAGTGATTATCTCTTCCGCAAGCTTTTCTCGCTTCACCTCCAACTCCTGAATGTGACCAACATCCGTTTTATTCCTTAGAACGCCCAGTTCAGCTTGCAACTTTTGAGTTTCTTTCTGAATGGCACTTCTTTCAGATTTGTATAATCCCATCTGAGCTTTTCCAGTTTCAATTTCTTTGCCAAGTTTTAAACAATACCTTTCGACACGCTTGATGTTACTTTGAGTCCGTTTGACGTTCCGCTTCACCCTAACCATCTCCCGATCAAGAGTGCCTATGGAATCTGACAAACGAGCAATCTCAATCTTGGTGCGTTCAATCTCCTCTTCGAAAACAGAAATATCACTATCTCTCTGAGAAAGATGCTGCTGAAGCGCCTTCACCGCTTCATCAAGGCTTTTGATGGCGTTTTCACTAGGAATAATCTTCGAAAAATCTATCGGCGACCTGTAATAACCGCTTTCGAAGCCTCCTCCAGCCTCGTAAAGGTTTCCATTCACCGTAACCGTTCGATATCCTTCACTTGAGAGGGCAAACGCCGCCTTATCCGCAGAAACAATAAACGTGTCTCCAAAAACGTAGTTAACCGCTGGCTCATAAGTCCGTGCGCACCTAACAAAGGAGGAAGCAACACCTTGAACACCCTGTTTTTGAGGCATTTTCAGTGAATGCGGATTTGAAGCCCCTTGAAGCGGAATAATTTTTATTCTTCCCAGCTTCATTCGCTTCAGAGTTTCTGTGCACATAAAGGCGGAATCAATGTCTTTCACAACTAACGCGTTAAGCCACCCCGCGGCAGCCGCCACTATAGCTTTCCGGTAAGCTTTATCAACTTTAATCAGCTTGCGCAATCTACCATAGATGCCTGAGATTGCCCCTAACTCACCCAGTTCTTCTATGCTTCTTAACGCTTTTTCTTCAGCCGCCACAGTTTCCGCAAGCTCCCGCTGAGTAACAAACTCTATCACCGCTTCCTTCGCGGAACTCGCGATTTTCCCCGCTTCAGAAATCTCCTTTTCAACAGCCTCTCTCTGGGCAGTTCTTCGCTCAAGATTATGCTCAAGGCTCTTAAGCTGAGCTTTCTGCTCTTTCTGCACCTTATCCAGCTCGTTAAGTGAAGTCTCAATTTCGGAAAGCGTAGCGGTGAATCTATCCTTACGCTCGGTCAGCTCCTTGAGCCGCCTAGAACTGAGATGAACCGCAGTCCGATCCTTCAAGAATTCCGATCTTAAAAAGGCAAGCTTCCGGTAACGTGAGTCAACCTGCGTTTCGATTTGACGTACCTTCTTGCTATTTTCGCCGAGGCCACCCCAAAGCTGAGCTGTCTCCTGCGCCAGAGATTCATGTTCACAATCTTTCGCGTTGATTTGAGACTGCAGGTTTTCGTGTTCAACGCGTAACTTTCTTATTTTCAAACGGTTTTCTTGAATCTCGGTTCTAAGTGACTGGTACTGTTCCAGATTATTCTCTCTTACACGCCTTAAGCTTTCGAGACTTGCCTGTCCAGAGCTTATTTTCGTAGTAAGTTCTGTGAGTTTCGATTTTAATTCGCCGATTTTAATCTGCACCTTTAGGACTTGTGAGCCGCCTTCTTCAACCATTTCTGAGCTGAGTTTTCTCCATTCTCCTTCGACTTCTCTTCTTTTGGCTCTTCGAGTGTTGCGCAATTCACGGAACTTTTCAACTTTACTCCTGACCTTGTCAGCTTGCGTTGACGCTTCCTTAACTTTTTTGTTTAGCTGAATAGCGTCATGGGAGATTTTTACCGCTTCGAACTTTTTAATCTCGTTCTGGATGAAATTGTACCGTAAAAGTTCGTTGCGTTCCCGTTCAAGGTCGTCCAGTCGACTTTGCACTTCATCTATTCGCCCCATGGCTGTCCGAATTGAAATGTCGGCCGTGCGAAGTTTTTCCTCCGCATCAGTTTTTTCAGCGTCGTACTGCGCGATTCCAACAAGGTCTTCAATGATTTTTCTGCGTTCCGTCGGGTTAACATCCGTCAGCCGCGTTATGGTGCCTTGTGGGATTATGTTTTGGCTTGCGCTGCTTATCGCTGCCATTGAGAGAATTTCAAGTATATGCGTCCGTGAGATTCTTCTGCCGTTCAGCCGGTAAACGCTTTGGCCGTTTCTGTAAACTTCCCGCGAAACAGTAACTGTTACGGTGTCAACGGGCATGGTGCCGTCTGAATTGTCAAATTGAATTATAACCTTAGCTCTTTTCGCCTTTTCCAGACCTGCCTTTTCAGAACCGTGAAAAATCAGTTTGGCAGCGTTTTCAGCGCGCATCCTTCTGGTGCTTAACTCTCCAAGTGCGAATAGGCATGCGTCCATGATGTTGGTTTTTCCGCTTCCGTTGGGGCCAGTTATGGCGGTGAAGCCCTTATCTAGGTTTACTTTAACTGTTTGCGGTCCGAAGGACTTGAAGCCTTTAAGCTCTATTTTTTTAATGTAGGGCATTTAATTTACGCCCTCACGTTTTGGAAGCGGTGGTTTCGTCGCATAAACATCTCATGGTCATTCTTATAAAAGCTTATTACACATCGTCAAGTTTTAACGTTTATGTAAAAAAAGCAGGCAAAAGAGAAACCTAATAAGTGATGCTGAGAAAAACGAACAAGGTGACGCGAAAATGAGCAGCCGATTAGGCTTAGGCAATATGAGCGGCGTACAAGAGGCCTTGGTGTTAGCGCTGATGCTGGTGTCTGTTTTCGCACTTTTCTTTTCCGACATCGAATTTATTTATAAAATTGGGATAGCGGCGTTGGCGTTCAGCGTGGTCTTCTTGGCAAGCTTGGCGAGTCAACTGCTGAAACAGGAAGACGAGCAAAGTAAGCTCCGAACTAATGCTTGAAGCAGTCTATACCCCCCTTAGTGTCTGGATTACGGGATGCGTGGTTATTCTTGTTTTGGGTAGAGCAACTCTCGGTATTCTGGGTTCGCTTTACCGTATTCGGCTTCTATAGCTCTGCTTGTTCTTCGCCAGTCTTCACTGATTATAGGCCACATCTCGCTAGTTACCACGCGTGTTGCCACGTATTCTTTCATCGGCTTTTCTCGCTTTATCAAACGTTTGTGCCAGTCTATGCTGATGAGTCTCGTGCGTCTTAAGTGGTGAAGGTTCTGCACTACCTCGTCTCTGGTGAACGGGTAGTTCATGCTTCTCGCCAAGTCGTCAAGCAGGGAACTGACTGATATTTCGTCTTCAACGCGGAGGCAAAAAACTGCCACGATGTCTTGGACAAGCCGCGTTGTTCTGCTGAGATAGAGTGCTGCACGCCTCTTCGGAATCAAAACCTGCTCCAATCGGTATGCGTGCCGTGCGTAGAACCAGTTTTTGACCACTTCAGCCAGTAGCAGGTAAGCGATTACAAGCGCGGTTAAGACAGCGAAAAACCCTATTGGAGGCTGAACAAAGTGGAAGTACATGTCACCCAAGAAAGTGTACGGCAGTATCAACGCGAAAGCAACTATGCTCACGCTGCTTATCGTCAGGAGTCTGCCAGGTTTGCTCCTCCAAAACGGCGAGTGCCGCGTGCGAAAAGCGAAGATAACAAGAGTCTGAGTAACCAGCGACTCAATAAACCACGCCGTCTGAAACAGCTGCTCTTTTTGGGCTGGCGGCGCGAACGCGGGCACCATGGGGAGAAACACAAACAGCATAATAAAGAACGTTAAGAAATCGAAGATGGAGCTCACTGGTCCCAGAGAAATCATAAAGTTCTTTATGAAACCGATGTCCCACCGCTTAGGCTTCTCCACATACTCTGGGTCAACATTGTCCGTGGTTATAGTGGACTGGGACACGTCGTAAAGCAAGTTGTTGAGAAGAATCTGAATAGGAAGCATGGGCAGAAAATCAAATCCGAGCAACGGCAGAACCAAGGAGGCGCCGGCAACGCTGAACATGTTGCCGAAGTTCGAGCTGATGCCCATCATGATGTACTTCATGGTGTTGCCGAACGTTTTCCGTCCCTCCAGCACTCCTTCGCCCAAAACGGTCAAATCATTCTTCAACAGGATGATGTCAGCAGATTCCTTAGCAACGTCCACAGCATTGTCAACCGACACGCCCACGTCAGAAGTCCTTAATGAAGGAGCATCGTTTATGCCGTCGCCCATGAAACCGACCACGTGACCGTTGGTCTTCAAAACGTTAATGATGCGGTCTTTCTGGACAGGCGTAACTCGTGCAAACACGTTGGCTTCTTCAACGATTCGGGCGAGACCCTCATCCGACATCTGCAAAATCTCCCTGCCAAGGACGGCGCCTTTTATTTCGAAGCCCAACTGCTCACACGTTTTTCTTGTGACCATCTCATTGTCACCTGTGAGGATTTTCAGCTCTATTCCAGCGTTGCTCAGCAGTTGCAGCGATTGCTTGGCGGTTTCCTTAGGCGGGTCCAAGAACGCCACGAACCCGAGGAACACCATGTCAGTCTCGTCGTTGACGGAGTAAACCGCTTTCTCCTTCCGAAGCTTCTTGTAGGCGACACCTAAAACCCTAAAGCCGTCGCTGCTTAAATCATAGAATTTCTGCCCAATTTTTTTCTGCATCTCTTCAGTTAGGTCAGAGGGTATCCCCGCCAACTCGGTGTAAGAACAGACTTTTAGGATTTCTTCAGGGGCGCCTTTGGCGATGAAGAAACGCTGCCTCTTGCGCTCAACAACCACTGAGACGCGTCTGCGCACGAAGTCAAACGGGACTTCATCGACTTTCTGGAAGCTGCTGATGTTCAGTTCCTTGTGTGCCAGTATAGCCTCGTCAAGCGGACTCTTCAATCCTGTTTGGAAGTAGCTGTTCAGGAAAGAGTACAGGAGTATCTTGTCGTTCTCGTTTCCCTCAGCGTCTATGTGCAACACCAGCGTTATCCGGTTTTCCGTGAGAGTTCCCGTCTTGTCAGTGCAGAGCACGTTCATGCTGCCGAAATTCTCGATGGATGACAACCGTTTTACGATGACGCCTTTCTTGGACATGGCGATGGCGCCCTTGGAAAGGTTCACGGTGATAATCATGGGCAACAGTTCAGGGGTTAAGCCCACCGCGAGAGCCACGGAGAACAGAAGCGAATCCAACACGCCGCGACCAAGCAGGGCGTTTACGAAAAAGACGAACAAAACCAGAAGCATGGTGACTTGCATGATGAGAAAACCGAAGCCTTTGATTCCGCGCTCAAACTCGGTCTCTGGAACCGCGCCAACAAGTTTTTTAGCGATTTTGCCATACTCGGTTGAGCCGCCCGTCTTAACGACAACGGCTGTTGCGGTTCCGCTCACCACCGAGGTCCCCATGAAAAGGTAATTACTCCAATGTGTAACCGACGCAGCCTGCCCAGTTACGGGCGCAGAAGTTTTCTCAACGGGAAATGACTCACCCGTCAGCGCCGACTGGTTTATGAACAGGTCCTTTGCGTTTATCACCCTCGCGTCTGCAGGCGCGATGTCTCCCGCGGAAAGGTAAATTATGTCGCCTGGCACGATTTCCGAAAGCTTCACTTCCCTTCGGGTGCCATCTCGGAGCACGGTTGCGGTGGTTGTTACCTTTTCCTTCAGCAGCTCTGCGGCTCGGCTCGCTTTGGATTCTTGATAATAATCGAGGATGACGCTTATGAAAACTATCGAAAGGATGATTACCATGTTGGCTATTTCTTGGAGGACGCCAGAAATCAACGCGGCAAAAATCAGTATGATTACCAACGGGCTCCTGAAATGCATCAGAAACTCAACTATGCCCGCACGCTTCTTCCTTCTGGCAAGCTCATTGCGACCAAAAACTTCCAAGCGATTCTCCGCATCCTCCGAACCGAGACCGCTGAGAGACGAACCCAAACGCGCAAGCAGTTCATCAACGGGAAGGCTCAGACTTTCCTCCACGCCCAACGGAGACGCCGCATGGCGGGTTGCCTCTTCTTGAGCATTGATGCTGCCTTCAGGGTTCTGCGTTGTTATCCATCCTAATCGCGCCGCGGCATCGAGAACTGAGCGGTACAAGAGCATACGAGATTTGCCGTTCTTAAAATATTTTCTATAATATCTGCAGAGAAGCGTAAGGTGAGTTGGTGCTCCGGCCGGGATTCGGACCCGGGTCCACGGCTCGAGAGGCCGTTATACTTGACCGGACTATACTACCGGAGCAGGTGATGGCGAGAGGGTACTCTAAGGTGTTTGGTTTAATAAAAATAGCGATTGTGCAAGCATCCTGTTTTGCGCCTATGGCGAGCAAGTTGCCCATCAACTAAAAGCATGCATAAAAAAAGATTAGCCTATTTAAAAGGGAGGGGGTCTAGTCCGTGAGCAGTAGCAACCAGCCGGAATCAGAAAAATCACCGATGCACTAAAACTTTTCAGCAACAGAAAGTTGCGAAAAAGAATCAATTTGCTTTTTTAAAGAAACAAAAAATAAAGAAAAATTGAAGGGGTTTAATATCCGCCTTCAGGACCGCCTGGGGGCATTCCGCCGCCTGGACCGCCTGCGGGTGCTTTGGCTGTGATTACGTCGTCGATGCGTAGTATCATGGCTGCGGATTCTGCGGCTGATTTTATGGCTTGTTCTTTGACGACTGAGGGTTCGATTACGCCGTTTTCGAGGCTGTTTTGTATTTTGCCTGTGAAGACGTTGACGCCTTTGTATTTGCCGTCTGCTTTTTCGTGGGCTGATCTTAGTGCGACGATTATGTCTATGGGTTCTAGGCCTGCGTTTTCTGCGAGGGTTCTGGGTATTATTTCGACGGCTTCTGCGAAGGCTTCTATGGCGAGTTGTTCTCTGCCGCCGACTTTTGTGGCGTATTTGCGGAGTTCTTTGGCGACTTCAACTTCTGTTGCGCCGCCGCCGGCTACGATTTTGTTGTTTTCTATGACGTCTGAGACTACTGAAAGTGAGTCGATCATGGCTCGTTCGGCTTCGTCTACCATGCGTTCGAGTCCTGCGCGTATGAGTATGGCTACGCTGTGTGGGTCTTTGCATTTTTCTACGAAGATCATTTTGTCGTCGCCGATTTTGCGTTCTTCTACTATGCCGGCTTGGCCTAGGTCTTTGGCGTTGAGGTCGTCTAGGTCGGAGATTATTCTGCCGCCTGTGGCGCGTGAGAGTTTTTCCATGTCGGATTCTTTGATTCTGCGTGCTGCCATGATGCCTTCTTTTGCGAGGAAGTGTTGGACCATGTCGTCGATGCCTTTTTGGCAGAAGACTACGTCTGCTTTTGAGGCTTTGATTTTATCCACCATTTTCTTCATCATGTTGGATTCTTGGTCTAGGAACGCTTTCATTTGGGTTGGGTCGCGGATGCGGATTTCGGCGCTGATTTCGGTTTTTTCAATTTCTAATGCGGAATCCAAGAGCGCTATTTTCGCGTTTTCCTTCTTTTTCGGCATGCCGGGGTGAACGATTTCCTTGTCGATTATTATGCCTGTTATAAGCTGTGTTTCGAGAAGGCTTTTGCCTGTTTTCTTTACGAGTTGCAGGTTGTCTATGTCGGCTATTTTTCTGTCTCCACGCTGCTCGATGATTTGCTTTACGGCGTCTATGGAGATTTTTGCTAGGTGTTCTCTTGCTGCGCCGACTGCTTTGCTGTTCATAGAAGTTAAAGCAACTTTAAGCAGGGTTTTGCTGTCTTCGATGTCAACTGGCACGGCGATTTTGTTTATGGTTTCGATGGCTTTTTGAGCTGCTTTTCTGTAGCCGCTTACAAGTATCGTGGGGTGAATGTTCTGGTCGAGGAGTTCTTCGGCTTTTTTAAGAAGTTCGCTTGCGAGAACGACTGCGGTTGTTGTTCCGTCGCCAACCATGTCATCCTGCGTCTTAGCGATTTCCACCATCATCTTTGCCGCTGGATGCTCCACATCAATTTCTTCTAGGATCGCTGCGCCGTCATTTGTTATAGTGATGTCACCTAAGCCGTCGATAAGCATTTTATCCATTCCGCGCGGACCAAGCGTGGTCTTCAAGACTTCACCGATCACGCGTGCAGCCATTATGTTGTTTCTTTGAGCTTCTTTCCCTCTGCTTCTTGTTGTTCCTTCCTTGAGAATTAGGACGGGTTGTCCTGAACCTGTTGTTGTTAGATATGCCATTTTGTTAACCTCATTTTTCACGTTAGAACATTGTTTTCAATCGGAATTATGCAAAAACCCAACAAAAATATAAACTTTTACCTTCACAGAAAGCTTCATTAGGTAAGTTACCTCAGGAAAACCACGTTTCTTCTTTTGCATCGTTTTTTCAGTGTGGATAGCGCGTGATTTTTTGTCTATACCCCCTCTATATATAGAGTCAACCAATGGTTCACTGAGGGCGCAACAGTTCAGTAAAGCTTGGGGACTGCCGAAACTGTTATTTTCAGAACTTTGCGTATTCTATTCTGCAGGAAGATTCAGGCATGAAACGTGAGCGTTACGCCTTCATCTTGGTTGCTGACAAAAAGTACTGGAACAAGCTACGCGAACGCAACAAAGTCAGCGGTGGAACTCATGCTTTTGTTCGTAAAAATCAAGTAGCTCCCAAAACCGCGCAGAAACTCTTGTTCTACGTTAAAAAACCCGTCATGCAGGTTCAAGGAATCGCGGACTTTATGGAACGGTTAACTGGAGACAGCGGAGAACTTTGGGGAAAATACGGCTCGGAAAGTTGTTTTGAAACGTTCGAGGAGTACTGCGCTTTCGCTGAAGGCAGGCAAAGGATGACTTTTGTTAGGTTCAAGAACTTCGTGGAAATTGAAAACCCGAAAACCACGGAAGCCATCCGAAGCATTCTGGGCTCTTTGCAGGGGTTCAGAGGCAAATACGTGAATCTCGCTACAACGAAGCAGTTGGCAACCTGAAATTTCTGTTTAAGCCCGCAGACATGTCTTACGCTTAAATCTGTGATTTGAATATTCTTTAACGAGCGTGAATGAACGTGTTTCGAGTAAGAGTCAACAAAATCGAATCCGCCCGTGATTTAGACGGTAACCTTGGAAAACGAATAGAGCTGGTTGAAGAACGAGGCGTTTCGCCCTTTGTGGTCAGGCCGCAATCGGATGAAGGGAAAATGGCGCAGGATGTGTTGCAAGCACTGCAGCAGCAGATGCCTTTCCTCCAGCAGAGAACACAGTTCACCATACCGAAAATACTGTTATTCTTAACCGAGCAGGAATATGACAGTCTAAGCATAGCCTTCGATGTGAACCAAGTTTTCGAAGTGGCGCTGGAAAATCAAAGCATCAAATTCAAGAAGCTCTCATGATGGCACCGCGCACTTCCTTCAGCGCTGAATGCTTAGGGTGAAACGACAGCACAAACACCATTTTCCGCAAGGTTTCACAGATTTCCTGCAGGTCACCCGCCTTGCCTTCATCGCAATAAAGCGGGATAGGCTCATTTCCGTCGCCGCACTCGTAGTAAACGTAAATCTGTGAACAGTTGTTTCTAAACCTAACAACCTTAAAATCCAAATTCAAAAGCTTAGCCGTTTCCTCCGTTGCAGTCCTAACTGATGCCAAACGTTTCTTGTGAGGAGCATCCGTTGACGCGTACACCAGTAGCTTCCCAGAATTGTTTTTTAACACTCACGTTCACCAGTAATTTGACAGCTGAAAAACGCTTTTAAAACGCGTGCGCAAACGACCCACCCACACAGCAGAGAGGTGTGTTAAAGTGAAAGTTCTTAAACCGCAAAAAACGTCATTTTCATGTTACAAGTCGATGAATCTGGAGCGGAGAAAAACATGAAAACCCGAGCTCACGTTTTCGTGGCAGGCAGAGTGCAAGGAGTATTTTTCAGATCAGCAACTAAACACAATGCAGACCGTTATAACGTGAAGGGATGGATTCGAAATTTGCCAGACGGCGGAGTGGAAGCAGTGTTTGAAGGCGAAAAAGAAGCCGTGCAAAAACTGATAGCGTTCTGCAAGCATGGGCCATCAAGCGCAAGAGTTACAAACGTTGACTTCACTTGGGAAAACTTCACAGGAGAATTTGAAAGCTTCAAACTGAAGTACAGCTAAGCTTTCTTGGGCACTCTAAAATGCGAGTCTTTTCCGGCGCTTATGTATTCTCCGCCCATGCCTCGCACTGCAGAGGCGATTTTCGCAAAGTTTTCAGAGCCGAGAAACTGCCGTGGCTTCACCATTATGTAGTCATCTTTCTCTTGAAAACTCAGCAGGGCTTCTAAATCTTCTGGAAACGCCACACGGACATCTTCCACAGACTTGTTTTCGTGAATTTTATGAGAAACAGCCTCAGGCGTTTGAGGGGCTGGCTGAGTGACCTGTGACCCTACGACTGATTTTATTGATTCTGACATGCTTCGCAGGTCATCTGAAATCCTGCTTAAAACAACAAGAAGTTCATCAATTCTCTCTACAAGCCTTTCTAAGTTCTCTTTTTCACCGCTCATAATCTTCTCCCTCAAATTCTAAAATACTCAAGGCGCTTATTAATTATTTGCAACCCATATTTGAACCCAAAACTCAGAGAGAAGCCAAATTGTTTAAAATCGACGGAAGCCAAAAAAGCGGAAGCGGCACAATTCTGAGACTAGCAGTAGCCCTAGCCACCGCCAAGGGCGAACCCCTGCACATCTATAACATCAGACAAAACAGGCCACGGCAAGGCTTGAAACCCCAGCATCTGGAAGCCGTTTTAACAGCGGCTAAACTCTGCAACGCAGAAGTAAAAGGCGCGGCACTTGGCTCTAAAGAACTCTGGTTTACACCCCGAAAAGTGAACGGAGGAAAATTCGAGGCTGAAATCGGAACCGCAGGAAGCATACCCATGCTTCTGATGGCAACACTGCCCATATGCATATTCGCCAACGACACAGTACGCTTGCATGTGGCAAAAGGCGGAACAGATGTCTCCCACTCACCCACCATAAACTACCTGCGAAACGTTTTTCTGCCGACGCTGAAGCATATGGGCATCGAAGCAAGCGTGAAGGTGCACCGATACGGCTACTACCCTAAAGGAATGGGAGAAGTAACACTGACCGTAAAGCCACCCCAACCATTACAGCCCATCACGCTAAACAGCTTTGGCAAGCTAAGAAGCGTGAAAGTCATTTCAGTTTGCACGTTTCTAGCGGATAGGAAAGTCGCCGAGCGCCAAGCAAAAACTGCAAGCGAATACCTTTCAGCGAAAGGCTACACTGCGAACATTCAAGTCGTTAACGACAAATCGAACTCCTTCCAAAAAGGCAGCTCCATCACCTTGTGGGCTGAAACCGACACAAACGCGATAATTGGTGCAGATGCGATAGGCGAGCTTAAAAAAACCAGCGAGGTCGTTGGTAGAGGAGCGGCTGAAAAACTTTATGCGGAGCTTTCCGTTAGACCCACCGTGGATGTGCACATGGCGGACATGCTTATTCCTTATATGGCTTTGGCAGAGGGCACTTCGACCTTTTTGGCAAGGAAGGTTTCGAACCATTTGGAGACGAATATTTGGCTTGCGGAAAAAATGCTTAAGGTACGGTTTAACATTCAAAAAGCGAATAACCTTTTCAAGATAGAGAAAAGCGGCTGATTGCATGACTGAAACCTCACTCTGCTTAAAAGTAAAGAAAATTTACGGCGAAAAAGCCCTCATTTTAGCCAACAAACTAGGGATAAGTAATCGAGAGCTCGAGATTCAACGGAACGCGAATTGCATCTGCTTGCCGCTTATTCGTCAACCAGACAAAAACGAACTGGCAAAACTGAAGGAACAGCTGCCTGATTTCACACTCATAACCAGCGTTTTCACCCAAAAAAGACAAAAAAGAAAAACACTTGACCAAATTCTTGAAAATCAGCTGTCTCCACATTTGCTGGCTAGCCTGCCACACGCACTAGACGTAATCGGCGATATAGCGATAATCGAGATTCCGCCCGAACTTCAAGCACATAAAAGCCTCATTGGCAAAGCGGTCTTGGCGGCACACAAAAACGTGCACACGGTGCTTGCAAAGGTCGGCGCAGTCAGCGGAACCTATCGCCTGCGCGAGTTCGAAATTATCGCGGGAGAACACAAAACCACAACCGTCCACAAGGAATACGGCTGCCAATACCACGTTGACGTTGCGAAAGCGTACTTTTCTCCGCGGCTTTCACATGAACACAACAGGGTTGCGTCTCTTGTTCAGAAAGGCGAAACCGTGGTGGACCTGTTCGCGGGAGTTGGGCCTTTCTCGGTGCTCATCGCCAAAAACAATCCCGATGTAAAAGTTTACGCCGTAGACATAAACCCTGAAGCAATCAGCTACCTGAAGAGAAACATCAGACTCAACAGAGTAGAAAACCGTGTTATCCCCATTCTGGGCGATGCAAGACAAGTGATTGAGAACGGGCTTTTAGGTGTTGCAGACCGCGTAATCATGAACCTGCCTGAAAAAGCCTTTGAATTTATCGACGCGGCTTGCAGAGCGGTGAAGCCATCAGGCGGCGTCGTTCACTATTACGCTTTCAGTCGCCTTCCCGACTCCATAGAAAACGCGCAACAACGTTTTTCCGAGGCTGTGGAAAAAACGGGCAGAAAAGTTGATGCGTTCCTTTCAGCAAAAACTATCCGCGAGACCGCACCTTACGAGTGGCAGATTGTTTTGGACGCTAAAATTCTTTAAACATGCGCTTCGAGGGTAATTTTCACTTTTTGCTTTGGATTCCTCAGTTTTTCCACCAAGTCTCTGGACAAATCCAGCGCGGCTTTGTCAGCTTGAATCGCTAACGTGCGGTTATCCACGTAATCGCTTTTCCTAATAACCATGTCCGTGGGATGAGTCAGAACCAGTTGTGGAGAACCATAAGCCTCCACCCGCTCCATGATTTCACCCGCTTCAATTAATATAGTCAGCTTCGCATGAGGTTTTCGCAGGTTCTCCTTAAACTTAGCGCTTAAATCGGCTAAACCCTTGTCCGCAGCCACAGCAATTATGCAGTCTCCTTTTTTTGACAGATGCGTGTCCCTTGTGAATTCCAAGGCGGTCTTATGCGCCGCCGAAACGTTCACGTGACCATACCCAAAAACGACTTCTCTTAACTCAGAAGTGGCCATTTCTACTCCAATACCTCGATGGAATCCACTTTTCCGTCTCCATCCAAATCGAAACCTTGAATAACAGTCGCAAAAGTGTCCTCATCACCATAATGCTGCAGGGTTTTCTTCCAAAAATTCGTTAAAGCCAAAACACAAGCTTTAGTTCCTACGGCTTTATTTCCCGCCAAAACCACGATGCGCTTGGTTTTATCCCATGGATTCACAATTTTAGCAATTAACCCCGCCGAGTCGGCGGTGTAAACACGTGAAGTCTTATTCGATGACAAACCACCCAGCAAAAACCCTTGACTACTGGACTGCATGTTAAACCTAATTGGCAAATACTCGTTAATTTCTTGGGTAAGCAAATTCGTTCCTGGACCACCCACCAGAATAAGGTTGCCTTTTTCCTCCTTTTCAGCTTTAACATCCACGTCTAACTTTATGGCAAAATCCGTGGGCATCTTCGCGAACCCCCCCATAAAAAGCGTTAGATGCGCCGCGTAATGACCGTCTCTGGCGCTGGTTTTGAAAGGCCCGTGCGGCGTGGGGCTGCCCACCACTATTTTTCCTTCCAGAACGCCTTTTCCATTGACGAATTCCTGGAAGAACCGTTGGATTTTCTCGTCCATACTCAAAAGAGAGCAGCTGTGAATTGTCTTGTATCCTTTCGGGAATTCTACGCCAAAGGCAGAGGAGACTGTTTTGTAGTATTTCGCCGTTGCTCCCTTCATTTTTTCCTCCTTCTGGACGGCTATGGCTCCTGCTTTCGCCAGTTTTCTTATATGATAATAGACCTTCTGCTCGTGGACGCCCAGTTGCCGAGCAATTTCCAGAGGATACATTTCCTTTTCAGAGAGCATAGTCAGGATTTTCCAGCTTAACTTGCCCAAAATCATCTGTAACTTCTGCGGGTTCTGCATGATGCTGATTTCTTTTGCTTTCTGTGTCTTGCCATCGTCTTGAAGCAGCAGTTTCTTTTCCATAATGATTTCTCCCAGTCATAAAGCTCAATCCGTTATTAAATATTTTGTTATAGTGTCACCGAAAACACGCGCTGAAACTGAAAAGATTGCGGTAAAGCGGCAATCAAAGGAAACCGTTAAAAAAGTTTTTTTAGAGTACACAGTTTTATTCTAAAAATCCTTATTAGGGGAAGAAAGCCTTGAATAAGCTTCAAAGATCTAACCTTGGAAAGAAAGAGGCTTAAAAATGTGTGGAATTTTCGGCTGCATTCTGAAAGAAGGAAATGCGGCTCCTTTGATTCATGAGTCGCTGAAGCGGCTTGAGTATCGCGGATATGACTCTGTGGGCATAGCGACCATTCAGGATGGAAAAATCTACGTGAAAAAGGATAAGGGAAAAATCGATGAAGTTCACAAGCTTTTGAACTTGGATGATTTGCCGGGTAACGTTGGTATAGGGCACACGAGATGGGCCACACATGGCGCGCCGTTAAAGGTTAACGCGCATCCGCATTCCGATTGCACGGGAAACCTCATGGTGGTTCATAACGGAATTATAGAAAATTTTTCTGAGTTGAAGCTTGAGCTGGAAAATAATGGTCATAATTTTGTTTCAAAGACAGATACTGAAGTAATAGCTCACCTTATTGAGGAGAAGCTTGAAAAAAGTCCTGAATTAGATTTGGTTACTGCCGTCATGGAGTCTGTTAGAAAGCTTGACGGTTCATACGCCCTTGCGGTGATCTCAACTAGGGAACCTGACAAAATAATATGTGCCCGAAACGAAAGTCCCCTGATTTTAGGTGTCAGCGATAACGGTGTTTACTTCGCATCTGACATTCCAGCGTTCCTTTCAGTAACCAACAAGGCAGTTTTCGTGGAAGACGGAGAACTCATAACCCTTTCAGCCGCAGGTTACGAAATCAGAAAAATTTCGGATTCAAGCGTTGTAACGCGGGAACCGAAGGTTGTTGCTTGGACGCCTGAAATGGCGGTTAAACAAGGTTACCCGCACTTTATGTTGAAGGAGATTCATGAGCAGCCTGCGACTCTTCGCAACACGTTGAGAATGCAGGAGCATTATCTTGATTTGATCTCCACTTTCCTTGACCGTGCCAGTGAAGTCTACTTGGTTGCATGTGGCACGTCTTATCACGCTTGCTTGGCTGCGTCGTATATGTTCTCGAAGCTTGCGTTTTTGCCAACGTATCCTGTTTACGCTTCAGAGTTCTTGGAGCAGCATGGTAAATCCGTTAACATTGACAGTACCATATTGGCGGTAAGCCAGTCAGGGGAAACGGCTGACACGTTAGCTGCGGTGACATGTGCCCAGCAGCGGGCTGCAACCATACTTGGTTTGACTAATGTTATAGGTTCTACTTTGACGCGTGTTTCTCGGGTTTATGTGGGGCAGCAGTCGGGTCCTGAAATAGGTGTGGCTGCTACGAAAACTTTTACTTCGCAGCTTTCTGTGCTGGCGCAGCTTGCGCTTAGGTTGTCAAAGAAGCGGGGTAAAATTTCGCAGGATGAGATGGATTTCATTGCGGAGAGGCTGGAAAAACTGCCGGAGATTGTTGAGACGATAATTCAAACGCAGGAGGAGAAGATTAAGGAAGTTGCCAAGAAATACAAGGATGCCAAGATGTTTTTCTTTTTGGGGCGGGGTGTTAGCACGGCAACAGCCTATGAAGGGCGGCTTAAACTGATGGAAATCGCCTATATTCCTTCGATTGCGTTTCCAGCGGGGGAAAGTAAGCATGGTCCAATTAGCTTGATTGAACCTGGTTTTCCGGTGGTGTTTATCTGTGCCAAGGATGGAACTCACAGGACTTTGATAGGTAACATTATGGAGATGAAAGCCCGAGGTGCCTCGATAATCGCGATTATAGAGGAGGGTGACGAGGAAATTAAGGCGCTCGCGGATGATTACGTTGAGGTGCCAAAAGGAATACCTGAAGTTTTGTCGCCAATACCTTTTGTGATACCTCTGCAACTTTTGGCTTACTATATGACTCTTGAGAAGGGTTATAATCCTGATATGCCGAGGAACCTAGCGAAATCTGTTACAGTGAAGTAGCTTCTTTTTCCATCTCTTTTCCCGCTCTACGCATATGGTTAAAAAGGAGCCTCTTACACTATTTGGAATGGTGTTTCGAGTTGGAAAAGACAGACTGGGAAAAACTCATCGACAGTCTTATCAAACAGCGCATTTTGCGCTCGCCCAACGTGATTAAGGCGATGCGTGCGGTGCCTCGTGCAAAGTTTCTGCCGTCCGAAATGCAGTCGTACAGTGCCGTGGACACGCCGCTTTCCATAGGTTTTGGCCAAACAATCTCTGCGCCACATAGCTTCAGCCGTGTGCTGGGCTAGGCGACACATGGTTTCAATAATGAATGAAGCCCTCCATTTGGAGGTTGGCCAGAAAGTTTTGGAGGTCGGTGCAGGTTCAGGTTGGCACTCTGCCACGATTGCGGAGATTGTTGCGCCTGGCGATTCGCCTAGGAGCGAGTGGGGCTGTGTTTACACTGTGGAGATTGTGCAGGCTTTGGCTGAGAACGCGAGAAAAAACATCATGAACGCGGGTTATAGTGATCGTGTGAAAATAGTGAGTGGTGATGGGTCTAAAGGGTATGCTGAGAAGGCTCCTTATGAGCGTGTTGTGGTGACTGCTGCTGCTCCAAGTGTGCCTGAGCCTCTGGTTGAGCAGTTGAAGCTTAACGGTGTTTTGTTGATTCCTGTTGGCAGTGTTTCGCTGTTTCAGCATCTTTTGAAAATCACGAAAGGGTCGGATGGAAAGATTAAGCAGGAGAATCTTGGTGGAGTGACTTTCGTTCCTTTAACGGGGAAGTATGGGCAAAAATTTTAGTTCTTTAGCTGTGTAAAATGTTGGGTTTACCCGAACCATTTTTCCAAGGTGGTTTTACTCTTAAGCTCTTTGGTGCCTTCCTGCATTTTTTCTACCGCTTTTCTCACGCGGGCTTCGGAGAAGTCTTTTTCTCTGACTAGAAAATCCACGATGCCTTCTACGTTAGGCTCTTTCCATTCAAGTGTGTAGTCGTCACGCACTTTCGGGTGCAGGAATATTTCGCGTATTTGTTCGGGTGGATGTGGAAACTCGGGGTTTTTTATGTGAGGCAAGGCGTTTTCGAGTGTGCCGTGTTCTTTTACTAGTTTTAGGGCGGTTTTGGGTCCTAACCCCTTTATGCCGTCTGGGTTGAAGTCCGTGCCGATGAGGATGCCTACGTCAATGAGTTGTTCGTAGGTGATTTCGCACTCTTTGAGGACGCTGTCCAGCACGACCAGCTCGGGAACCACGTCGATGTAGATGTTTTTGCTGGGGAGTTTTCTTCTGCCTGAGACGGTGACGTTTCTAAGCAGCATGGGGGCTCCGAAAAGCAAGCTGTCGTAGTCTTGGCTGGCGCAGTAATCAGCTTCTCCGCGACGTGTCATGTGTGCGGCTTGGGCTTCGCCTTCGCTGGGAGCCTGAACCCATGGCAGTCCCATGAGGTCTAGGAGCCTGTGGGCGTCTTGTTTCATGTAGTCTTTTAGGCTTGTGGTGGCTTGTGCAAACATGCGTGCTTTTGCTGTGTCGCCTCTTGCTATGGCTTTTTCGTAGTGGACTGCGGCTTCCACTTTGACTTGTCGGCGTCGCTGAATTTCTTCTCGCTTTAGGACGGGTGGTGTGCCGTCGAAAACGTAGATGGGTTTGATGCCTAACTCTACGAGGTTGCTTGTTCTGTAGAGTAAGCCGCTTAGGTGGCTGGTGACTTTTCCTGTGTTGTCTTTGAGGGGTGTGCCGTTTGGCTGGCGGATTATGGCGAGAAACTGGTAGAGCGCGTTGTACGCGTCTATGGCGACGGTTTTTCCGCTTAGGTCCTCTAGCTTTATCGCCGTTTTTGGAACGATGCCGCGAAGGTTTACTCCCAAAATGAACCCCTGTGATTATAGGCGAAAAACTGAGATAATAAACTTGCGAATGTGGTTCTGCGGGCTTGCAGTTTGGGGTTGCGGTTAGCGGCTATGGTTGATGGTTACGCGTGTATTCTAGCGCGTGGAGCAGTCTATACCCCCCTTATTTAAAGGAAGTGCAGTGCGCTGTTTTCTATTCTACATGTTTTTGGTTGCGGAAAACGCCAATAGGGTAGACCCCCTCTATAGTTTTCTGCATTGATCTGCTATTAGGATCCTAATAGACGGCAAATATTCTGGTTGGTCAAGAAAATTTGACTAACGCTGAGCTTGTTTAGTCAAGAAACCTTGATAAAAACGCTTTAATTGGGGAAAGTGTCTCGATATTATAGGTGTAAGTATGGGTAGACTTGTTACGCTGTTGCTTGTTCTCATCTTTCTGATGGCAACAAATGTAATCGCTCTTCAGCCTATCAAAGCTGAGTCCATAATTGTTGTCCCAGATGACTATCCCACAATAGCCGCAGCCATCGGAAACGCCACAGACGGTGACATAATATTTGTCAAAAAGGGCACATATAACACTTTGAATGAAACCTTGCAAATTAACAAGTCTATACAGCTGATTGGAGAAAATAGTGATACAACCATAATAGACGGAAATCACACTGGAAATGTGGTTGAGGTTACGGCGAATAATGTAGAAATTAGTGGGTTCACCATACAAAATAGCGGTTCCATAACCGCGCCTGGGCAATACGAAAAAGGTATCTACGTTAAATCATCTACAGGTTCCAAAATCAGTGACAATATAATTAAGAACAATTATGGAGGGCTTGCCCTTGACCATTGTATGGACATTCTTATTTCTGAGAACAAAATACAGTCAAACTATGGCACTCCCAACATCTTCATTAGTTATTCTTCATCTGTAACTTTTTCCCAGAATTACGTAACCAATAACTCAGGTGAAACCATAGTAGTTTATCACTCTTCAGATGTTATGGTGTCTGAAAATCAAATAGTTGCAAATGGCTTTGGTAATGTCGGGTCAAGTTTAGAAGATGTAGCGCCTATTGGCTTGTGCCATTCTGCTATTGTTTCAAATTCTCACGGCATTATTGTTTCAATGAATAACATAACAGGAAACGCGAAGGGCTTGGAACTTATTGAATCTCATAATAGCGACGTTTTTAGAAACGATGTGAGAAACAACGGCGACGGAATTGGTATTTCGATGGGCGCCACTGACAACTACATTTATGAAAATAATGTACAAGCTAATGGTAACGGAATAGTTCTCTACGATAACGTAGACAACCATATTCACCATAACAATTTCACGAGCAACACCGTTCAAATTTACCTTGATTCCCTCCTCATAGTTAACATATGGGACGATGGCGCCGAAGGCAACTATTGGAGCGATTATGCGGGCATTGACGAAGACGGCGACGGCATCGGTGATTCACCGTACGTAATTAACGCCAATAATACAGACCGCTACCCCCTCATGGACCCATTCGAGGTTTCAAACATCATTCCGCCCTCTCCATCTCCAACCCCATCACCCACCCCAACACCGACAACACCATCACCCACAGCATCCCCCGCTCCAGAATCCACGCCAGAGCTCCCCGAGTTTCCATCATGGACAATTCCCACCCTATTCATAATCGCAACACTACTAACCGCCTTGGTGCACTTCAAAAAACGTCACCGTTAAACAGGGATTTTCGGTTCACCCTCGTTTTTCCGCCAAAAAACAGCCGCTCGCTTCCTGTTTTGATTTAGACTCTGCGTTATGGTTATATGCCTCCAGCGTAAAACAGAAGGAGAGAAAGGCTATGTCAGACACTGGAGTAACCACAAAGAAAAGCGAAGACTTCTCCGCATGGTACACCGAATTAATCCTGAAGTCAGGAATGGCGGATTACGCGCCCGTCAAGGGCTGCATGATCATACGCGAACACTCTTACGCCATATGGGAGAAAATCCAGGAAATTTTCAACCAGAAAATCAAGGCGACAGGACACAAAAACGTGTATTTCCCCATGTTCATCCCTGAAAGCTACCTGAAAAAGGAAGCGGAACACTTCGAAGGATTCGTGCCCGAAGTCGCCTGGGTAACCGAAGGCGGCAGCTCCCCACTGGAAGAGAAACTCGCCATAAGACCCACCTCGGAAACCATAATGTACGCCACGTTTGCCAAATGGATCCGAAGCTGGCGCGACCTGCCCATCAAAATCAATCAATGGTGCAACATCGTGCGGTGGGAGACAAAAGCCACCAAACTGTTTCTACGCACCCGCGAGTTCCTCTGGCAAGAAGGCCACACCGCCCACGCCACAAGCGCAGAAGCCGAAAAAGAAGTCATGAACATCCTAGGCGAATACCGAGACGTGATGGAAAACTACCTGGCGATCCCCGTGCTCGTCGGGGTCAAAACGGAAAGCGAAAAATTCGCCGGAGCCCTCTACACGACCACGCTTGAAGCCATGATGCCCGACGGAAAAGCCCTGCAGATGGGAACCAGCCACAACCTAGGCCAAAACTTCGGCAAAGTATTCGACATAAAATTCATCGGAGAAGACGAGAAAGAACACTACGTCTGGCAAACCTCATGGGGCATAACCACAAGGCTCATAGGCGCCGTGGTCATGGTTCATGGAGACGACCGCGGCTTAGTGCTGCCACCGAAAGTCGCCCCCGTACAGGTTGTAATAGTCCCCATACTCTACAAGGCTGCTAACTCAGACGCCATAGCCGCAAAAGCCAACGAAATCTACCAACAACTCAAAAAGAAAGGCGTAAACGTAGTCTTAGACGACCGCCCCGAGTACACGCCCGGATGGAAATTTAACGAGTGGGAACTCAAAGGCGTACCCATCAGAATAGAAATAGGCCCCCGAGACCTCAAACAGGAACAGGTAACCTTGGCGCGAAGAGACACCTACCAGAAAACCACCGCCAAGATGGAGGCGGCAGTGCAAACCGTAGAAACGCTTCTTGAAGAAATCCAAACCAACCTTTACGCTAAAGCCAAAACAGCCCTAGAAGAAAAAACAACCATCGTGCAGAACTACGCTGACTTCAAAGAAACACTCCAAACCAAAGGCGGCTTCATCAAAGCCCCATGGTGCGGCAGCTCGGAATGTGAAGAAAAAGTAAAAGATGAAACCGGCGCCACAATCAGGCTACGACCTTTCGAAAAAGAAACGCCAGTGACCAACTGTGTCTACTGCGGAAAGAAAGCGGTGGAAATAGTGTACTTCGCCAGATCCTACTAAACCCGCGGCTTAATCGTTTAACTTGACATAATTGCCAAGTTCCTTAGTTACATCTGACAACCCTAGCTTCTTCAGCGTAGACTTCTTCGGTATTCCTCTCTCGTCCCAGCCTCTCTTCCTGTAATACTTATTCAGCATGGCATCATATTTTAAGGGATCAAGCATAGCGCCCTTCAGCGGACCTTCGGTTAGAGGCTGCGTAAACCACCTCATAGGCGGAACATCCATGTCTTTCGCCCAGTTACTCGCGTACTCCCGAATCCAAAAAGCCCGAATCAAATTTAGAATCTTATCAGCCGTATAGATCAAAGTGTTAAACGGCAGCTCCCGACCTGTGGCCGCGTGAAGATATTTCGTGTACCATTCAAGCTCGAAACCGAGTTCAGCATAGGGGAAACGGCAAACGGTGAGAGATTCGAAAACGCCGCCCCGAAGACGCTGCATCTCTATGACCTTGTTAATTTTTTCTTCACGATACCCCTTGCGCCCAAACTGAACCTCCCAAGAGATAACCCACGCATCCTTATGGTGAGCGCCAACGGAGCTTGTAGCGTAAGACAATGCCATAGCAGGCGCAGCATGGCAATCATAAGCACTTATCTCCAAACCCTTAACATGCATAGCCCAATCCTCTGACCCATGACCTATTTTGGCAGCTGCCGATCGAACTCCCTCAGCGAGAACATCACCAAACCCACGCCTATAGGCAATGTCTTCAATCAACGCCTTGGTTTCCTGGAATTTTCCCCACTGAATCTTTTCGGGAACACGCTTTTTCTCAGAAGTTTCCATGGCGAAACCCAGCACGTTCCCCAGCGAAATCGTGTCCAGCCCCAGTTCATCGGCAAAACGGTTTAAAGCGGCAATCTGTTTAAGATTGCCCAACCCGATGTTCGACCCCAGCATAACTATGTTTTCGTAATCAATCTCAGATTCCTTCCTATCAGAGCCTTTAACCACATTACCACACGTCATGTTGCACTGCGGACAACCACGGTTACCGACTTTAATTTTCTCCATGGCAAACCCCCCTATCTTGTCGGCTTTGTCGAAGACCCCTTCACGGAAATTACAGGTGGGCAACGCACTGTTTTCCTGACTCCACTCCACAGTGGACATCGTTCCCTGCCGCTTCCAAAACGCGTAATTAGGCTTCGTCATGACCTCCCGATAACCAGCAGCACTCAGCTCTTTCATGCTCTTCGGATAAGCGGCGGGGATTTCATTGTAACCCTCGAAAACTACCGCCTTCAAATTCTTAGACCCCATCACGGCACCCATTCCAGGTCTTCCGCCAGCGCGACCCTCTTGAGAAACAACAGTGGCAAACTTTACGAGGTTCTCTCCCGCGGGACCAATCGAAACGATGCCGGCGGTGCGCTCGTAAAGGGATTTCAGCTGAGCCTCGGTCTCGAACGAGTTTAAACCCCATAAATCTTTGGCATCTATAAACTCGGCGACCGTGTCTCTAATATGAAGAACCACTGGCGTCTCGGATTTGCCTTCGATGATAACTGCGTCGTAGCCAGCCTTGCGCATTTGGATAGCCGCCTGGGTTCCCATGTTTCCGTCGCCGTAGCCACCCGTCAAAGGGCTCTTGGCGGCAACGACTAATTTGCCGCTGTTCGGCAAGCCGAAACCAGTTAAGGGACCCGCAGCAAAAATGAGGTTGTTTTCAATTGATAACGGGTCGATTCCGGGTGTTTGCCTGTCCCAAAGAATCTTGGCTGCAAAGCCTCTTCCTCCCATAAAATTCAAAGCCAAGGTAGTGTCATATGATTCGGCAACCACCTTATTTCTGGTTAAGTCAACGTTAAGAAATACGCCAGTCCAACCAAACACTCACATTCACCCAAACCTAAGCACGTATTATTATGGCAACATGAAAGTTAAAGTTTACTGAACAATTAAGACTTACTATTCACCAATCAACATGAAACACGCCATTTCCATTCAAAAAATGAATTATTTCGGAAGCTTTATGTTTTTGAACTGTGCAACTGTTGCAGTAAAACAGGAGCTTAACACAGTGAACGTTAAAGTCGCTGCGCGCGCAAAGGCTATTGAATACGCCATACGCGACGTAATAGTCAACGCAGGACCCATAACAAAATCAGGAAAGAAAATTTTCTATCTGAACATCGGAGATCCTGTAGCCTTCGATTTTCCCACGCCTCCTCACATCCGGCAGGCAATGGTTGAGGCGGTGCAATCAGGAGAAAACTGCTACTCCGATTCAGAAGGAGTACCCGAACTAAGACAGGCAATCGCCGAAAAAGAAAAACGAGTCAACGGCGTAAACATACCAGCAGAAAACGTTTTAATCACCTCTGGCGTCTCCGAAGGAATCAGAATGGTCATAGCCGCCCTCATAGAAAAGGGCGACGAAATCCTCGTTCCAGGACCTGCCTATCCACCGTACCTCTCTTACTCGAAGTCTTACGATGGAACCCCAATCACGTACGAAACGGTTGAAGAAGAAAACTGGCAGCCAGACCTTGACGATTTGCGAAGCAAAATCTCAGAAAAAACACGCGCGTTAGTGATAATCAACCCTAACAATCCGTCGGGTGCCCTTTACAAAAAGAAAGTTGTCAAGCAAATGCTGGATATAGCCGGAGAACATGACCTGCTTGTTTTATCGGATGAGATTTACGACCAAATAAGATACGTTGAAGACTACGTCAGCACCTCCAGCATAGCCAAAGACCTGCCTGTCGTAGGATTGAACGGGTTCTCAAAAGTGTACCTCATGACTGGGTGGCGGCTCGGCTACGTTTACTTCCACCAGCCAAACGGCGAATTAAAAGAGTTGAAGGAAACCATCGAAAAAGAGGAGCGCATAAGAATCTGCGCCAACACGCCGGCTCAAGTGGCGGGCGTAGCCGCTTTAAGAGGTCCGCAGGACCACGTGAAAAAAATGGTGGAAAAACTCAGGCTTAGACGAGACTACGCTTGGAAACGGCTCAACGAAATTGAAGGGGTAAGCTGCGCGAAACCGGAAGGCGCCTTCTATTTTTTCCCCAAAATCCATGGTGTAGGGTCAAGGTGGAAGACGGACATGGAGTTCGCCGTTGACCTCCTCAAAGAGACCGGCGTGCTTCTGGTGCATGGTTCAGGTTTTGACCCTGCTTACGGCGCAGGGCACGTCAGAGGCGTATTCCTACCACCGATCGAAACGTTGGAAGAGGCGTTCAACGAAGTAGAACGGTTCATGAAAAAGAAGTAGTTGCCCGCTTAGATCGGCACGCCTTCGGCTGGGTCAGCGATTGCTTTCTGGAACGCTGCCATTAGCTTCTTTGTGACGGGACCTGGTCTTCCGTTGCCTATTTGCCGCTTGTTCACTTCGCGGATGGGCACGACTTCCGCGGCTGTTCCGGTAAAGAACGTTTCGTCGGCTGTAAACAGCTGGAACGGCGTTAAGTCAGTCTCAGCGACCTCGTAACCCAAGTTTTTGGCAAGCTTGACCGTAAACTTTGCGGTGATGCCAGCTAACGCGCCGGCGCTGCTTGGCGGAGTAAACAGTTTCCCGTCCTTCACTGTGAACAGGTTCTCGCCCACGCCTTCGGCTACCACGCCGTTTTTGTCCAAGCAAATCGCCTCGTCAACGCCGTTCGCGGTGGCTTCCATCTTAGCTAACACGCTGTTAAGGTAGTTCAGAGACTTTATCTCATGTGTGGTGGAGTCCACGGAGTTTCTCCTCACCCAAGGAATCATGGTGGTTATGCCTTTTTCTTTAGCTTCGCTTGACATTATGGAAATAGTGTCCGTTATGATAATCACGGAGGGCTTGGGGCATTTCCGCGGGTCCAGTCCCAGATCACCTATTCCTCTTGTCACGACCAAACGAATATACGCGTCCCGCAAGCTATTTTTCCGCAGCGTTTCCAGCACCGCCTGAGTCATCTCTTCTTTTGTCAGCGGTATTGCCAGCCTCAAAGCATGGGCAGAACGATAGAGCCTGCTGATGTGTTCGTTGAGTTTGAAGACAATGCCGTTGTAGGCTCGGATGCCTTCGAAAACCCCGTCTCCGTACAGGAGACCGTGATCGAAAACTGAGACTTTAGCCTTTGATTTCGGATAGTAAACTCCGTCAATGTAAACCTGCAGTTCTTTCATCATCGGCGTTTCACCTAATGCTGGCTTTCTTATCAAGTTATGATTTGATATATTTTTTGGCAGTGAACTATATGCTTCGTATATCAGCCGTAGAATTGGGGCCTTTTCGAAAGGTTCAGAGGCAAAGGAAGAGGCTTGAAAGGCTTGCCTTCAACTTTACCTGAGATTTTAGTTATCAACTCATCCAGCTTCATCTTTTGCACCTTGCCGTGGGCCTCGCGGTCTCTGACTGCCAGAACCCCTGATTCGAGTTCACGCTGCCCCACCACGATTATGTAGGGCACCCACTCCATCTCGGCGTCTCTAATTTTCTTCTGCAACGTGGACGTGCGGTCATCGATGTCAACGCGTATGCAGTGCGCAGCGACTTTATTGGCGATTTCCGCCACTTTCTCGTTAAAGCTATCAGATATTGGGATTAACCGCACTTGCGTTGGCGACAGCCACAGGGGAAGCATCGGCAACTTGCCTGTCTGTTGCTCTTTGTAAGCTTTCTCCAGCAAGGCGTAGACGCATCTTTCGATGGCGCCGCTTGGCGAGCAGTGCAGAATCAACGGGTTCTGTTTTTCGCCTTTCTCGTCAACGTAGGTTATTTCGTATCTTTTTGCGTTTTCAACATCTATCTGGTCCGTGGAAAGCGCTGCGGCTTTATTCTGGTTGTCTATGAAGTTGGCGTCCCATTTCAGTCTGAAATAGAAAATCCGCTCTTTCCACACTTCCGCTAAAAGAGGCTTACCTACGATTCCAGCTAAATCGGTGATGAACGCTTTGTTTTCTTCGTAAAAGTCCTTTGTAAATCGTATTGCGATTTCGTAATCATCTTTTTGCAAGCCGATGCTGCTTAAGACGCTGATGCACAGGTTAAATCTTGTTTTAAATTCTTCTTTCGCCTGCTCCAAATCGGTGCAGAACGCATGGCAGTCAGGCATGGTAAACGCGCGTAGCCGCCTTAAACCGCAGACTTCGCCGCTTTTTTCGCGCCTGAAACTGTAACGTGTTAGCTCGTAGAGTTTCAGAGGCATCTGTCGATAAGAGAACTGGGCGTCATGCACCATCAGGAACTGCCCGAAGCACGCAGCAAACCTGAGGAAAAGTTTTTTGTCCTCACTTTGTAACAGGTACTGTCGTGCAGGAAAACGGTTCAGATAGTCCGATAAGCTTGGATGATTATAATCGTACATAACTGGAGTTTCAACTTCCATGGCGCCGTACGCTATCATCTCAGAAGTCACGAACTGCTCCAGCAGCGACTTGATTAACCTGCCTTTCGGGTACCAGCGAAGGTTGCCGGGGTCGCTTCCCTGCTCATAATCAGATATCTCCAGCCGCTTCATCAAAGGCACATGAGGCGGCATCTGCGTGACTGCACGGGTCTTCTTAATCTCATACTGAGAGAACTTTTTCAGGTTTGCATGCCCTTTGAAATCGAATTTTTCAATCGGCACCAAAGAGCCGTCAGGTTGAAGGATATGCCAGAAAGACCTGAGTGTATCTTCAGCTTTCAACGCTGCAGAAACGGGTTCCTCTTCCTTAACTTCTTGCGGCACTTCCGCTTTTACAGTTTCGGCTAGGTAGGAGCGTGCCTGCTCAGCCAAGGGGTGCCCTTTGATGGAAATTGTGAACTGTTTGGTCCAGCCGAAAGGAGCACGATACGTCTCAATGCCCTTTTGTTTCGCGTAGGCTTCCATCGCTTTCACGATTTTCAGCGCTTCGGAGGGCTTGGACAGGTTGCCGCTTAAGTGAGCGAAGGGATAAATCAAAATGCGGTTAACTTTGAGGTTTTGAAGGAACGCTTGCACGTCATCTATAGCTTTCTTCGCCGTGGCCTCCTTGTCGCCTTTCTCGATGGCGGTGAAGAGAACCACAACTTCTTCAACGCGATTTTCTTCTTTCTTTGCCTCTTCAGCCAGGGCTATCTCTTTCTTAACAGGCTTGAAAACGATGAAGTTAGAGTGCAGTTGCAGTATTCGCATTGTGCTCACTCTTGCTAGGCGCCGTAACGCCACTTATCAACGGTTTTGTCCTTTTTAGTCTTCTTCTTGAACTCCTTGTAATGCTCCCTGCAAAGGTAAACACGTTTTTCGTTACTGCTAACGTTTAACCCTGCAGACTTGGCTTTTCCAGTCGCCACTGAACGAACAGCTTCTCGGCCACAACCTGACACGCTGCATTTAACTCCCTTGCCTATGCGTCCCAACAATTCTCGCCTCACACAATTTTATGCAGTACAATACGCGTTACGGCTTAATTTCTTTTTCATAGACAGAGCGGGCTCTCTGATAAATCTCTTCCTTTTCTCCGAAAAATGTCGGTCCAATGCCTTCGACAACCAGCGACGCCGCAGCGGAACCCACGCAGGCACACCAAAAAGCATCCTTTTGCCGGATGTACTCGGTTAAAAAGCCGCCTATGAAAGCGTCCCCCGCTCCCGTAGGGTCAACGAACACTCTGGAGTTGCACGCGGGAACCTTGTAAAGCGTTCTTTCTACAGAAAGCACCGAGCCTTCGGCGCCTAAGGTGACGATGATTGTTTTAACTCCGAAGTCGTGAACCGCGTCTATAGCTGAATTAAGGTCCGAATGGCCGGTAAGAGCGGTAATTTCGTCCAGCGAGGATTTGTAGATGTTGATGAGGCTGAAAAGGCGCTTGTCAACTGGAGCGCGTGACGTTACCTTTCCTTTTTTATCAAAACGCCGCAGCAAACCTTGAGGGTCAAGGGATAGAACCTCGGCGCACCCCTTCAGTTTTTCAACCACCTCATAAGAAATTTCGCCGGCAATAGGCGCGATGTGAATAGCCTTAGCTTGCAGAGAACAAGGCAAATCACTCGGGTTGATCGTGGACCCCTTGCTTTTCAGTTTTAAGGTCCTGTTTGACAGGTCTTTGCTGTATCCGAGTTCAAAATGCGTGGTCTGCTCGTTCGCAAACCTAGTGACGCTGGACAGGTCTATGCCTTCTTCCCGAAGCCACCACATGTAAGCCTCAGGAAAATCCCCGCCGACCTTCGAAATTATTGAAACCACGGCGTCCAAACGTTTTGCCACGAAGGAAACATACGTTACGGACCCGCCTAAAACGACGAAAGGGCTGGAACGGCTCGGTAGGCAAATGGTGTCTATAGCGAAATGACCCACTACTGCAACGTCAGAAATTTGAGTCGCCATCCAATCCCTCTCGGAAAAGTAATGGCTAACCTACTATATAGAAATAACTGAACCGGCAAAACACTTGTTTTACGCGTGCGTTGCGCACTAGTATTTTTGGAAAACGCTGAACGGCTCTTCCTCTTTCTTTCCTTTGAAATCGCCGCCGCGTCTTGCCCACGCGTTTTTCGCGTTAAAACTGAAGTTCAAATTGGAACTTTCGCGTCTATTATTAACGCGTTTCGAGAAGCATGTGCTACAGTAAACGGGCTTGCCTTCTTTAGGCTTGAACGGCACCGTGGCGTTTTTGCCGCACTCGTCGCATTTAATCTCAAACATTCTTTTCTGGGACGTGTAAAATCACCTCTATTAGCTTGTGAATGAAATTGAAAATAGCAATTTTCAATTATTTGTTGGTGTAGCTGACCATTTGATTTAAAGGTTTGCACGCAAAATTGCGAAAACTCTTGAAGCGTGTTAACAAAAGGCTGATATGTGAAGTCTGCACTTTCCGTTTGTGTATTTTGAATGTTTTTTCATTAAAACAGCCATATTTATGGGAAGGGTATATTAACTGTTATGAGAATATATATAGAGATAATGGACACAAGTTTTTAGATTATTGCGGCAATGATTTTTTAAAGATTTGCGATCCGTTTAAAATTATGTTAAAAAAGGAGGAGTTAAAGTAAGCATTCAAGATGAAGCCGAATTATTCATGGCTATGCGGAACTACAGCTGTGAGGATAAGGCAAAGTGGGATGAAGGCGTAGACATAACCGCTTTAGACACGGAATCAAACGAAAAAATTCTGTTACGCATAGTGGAGTCGAAGACGAAATCTGGATTTGTTGGAATAAACGCTGTCCGAAAGATGTTGGAAGACATGGAACGTGAAGAATACGATAAAGGTTTTCTTTTCGGCAAAAGGTTCACGGCCGCTGCAAAACAAGAGTTGATGCAGAATGACATTCAGAGAATCTCGGAGCAGTATATGCCATCGTTCAAACCTGAAAGACTGTACCTGCGGATTAACAATTATGTTAACGAGCTTTGCAAAGCGAGATGCGGGAAAATCCCCAAAAAAGAGTCTGATTGCAAAGGCGAATGCAGGGTCAGAGTGATCAGCGACAACGCTTCGTTCCATTTTGAACAGGGCTGGATCAACATGATGAAAAAAGACCTCAAGCAGCTCCTGTCGATGAATGATTCCAAAAAACCAATTCCCATCTCTTAGTTTCCTAATGTATAACCGCTTTAACCGGTTATCCACATAGGATAGAACGTTCTTTATTTCTTAAGAAGGAAAGGTAACTCTTCTTCTCAGCGGCAAAAAGGGAGAAGCCCGAGTGGTTCTAAAACTTTAAGGAACCTGCATTTTAGACAAAACTTCCACTAAGAAGTTCCGCCTTTATAATAGGGAGGGGGAGTCTTTTCTGAGCATAAACGGATCCACAGCGCGGGTTATGACTGAAGCAGCAGTATTGCCTTCGCTAGGTCGCCCTCGCATTCTTCCAACGCGTTTCTGGCTTCCTCTACGCTTTTGCCCGTTTGGTCTGCCACAAGTTTCACGTCTTCCTCTGACACCGTAACTTTTGGTGCGCTAGCCGTGGCGCTTTGAGGCGCTCTTTCGGTGACTTTTCCGCCGATGACTTGGAAGATTTTTTGTCCCTGCATCTCCAGAATCGCCACTTCAGGCTGTTCCACAACAATTTCCTTGCTGTTGGTTTTTATGATGACTTGTTCAACATCTGGCATGGAGTCCATGTTCATGCCCATGCGCTGCATCATGCGCCTTTGTTCTCGGGGATTCACGCGTCTATGCATAAAGGTTCACTTCCACCAGTTATTCTACAGTAGACCCTCATATACTTAACTTTCCTTCGCGCATCCTCGCCTGACTTTAACAGCTACGCCAGTCTTGAACGCCTGCATCTCCGCGCTGGACAGCAAAGCACGCCCAACAGCCAAAACATTACTTTCCTCATCGACAACCACAACTTCATCTTTGGCGTGGATTGCCCTGTCAGCCTTGACAACGTGCGCCGCAAACACATCGTGGCCTTCAGCGATAACGGTTGAAACGTCTTGTTGAACAGTGACGAAGCAGGTGGCTAAACCACGGTTTTCAGCTAAGATCCGAGCGGCGGTGATGTTTAAGGAAAACAAGCCGTCGGTAGGTCGAAGTGTTACAAGTCTTTCACCATTTAAATGGACGTAGCGTATTCTGCCCGTGGCTTTCGAGTACTCGATGTCCACGTTTTCTGGAAACAGCTTAACGCCTACGCCTTTGCCGAATTGGTAGTCAGCTGTGCTTCTGATGCGGGTTAACGCGGTCTTCACGTGTTTTCACCAGTGCTCTGCATTTTTGATTCGACAACTATAAACACTACCTTATAATAAAGACAACGTAGGTGAAAAATCGTTGCGATGCGAAGTTTGCGGACGCAAAATCCACGGTGCTCCAACCAGAGCCTTAATTGAAGGCGCCAAGCTGACAGTATGCATTGAATGTTCAAAACATGGAAAAATAATCAGAGATGAAGAGTTCGAACGTGAACCAAGAACGCTGAAAAAGCCGTTGCCGTCAACGCCGTTTATTCAGAAAAAGAAACCGGCGCAAGCCAGAGTCGACATCACTCAAGAAATAGTTGAAGGCTACGACTCGAAAATCCGGCAGGCACGAGACGGAATGGGTCTTTCCCATGAGGAACTCGGCAAAAAAATAAATGAAAAAGCATCCGTTTTAAGCAAACTTGAAACTGGAAAAATGTCGCCTAATAACATTCTCGTCACCAAGCTTGAGCATGCTTTGAAAATTAAGCTTCTCGTTCCAATAAAAGAAGAAAAAATCCCTCAGGGCATTCCTAAATCACTAAATCGCGAGCCAACATTAGGCGACCTTATACAACTGGACAAGAAAGGCGGGGAGGAGCCCACAGAACGAAAGCAATCATAGTGCAAAGACGCCTGAACCGCGAAGCATCAAGCTTGGATGAACTCAAAAAACTTGCAGAAGCCGCTGGATACACCGTTGTCGCAAAGATGGAGCAGTTCAGAGAGCCTGATGCCCGTTATCAGATAGGCGCTGGAAAAGTGGAAGAACTCGCTGCGCTTGTCGAGGAAACGGATGCTGAGAAGCTTATTTTTGACAACCCCTTGAAGTCGGTTCAATCGTACAATCTGGCAAAAGCTACGGGAGTAGAAGCTATCGACCGCTTCAAGCTGATTCTTGAAATCTTCACGAAAAGGGCTACAACCATGGAGGCTAAACTGCAGATTCAGCTGGCGACGCTGCGGTATGAGCTTGCCCACGCCAAAGCAAGAGTAAGGTTAGCAAAGTTGCAAGAGCAGCCTGGATTCATGGGGCTTGGAGCCTACGAAGCTGACGTTTATCAGGATGCAGTAAAGAGGCAGGTTCACACTATCCAACGAAAACTCGAACAAATTCGAGAAAAACGGCTTTTGCACCGTGAAAGAAGAGCCGCATTAGGGTTTTTCACCATTTCTTTAGCAGGATACACAAACGCGGGAAAAAGTTCACTGTTTAACGCTTTGACAGAAGAAACAACGCTGGTTGACAAGGCGCTGTTCACCACGCTTTCAACCACAACAAGGCTTGTGGAAATCTCAAAAAGAAAGTTCCTTCTAACAGACACCGTTGGCTTCATAGACCGCTTACCCATAAGGCTGATTGAAGCTTTCCATTCAACTCTTGAAGAAACCATCTATTCAGACCTCATATTGTTGGTGTTAGACATAAGTGAACCCTTGGCGAAAATTGAAAAGAAAAACGGCATATGCATAGAAACCATAGAACGTATAGGCGCATCGGGTATACCGGTTATAACTGTGCTGAACAAAATCGACTTGCTAAGTGAAAAAGAAAGGGCAGAAAAGCTTGAGGCGCTGAAAGCTAAAACTCAGAATCCTATTCTTTTGTCGGCGTTGTACCGCACGAACCTTGAAGTGTTGAAACGGGAAATACTGAAAAAACTTGAAGATTACGTGGAAGCATCTTTTTCTGTTCCATTAACTACCGAAACCATGCCGTTCTTGTCTTGGGTTCATGAGAAAGCAAACGTGCAGAAGGTAACGTTCATGAGCGACTCTGTGCACGTTGTTTTTGAGGCAAACCCCCTTTTCACCGAAAAAGTGCGAAAACGAGTGGAAAAACTTGATGGAAAATTCGGACCAATCCGCAATCTCCAATAGCAAAGAAGAAACTGCGCAGGAAATTGTTGTGCTGAGGTGGGGACACAGGCAACAACGAGACGCAAGGCTTACCACTCATGTTGCCCTAACTGCTCGGGCGTTGGGGGCTTCAGGCTTTCTGCTTTCCGATGTCGTGGACGAGAAAATAAAGGAAACCGTTGAGAAGGTTGCGAGGAATTGGGGCGGGGACTTCTTTTTTGAGATGGGCACAGGCTGGAAAGGCGCGGTTAAAGATTGGAAAGCCCAGGGCGGAGTCGTGGTTCATTTGACGGCGTATGGGGAAAACATGGAGACCAGCGATGTTCTCCGTAGAATTAGACGTTTAAGACGAAAGGTTATGTTGTTGGTTGGATGCCAGAAGGTTCCTGCAGAGTTTTTTTCAGACGCTGTGTCTGATTTTAACGTGGCGGTTGGGAATCAGCCGCATTCAGAGTGTGCGGCGCTTGCTGTGTTTTTGGATCGGTTCTTTGAAGGGAAAGAGTTGGCGAAAGAGTTTCGAAAAGCTAAGATAAAGATATTGCCTCAGGAAAGGGGCAAGAAAACGGCAGTTGAATGTTGATTTTTGCTTAAGCTTCAAGAAGAGTTTTATTGAAGCGTTGCCATAAATATGGTGTTAAAGGAAAGCGGAACATGTTATCAACTATTGATGAAGCAACGTTGACTAAAGTTGCAACGGCGATGGGCGAGGAAGAAGCGGTAATGCTTGTTGATCATCTTAAAAATATAGATGAAACAACAGATGATGAGATCGCTACCACAACTGGCATAAGGCTGAATTCTGTTCGCAAGATTCTCTACAAGCTTTATGATCATTCCTTGGTGAGTTTAAGAAGGACACGTGACCCGAAAACTGGATGGTTCATATTTCACTGGAAGCTTCAGCCTGATCAGCTTGAAGGTTTTATTCTCAGCCAGAAGCGTAGGGTTTTGGAGAAGCTGAATGTTCGCTTGGAATATGAAAAGAATCATGATTTTTATTTTTGTAACACGCAGAGCTGCAAGAGGGTGCCGTTTGAAGAAGCTGTGGAGCTGGTTTTTCACTGTTCCACATGTGGGAAGCCTTTGGTGCACTGCGAAAATGAAAATTTTGTTGTGCAGTTATCGTTGAAAGTTGAGCAGTTAAGGAAGGAACTGGGTGAGTGAAGAGCTTCCATCCAGGGAACAGGCGTTAAATCTTCTTTCTGAAAACGGATGCTCCGCGAAAGTTGTAAACCATTGTGCGGCGGTTTCGGAACTTGCGTTGGAGACCGCGAACATTCTTAAAGAAAAAGGGTTGAAAGTGGATTCTGAGCTTGTGGAAATTGGTGCTCTTCTACATGATATTGGACGTTCAAAAACGCATACGGTTCATCACGCGGTTGTCGGCGCCGAAATCGCGAGGGCGGCGGGTTTGCCTGAATCGGTGGTGTCGATAATAGAGAGACATGTTGGAGGCGGAATAACCGCTAGCGAAGCACATGAGTTAGGGTGGTCTGAAGGCGTTTATGCACCTTTTTCGCTTGAGGAGAAGATAGTTTCGTACGCGGACAAGCTGATTGAAAAAGGCAAACGCGTGCCAATCGACATGACTATCGCGAAGCTTTGCGAGAAACATTTGTGTGAGGCAGCGGAAAGGGTTCGAAGCCTTCATGAGGAAATAGCAGGGCTTATTGGCGATTGTCCATGACTGCGCTGAATTTACTGGCGAAAATTAACGGCGGCAGGCAATTGAGGCTGTTGGACGCGTTCTTAGAGGGTGCTTTTGAAGGGTTGGAGGTGGAAGCGAAAATTTTGGGTGTTGTGGCTGGCAGGTGGGCGCAGCTGTCTCTTGCAGGTGAAGATGAAGGCGTAGCCACAAGCTACGTGATGAAGGAGATAGGAGTTTGCCCCACAAGCCTTGAGCGCTTAACAGAGTCTTCGGTGTTAAAAGGTTACGTCACGAACTTGGCAAAGAGCAAAGTGGAGTTGTCGGTGGATATAGGGGTTTTCAAGCCTGAAATCGTCCACGCAACCGTGCCTTTGAGATGTTTGCAGTCTCAGCTTGTGGAAGGGAGAAAGGTTGCTCTGAAGAAAATAGCGGAGCTGTTCGGTTTCTGCGACAACTTACCCATCAACGTCAAAGTGACTCAGCTGAACGGGGAAGAAATTCAGGTGGAAGCCGAGTTGTCAGAGAACCAGAGAAGCGTTTACGATAATTGGCGCGAATCCTTGCTGGACAGGCTGCTCGTGTTAGGTCCAACTCTTCAGGAAGTACAGAGAACGCTGGACCACGCAAAGCTGCACCGCGATGTCATAAACGTGGAAACTTTAGGGCTGTTTGAACAAGCGTTGACGTGTAAGCTGGGAACAGATGCCGCAGGATTGATACCGAAAATCGGCAGAAGCCTACGGAACGCTAAATTCGCCGTTTTCAACCCAAAAAGGCTGCAGCAATTTCTAAACCTGAGTTAGATGGTTTGTAGGCGGGTTGGATAGACCGCTCTATAGTTTCTGCATAGAATCTCTATTAGGATCCAAATATGACGCGTTGTGGTTGCCTGTCTGCAAAACTATAGCTTTCCTACATTCAGGTTGTTGCTCAGATTAGATTTCAGAGCAGGATAAGCGGTGCATGGTTCGCTTTTGCGCAAACAAGAATCCATGATGGTGGGCCGAGCCGGACTTGAACCGGCGACCTTTGGCTCGTAAAGCCAACGTCCTAACCAAGCTAGACGACCGGCCCATGCTGGAATCTTGCTTTGTGTAAACAGCGTTTAATTCATTAAGTTTTTGGTCTATACTTTTTTGGTTTAGGTCATTATATTGGTCAGTCTTGGGCTTTCCGAGCACCAATTTGGTATCACAAATTTTAATAAATTTCTAATATTGCCTACCTGTCTCGGAATGTTGTGAAGTGAAAAATGATAACTGGAAATTTTTTATAGTAATAACGCTGATTAAGACTGTCTGAGGGAGATAGCCTTGCCTTATTGTCCTAAATGCGGAAAAGAAGTAACTGAAGAGATGAACGTATGTCCATATTGTGGTAATCCATTAAAAGTAATGCCAACACAAAGGGAAGTGCCTGTTTCAAGAGTGACGGTTGGAACAAAGAATTCAGGTTTAGCCGCTGTTCTCTCACTCATAATTCCAGGTTTGGGTCAGATGTACGCTGGACAAATAGGCAAGAGGTTTATTGTTTCTTTTCGTTGTTGTTCCTCTGACGGTGATAATTGCCCTGTTTTTCTTCTGGCTTATTCTCCCCTTATTTCTGCCTTTAGCTTTCTGGATTTGGAACATATTTGACGCTTACAACATCTGCAACGAATACAATAGACGTCTTATTCAGACTGGGGCTCCTCCGTGGTAAAGAAATGTTTCTAAGTCTGAAGATAAGTTCTTTTACTGCTCTAGTTTGATACATGGCTTTGATTTGCTAGCTCTTCTGCAATAGCCTCTGCTCTTATTAAACTCAGGGCAATCAAAACAAGTGGTAAATTCTTGGTTCTCAATCAAATTCTGTTTCCCCGTTGATTCCGTCATATATGCTTTTTAAGTATTTAATATTTGGAAAGCAATTCTTGCTGGCTTAAATCTTTTAACTTGTTGACAACTCTATTGAATTGGTTGAGATGAGAGACCCGAAACAAGCGTGTCCAAGATGTGGTGTTGACTTAGGCAGATTGCTTTACTGTACTCCATTGAAGGATATTAAGTTCTTTTGCCCGAATTGTGGCTTGAAGGTTCACGCGAAATGCCCAAAATGCGGGAACTGGATGGTAATGATAGAACGGTATTGTGGCAAATGTGGAGCAAAGAATCCCGTATTCTATAGTCCTGAGCGTTGAATATCTGCAAACTTGGAGTGTTTGTGAAGTGAAAAGAGAATGAGAAGAGAATGAGCTATGAGAGTAGGCTGCTTCCTATGTTCTCTAGTGCCTTGAAGATTCCGAGAAATGCTTGAAGGGAATCTGGCTCCAGTAGTGACGAATGAAAATGTCCACATGTATCCTCTTTGTTCTTCTGATAAAGCCTGTCCTGTTAATCTTTAATTTTCGTTCCAGCGTGTTTTGCATCAGTTTTTGGCGTTGATTTCAGTTGCGTTACGGCTTTTTCGATGGTGTCAACAGGGTTTTCCAGCTGCGCGAGCTTGGTTTTCACGTTTACTTTCTGTCCCATGAGCCTTTTAGCTAGGTTCATCATGCTGGTTGGGTCGCTCATGAATATGGGGAATCCTTTGTGCGCGAGGTACGTGTTCACGTAGGTTCGCCCCAGCTCGGATATTATGATGCTTGGGACGCCTTGAAGAGCTGCCTCTCTCGCTATGGTGCCTCCTGCGCTTACAACCAAATCCGCGTTCGCCACCGCCTTCGCGGAATCCACAAACTCCCTCTTGCCGCCGTAACGTCTAAGAAGAAGGACGTTGCCGAGCGCCCAAAGTTTTTCCGCGATGTCTACCGTTTGATCCGCTGTTCCAACCGCGTAAGCCGCCTTGGTTTCTACCTCCCTGACAACAATCAACGGCTTCTTATGGTCCGAGGCGGCTGGCGTTTTCAAATCTTTAATCCACGCAACCTCGTCCACACCCTTAAACTGGACGATTCTTTCAGGGCAGTACCCCTCCAGAAAACGTTTAGGCAGAGCCTCCGACGCGACAAGCGTGGTGGCGAAAGGTATGGTTAGCTTGTTTACGGCTTCAGCGTGCGGCGTGTCCGCCGTCAAGATAATGGGAATTCCCAAGCCGAACGCGGTCCTGCAGAGTTCAACAGACTGATGAGCAATCGCTATGTCCGGGGGATCATCCTTGAACAACTTGGAAAACTGAACTACGCGTTTAGCGCTTTCCTCAAGTCTTGAAAAAAGCGTGGCGGGACGATATTTCCCGATCACCACTGGTTTTTCGCCGAGAATACTAGCTAAAGCCAGCGTGTCCGGATGCTCCCGCGTGGTAAGTATTACGTCGTGGCCTGCCTGTCTTAGGCGCTTGGCGATTGCTGAGCCGTATCGCATGTGCTTGCCTGTGCACGCGTCATACCAGATTTTCACGGTTGAATTTTCACCTTTTCGCCTGTTTTTCTCTGATAAAGGCTTCACGCTTAGCCTCATACTCTTCTTTAGTCATGACCTCTTTTGCCGGAACACCCATCAAAACCTTTCCAGCCGGAACGTTCTTGGTTACCACGCTTCCCCCGCCGATAACCGAGTTTTCGCCTAAAACCACATCTGGCAGCACCGTGACTCCGCCGCCGATTACGACGTTATCCTTCACCACTGGCGCTGTCAGAAGGCTGCTTTTCGGATACTTGTCGTTGAGAAGCGAACTGTTAGGCGCGATGAACACGTTATCGCCGAGGACACACTCGTTTGAAACGGTCACGTGCGCCTGTATGTTACAGTTTTTGCCTACAACCACGTTTTTGCCTATATCAACGAAGCTGCCGATGCACGTGCCGTCACCTATTTTCGTGTTTTCCCCTATCACAACGTAATTCCAAACCACAACGTCCCGTCCGAATTGAACGTTGGCGCCGATTATTACTCCCTTCCCCGTTTTTGGCTTCTGCATACCCTTCACTTCTGGAATTCAAGGTTTAAATAGTTTAAAAATTTACTTAATTTTTCTGTTAGAGGAAGAGTTCAAATTGGCTAAGGAAACAGTCCTCGTGGTGGGTTTAGGCGAAATTGGACGTACTTTGTTCGAATTGCTGAAGGAAAACGCCGCCTTCACGGTTTACGGATTAGACTTAGATGAAACAAAAATGCGCGCAACACGCCAAGACCCGAGCAAACTTCCAAAGGAAGTAGACACCATGCACATCTGCCTTCCATGCAAAAACCAGGAAAAATTCGTAGCTCAGGTCGCGGATTACGCAAAACGGTTCAAACCAAAACTGCTCATCGTCAACAGCACGGTGCCTCCGGGAACCACCCTGAAAGTCCAGCAGGCCTGCGCATGCCTCGTTGCACATTCACCTGCGCGTGGAATGCACAAAAGCCCCGAGCACATGAAGTGGGAGCTAAAGCGGTGGACAAAATATGTTGGCGGAGCAGACGCGAAAGCCGCAGAAGCCGCTTGTAAACATTTTGAAAAACTCGGGTTGAAAGTAAAAAAGCTGAAAAGCTGCACAGAAACCGAGCTGGCCAAGCTGTTTGAAACGACCTACCGCGCGTGGATGATTGCCTGCTTCCAAGAGATGCACAGAATCTCCCGCGCTTTCGACGCCGACTTCGATGATGTGGTTGATTTTCTGGAAGACACGCACCGCGTCAGATTAGACCGGCCGATAATGTTTCCAGGATTCATTGGGGGACACTGTCTCATACCCAACACCGAACTGCTGCTGCAGTCGTATGATTCAGAGTTTTTGAAGCTAATCTTAAAGTCAAACCAGAAGCGAAAAGACGAGATTAAAGACAAGGCGGTTCAAAAAGAAGCGGCGAAAATCGCTGACAGGGTGGAAAAATTAGAGAAAGAGGTTGGAGAAAAACCTGAAGAATGCGATTGACGCTTATGAGACCTCATTTACTTGAATCAAAACCGCGGTGTACACATGAAAGTAGTCATGATTAACGACGCTGCGTTTGTAGGAGAAACTCTACTCAAGTACATGCCGGCTGACCTGAAAAAACAGCACATCAAGCGCAGCCGAGGCCTCTGGGACAAAACTTTCGGCATAGCCCTCAAAATTTTGAGGGCAAAAGGCGACGTGTACCACGCGCATTATCTTTTACAAGACTGCTACATCGCGTCCAAGCTCGGCAAAAAACCGTTAATTGGACACGCCCACGGCAGCGACTTACGTGACGAAATCAAAAAAAGAAAATGGGGCTGGATCATCAAAAGCAACCTGCGAAGCTGCAACAAGATACTCGTTGCCCAACCCACCATCTTAGACAAGGCTCTGGAATTTAACGAGACCGCAGAGTACTTCCCTATTCCCTTCGACCCCACAATCTTTTTCCCCACGCCGCTTCCACCTGAACGCCCAGAAAAACAAGTGTTCATAGCCTCAACCCACGATTTCAGAGTTAAAGGCACCGACAAATTCCTGAGGGCTCTGGCTTCTTTGTCAACACCCGTGCGAATAAAGAGCTTGAGGGCTGGAAAAAACTTTGCAGAAGCTCAACAGCTTGCACAAGAGTTAGGCTTGAAAGTGGATTTCACACCTAAAGTTCCACATGACAAAATGAGCGCGCTGTACAGGGAAAGCGACCTGGTTTTAGGAAGCTTCAGCATAGGCCAGTTAGACACGGTCGCTATAGAAGCCATGGCCTGCGGCCGCCCCGTGGTCCACTCGGTTGCAAAGAAATTCTTCCAAACCTGCCCGTTAGATGAACTTGAAAGCATCGATGAGGCCGCGGAGGTCATTCAGAGGCTGCTGGTTGACGAGAAAGCACGTGAACAACAAGTCAAAACTCAGCTGGACTATGTCAACTCCACTCATGCCGCGCCTTTGCTGGCTGAAAGACTGTTTGAAATTTACACTGAACTACACAAGAAATGATGCAGAGCGGATGCAACCCGCAGTCGGGCATCTGAAGGTTTAGTGCCGAAATTCAAGCGCCTTACGTTCGGAATGAAGAGTTAAATAAGTAGAAAAAAGACTCTTACTTCAAAAAAGGCTGCAGACGGAGAAAATCTTTGATAAAACTTAGAATCGACGTCGACTATCCATACCCTTCAAGGTTAAGAAGCTTTATCTACACAGCTTTCAACACCCACGTTCGCCAAGACTACTTGAAAAACTCGAAAATCTTGGCAAGAATGATTAATGAGTCACCACAAGAAGTTAAGGCTTACTGGTTTTTCACGCTCAAAACCATCCCTGACAAAGAACTGCTGGACGCGCTAAACGAGGAGAAGCATGAGGTAGCTTTGCACGTCGTAAACCACCCGTACGCGGAACTCAAATTATTAGAGAACGCCACTGGCAGAAAAATACGCTATTACACCATTCACGGGACCTCACGTTTGCTAGGGCGCATAATATGGAAACGATGGAACGCCAAGGCGCCTTCGATTCCGCAGGATTTCCCCGTTCAGTCTTTTCACCAGTTTCCCACCCTAAGCTTTGACGCCCGTTGTTACGCAAAAGGCACGGCGAAAGCTGTTGAAATAGCCGAAGAAAGCATCGCCCAAGGAAAAACCTTAGAAATTCACCCAGAATGGCTTTTCCAACGGGGAACAATCAACCATAGAGGCCCATACTACAGCGCGTTAAGGACACTTTTGGAAGTCGATGAAGACCTGAAAAAGCTGGCGGTGCGCAAGAAATTCTTCGCAAAAATCGCCCGCGACACAAGAGAATACGAAAAAGACGTCTGGCCAACAGAAAAGTTTGCTGAAAAACTCAAGGATACAGGTGTGGACATCTTCACCTTCATTGAGAGGAAATGGCTTCACACAACACCCACACCACCGAAAAGCTGGAAAAAAACAGGCGATAACATCGCAATCCTCCAAATCCACAGCTATGACGAGTGGTGGAAGAACATAGGGAAAAAAACCCGTAACATGGTTCGGAAAGCCGAAAAAAGCGGCGTCACCACAAAGGTTGCTGCGCCAGACGTGGAATTGGCTGAGGGCATCTGGAAAATCTATAATGAAACGCCTGTACGGCAGGGGCGAAGCTTTCCTCATTATGGTGCGCCGTTAAAAATCGTGAAAAGAAGGGTTCTTTCACCGGGAAACTGCACTTTCATAGGCGCGTATTTTGAAGGGGAGTTGGTGGGGTTCATTCAACTCGTTTACGGAGAAAAAACAGCAATAGTGTCCCAGATCCTGTCGCTGCAGAAGCACTGGGACAAGGCAGTGAACAACGCTTTGGTGGCGAAAGCCATAGAGGTCTGCGCCGCTCAACAAGTAATTTGGCTCATGTACGGTAGAATGGGAAATCATCCGTCACTGGATAGGTTTAAGCTAAACAACGGCTTCACTCGCCTCTCACTGGCAAGGTATTATGTGCCTCTGACGTGGAAGGGCAGTGTAGCCGTAAAGCTGGGTTTGTACAGGGAATTTAAGGATGCGCTTCCGCAGCGAGTAAAGTATTTTCTGATTCCGATTTACAGTTGGATAAGCAGAACCCGAGCAAAAATGAAGTGAACGTATATAGACATTCAGGTCTGCTTGAAATGTTCAATAAGCGTTCTCTAACACGGTTAGCAACTAGTAAACTACATATACGCATACGGCAAGTAAACTATTTCCTTGATTGATAGCCATGAAAAAAGCGTTGTTGATAGCTTACCATTTTCCTCCTCTCGGAGGCGGCGGCGTTTTCAGAACTCTGAAGTTCACAAAATACCTCCCTGAATTCGGCTATCAAACCTACGTTTTAACAGTTAAGAATCCTATGTACCGCGAGAAAGACCCGACGCTAGTTAAGGAAATCCCAGCGGAGGCGAAGATCCACAGAACATTCTCCTTTGAGCACAGGATACTTCGAGTCCCGCGGCTTCTAAACATAAACCTGAAATGGTTTTACCTGCCCGACCAAAACATCGGCTGGCTGCCCTTCGGCGCCTCTGCTGGCGCAAAGCTTGTGAAAAAAGAAAACATTGATGTGATTTTCGCAACTTCGCCCATATGGACTAGCCTGCTGATAGGACTGCTTGTAAAGAAAAAAACCAAAAAACCGTTGGTAGTTGATTTCCGAGACCCCTGGACAGATAACCCTTTCATTAGCTACCCAACCAAACTTCACCAACGCCTTGAAAGAAAGATGGAAAAAACTGTGCTAACTCAGGCTGATTACGTTACCGTGGCGACCGATTTAATAAAGAGCAATCTGATAAGGAAATACCCCTTCATAGAATCAAAAATTGAAACGATAACGAACGGCTTTGACCCCGACGACTTCAAGAACCTGAAGATAGGCAAGAAAACGGGTAAATTCACCATAACGTATGTTGGCTCCATCTATGGTTTGCTCACCGCAAAACCGTTCTTGACCGCCTTAAAGGCGCTGGTGGAGGAAAAGAAGGGGTTTAAAGAGAAGGCGGAAGCCGTGTTCGTCGGCAACTGCGGTAAAGAAACGTCCCGTCTTGTCAGGGAACTCGGGTTAGAAGAGAACGTGAGGTTTGTTGGGTATGTGCCGCATAGAAAAGGTTTGGAGTTTATGGTGAACGCGCAGGCGTTGCTTTTGCTTATAACGCTTGAAGGCTCAAAAGGAGAAAGAATACTCACGGGCAAGTTATTTGAGTATCTTGCTTCCAGAAAACCCATAATTGCTCTTGTTCCAGAAAACGGTTTGGCAGCGAACGTAATAAAATCGTTGAAGGCTGGAACGGTTGTTTCTCCAAGAGACGTGCAGCGAGTTAAAACGGCAATTGAGAATTATTTTGACCAGTGGGTAGAGGGAACGCTGTCTGCAGCAACGGACGATGCGAGCAACATAACACTTTACAACCGCAGGTTTCTAACTGGCCGATTGGCACATATATTTGACAGGTTAACGCAATAGACAGCGTAACGTTTGAAAATTGAATATTAAACACGTTATCTGACCACTTGTAATCGTAGGGTGGAGTGGACTTATTTATTAATACATAAAATTAAATACCAACCTGACATTATGCAATGAAAAACAGTGAAGGACGCGGCTTTGGCAAAATATGATATCAGACTCCAGTATTCTGGTTTCGTCATATTTGCAGCTAAAATGCTCAGCGTGCTAACTGGGTTAATTTTCCAGTTTATGGTGGCGTGGTACACACTTGGGCGCCCAGGGGAATATGACATATGGTTTAACGTCAGCGATGTTTTAGCGTACTTTACGATATTGGTGGGCGTAGCCCCTTTCTGGGTAATGCGGTTCGTCGCCCGAGGAAAAGAAGGAGCTACCAAAACAGGGTTTGTAGCAAACTTGATAATCTCGGTGATAAGCACCATCGCTTACCTGGCGTTAATACCGTTTGTGCTTTCCATGTTAGGCATCTCATCCAATTTCCTGCCGGTTTACCTTATAGCTTCACTTCAAATCGTAGAATTATATCTTCTCACTATCTTTGAGTCTTGCCTGCAGGCTACTATACCGCAAACAATAGGGTACGGACTGCTCGTTCAGCAAGTTGCCAAAGTCGCCTTAGGCTACGTGTTAATGGTTCAACTGGGACAGCCACTCATTGGAGCCTTACTCGCCACCATTATAGCCATCATCATTCAAATAATTTATTACTTCAAAATCCTCGCTGCTCAATTCAAAGAGAAAATCCAGTTAAAATACGTAAAGCAGTGGCTCAAAGGTTCCGTAGCAAACATATACAATGTTATAGGAAATCAAATTGCAGCTTATGGTTTCATTTTGCTCTATGACATGGGCGGCGAAGGCAGCAGAGGAAGACTTGGAGCGGCAGCCACCATCACAAACGTTATCTCTTACTCGTCTTTCTTAGCGTTTGCCCTTTACCCGAGACTTTTGGCGGAAAGAAAGAAAGAAGATGTAACGACGTCGTTGAAGATGGTTTTGATGTTCGCCATCCCCATGACGGTAGTTGCCATCGCTCTATCTGACATATACGTTACACTTCTAAGGCGAGATTACCCTGACGCTGGGATAGTGCTTATCGTTTTAGCCGTGGACACATTGATTACGGTTACCTCCAGCATTTTCGGCTCGGTCCTTTTCGGAATGGAAAGTTTGGATGAAGACGAAAAAATCTCATTTAAAAGCCTGATCAAAAGCAGATTGTTTATTGTTTTCTCGATGCCGTATATTCGTTCAGCTATAGTTCTTCCCATAACGTATTACGTGCTGACAACTCCCTATGCTTTCAATCAACCTCTGCAAGCCGCGTTGTCCATAAGCGCAATTAACTTTGCAGGTCACCTCTTTACGTTCAGTGCCTTGTATGTTCTCGCCCGCAAAACAATTCATTTTGACATCCCATGGAAAAGCATATCCAAGTATGTTCTGGCTTCTGCGGTCACGGGAGTACTGTTATTCCTTCTGCCTCATCCAGCAGTACTGCCTGCAACGGCAACCACAATGGAAATAATATTCTACATAGCACAGACGTTGGTTTTAACCGGGATAGGCGCCGCTGTTTACTTGGGCATAGTGATGTCGATGGATAAAGAGGCGCGTACATTGCCGAAGGCCATACTGCAAGAAATTAGAGGAAGGAGAAGTTCTACCGAATAGTTCGTTGTCCTGCAATAATCGCCGCGTATGCTGCATGAGCAGTTAAAGCAGAAGAGCCGCTAGCAGGTCGTGTATCGCTTCTTTGTTTTTGACTCCTTTAAAGATGGCTTTTCCGCTTGAGAACATGCGAAATGAGACTCCTTGAAAGGTTAAGTCAAATATGATGCCTGAGAGGGAATTCTTCAGCTTGGCTTTCTTCATGATTTTGGCGATGGCTTCCTCTTTCCTGTCGTACTTGAAGGTGACTACGGCGCCCTTCTCTTCGCCGCAGGTTTCTTCTATTCGCGCCACGTAATCTTCAACTGCAGGCATTAGAACTGCTCAATCTCCTTTAGAACTTCTATGAAACGGTCGATTTCTTCGCGTGTATTGTAAATGTAGAAGCTTGCTCGGGCGGAAGATTGCAGCTTGAAAACTTGGTGTAATGGTTGGGCACAGTGGAACCCGCTGCGTATCATGATTCCGTTATTGTCAAGGAAAAGGGCGACGTCATGCGAGGACAAGCCTGCAATGCCAAAGGGCATAATTCCGCATTTGAGGGCGGGGTCGCTCGTTCCGTAGAGCACGAGTTTGGTGCAGCAATTCTGCATCGTTTTTGTGGCGTATTCCGTCAACATTTTCTCATGCGCTAGGACCTCGGGCATGCCTATGTTCTCCAGATACTTGATTGCTTCCATCAATGCTACGCCGCCGCAGATGTTGGGTGTTCCGGCTTCAAACTTCCACGGAGGCTCATTCCAGTCTATGCTGCAATGCCCGGTTTTCTGGTTGAAGATGACGTCTTTAATCATTTCGCCTCCGCCTTGGAAAGGCTCCATGGTTTCCAGAAGGTGTTTTTTGCCGTAAAGTGCGCCGATGCCTGTGGGTCCCAGCATTTTATGCCCGGAAAAAGCCAGGAAATCTGCGTCTAAGTCTCTGACATCCACGGGCATGTGGGGAACCGATTGAGCGCCATCCACCAACATTAATGCGCCGTTTTCATGCGCGACTTTGGCGATGCGTTTGACGTCGTTGATTACGCCGCTGACGTTTGAAACGTGGCTGAGGCTTGCAAGCTTGGTTTTGCTGGAGATTTTGCTTTCAAAATCCTCGTAATCCAGTGTTCCGTCCTCGTTCACTTTCCCGTATTTAAGGGTGAACCCGTTTATCTTCGCGATTATCTCCCATGGAACGATGTTGCTGTGGTGCTCCATTAAAGACACAAGCACTTCGTCGCCTTTCTTCAGGTTGCGAAGCCCCCACGCGTACGCGACCAGGTTGATTGCTTCGGTTGTGCCTCTGACGAAAACTATCTCTGACGCGTCTTTCGCGTTGATGAACTTGGCGACTGTCTTCCGTGCGTTTTCATGTAACTCTGTGGCCTCCAAAGAAAGCGTGTGGACCGCACGGTGGACGTTGGCGTTGTGATTCTCATAAAAGTTCTTTATGGCTTCGATTACTTGCCGCGGTTTCTGCGTGGTTGCCGCGTTGTCAAAGTAGATTAGGGGATGATTGTTTATTTTTCGTTTTAGTATCGGAAAGTCTTCGCGAATCCTGTAAGGGTCTAAATTACTTTTCCTCCGCAGCCTTCAGTCTCTTTGACAGTTTTTGAGCGAGTTCTTCCTCTTCCAGCGCCTGTTTCTCTTCAAAAGTGAAGTCTTTGGGAAGCCAGTCTGGTACCGCACCTTTCTGCTCATAGTATTTTCGGATTGCCCGTTTGACGGCGCCCACCGCGAGGATGCCGCAGTGGAATTTGACGCTCGGCAAGCCACCGACTTCTTCCGTCACTTTCTTCCATGTTACGTCTTTCCACGCGTTCTCAACGTGAAGTCCCTTTATTAACTCGGTGACTATGCTTGCGGTCGCTATGTTCGCGGCGCACCCGTAACTTTCAAACGAAATTTTTTCAATGACGTCCTGCTCGTTGATTTTCATGTAGAAGGTTATCATGTCCCCGCACGCTGGGTTACCGGCAACGGAGATGACGTTGGCGTCGTCCAGTTTTCCGAGGTTTTTCGGGTTTCTAAACAAATCCAGAACTTTCTGGGTGTAAGGTAAGGGTACACGCGACATTCTTAATCAACTCCTGTGGAACCAACTATCCCTCTTATTCTGTTCACTGCACTAGGTAGCACTTCTAAAACATAAGTTATATCCTCTTCTGTGTGGTACCGCGTGGTCTTCATCAGTATGCTGCCGTGGGCTTCACTGAACCTGCGGCCTATGGCGACGAGAACATGGCTGGGCTGAAGGAGCCTTCTGCTGCATGCGCTGCCGCTGGAAACGTAAACGCCCTTAAGGCTTAACTCAATCGTCAACGCCTCGCCCTCACATCTCATGATGCTTATGTTCGCGTTGTCAGGCACTCTCTTGTCGCCTTTTGCACCGTTAAACTTCACGTCTGAAAGCTCCCCAAGGATGCCGTCCACAAGTTTGTCCCGCATCTTGCGCATGTGCGCCACGTTCGCCTCAAAATCTTGAAACACCAGCTCAGACGCCTTCGTGAAGCCAACAATAAGCGGTGTGTTTTCCACTCCAGGCCACAACTTCTGCGTCCCTACCTGCCCCTCCAAAATCTTGTCCACGTTCACACCCTCTTTCACGTACAGCGCGCCCATTCCGCGGGGACCCAGAATCTTGTAGCTGCTGACGGTTGCCAAATCCACCTTCAAGTCCTGCACGTTAACAGGAATCCGCCCGTACGCGTCAGAAGCGTCCGTGTGAAACAGGATCTCAGGGTTTTTGTCCTTAACAATGTCCACGGCTTCTTTGATGGGTTGGATGGTGCCGATCTCATTATTAGCCATCGAAACGCTTGCCAGAACCGTTTCTTCATCCACGGCTTCTTTCAGCTTCTCAAGGTCAAGAAAGCCTTCCGTGTCAACTGGAACCTTGGTGGTGGTGAACCCAAACTTCTTCAGCAGGTCGGTCACGTGCAACACGTTTATTGGCTCAATCTCCGAGATGACGATTTTTGTGCCTTTATGCTTATTTGCGAAAGCCGCGCCCATCAACGCCAAGTTGTTGGCTTCTGTCGCACCTGGCGTGAAAGTTATTTCCTCAAGGATTTTTGCGCCCATGAACTTGCTGATTTTCTGGGCTGACTCCATAATGACCTCGAAGGCTTCCCACCCTGGCTTGTGCGTAAGCGTGGGGTTGCCGTACGCTTTTTTGCTGTAGTAGGGCAGCATGGCGTCCGTCACTTCTTTGGGAACCACCGTGGAGTTTTCGTTATCCAAGTAGACCTCGCGGGGCAAGTTTTCATGCGCTTTAAGTAACGCCTTAACGTTTTCAACCATACTTTATCCTGACCTTTTAGAGAATAAACAATCGTTTCACACTTAATATCGCAAATTCAAGTAGAAAAAGGTAACCATAAACTATGCCTCAGAAGCATCGAGAAAGATGGGCGAACAAATGATTCACAATCAGTAACAAAAAACAACCAAAAGTTTCTGAAAATTACCAATTTGTTTTTTCAATAGAACAAGCAGGTCGCAGGCAAAAAACCCTAATAACCCACACCAAACTCTTACTCACTGACAATAAACCAGGCTTAACGGCGAAAAACTTGAAAATCACAGAGCTACCAGTACCCGAACTCGTAAAAGAGGTGACGCTTCACAGTGGCATCGCCGAGCTGTATCCTCCGCAGGAAGAAGCCGTAAACGCCGGCGTGCTTGAGGGCAAAAACCTGGTTTTGGCGAGTCCCACCGCTTCTGGGAAGACACTGATAGCGGAGCTTTGCAGCCTCAAGCATGTCTTAGAGAAGAGCGGCAAGGTGGTTTATCTGTCGCCTTTGCGGGCTTTGGCGAACGAAAAATATGATGAGTTCAAGAAATACGCGTCTATCCGCAAAGCGGACGGCAGGCGGGTGAGCGTGGGCATCAGCACCGGCGATTTCGACAGCGGCGACTCTTGGCTGGGCAGGTACGACATCATAGTGACCACCAACGAGAAGGCAGACTCGCTTCTGAGGCACAGGGTCAAGTGGATGGACGACATCTCGCTGGTGGTTGCTGACGAAGTGCACCTGCTGAACGACGGAGGGCGTGGTCCCACGCTTGAGGTGGTGCTGGCGAGGCTCATGCAGGTTAACCCTGACATGCAGGTTTTAGCTTTAAGCGCCACCATCCACAACGTTGAGGAAATCGCAGGTTGGCTTAACGCTGCTTACGTGGTAACGGAGTGGCGCCCCGTCACCCTGAAAGAAGGCGTGCTCCTGCATGAGGAAATCCAGTACAAGGACGGCGACGCCAGAAAAATCGAGAAAAAAACCCGCGACCCCACCATAAACCTTGTTTTGAACACTTTGAAAACGGGCGGTCAAGCACTGGTTTTCGCGTCCACGCGGAAGAATTCGGTGAACTTGGCGAAAAAAATTGCGGCGCACACAGGCGAAGTCATGTCTAAACCCCTTAAACGCGCTTTGGCGAACGAAGCCGAAAAGATTCTGTCTGCAGGCGAAAGAACACACATCAGCGACTCGCTGGCTGGGCTTGTGGAGTGCGGCACCGCTTTTCATCACGCGGGTTTGGCTGGCGCCCACCGCAGGCTGGTGGAAAACCTGTTCAGGCAGGGCAAAATCAAAGTGTTAACCGCCACGCCCACGCTGGCTTTCGGCGTTAACCTTCCCGCGCGGACGGTGGTGATTCAGGATTACAGACGGTGGGAGCCCGGCTACGGCTACTATCCCATAGCGGTTTTGGAGTATAAGCAGATGGCGGGCAGGGCGGGAAGACCCAAGTACGACAAGGTCGGCGAATCCATACTCATCAGCAAAACCGCCGACGAAGCAGACTACCTGATGGACAGCTACGTTCTGGCGCGTCCCGAACGGATATGGTCAAGGCTGGCGGTTGAAAAGATAATCCGCGGTCACGTGCTTGCCACAATCGCTTCGGACTTTGCGCACACGGAGACGGGCATCTACGAATTCTTCGGCAAAACCTTCTACGCTTACCAGTACGACGTGAAAGCCATCAAAAGCATCATTGCCAAGATTCTTAAGCACCTGTACGACGAGGAAATGCTGGAACTGTTCGGCAACGAGATTTACGCCACCAAATTCGGAAAACGCACAAGCGAGCTGTACATTGACCCGTTGTCAGCCGTTGAAATCCGCGACGCATTAAGAAATGAGCCTGCTTACCTTACCGACCTGAGCCTGCTGCACCTGATTGCGCACACGCCTGACATGGGTCCAGTCATGAGACCGTACTCTCGCGAACTTGACAAGCTAGGCGTCTTCATGGAGGAGCACAGAGACGAATTCTTAACGGATGTCCCCAGCGAACTGGACGACCAAATAGCATACCAAGAATTTCTAGGCGAAGTCAAAACCGCTATGGTTCTGGAAAGCTGGATTGAAGAGGCAAGCGAGAACACGCTAATAGACCAGTTCCATGTCCAGCCCGGCGACCTCTTCAGAACGATTGAGAACGCGAAGTGGCTGCTTCACGCCACGCACGAGTTAGCCAAGCTCTTCGGAAACAAGGCAGTTCTGCCCTTAGCCTCAGAGCTGATAGAACGGGTGGCGAAAGGGATAAAGAAGGAGCTGCTGCCCATCGTCAAGCTGGAAGGCGTAGGACGCGTACGCGGACGCATCATGTACAACGCAGGATTCCAGACAGTTGCCGATATAAAGCACGCGCCGCTTGAAGACCTGACCAATCTGCCACTGATCGGCCCTCGATTGGCTAAGAAAATCAAGGAGCAGGTTGGCGGTTTCGTCAAGAAGGAAACTTGGGAGAAACTTGAGAAAGGCGACGAGTGGAAACAAAAGTCGCTGGCGGACTATTAGCCCAGCTTTGCGAAGGCTTCTGCCTGCTTCACCGCCGTGCCCAAATAATTCTTCGGGTCCAACGCCTCATCAATTTCCTTCTCGCTCAGCTTGCCGCTGACAAGCGCGTCTTCAAGGAGGATTTCGCGGAAATGCCGATTCTCAACCTCGCTCTTTATCGTCAACTGCCTAAGTAGTTCGTGGGCTTCCTGCCTGTTCACGCCCTTCGCAACAAGCGCCATCATAACGGCTTCCGACATGGCACGCCCCTGAGTCAAATCCAAGTTCCGCAACATCCGCTGCTCATCCACCCGCAAATTAGCCACAATATTACCCATCAAAAACAGCAGGTAGTCAGTTAGAATGCACGATTCTGGAAGGATGAAGCGTTCAGCCGAAGACTGAGTCAGGTCCCTCTCATGCCACGTGACCACGTTCTCCAACGCAGGAACGGATAGGCTTCTGACGATTTGGGCTAACCCGCAGACTCGTTCGCATGTTTCCGGGTTCCTCTTGTGAGGCATCGTGGAGCTGCCAACTTGATACTCCTTCTCAAACGACTCAAAAAGTTCGCCGATTTCGGGTCGCTGCAACTCGCGGATTTCCGTGGCGAAATTCTCCAGCGAAGCCGCAATCATGGATAAGAGGCAGACGAATTCGGCGTAGCGGTCTCTCTGCACGATCTGCGTGGAAATCTCAGCCGCACTTACGCCCAGCCGTTTCATTACAAGTTCCTGAATACGCGCGGCATGCTCGCCTAAGCTGGCTTGGGTGCCAACTGCGCCGCTCACCTTTCCAGCCACGACGCGTTTGCGGCAGTCGTTTAGCCGCTCTAAGTGCCGTGAAACCTCGTATCCCCAAACCGCGAATTTGAAGCCTAAAGTTATCGGCAAAGCGTGCTGCCCGTGAGTTCTTCCAATCATCACGGTTTCCTTGTACCGTGCAGCCTGTTTCTGCAATATGCCCTTCAGGGCGGCGAGTTTTTTCTCAATAATTCCTGAGGCCGCTTTCAGCTGCAGAGCATTGGCGGTGTCCACGATGTCGTAGCTTGTAGCGCCTAGGTGCACGTATGCGCCGCTTGAGCCGCAGACTTCAGCTAACGCACGAACCAAAGAGGCAATGTCATGCTTGATTTCTTTCTCGATGGCTTTCACGCGCTCCACCTTCACGTATTTGGTGGAAGCCATAGCCGCGATTTTTTCCGCGTCTTTCCGCGGTATGTCGCCGACTTCAGCGTGCGCCAAAGCCAAGGCGGCTTCAACGTCAAGCAGTCTTTGAACACGTGCTTCTTCCTCGAAGATTTTGAGCATTTCGGGGGTTCCGTAGCGCCCCGTGTCTATGGGTAAGATAGGCAAGTCATTTTTCCCTCGACAGAAGGATACGCGGATTAAACATTAATGTTTTACCACGCCAATAGCACAATAGGAAGGCTGCTCGGGTATGAAAGCAACAATTGCTGTGTTGGACAAAAAAGGCGGCAACGCAAACCTCAGCTCATACGATAAGCAGCATTGCGTACGTTTAGGAAATGCTACGGTCCTGTTTACTGGGAGAATTTACTCGCCAATCCCAGCCGCTTCAGGCGCCGAAATCCTCGCCAAAAAGCTAGAACAGGCAGACCGCATCAAGGCAAGCGAGGCGTTTCTGAAGGAAGTTGAAGGTGACTTCACATTTATGATAGTGGAGCCTGAGCGAATCATCGCAGGGAGAGACCCTGTAGGCGTTCAACCGCTTTACTATGGCGAGAACGGGAACGTGACGGCTTTTGCTTCCAACAGGAAGGCATTGTGGAAACTCGGCATAGATGATGTGCGGTCTTTTCCGCCTGGAAACGTGGCGATTGTCAGCCGAGAAGGCTTCAAGTTTAAGCCTGTGAAAACGCTTGCGTACGCGCAGCCGAAACCTGTAACCATGCCAGAAGCCGCTGAAGCCCTCAAGAAGTTACTGGAGCGGTCTGTTCAGAGGCGAGTTTCGGGGCTGAAAGAGGTTGCGGTGGCGTTCTCCGGGGGATTAGACAGCAGCGTTGTGGCGTATCTCGCAAGCAAATGCCCTGTGGACGTTCACTTGGTTCATGTGAGCTTGGAGAATCGCCCTGAAACGGAAGAGGCGAAGAAGGCGGCGGACGCGTTGAATCTGCCCTTACAGTTTTCCTTGTTCAGAGAAGCGGACGTTGAAAAGGTCCTTTCTAAGGTTGTGGAGCTTATTGAGGAGCCTGACCCTGTCAAAGCAAGCATTGGCGTGCCGTTTTATTGGGCGGCGGAGAAAACTGCGGTGGCGGGGTTCAAGGTGCTGTTGGCGGGGCAGGGCGCGGACGAGCTTTTCGGAGGCTACCAACGCTACGTTAACGAGTACCTGCAGCATGGAGCAGAAGCAGTTAGAAAAACCATGTTTGACGACGTGGTTGGGATTAATGAAAGTAACCTTGAGAGGGACATGAAAATTTGCGGCTTCCACGACGTGGAGTTGCGTTTGCCGTTTGCCTCCTATTCGCTTGCTGAGTTTGCTGTGGCTCTGCCTGTGGAATTGAAAATCGAAAGGGAAGCTGGTTCTCTTAGAAAACTTGTGCTGCGGAAAACAGCGGAGAACATGGGTTTGCCCGCTTCAATAACGGAGAAGCCGAAAAAGGCTGTGCAGTACGCTACAGGGATAAATGGCGTGGTCAAGAAGTTGGCTAAGAAACACAAAGCGACTGTGGCAGAGTACATAAACAAACTTTTTCTCAATCAGGCTGCAACAAAAACCAGTTAGCTTCGCCTGCCGATAGCTGAAACCACGCGTGAACCTGTCTGCTTGTGCTGAAACTTTAGATTTATATGCGGGAAGCGGGCAAAAGTAGTTTTGAACGTTGTTTACTGTAGGTTCTGGAGGGAAAGTGGCGAATGAAGCACGTTAAAATCACGGCGTTTGACTGCCCCGATGCCTGGTTCCAAGCGTTAAAGCACATTTGGACTGAGGGTGACTCTTTTCAGGTTGGCTACGGCTCGGAGATTACGGAAACCAAGAAGCTCAACTTAACCATAGAGATTACGCATCCCGAAACTAGGCCGCTGGTCAGTGACAAGGCGCCTTGCGACATTAAGTATGTTCAGGGCTACGCGTTGGAGTACTTGTGGTGCGGCGAGAAGCAGGATGAAGAAACTTACACGTACGGCAGCAGGCTTAACCATCCTATCAATCAGATAGAAGAAGCCGTGAAAAGGTACGCGGAGGAGCAGTGGGACAGGCAAGTCACCATGGTCATACGGTTACCCAAAGACATACTGAAAAGCCTCAACGCTAAAAGGCATGAACCGCCCTGCTTAAGCCTGATTGACACCGAGATTCTTGACGGGAAAATGCATTTAACGTGCTATTTCAGGTCGTGGGACGCGTACGCGGGTTTACCAGCTAACATCGCGGGACTGCAGCTTTTCAACGAGGCTTTCGTGAAAGACATCAACAGCCTTGGGAACCTCCAGTTGGAAACGGGCAAGCTGATTTTTCACAGCAAGAACTGCCACATTTACCAGAGGCAATTCAAGCTTGTTGAGGAGTTGCTGAAGCCGAAATCTAGCGACAAAAAGCCGCGTATTGCACAAGCAATCATGGGTTCCTCGGAAGAGGCAGAAGAAAAATAAGCGTTTTGCAGCTGAGGATTGGACTTGAGTGATCTAGTTAGAGTCAGGAAGTGGACGGAGTTCAAGCGCTTAGTCAATGAGTTGAAACCTGACTCAATCGTCTACAGCATCGACCAGAACGCCATGTCGAAGAATAAAGAGTTGACGGCGTTAAGGTTTATTCTTCTGGCGCGAGGCGGCTACTACGTTTATCTTGATTTTCCCCGAGGAGAAGAAAACGTTATGAGGGAAACAGGCGTCCCAATACGTGAAGACGCGAACGGAGTCCGCTACTTAACCGACGAAGACGTAATCCGCTTCATCAAGCAGGAGCTTGGCGAGACCTTGAAGGTTTTCTCGTTCTGGACCACCTGATTGTTACTCCAAATCCTCTTTTCCCATGTTTTGCCTAACTTCCCTCTCTTTCTTCTTTTACGTTATATGCTCAATTATTCGTTGTTTAAGCGCAGCAAGCAATTCGGGAGTTAGCCTGTCAATCACGTCGCAGACTTCAGGATTAGCTATTGAGTACATGTGCCAAGTGCCTTTTTTTCGTCGTTTGACCAAGCCGGCGTCCTTGAGAATTTTTAGGTGGCGTGAGACAACGGGTTGGGCGAGTTTCAGGTGGGGCGTGATTTCGCACACGCATTTTTCTCCGTCGCGTAGAAACTGTATTATCTCGAGGCGAATCGGGTCTGAGAGCGCGTTGAAGATTTTGGCTCTGAAGCGTGTGATACTGGTTGGTTTTGAAGGCATAAATCAACATAATATATATAAATATTTAAATATTGCTATATATTCGTATTAACAGAAACATCAAAACGGAGGCATAAAAACGAGCCAAGAAGAAACATACCACGGCGTTCCCAGAAGCAAGATACCTTGGGGACCAACAATAAACTATGACAAATGCATAAGCTGCGGAAAGTGCGCAGACTACTGCACGCTCGGCGTGTACGAATTCGAAGAGAAAGAAGGAAAAAAGATGTCTGTCGTAAAACATCCGAATAACTGCGTGGTTTTCTGCACAGGCTGCCAAGAACAATGCCCCGCTGGCGCCATCAATTTCCCTTCCAAAAAAGAAACTCGAGAGCTAATCAGGAAACTGCAGAAAACACAAGTTTAACGACATGAACAAGGTGGATGGTTTGAAGGACGCAGATGTAAAAAAGACGGTTAAGCAGGCTTACGCCAAAATAGCGGTTGAAAGCGGAGCAAGCTCTTGTTGCAGTTGCGGCTGCCAGAACTCGGCTCAGGAAATCTCTAAAAGCATAGGCTATTCTGATGAGGAACTCAACGTTGTTCCTGAAGCCAATCTTGGCTTAGGCTGCGGCAACCCCACGGCGCTGGGAGACATAAAAAAGGGCAATGTGGTGCTTGATCTCGGTAGCGGTGCGGGGTTTGACTGTTTTTTAGCCGCCAAGAAAGTTGGAGCGTCAGGCAAGGTCATTGGGGTGGACATGACGGAAGAGATGGTGGACAAAGCCCGAGCGTTAGCCGCGAAGCACGGGTTCACCAATGTTGAGTTCAGGCTGGGCGACATCGAAAAGTTGCCCGTTGAAAGCGGGTCGGTTGACGTTGTAATCAGCAACTGCGTTATAAATCTCGCCCCAGACAAATCCAGAGTCTTCCACGAGGCGCATCGGGTTTTAAAGAAGGGCGGCAGGATGTACGTTTCCGACATAGTGCTTCTGAAAGAACTTGGTGATGAGCAGAAAAATGACCGCGGCCTGCTTTGTGGTTGCGTGGCGGGCGCGTTGCTGAAAGATGATTATCTGCGCAAGCTTGAAGTGGCGGGTTTCGAGGTGCAGGTTCTCTCGGAAGATCGAGAGATAAGCGAAAGTCAGTATGGTGGCATAGCGCTTGAAAGCCTGAAGCTGGCGGCCACAAAAAAGAGCTGAGGCTCACGCGTATGGCTTAAGCGTAGCCTGTGGGAAATGGTGTGTTGCAAATGTTTTATTATGCAATTCGCTAATTCAAATACGGTGTCGCCCTTTCAGTGTGATGAGGAATCAACTTGGTCAGCGCAGAAGCCATCGCAAAACTCACTGCAGTGCTGAAGCCCATTTCACACGAGCAGGGCGCAAACGCGGCTGTAGCGTTACTCTTGACGCCTGGGCGGAACGATGTTGATTTGCTTTTGGTGAAGCGTGTGGAAACCCCGTATGATACTTGGTCGGGGCAGATGGCGTTGCCCGGCGGAAAGCGGGAGCCTGAAGACCTGAGCTTGAAGGATACGGTTGTGCGGGAGACGTGGGAGGAGACGGGCGTGGCGCTTGGTCGATGCCGTTTTCTCGGTGTTTTGGGTGCCGTCAGGTCGGAGCCGAAGCCTGATTTTGTGATTCTTCCGTTTGTGGTGCTTCTTGACGGTGAGCCTGAGTTGAAGCTGAGCGCGGGGGAGTTGGAGTCGTTCATGTGGGTGCCTTACGAAAAGATTGTGCAAGGAGGGGCACGGCGGAGTTCCGTTTCGGTGAGATTCCTGCGTTCGTGTTTGCGGATGCGGTTGTTTGGGGGATAACCTACCGGATTTTGAGTGAGTTTGTTGAAGCCGTGGCAGAGGCGTCTCAGGCGTAAGCGTTATTTTACGGTTGGGTAGCCAAGGCTTGTCCAGGCGTCCATGCCGCCTAGCACGTTGTAAACGTCTTTGAATCCTTTTCGTTTCAAGATGCTGGCGCCTATGCTGGATCTTTGTCCCACCGAGCAAATGGATACCGCGGGCTTGTCTCTTGGTAGGGAATCTGCCCTGTCCGCCAAATGTCCGAAGAATACGCGTTCGGCGCCTTGTATGTAGCCTTCTTTCCACTCGCTGGGTTCGCGGACGTCCAAAACCAGAAGCGAGGTGTCTTGCAGCCAAATCTTGAGTTCTTGGGCGGAGAGGGTGCCGATGCGGCTTATGGGTTTGCCCTTTTCTTGCCACTCGCTTATGCCGGGGCAGAGGAAGCCGACTTGGTTGTCGAAGCCTAGGCGCCAGAAGTGCGCTGCCACCGCGGTCATGTCGCCTTTGCGTTCGTGCACAAACAGGATTCGCTGGTTGTAGTCCAGTATCCAGCTTGGGTAGGCGCTGGTTCCGCCCATCCAAAGGCTAAGTGAGCCGGGTATGTGGGAGCCTGCGAACGCGGCTGGTCGGCGGGTGTCCACGACTGTGGTGTCGGGCTGGAGGGTTTGCTGCTCGAAATCTGCTATGCCCAGCGGTTCGGGCGGGGGAAGCCCTTTTAGCAGTGGGGGTCCGTTGAGGTTGTAGTCTTCCATTTTTCGGAAGTACGGGGGCACCAGCATCTCTTCGCTTAGGGCGCGCTGGATGAAGGCTTCTGTGCCAAGCTGGAGGAAGGGGTTGGTTTTCTTTTCGTATCCTATGGTGCTGGAGTCTTGGTCGCTGATGCCGTGTCCGCAGACGCTGCCGGCGCCGTGGGCGGGGTAGATGGTGACGTGGTCGCCGAGGGGCAGCAGTTTCTCGTGTAAGCTGGTGTAGAGTTTTTGGGCTTGGGCGGGTTGGGCGTCTTTGCCGTAGAGGTCTGTTCTGCCTGCGGAGCCTACGAAGAGGGTGTCGCCGGTGAAGACCCATAGGGTTTCGTGGTCGTCTGGGTGTACGGTGTAGCATAGGGATTCGTTGGTGTGTCCTGGCGTGTGGAGCGCCGTGATTTTGAGGTTGCCTATGTTAAGGGTGTCGCCGTCGGTGAGGTTTTGGTCGCCGTACTTGAATGGCAATTCGCGGCTGTGGCAGATTTCGGCGTCTGTCATGTTCTGCAGCTCAAACGAGCCGATGACGTAGTCTTCGTTTCGGTGGGTTTCGAGTATGTACCGTATTTTTGTGCATTCTTTTTGGGCTAGGCGCGTGTAGATTTGGCAGTCGCGACGGGGGTCTATGACGGCGGCTTCGCCGTGGTCGGTTAGGAAGTAGCTGTTGTGTGCGATGCCTTCGGACTTGATGGTTTTAAGCTTCACGGTCAAAAACTCCTTGACGTATAGAAAAGGGGAACTTGAAGAAATGAGTTGCGGAAAGAAGACCCGAGTAAGATTCAAACGAGTGGCAACGCTTTATAGTGCCTGCGTGCTTAGGAAGATGGTGGGACGCGGTATGGGTTACGAGGCTGTTTGGAAAATTCTGGAAGAAATAATCGTTGAGCTTCGGAAAAAAGGGTTGGCGACCCCGCAAAAAATGTTGGATGATTTGAAGTCGGCGAAGGTGCTCATGAAAATCATGGACGCCTCAGAGAAGGACCGCGGCGAAACCGCGCCGAAAATCGAGCAGTATCTCGGAAGCGTCGAAGCCTACCTAATAACTGAAGGGCAAAAGATGTTTCCGCCAGCGCAGATTGACGCGTGGCTCAGGCGCTTGGAAGAGGCAAGCTGCGACACCTGCGTGACATGCGGCGTGCCCACAGAAACAAAAAAGAAAGCGGAGACGAAGTTCATCACGGGCTTGCCGCGCGACCAGAAGTGGATTCGCGTCGAGCCGCTAGCCAGCCTGCCCGCTGACAAGCTGAAGCAGTTTGCAGAGGAAACAAGCCTTTCCGTCCGCGAAGAAAAAGATGGGCACTTGACCGTTTACGGAAGCGCGGAAAACATCCGAGCGTTCGTCAAAAAAATGACCGAACAAACCACCAAAGAATAGCTTTAAAAATCGGAAATAGGCACTCAACGCAAATATTTTTCGGGATTAAATTTTAATCCAACCAAACCAACCAACCAACCAACCAACCTGATTCGATGGAAAGCAAGGGCAAGCCACAAGGCACTCAGTCAAGGCAGTATACTGGATTCAGAGCACATGTGATTTGCAGGTCAGGCAGAAAAGGTAGGATATTTAAAATCATATCATTATAAGGGTACGTATATAGTATAGTCGGAAACGAGTATACGCTAATAAAAAATATGGTGCAGGTTGAAAAAAGAGGTTAAGGGGTTTATTGGGGGTTATTTGGTTGCATTTTATGCGAAACGCAATCATGGGTAGTGGTCAAAGAGAGTCCTACCTGTATTTTCCTAATAAATAAGATATCTCAGAACCAAGATTCCTAAGTTGAGTCTCACTAACAGAGCAAGAATAGAGCAAAGACACTCTTAGATTTTCAATCAAATATTTCGTTAATTTGTCAGCTTCTTCCCTTTCCATTCTCATTCCTCCTAAATTTCTATTACAATACCTCTAGTCAAATAATAGACATGGGAAATTTAAGTATTCTTTGCTGCGAACACACTCACCTCATCTTCTATTTCTCTACCTTTGTAATCGGTCAAGCTTCTTCTGTTTACGTTTCATCACACGATCTTTCTTCTTACTATGTTGAGCTTTCTCTCTTCATCCTTTTTCTCCTCTTCCCAACTGCCTGTCTTTTCCCAAATATCTCACCTCAATCAGTCAAGTATTTGCCAGCTACCTTATCCAACATGCAAGTAAGTCAAAGTTGGTTGGATTAAAATTTAGTTTTGGGTTTGGGTATTAAATTTTAATCTTTTTCCCCTGTTGTATTTCTAATATCTTTTCTGTTTCTTCTTTTCTCTTCTCTTTAAGCTGTCTATATCGCCTCTATCTCTCTGCTCTCTCTATCTGCTCTATCTCTGCTCTCCTCTCTCCGCTCCGATCACAAAAAGCAGAACACATGAAATTCAATTTGCCTGTTTTTCTATTACTTTTTTCAACATTACTTTAAGCAGAATCCAAACGTATTAAGCGACAGGATTCTATCATTATTGCCAAAGTTGCAACGTGAAATAACTTCCTGATTTCTTTAATCATTTGAAAATGAATAAGCAGTAGATAAACAGATATATTGGTTGAATTACGCTTCCAATGAACTAAGGGAGGAACCAAAAGAGTGTTGGAACAGCTAGGAAGTATAGGAAACATAGCTGTTCTCATTGCCTCACTGGCTGTCTTAATCAAAGCCAGCAGTTTAGCAATCACTAATTCAGTTAACTTGGCAAGCGTAACTGGCTTGGGAAAGACCAAAATTGGATTCATACTTGTTGCTTTTTCCACTTCTCTTCCAGAACTTGTTGTTGTCATATTCTCTATAATGAAGCCTCAGACTATCGGGATTTCAGTTGGTAATGTTCTAGGGTCAAACATAGTAAATATATGCTTGATACTGGGAGTGAGTTTTCTTATAATGGCTACAAAGTATCCTGAAAGCGCAGGGTTTTTTACTAGAATGGCTAGAAATGAAGTGGGAAATCTTAATTTTGGACTTTTTGTTGCATCAATAGTTCCTTTGATTTTGCTTTATGTTGGCTATGCAAGTCAAATTGCGGGATTCTTACTAGTAGCACTCTTTGTTTATAATATGTATGACCTTACCAAAAAAAGAGAAATTGTGGAGGAAATTTCTGATGTAGCAGAAAAAAATGAACTTAAAAAATACGTTACCAAAGCTTTCTTAGGTATCATCGGAGTTGTAGTCTGCGCCTATTTTATAGTGGAGTCAGCATCTTTCTTGGCATTAAGTATTGGTATTCCCCCAATAGTTGTTGGAGCTACCGTAATAGCTTTCGGAACTAGTATTCCAGAACTTGCGACAAGTTTAGATTCTGTCAGGAAAGGTTTCCTGGATCTAGCTCTTGGAAACGTTATAGGAAGTTGTTTCATAAATATCACTTTGATTTTGGGATTGACTTTTCTGCTGTCTCCTTTTAACGTGGACACATCAGCTTTTTCAAAATTAGCAATTTTTTCATTAATATCTAACATTGTATTAGGGTACATACTACAGAATACAAAGGTAAGCAAACGTGAAGGAACACTTCTAATCGCTATTTACATAATATTTTTGGCGATAAGTTTAAGCCCCTGAATAATATCCATCGAATGATAAGCTCATTTCAGATGTGCTAGTTTTCACTTCACAAACATTCCAAGATAAAATGAGGGTTTTTGTTGAGAGTGGAGATATATCCACTTGCACCGAGGCTACCTCACCTCGGCCACTATTTGGAAGGCTTCGTCGCCTTTTTGGTGTTTACTTACGTTTGCGGAGAAATATTAAGTTGTCTTTTTTGCAGACTTATTCAAAAACAGATTACAACAATGATTTGACTTCTTCAGGTTTTTCAGCGACCCTGACAGGGATTGGAACTAAACAGTATGAAAATTTAAAACTGCATAGCGCCTTACTATTTGTTAGCTCTCTATGCTGTGGGGATAAGCATGAACAAACAATACAGATGGCAAATCTCAATTATTCTTTCTATATCCATTCTTTGTTCATCCATCGGATTGGGAGTAAATGCACAAACCGGAGACTTCAACTTGGAAGCTGAACAAAACTGGGATACTTACAGTATAGGCGGCACATGCGTCTATGGAACCAATAACATTTTCGTAGGAGACGTTGACGGCGATGACATTAAGGAAATATTAACTGGAGGCTTAGCGTATAACACTTCTAACGGTTCTAGAACTGCCAGTGAAGCTCCGCTCAAGTTATGGAATTGGAACGGACAAAATATCACCCTCAAAGCAAGTGCTAATTGGATGGGAAATATTTTGTGTCTTTATGCTGCCGACTTCGATGGCGACAAAACAGTTGAGATCATTACGGCTGGATCTTGCAGAAATGAAACTGGTAATTACACATCGTCTTGTCTTAGAATTTGGGGTTTAAACAATCAGGAGTTGAGCCTAAAAGCACATTACGAAGGAGCATCCGCTAGGTCCATCGTCGTTAGCGACGTAGATAAAGATGACATATCTGAAATTGTTACGATTAACACATTACGCAAAAATAACATAGATACTGGCCAGCTTTGTTTATGGCACTTCGAAGATAACGCTTTAAGTTTGGCTGGAAAGTTAGAACTTGATATGGCTAATGTAACAAACGCTAATTCCGTATACGCCAGCGACTTGGACAACGACGGAAACATCGAGATTATTGTGGGCGGGTACTCCGATAACCTCAACAATAGTAAGGGGCAACTTAGCATATGGCAATGGAACGGGCAAAAATTCTCCTTAAAAGCAAACAAAAACTGGCAGCTTATTCCTGAAATTTACGCTAAAAATATAGCAGGCGGCGTTCAGGGGAACACAATTGTAAACAACGTGAAAGCAGCCGATTTAGATGGAGATGGCTTTAACGAAATAGTTTCTGGCGGGTTTGCTTTTGATGGGGAAAAAATTAATGCTCAAATTAAAGTTTGGCGCTGGGATGGACGTTTTTTAACGGAGTTGGATAGCCAAGAATGGGCAACCGATTATCTAACCGAAGTGAAATCCTTATCGCTTGATGATGTCGATAACGATGGAAAAACTGAAGTTGTAGCAAGCGGCATAACAGCGGTTGAAGCAAGCTTCAAAAACAGCGATGCCCTCCACGACCGAGGACAACTCACAGTCTGGGAATTTAACGGCTCAGCTCTGAGCTTAAAGCAAAGTATAGAGTGGACTTTTGACGATGGGGCGTGCGCTTGGAACGTGGGCAATGGTGATGTTGACAAAGATGGTGTTTTAGAAATTATAACTGTTGGCTGCACAGCACTGGGCAACTTGTGTGACCCTGACATGCGGATTTGGTCAATTGCGTCAGTAAATACCGCCCCAAATTACTTGCCATACGCGCTTGTAGCAGGAGTACTTGTAATAGCATCTGTTTTGTCTACCCTTGTTTTCGCTTGGCGAAAAAAGAGGATTGGTTGTGGGAGACGTCTCCACTGATAGGCGAGTGTACCTCACCCCGGCCACATTTCCATGCTTTTGGATGATTTCGGCCACCT
>Ga0307423_1000049_pt1 | contig 62602 bp, 69 predicted proteins | sample SalMarWE160310MG_FD_202154 | JGI IMG/M metagenome (GOLD analysis project Ga0307423, IMG submission 202154) | Salt marsh sediment microbial communities from the Plum Island Ecosystem LTER, Massachusetts, United States - WE1603-10 | ecosystem: Environmental > Aquatic > Marine > Intertidal zone >...
TAACACTATTTTGCTTTTTTGATTTATTTGAGCAAAAAAGGGAAAAGGTTACGTGGGACATGGGAAAAATCCTAAATACGAACCGAGATACCTCACCTCGGCTACTCTCGTTTCTAAATAGATTGTATATTTCCTATTATCATATTTTCGTAAAATTATCGTAAAAAAAGTAATCAAATGTTTGATGGGGCCCTGCGGCATAGATTTAAGGAGAAAAAATACAATTGTCTAACAATGCTATTGTTAAACTGATTTCTGCAGAGCCCACTCAGCCCCTTGTAATTCTCCTTCTTGATGACCATTTTAATATGTGACCCGAAAAAAATAGGGGGAAGATTGTCTATTTGTTTGGTGTGCGGCGGTTAGCGTCTTCTGAGCATCAGCACTACCACTAATCCAACTACTGCTATTGCGATTATGATGCCGATTGTTGAGCCTAAGATGTACATGCCTGTTGGTGGTTCCGGTGGAGGTGTCGGTGTCGGCGTAGCCTGCGGTGCTTCTTCAACGCCTATAGCGGTTTCCGCAGACGAACGATAATAAGAGTTGGAGCCTTCAAACGTGGCGATAATAGTGTACTTACCAGGAACCTCTGGAGTAAACATGTAGCAGTACATTCCACTTATATCGCTTGTGGCATTGCCGATTTCGTAGAAGTTGCCGTTAGGATCAAGCGTCTCCAACTTGACTTTAACGCCTGTCGCGTTTGTAGGCATCGCCTGTTGAGCATACAGATACTCCATCCATGCTTCCATGCTTTCATCCGATACTGCTGGAACTCCATTTGCAAATCCAATGTTCGAAGCAATTTCTTTTGCTCCAGCGCACTGGTCAGTGACCATACCCCGTATTACTACGCTGGACCCAAGCGGTATTGCAGTCATTGGCGCTTCTACTATGGTGTCGCTGGGTCCTTTGCCGTAGCAGTAGATTCTGTTGTCGTAGTAGTTGAGACCTACGAGGTAGCCATCTGCGATAACGGCGGCTCCATAATGCAAGATTTTCCATAGTTCTGCTCCGTTTGATGCGTTGATGCAGCGTATGTACGAACCACGCCATAAAGGCTGAGTACGCCAAAGTGGGCTTGAGTAGCAGTAGATTTTTCCGTCAGCAATGCAAGCTATGCTTATTGGATAATCACCAAAGGGCGATTCGAAGCCGATGTTTTTAGGTTCATATTTCCACAAGATGTCGCCGGTCGTTATATTGTAGGAAACAAGTATTCCGCCGTTGAGATATGTGTATGAGAGAAGCATACCATTATTGATGTTGGTGCTGCTCATGCCATAGTATTTCATTGGTTCTTCAGGCTCACTTTCCCATAGTTGTTCGCCTGTTTCAAGGCTATAGGCCCATCGTGTCCTCGTTTGCGTGCATGAGAAGAGAAAAACGCCATCTTCGGGGTCTATAGTCCCCATGCTTATGGTTTTGTTGCCTGCTGATGATGGCGGCGTAAAAGTTCTGTTCCACAGTAGTTTGCCTTCTTCTCCGTGTTCTAAACTTAACGCCCACAAGTTTCCTTTAGTAGTTCCCTGTTCGTTGTTGCTGCCTGCATTTCCGCCGATCACATATTTGCCTTCACGAACCGTTAGTATGCTGCCTGCTCCTGACGTCCAAGGTAGCGATACGTTCAATGAGTAGCCGTGGTTTCCGTCAAATGTGTAGTTCAGATAAGGTCGCCAACTGTTGTAGTTATTGCCTCCAAATTCAGAATAGTCCCCGTTTTGGTATTGTTGCTGAGTTCCTTTCCACCAAATAGCTTGAGTTGTGTTCCAGCACTGTAGATGGTATGGAGGGCCTGCCGGCGCAAACGGATTCATAGGGTTCGGTGTTCCCGCAATGTTGTAGCGTAATATGCTTCCATCTTTGCCGTAGACAGCCGTGCCCCAAGCCAATGTCATACCAAAGAATGAGGGACCAGTAGGCACGTTTTTTATGCTGCAAATGTAGTTTCCAGTGAAAGCGTCAAACATCATCCAAGTGTTAGGTGTAGGTCCATGAGTGCTCCATAAGTATGGATAGCCTCCCATCTGGTTAGGCAACTCGGGGTCGTATATCTGAGCAAATGACAATGCTTCGCCTGTGATTCCGCCGTGTGCATCGAAAGCGCCGCCCATTCCCGTTACGGGACCGGTGGTGTTGTGGAAGTACAGTTGTTCGCCAGTATAAAGATCTAGACAGTACCATCCTTCTTTCATTTCGCTGTTAGGTGCATTGAAGAAAACTTTGCCGTCGATGATTAGCGGCGAGAAACTAATACCTTCGTAGTGCGACGTTACGTAGCCATAATCGCCGAATCGAGCGTCCATGAGTCCTCCGGTAAACGCTGGAGTTGTCCACATTACGTGTGAGCTTTCAGTTCCAGCGCCATAGCCGAAACTGGTTGTTGGACCGACACTTTGCGCAGCGTTACCGCCTCCAAAAGCTGAAACCATGTCGAGCCAGTTTCCTGCCAGAGTCCACCACCTTTGGTTTGCACTGTTTATCGGGCGCGTCCAGAATTGCGATGGAAGAGGAGCCTCAGGCCATAAGGGTATCGGTTCCTCCTGCACGTCGAATGTTATGGGGTCACTTGTGCTTGCTAAATATGTGTCGTTAATGGAGGCGTAGCCTTGCTGTTGAGTATCACTAACTCCTGGTTTCTTGGGAAGACCGGTTATTACGGTGGTTGGAAAATGAACGACGGCAGTGTATGTGCCTATTTGAGTAGGCGTATAAAAAGTGTATCCGCTACCTACGGGGTCTGACGTGAACGGTCCTATGGTTTCAACGTCTCCGTTAGGGTCAGTGATGTCTATCATGTATTTCCATCTGTCACCGAAAGCGCCGTTTGCTGTTGGCGGCACACTATTGATCCAGAAGATAATTTTTTCTTCTTGATTAACGCCTATGACGTTATTAACTGCAACGCAATAGCACCATGTATTATAGGTCCATGCAGGGTCATGCGCTCTAGCTGGTGGTAAAGCAACGAGTGTGACAGCAATGGTTAATATCAGAAAGATCGCAATCGCAATAGCAGTTTTGTTCTTAGACATTTTCAATTCTCCTTTTAATTTTATGAATTTAATTTCCTGTTTTAGCTAATAAAATCCAGTAAGAACCGTTTGTTGTGATAACTCTTTTTAGTGAGACTCAACTTATACTAAACCGACAACTCGTATAATTGCCGTGAAGCAAGTGCAAGTTGACAAGGAAGACATACACCTTCTAACCGAAATAGGCTTTACAAAAACTCAGGCAAACACTTATCCACCTACAAGACTTCAGTTACCCTGCTCCATTATCTTCTTTTTTCCTTTTTAGATTTACACATCTCTGCGAAGGAAAATCTTAAAAAATCGGCGTCGCTTGCGCTGCGCATCGCACGTTCCAGACGAAGACAGACTGGCGCTTCACCTGAAATTTTGAGATTACTCGAAAATTATTAAAGCGCTGTTACGCATACTATACTTCTGGGAACATATATGCCAAAAAAAGATAAACCCTTGACTAAGAAAGAGCGAAACGAGAAAAGAAAGAAACAGAAGGAAAAGAAAAGCAAAACGCAGACTTCTTAAGCTCATGAAAGGGCTTTGCAAAACTCTTTTTCTTTTGACCGTAACGTTGGCTTCTTTAGTGAAATGAAAGAAAGAAGCGTTGGGTTTGGCTATTGTTGGCTTACTCAATTAACGCAAAGGAAACATGTTTTAGCTTGGTCGTGTATTGTTAATTTGTGGCTGAGATTTATGCCGAGTGTAGCGAAACGTAAACAAAAGAATACTCAAATCGCACAAAAGAAAAAGATGGAACGAGAAAAAGAAGCGAAAAAGAAACTGGCGAGACAGCAACTTCCTGCCAAGGGCAAGAAACGTTAGCGCGTGCTAATCCATTCATAATTTTCTCAAGATTTGACAGCATATCTTTAGACTTATATTTAACGATTAAAAAAAGCGTCGATTGGGTGTTTACTCAGCTTTGCATTCTTTTAGGTTTTTGAATTCTATTAGGGATTTGTTGAGGGTTATTACGTCGCCGACTTCTTTGACTGCAGTGATGGGCAAACAGACTGTTAGAGACCCGAACATGGGCTTTTTGAAATTAAGTTCCTTGGTAGCCTCTTTAGTTAATTCAACATCCAAATGGGTTATTTGCCAAGTAGCTGTGTCCGCGTGAGCTCCGTCAACTTCTCCGAGACGGAAGGCATCAGCAGTGATTACTTTCATTCCATTCATATTGCCAACTTTCAAAGTTAAAACACCTGATACTGAATTAGTCAAACAAATATTTGAGCTTTTAACGATGATGAACAATTGAAACACACGGAAAGTGTTTGCATATAGCAGTTGAATAAAGCCAAAGCGCGCGCGCCCTTGGAGAAACAATGTAATAAACATAACAAGGCACGAAACGTTTGTTGTTGCCAATTGACAGCCACACAGAGTTAAATGACCCATACACGTATCATATGAAGTTGTATGAATCTTGATGAGGCTGTGGAGTTGCTTAGGATTGTTTCAGCGATTCCCATAAAAAAGTCAGCGAAACACCCAGAAATCCGCATTGTCCATAACATAGGTGAAGTTACGAGTAAAGGCTACACCCTGCGGATTGAAAAGAAACCAGCTGACGCAGATTATCTCGACCACCTTAACGAAATCGTTGAATCCAAAAAACTTGCAATCCTTGAATCGAAACGTTATCTAATAATTTATCGTAAATCCGCTTAGTGTTCCCTATAAATCACCAAAATGCTGTTGACTTCTTTCATTTGTAAATCGCGATTCTCAAAAATCGGCTTTAAAGCCTCGGGGTTGCTACCCGCTTCAGGTTTAATGTGTATCTCACAACCAGCTCCTCCATTAACCAGAGAAATCCAATTAAAACCAAAACGTTCGCTTACGACAATTTGCTTCAGCAAAGCTACCGCGTCATCTCGCTTCACAGCATTCCCCTCAATGCTACTGAATAAATAGCCTAATAGCTTTTTTAAATCTTATGCGTTTCATAAATAATTTCTACTCGATTAACAACTAGACGAATTCTGTTTTTTTGTGTCAGATCGTTATAGTGCGCCATGAAAACATCAGAAACCTTAAATCTAGATACACCAACAATACAGTAGAGGGAACCAAAATGAAAAAACAGTCAAAAACAACCAATAAAAAATTACTTTGCCCTAAGGCTGGGACGGCGACATCATCCCCCACAATTTAGCATTGCTTCGGCAAATAAAATCTTTGTGACAAGATGCAAAAGATTTTTGTTGTTATTTTTCTTGGTGAAAAGCTTTAAAGTCCAAGCCCGTAAAATGTGTCTTGGTGGTCGTGGGTGGGTCCTGTTGATGAGAAATTGGCGTCTCTTGGGTATAAGAGGCTTGGACGTAAATTGTGGCGTAAAGAGGATAAGGTTGTGCGGGTTGTGCGTTCCTCGGAGTACAAGAGGTACGTTCGAATACTCTGGAGGGAAGAGTGGAAGGATTATTACGCTATAATCTTTGATTATTCGCGTGGTGAAGGACCAGTATGTGTGGTTCCCGTTGATGTTTTATTCAAGTTGCCTTTTGTGGCGGAGAAAAGAAAACAGGAGGCTTACGCGAACAATGGATATTGGTGTTCACAGAGGTTTCCACGGTATCACGAGCTAACAAAGTTTGTTCTCAGCTATACGGATCGATGGGACGTGCTTTAACACTAAGCGTTTAGTCCAACATAAGTTAACTGAATGAAGGAAAGTTGAGCTGCAATAGCGCGTGGAAAAGTCTTATAGCCCCCTTATATAAAGCAGGCTATGGAGCGCTGTTTTTCAACATGCTATTGGGCGTTTTCGGCGCCAATACGGACCTACCCCTCTATAGTTTCTGCAACGAACCACTATTAGGATCCAAATAGACGGCAAATATGATAGTTCTGGCAGTTGCCGCTTGCTGAGAGTTTCCCCGCAGTACAGAGCCGAGACGAAGGACTGTTGTTGCTTCATCGGCAACCTTTTTTGCTTATTCAGAATCCAATTTGGCTTGCTGTGCGGATTATTGTTCCGAGTGGGGCTGAGTAACGGTTTGTATTTCAATTTCCGAAATGTTTTATGCCAGTTACAAGAAAAGAGCTGTATAGCAGCCAGATTGGGCCAAGGGAACCGCTTCATAAGGCATTACTGGCAGAGTTCCCCGCCCGTATAATCTGGAGCAAGTTTGGAAACACCCGGGCGCAGTTGACCAGCGGCAAACGCGTCAAGTAAACGCCTCTAGTCGCTCAAGCGCCGCTTTCAACGCGCCACCCCTCCTTTTGCTTGTCAGGCTCTTTTGCCTTGTCGTGGTGCTTACCGTTTTTTGCAGATGTAGCGATTTTGGAAAAATGCTAAAAGGTCGCGGCGCAACTTCCTACTGTCAGGAGCTTAACGTGATGGTTTACAACGAGCTGAGAAAAGATTACCTGCTAAACCGTTGGGTCGTGATAGCCACCGAACGCAGCAGAAGACCCACAGACTTCGCCCAACAAAAAACCGAGCAGACTCAAAATGGCGTTTGCCCCCTCTGCGTGGGGAACGAGCACATGACGCCGCCTGCCGTTATGCTCTACCTAAAACAGAACGGGGAAATAAAGAAAGACAGGGACCATGAGGACATGCGCCCCAAGAACTGGCTCATCCGTGTCATCCCAAACCTTTACCCCGCCTTCAGCCCCTATAAGTACGCAGAGTACAGAGAGGAAATTATGAAAAGCGAATACTTTGGGTACGCCATCGGACACCATGAAGTTTTAATTGAATCACCGAACCACAACGAAAACCCAGCCGATGCCGAACTACCGCAGTTAACGCTTTTAGTGGAAGCGTACGTCGACAGGCTCCGAGACCTATCCGCCAAACCCTACGTGCAGTACGTTTCGATTTTCCGAAACTACGGTCGCGACGCAGGCGCTTCGCTTTCTCATGCTCACAGCCAGATAATCGCCACACCCATCGTACCTAGAATCCCAGCTGAAGAGGTGGCGGCAAGCAAAAAATTCTACGACCAACACCAAAAATGCGTTTTCTGCGACATAATTGAAAAGGAAACGGATGGTCCTCGTTTGGTGCTTGACAATCCGCACTCCGTGGTTTTTGCTCCTTACGCCAGTGTGCATCCTCTGGAGTTTTGGGTGGTGCCAAAAAAACACGCTGCAAACATGCTTGAGTTGAGTAAAGCCGAAATAGAAGCTTTCGCTGAAACCTTGAAAACAAGCCTGAAAGCGTTGAAAGACCTCGTGAACGACCCGCCCTACAATTACGGTTTCCATCTTTCCATAAACAGGGAGGCAAGGGATTATTATCATTGGCATCTAGAAGTCTATCCGCGTTTATCCATCTGGGCTGGGTTCGAAAAGAACACTGGAATGTACATAAACACGGTTAAGCCTGAAACCTCAGCGGCAGAACTCAGAAAAACCATACAGGCTTAAGCTTGCAAAACAGTTTTCGCGTACTTCGGCTTAATCTGCAGGATGTCTTCCACGTAAGCCCGCAAGGGTTCAGCCACACTCCAGGCTTGAGCAACGCAGCCTCTGGGCGCGTGAGGCTTGTCGCCGTCAAAGATTTCGCTTAAAGTTCCCAACCCCTCTTCGAAAATTTGCTGCGTGAACAAGGGCAGAAGAAAATTTTTCAGGGCATACTCAAGTCTCAAGTTGCTGTAGCCCTTTACCTTAAGGAACGCCGTGGTGAAAGGCCCCAAAAGCCAAGGCCAAACAGTGCCGTTATGATACGCCTGGTCTCTGCTTAGCCGGTCGCCCACGTACATGCCCTTGTACCTGACGTCGCCCGGTGCAAGTGTTCGCAGACCGTAAGGCGTCAGAAGCTCTCGAGTCACCACATTCACAACTTGTTCGATAGTGGCATCATTCAGCATGGTGAAGTCTAAGGCGACAGCGATTATCTGATTAGGTCGAAGCGAAGCGTCAGCACCAGATGCGTCCACCACATCGAACAGGCAGCCGCTTTTGTCGTTCCAAAACTTCGCGTTAAAACTTTCTTGCGTTTCGCTGGCCATTCCCGCGTATTTCTTCGCTATGCTTGCCTCGTCAAACCTATGGGCCAGCAGCTGCATCGTCTTTAAGGCGTTGTACCACAGGGCTTGGATTTCCACAGCTTTTCCCGCTCGTGGCGTAACCGCTTCACCGTTTACGTCAGCGTCCATCCACGTAAGCCGCGCCCCGTGCGCAAGTAAGCCGTCGTTGTCTAAGCGTATGTTGAATGCGGTGCCGTTTTCGTGGCTTTCAACGATTGCCTTGAGGTTTGGCCAAAGTTGTTTTTGGATGAACTTGAAGTTGCCGGTGTACTTCAGGTACTGCAAGACGGCGTTGATGTACCATAACGTGGCGTCCACCGTGTTGTATGCGGGTTCGCCTGACCGGTCTTGTATAAAATTCGGAATCAAGCCCTGTTTGCTGTGGCGCATGAAATCTAAGAGGATGTTCTCTGCGTCCTTGAACCTGCCGGTTGCGAGCATCAATCCGGGTAACGAAATGAAAGTATCTCTGCCCCACGTTTCAAACCAGAAGTACCCGGCTATGACGCATTTTCTGTCGCCGGCGCCCTTGGTGATGAAGGCGTCTGCGGCTGAAAGAATCCAGTTCAGCCAATTGTTTGTCGGCACTTCTTTGTGTAAATTGTAGAAATTAACCAGCAGTTTCTCGTGTTGCTCCAATGCGCTCTTAAGCTGACCGCCGACATCGTACATTGTGGTGCCAACGGTGTCCAAGATGTCTATGGAATTCTCTCTGGTTTCGCTTGCAACCGTAACTATAGCGAATTCTTCTTCCATGTTAGGAGAGACCGGAACCTCGAAGTATCCTGGCTGAAAGCAGTCATCGGTGTTGCTTTCGCCTCGGTTGGCTTCTTCACGGTAGTACAGGCGCTCTATCCAAGTTGTTTGCTTGTTGAATTCGCCTTTGGTTGTGCAGGCTGTGACCGTGGCGTTTGGGTTATTAAACGTCAATTCTACCGCTTGATTCTCTTGTTTTTGGTTGAAATCCAACGGGCTTCGCCATCTCTCCACAACGGAGTGAAAATGCCTGCAGGTCATCAGTGGAGAAACGCGGATTTTAGCTTCACTGGCGCTTCCGTTCCGAACCTTGTAGGTCACTATCACCGCGTTTGTTCCTTTCGGCATGAAAACAGTTTTTTTAACCTCAACGTTCTGCACCGCGTAAAAGTATTGTGGAAGGGGATTCAGCGAAAAAGACTTCAGGGAAAGGTATCCTTGCGGGAAAATCGTGCCGTGAAACTCGTTTGCTCCAAGCGGGTAGATGTTGTTGTCTACGAAAACTTGTTCATCCAGCTTTGCAAGGCACACGGTGCGGTCGCTTGGCGGATGCAACGCGGCTACGAGTAAACCGTGATATTTTCGTGTGTTTACGCCTAAAACAGTGGAGGCGGCGTAACCGCCCAGTCCGTTTGTCACCAGCCACTCTTTACGGATAGCATTATCAAAACGGGTGAGTGCTTCCCCGGTGAGGTTTATGGCTGGCAGTTTCATTTACGGCATCAGCTTAGCGATATTTTTGTTGCGTGGAGCACAGAAATAGTTCGCTACCGGATTACATTTTGTTCTGAACAAGAGGAAATGCGGCTTAGTAAGTTTGTACTCAGTCAAGGTCTCCGCGTATCCCATTCCTTTTGCGAAAACCAGCTCGGCTTCGCCGTAGACTTTTAGGAATTCGGGCGAGACCTCTTTCTTCAGCAGCCCAACCGCGTCGGTGCCCGTGGTTAAAATGTTGTCGGCAAGCTTGCCCATTCCAGAAGGCTCCACGTCCTCTAAGGTTGCATCGTTAATCACTGGGCCGCCCTTAACCACGTACGTTACTTTCAAACCCATGTTTTTCAGCTGCTCAACCAGCAACGTGTCAAAAACGATTTCTCCCGCGTTATCCGCCAAGTAAAGCACGGTCTTGGCCTTTTTCGCCAGTTCATAAGCCCTGTCTACGTCGTCTATAATCAGGTCTTTGGCGGCGTCTCTGAAGCTCTTTGTCAAGGTTCTGAAGGTGAAACAGTGTCCTGGAATGTCAAACTCCAGTATGTTGCCCACTACTGCGCATAAGCATGCTTTCTTGAATCGCTCCTGCTGGTTGTGACCTTTTTCCACCAGTTTCCTCGCGTAAGGCAGCAGTTTCACGGCGTGCTCGTTGCTCATTTTTTTGCTTCGCTTGTAAGGGTCGTCGTTGCTGGTCAACAGTTTTATTAAGCGGTCTCTTTTTGTGCCTATGTCTGCTGGAACGGTGGTGGGGCGGAACTCCCTGTTCAGCAGTTTCATAACTTCTTTTATGGTTCGAAAGCGTAACGCGGGGTTAGTTGTGGCGTAATAGGTTTCTGCGGTTGCCCTCACGAGCAGGCAAGAAGCGCATTCTGCTTCAACTTTCATGGTGATTCACTTATGGTTTTGTTGCGTCTGCAAACTCACGCAGTACTCTATAAGGGTCTTTCGCCTTCACTATGGCACTTGCAACAAGCACACCTTGAGTTTGCAGCTTCAACGCCACAGCCACGTCTTCCCCGTGGCTTATACCCGCACCGCACAGGATATGCGCTTCAGCGTTAACTTTACGGACAAGCTGTATGGTTCGGGTAACTTCTTCAGGTTTAGCTTTGGAAACCGCCACGCCTGAACCGATTAGCTCTGGCGGTTCGATGCTGATGATGTCAGGGTGCAAGTAGGCAACGGCTGCGCTGACCGCGGGGTTGTTCGTGCAAACGCAGCTGACTAAATCCTTCTCAATCGCCATTTTTATAACCGCGTCGATGTCGGCGAGTTTCATCTGCCGTTCAGAATGGTTAATCAACGTCCCAACTGCACCCGCTTCCTTAACTGAATCTGCTAGAACCTGCCCTGTGTGGCTGCCTGGCTTTATGGGGTCTATGTGCTGAGCGAAAACAGGAATCTCGACGGCTTCCGCCACGCTGCAGATGTCTGCAAACTGAGGCGCCACGACAATGTGCGCTCCAGTTTCTTTGCTTACCTTTTCCGCCTGCTTTGCAAGCTCAACCGCCTTGCGGCCTGTGGCTTCTAAGTACGTTTTAAAGTTTACAATTATAATGGGTGTCTGAAGCTTGGACTTCAAAGGATTATCCACCGAAATATGGTTAACAGCGGAGCATTAATATCGTTTGCCTTTCGCTGAAGCGCTTTGCCGCCACAGCACCAGCGCATCCAGAGTGAAAATGAGGTCGCGTTACTGAAATCTAACCGCGCCAGCCAAACCGAATCAGTTATAAAAAGTTATTTTTGCGAAACAGGCGTTTTCACGGCCACACGTGCTTTCTTCATGGCTAAATCTTCTGTTAACATGCCCACTAATCGCCCTTCTTTGACCATAGCCACCCTTTCCATTTGTTTTTCACGCATCGCCTTGAAAGCATACATAATTGATTCCCCGCGGTCAAGTATTACCAGTGGCGTGTACTCGATGTCTTTTGCTAGGGTTTTGTTCGGGTCTTTCTGTTTTTCAACTATTTCCTTTAACAGGTCTCTGTCGCTTATCATGCCGATTGGCTTTTGGTTTTCGGTTATGAGAATGGAGGTCACGCCTTTTTTGAGCATGGTGTCAACTAAGGTTGCCACCGTTTCCGAGGTTGAGACCTCAACGGCGGGCAGTTTCATGCCTGCTTGAGTTGTTATTTCCGAAAGGTCAACGCCTCTTTTCCATATGTCACTGAGCATTTCGCTTACCCTTTCGATTGAGCTTGGGTCATTCGAGTAAAAAGTGTCATTCAAGTATAAGGCAGAACCATTTGTCAATTCGCTCAGAGACGGCTTCTTAAACATGAAAAGGTGTTTGCCGTCAACAACCATCATAGTCAGGTAGCTTATGGGAACATGCTTGATTTCATATCGAACTGCAAGTTTCTGCGCCGTTTCAAGATTATCCATGTCAATCGAAGCCATAAGTCTACACTTGATCCCCTTCTTGCAGTATTTGTCGAAGGGATCATTTTTCAAAAGGCTGTTTACGCTTTGTGACGATGTAATGAAGACTATGTCGTTTTTTGCTGTTTCCAGAACTTTCGTGATTTTTGCCCAAGCTTCTTCAGGGTCTTTTATCACGACGGTTTCGCCTATGGGTATCCCGCTTTTCAGCTCGTCAATCCTTAATGTATAGTCTACTGCGGTTTGCCACATTTGAACGAAGAAGGCTTTGAGAATGGAGATGAACATTTTGTCGTTTATCCATAAACCTTCATCTTCAAGTTTCAAAACTGAATTTTTTTCCCCAACAGGCGTGTATAAAATGGCTTCTTCGTTATCTTTAATTAGAAAACGCGGGAAGAAACTGGCATCCAAGTTTAGGTGTCGGCACTTAATATTCGCGTTTGCACCGATGCTTTTGCTTATACGCTCCATTATCTTGAGGTTATCCTGTGAAATATCAGTTATGAGCTTAAATTTAACACCGCGCTTCTGAACGGGCTGCGTTATACCATCGAAAACCCCTGCGATGTCCTCCTGTATCAGACCCAAGCTGGTTGTTAAGATTAAAACCTCTTTTTTAGATTCTTCAATCATGTTCTGCATTTTTGAATGAATTTTCTTTTTCCCCGTTATGACAGAGAATTTCGCGACTGGATACTCGGATTCTGGCGCGCTGATGGCCCGCCAAGTGGACATGAGGTCTTCTTTTTGCTCATTCAAACTGGAAATTTCGCTTTTCTTGGCATTAATGAACGTATCCAGAAGCGTTCCAAAAGGAACTATGGTGAAGCGTGTGGGTCTCTCCAAGGTTGCTTCTATGAAACCTTTTTCCTGGAGTTTCTTGAATGTTCGGTAGGCTTGCACTCTTTCCATCTTAAGCCTTTTAGCGACAAAACTTGTGGATTGAACGCCGCTTTTGGCGAGAAACATGTAAACTTGGATTTCCCTTTTTGACAAGCCTAGGACTTGAAGAAATTTCGTTATGTCTTTTTCACTCAAGCGTCAAGTCCCCTCAAGCAAACATTTGCATGAATAATCATAGTTTTACACGTTTAGATATATAACATTTGACGCTTTGACAATGTTCCAGCAACATCCATTGTAGGTTACAGACGTCATAATTGAGTATTCTCTCTGGAACACAATGTTTAAAACTTCGTTCATCACACACACTAAGAGAAAGAGATTTGAGCGCTCGCGGTCTGCGAATGCTTGTAGAAGCACATAACGGCGGACCGTTTATTTATGGAAGCGAAGTTGGGACAGGTAGCACGTTCCAATCAAACAAGGAGTGTTAAAGGTGGCAACTAAAACAATACTCGTAGTGGATGACGATAAATCTATTCTTCGAACGTTCACGCGTATTCTTCAAAAAAACGGCTATGAAATTGACGCGGCAGAAACGGGAAAAGAAGCCATGGAAAAAGCCGACACCAAAAAGTACGACTTGGCTTTGGTGGACATAAGACTCCCGGACATGGACGGAACCGAACTGCTAGCAAAAATGAAAAAACCATTGCAAAAAACAATTAAAATCATGATTACGGGTTTTCCATCGTTAGAAACTGGCGTCAAAGCTTTAGACGAGGGGGCAGATGCTTACTTGGTGAAACCTGTAAAACCCGAAGAACTGCTGATGCTTATTGAAGAGAAACTGAAAAATAAAGATTAGCAGCCCCCAGCCAGTTAACACCGAACATTATTTGTCCGTGTTTTCCGATGTAAACGTCGCCGACAAAAGAGATGTAGATGTAAGGCTGCAGTAATTACATCTAAATAATTTTTGTGATGCTTAGGCACACAGCTTATGTACTGACACTGAAAGCAACGGTTTCGGAATAATGCAAATGGACAAATCAGCAAAATGAAAGTCGGATGTGATTGCCTGAAGGCTTATTTCTCCGATTTTGTCTTCTGCAAATCGATGTAATCATTAATCATCTGGGCATGTTCAAACGCCAGCGTCTCGGGAACACTGTTCAAGCTGAAGAGTTTGATCTCTTTGATTTCGCTTTCTTGCTTCTTGATTTCTCCGCCGACCCCTTCCACCAAGAAACATGCTGGATAATAATCGTATTCAAATCCGCCTTGAACGCCTTGCTCATGGTACTCGCCTATTTTGCGCACTATTTTGATGCCGAGTCCCGTCTCCTCCTTTACCTCTCTAACTATGGTTTGTTCAACCGTTTCTCCAGGCTCCGCCCTTCCGCCAGGCAGAGCCCAGTACCCGATAAAGGGGGGCGTAGACCGTTTGATTAGAAGTATCTTGTCGGGAGGAAACGGTATTATGGCGGTTGCGGTTCTTCCAGCAAACTTCATTCTTCACTTCTCCTAAACATAACTTTCACTTGCCGATTTCGCTAAGAAGTTAACTTCATGCGCCACCTGATTACGATTACAACAACGAATATTGCAATTCCTGAAATCACCACCAACGGGCCAGGAAGGATATTGAAGTAGCGTGACAGCAAAATGCCGGAAACCGCGGAAACCGCTCCGAAAATGGCGCTCAGCTTGAAGTATCTGGACAAGTTCGCGCTTACCGTTTTTGCGGCTGCGGCAGGCGTCACTACCAAGAACCCAACCAGCAAAGTCCCCGTAATTTGTATACCTATAGCCACAGTGAGCGAGACAAGCAGCAGATACAAGAGGTTGGTTCGGGCGACACTGATGCCTTTTGAAGTAGCCAACTCTTCAGAGATTAAGCCCAGAACTATCTTTCGATAAATGAGCCTGGTCAAGGAAATCACCACTATGGAAATTACCACCGCGGCTCCAGCCTCCGCGAGCCCAACAGCGGTTATGTCTCCGAACAAGGCTTCTTCAAGTGCATCCAAATTATTCCCAAAAAGCAGGATGCCTATCGCCAACGCCAGCGTGAACGTGGCGCCGACAAGTGTTTCAAAAGACAGTTTCGTGACTCTGCCCAAGTACCAAATCACAACAGCAGAGATGAAAAGGAACGCGAAGCCGCCTATAAGAGGATTGAAGTTAAGTAGTACTCCTAGGGCAAGCCCGGGCAAGGCAACGTGGGACAATGCGTCGCCTACGAGCGCCATCTTTTCAAGCACCATGATTGAGCCGAGGTAGCCTGCCGCAAGTCCAACAGTGGCTCCGACTACGAGGCTGTACAATACGGCTTCAGACATGTGCTTCACCGTATTCTTTGCATATGGGTTCTCCGTAAATCAGCTTCTGCGTCTCCGGGTTCATTACTTCTGGGGATTCGCCGAAGAACACAATGCACTTGTTTAGAGCTAACGCGTAGTCCGAGTATTCCCTGACTATGTGCAGGTCATGCGAAATCAGCAGGAGCGTTATCTCGTTTTTCGCCGTGAGCTTTCTCAGCATCCCGTAAATGGCTTCTTCACTGTCCACGTCCACACCGCTCGTGGGCTCATCAAACAGAAGGACATCGGGGTTATCCACTATCGCCCAGGCAATCAGGACTCTGCGCATTTGCCCTCCTGACAAAATGGCAAGGCTCTTTTCTAAAACTGCTTCGCCTTCTAACCCAACGGAAGTGAGAGCGGCTTTCATGTCTTCTTCTGACTCGTTTTTTAGCGCAAGAAACTCTTTCACGGAAATCGGTATGTCACGAACCGACAAAATCTGCGGAACGTACCCGATTTTAATTTTTCCGCTCCACTCGATTTTCCCAGTGTACGGAACCAAATTCAGCAGCGCACGGAACAGCGTGGTTTTTCCCGCGCCGTTAGGACCCACTATGGCTAATGTGATGCCTCGTTTTATCTTAAAATCCAAGTTGTTTATGATTGGCTGATTAGAAATTTCAACGGTCAAGTTAGACACTTGTAAAATGAAGTTATCCCCGTTATTATCAGCCGCCGCCATAATCATCTCCTATGCTCCTAAAGCATTTAAGAGAAAAAAGAGCTGGAACGCAATAAATCTTTTGAATGCGCCATGTCTTAAACCGCGAAAGGCTTAGAAATAGAAAAGTGGAACGGCAAAATGGAAGATGAAGTTATCTTTTCGTTTTCAAGAAGGTGCCGTTTTCAGGTGGCACAAAAACTGCCGCCGCAATCGTGGTTGTCCATAAGCCGTTTTTGTCGCCTGCTGCCGACTGAGTTATGTTGGCCGTTTTGATTATTAGCCCGCTGGTTTTGAAAAGCTGCTTTCTCTCGTCCCAAGCGGTTTCCGGGTCGAATTGGATGCCCATGGTTGTTGCAAGCATGGTTGCGGCTAAGTCTTCCGCGTAGTCTCCAGCCGCTTCATCCGTTTGTCCATGAGAGTGGTGCTCGGAAAGGTAGCCGTACTGGTTCTTGCGAGATGGAATCGCTATGCCTATGGATGAGGCGACTAAGCGGTGCGGCTCGTTGGTTGCGTTCCTAGCCATAACCACGAAGGTGATTTCGCCTGGCTGCACCATTTTTAAGCCCTGGTCTCTGGAAACCATTTTGCATCCTGGGGGCACTATGCTTGAGACGTTTACCAAGTTGCAGTATTGGATGCCCGCGTTTCTTAAGGCCAACTCAAAGCTTTGCAGTTGCTCTTTGTGTTTTCCGACGCCTTTTGTTAGGAAGAAGTATTTAGGTATCATTTTTCGTATCGCAACATAGAGGTTGCGAATTGCTTAATTAGGCTTTTGTTTCAAGAAAGAATGATTGGTCGGTAAGAGAAAAGAATAACACTATCCTGAAAGTAATAGATTTGAGGTTAAAAATCCGTGGCGCCCCATCAAAGCGTGTTCAAAGACGAGGCGAAACTCGACATAAACTACGTTCCACGTCGCCTGCCTCACAGAGAAAAAGAACACCGCTTGCTGATGGAATTCTTCAATTTCCTGCTTCAATTTCCAGAAAGGATGGCTCAGCGAGTAATTATAACAGGCGAGGTGGGCACGGGAAAAACCGCTCTTGCCCAGTGTTTCGGAGCGGACATAACTCGCGAAGCGAACAAGCGGAGCGTCAACTTTCGTTACGTACACGTTAACTGCCGTGAATACCGCGGCAAACTCTTCCTTATAGTGCAGCATGCGCTTGCGGTTTTTCGCCCGAACTTTCCGAGGCGCGGCTACTCTTCAGAGGAACTCCTGAACACTCTGGTGCAGGTTCTGGATGAGGAAGACGCTTATGTGATTCTGACTTTGGACGAGTTTGACGCGTTCATTGACCAGGAAGGTTCAGACGCCGTCTACAAGCTAACGCGGCTGCAGGAGATGAGAGCGGGTAAGCCCCAGCGTATATCGTTCATGTTCATCCTGCGGGACCTAAAAGCGACTGCACGGTTAGATTCCAGCGCGAGAAGCACCTTGCAGCGTAACGTAATCAGTTTGGAACGGTACCCTAAAGACCAGCTCTTGGACATCTTGAACGACAGGGTTGCCATGGCGTTTGAGCCTTCAACCGTGCCTGAAGATGTCGTTGCCCTTGTGGCAGGATTGGCTGTTTCCGAGAGCGGCAACGCCCGCTTCGCCATTGAGCTTTTGTGGCGGGCTGGAAAGTACGCTGACGCTGAAGACGCGGGCGAAGTTGAGCCTGAGTGCGTGCGAAAAGCGGTTTCCAGCATAGTTCCAACCGTGCGGAGAAGCGAGTTGGCTTCTCTGGGTCTTCATCAAAAAATGTTCTTGCTTGGCGCGGCTCGGTTTTTCAAGGAAAATCAGAAGGCTTACGCGTCTCTTTCGGAAATTGAGGAGGCTTACGCCGTGGTCTGCGAAGAATTCGATGAACAGCCGAACAGTCACACTCAACTCTGGAAGTACGTTCAATTCCTTTCCGCGTTGGGCATACTGAAAGCCGAAGTCTCAGGAGCCGGCGTACGCGGCAGGTCAACGCGGCTTTCTTTGCCTGCGGTTCCAGCTTACGAGTTGGAGAAAGAATTAAGTGCTGCTTTAGAAAAGAGGTAAGCGTGAACCGCCATGGATGTCGAAGAGATTTTTTCTTCTAAGCCCAGGATGAAAATTCTGAGGCTTGTGGCGCGGCTGGGAGCGCTTAACGTTTCTGACATCGCACGCAGAATCAACCTGAACTATTCCACGACAAATCAGCATTTGAAGCTGTTGGAGTCTGAGGGCGTGCTTCAGCAGAGGGTTTACGGGCGGATTCGCATGTACAAGTTCAATGAAGCCTCAGCCAAAGCGCGGGCGGTGCAAAACCTAATAGAGGCGTGGGAGCAGGATAAATAAGCCGAGAACGTATCCAATCTTGGAGGAAAACACTGTGGCTATGGTTGATGTTTCAGGCAAAGCGGAAATTTTCAGGGAAGCAACCGCGAAAGGACAAATCAGGTTGAAACCTGAAACAGTGAATTTGATTCAAGAAGGAAAAATAGCCAAGGGCAACCCGCTTTACACGGCGAAAATTGCAGGGGTGCTTGCCGCCAAGAAAACAAGCGAGCTTGTTCCCCTCTGTCACCCGCTGCCCTTGACTAACGTGGACGTTGACGCTATAATCTTAGACAAGATCTGTGTGGAGGTCTCGGCTACAGTGAAAGCCAAAGCGAAGACGGGCGTGGAAATGGAAGCTTTAACCGCGGTTTCCATGGGGCTGCTGACCGTTTGGGACATGGTTAAGCAGTACGAGAAAGACGCGGCTGGGCAGTACCCGACCACGGCTATAGAGAACATTCACGTGGTTAGAAAACTGAAGCAGGTGTGACGGCGTGAGCGAAACCAGCAAGAAACACAAGGCTTCAGCGCCTAAACAGCTGAAATTCGCAGTTTACGTTTGCAGCACATCTCGGTATGAGGAGCTGCAGAAGGGCGAGAAAATCACTGACGTTTCGGGCGATACGATTGAGGCTTTGCTGAAGAGCGGCGGTCACGTGGTTCTGTCCAGAAAGATTATCGCGGATGATAAACGCTTGATTGCAGAAGCCGTGAAAAACGTTTTGAACTCGGCAGAACTTGACGCGGCCATTTTTTGCGGTGGCACAGGAGTAGCCCCGAAAGACGTAACGATTGAAACGGTTCAGCCCTTTCTGGAGAAGGTGCTGCCTGGTTTCGGAGAGATTTTCCGGCGGTTAAGCTATGACAAGGTAGGTTCCGCGGCGGTTATGTCCCGCGCGGTGGCTGGCGTTGCCAAAGGAAAAGCAGTGTTCTGCATTCCAGGTTCCCCTGACGCTGTGCGAGTTTCGGTAGAAATGCTTATTTTGCCCGAAACGCCTCATATCGTTAGGCACATACGGGAATAACGATGGTTTTAACAGACAACTGCGGTCGTCCTTTGCTTAATTTGCGAATATCGATAACGCAGCGGTGCAACTTGCGCTGTGACTACTGCCACCGGGAAGGAGAAGGCTGCTGCGCAGGCGGCACAGCACAAGAAATGACTGTTGACGAAATCGCCCGCGTAGCACGAGTCGCCATCAGCTTGGATATCGCGAGGATCAAGCTGACAGGCGGAGAACCTCTTATGCGGAAGGACCTCTGCGACATAGTCAAGGGCATAGCCGCGAACCCGGGTTTGAAGGACCTTTCAATGACGACCAACGGTGCCCTGCTCGGTTTTCAAGCGCAGGAGCTACGTGCGTGCGGACTGCGGCGCGTAAACATAAGCCTGCCAACTTTGAACGCGGAAACCTACCATAAGCTCACGAATGGAAGAATCGAAAACGCGTTAGACGGCGTGAAAGCCGCGGTTGAGGCTGGATTGTACCCAGTGAAGCTAAACATGGTAATTTTGAACGGCGTCAACGCTGACGCGGTGCCCGAGATGATGGATTTCGCGCGGCAAACAGGCACCATATTGCAGCTTATCGAGCTTGACCCTGTAAACGTTAGCAGCAACTATTTCTCGGTTTACCACAAGTTCTTGGATGAACACGAAGAGATGTTTCGACAGAAAGCCGTGAAGGTTGAAACTAGACGGTTCATGCATAACCGCCACATCTACCACCTTCCTGACGTGACGGTGGAAGTGGTGCATCCGACCGAGAACGGCGAGTTCTGTGCGCACTGCACTAGGCTGCGGGTGACAAGCGACGGGAAACTGAAAACTTGCCTAATGAGAAATTATAATTTAATTGATATTTTGTCGCCTATGCGCCAAGGTGCAAGTGACGAGGAATTAAAGGCGCTTTTTGTGCGTGCGAACCAGATAAGAGAACCCTACAATAAGAGCACATAGGGCAAAGCCTGAAAAAGCAATTCTCGCAGCAGTCACCGTTTCTTTTACGGATTTCTCAAATCATTCCTTTCCTTTGAAACGGGCTTTCAACATAACTCATATCGGAAACAGTGATTCATCGAAAATGTTAAATTGTCCTAGCAAAGATAGGATGAGAACGAAAATATCAGGGGATTGTAAATGGACCAAAAAACAATAGCAATTGCGGTAATAGTAATAGTCATTGTAGCAGTCATAGGCGTCGGAGCATACTACTTTTTAAGTAACCCCGGCGAAAACGGCGGCACTGAACCCACACCTACTCCTACTCCCACAGGCGTTGCGGACGCAACTAGTCTAGAATACAGTGTCGAAATCACTGGAGGAGATTCAGCTGGATCATACGACTTCTATGCGAAAAACATCGGAACAAACGACTTCATGATACGATTAGACATTCCGCTCGGTGACATGAACTTTACATACATCGTGAACGGCGCGGAACAGAAAGCGTGGGCTAACGAAGGCAGCGGCTGGGTAGACCTTTCAAGTACTTACCAAGACCAATATGACTTATGGCAACCAACATATCAAGGATACGTAGACCAACTTGCAAGCTGGACTTCAGGCGAAGTCACATACACTGACGGTGATACTTCAATCACAATCAGTAACATAATGGTGAATCCTACACTGCCCGACTCGCTATTCCAAGCACCAGCAGCATAACCAAGCTGAAATCTCTAGAGAAACAAAGTATCACTCCCATCTTTTTTCTTATTTCCAGCAACGGTTCTTTCGGATTTTCTAAAGCGCTATTGAAAAAGGATTGTCACATTTCAGACAGCCTTCAATCCTTTCGGAACCAGCATATTTGGATCTAATAGAGATTCATTGCAGAAACTATAGAGGGGTAGGTCCGTATTGGCGCAGAAACCGCCCAAAAACATGCAGAAACCAGCGCTGCAGGATTCCATGCAGTTCAGTATATATAGAGGGGGTATAGACCGCCGCAAGCAGCAGTCACGCACATTCTCACACGTTGCTCCTCTTCAAAGCCAACAAGCATCCTAAGAAGAAAACCAAACCAAAACCTACCAGAGCAAAAAAGGACAGCCAAGGAAAAGGTTGCCCCAAAGCAGCAGCCCGCAAACTCTCACTCGAATGCGTAAGAGGCAAAACGTACAAGACAGCTTTCACAGGGTCTGGCAGCTGACTTAACGAAAAAAACGTGCCGCTGAGAAACGTCATAGGCAAAATCACCAAGGTGCTGAAGGTACCCATATCTTGATGCGATTTCGCCCATAACCCGACAAGAACCCCGAGAAAAGAAAACACAAAGCAAGACGTAACCAAGACCAAAACAAAAAGTGGACTAACCATCAACGTGGGAGAAAGCGCGATGCCCACCGCCAACAACGCCACAGAAGCGAGCAAACCCCGCACCACGCCAATCAAAGTTTTCCCGACCGCTAACGAAAACATGCTAATAGGCGACAACAAGTATTCGTCAAAACACTTGTAGAAAATACGATCCACATGCAGCTTCATTCCAGCACCATTAAAGCTCCCCGTCATAGCCGTAAGAGCAATTATACCCGGAATAACGAAATCAAGATAGCCGTAACCCCCAAAACTGATTCCGCGTCCCAAGCCAAACCCGAAAGCAACAAGATAAAGAATAGGACTAACAATGCTTGTGGCAAGCGTCCGAAGCCAATGCCGCCTCAGAAACCGCAAATCCACCCACAAAACCGAGTAAATATCACCCAACACACTAACCACTTAGTCACCATCCACCTTTTGCCCCGTTTGCTCCACAAAAACGTCCTCAAGATTTGAATCCCGAATAATTATGGTTTTAACCTCAGATGGCAATTTCTGAACATAACTCGTCGCCGCAGCCCTGTCAGCAAAATACTGGTAACGCGTCTCCTTATTGTTCACAAGCGTCTCCACCGTCACCAACCCCAGTTTTTGACGCAACTCCAAAGGCGCACCCAAAGCAATCAAACACCCCTGATGAAGTATTCCCACACGCTGACAAAGCGCCTCTGCCTCCTCAATATAATGCGTGGTGAGAAAAATGGTGGTGCCATCCAAGTTCAAACGGCGTATCAACTCCCACAAACGCCGCCTTGTCTGCGCATCCAAACCCACCGTCGGCTCATCAAGAAAAAGCACCTTAGGCCGATGCATCAAAGAACTAACAATCGACACGCGCTTCTGCATCCCACCAGAAAGCTTCTCAACAATCCGATTGGCATTCTCCTTAAGCCCCACGTAATCAAGCAACTCATCAATTCGCCGCTTGCGCTCAGACGCGCCAAGATGGTGCAGACGAGCACGAAACTCCATGTTCTCTCTAATCGTCAAATCACGATCCAAACTCAGATGCTGCTGCACCACACCGATAACTTTTTTCACCTTATCCGGCTCCTTCACAACATCAAAATCGTTCACTGACGCTTTTCCCGAAGTCGGCTTAGTCAAGGTGGTTAACACGCGGATAGTAGTGGTTTTCCCCGCTCCATTGGGACCCAAGAAACCGAAGATTTCACCCGAATGCACCGTAAGAGCCAAGTCTTGAATTGCTGAAATACCATCATATATCTTCGTCAACCTTTCGGTTTGTATCATTTCTTCCAATCCCCAGCTCCCCGTTTAACTCTTTGCAGCTGTCCCTTTTGCCATCATGGTGAAGTCATACCTATTATACTCTAGTTAATCCTTTATATCATGATACTGATACCCCCCCTAACAGCCTGAGAGGAAAAAACTTGAACAAAACGAAATTCGGCGTTTTCCTTCCCTTCTACGCTTTCAAATCTCTGCAGCCTTTTGACCACGTTCGAACCGTGGTGCTGGAATGCGAACGACTAGGATACGATTCCGTATGGTTAGACGACCATTTAATGTATGGAAAACACCCCATCCTTGAATGCTGGACAACCCTCTCAGCACTCGCGTCCTTAACCGGAAAGATACGGCTAGGCACCATGGTTCTGTGCAACTCTTACAGAAACCCCGCTTTACTCGCCAAAATGGCAGCCACACTCGACAACATATCAAACGGCCGATTGGAATTTGGCATCGGCGCTGGCGTCCAAAAAGATGAACATAACGCTTACGGAATCCCGTTCCCAAAGCCCAGTGACAGGATAGACAGAATGAAAGAAGCAGTGGAAATAATAAAGAAAATGTGGACCGAAGAAAAAGCAAACTGCCACGGCAAATACTACACCGTAAACGACGCCGTGTGCCTGCCAAAGCCCAGGCAGAAACCCCGTCCGCCCATAACAATCGGAGGCGGTGGAGAAAAACTCACCATGAAAGTAGCCGCACAACATGCAGACCGCTACGATTGGGGATACGTGCCATCTTTGGAACAGTACAAGCACAAAATGAAGATTCTGGAAAACCACTGCAACGCCGTGAACAGAGACTTCAAAGAAATGGAGAAGTCCTGTTGGCTTGGAGGACAGATTTTCATTGCCCAAAACCGAGAGGAAATTGACGAAAAAGTTTCGCAGTGGAAGCCGCAGAATGTTTCCTTGGAAGATTTTAAAAAATCCAGTTTTATAACCACTCCAGAGGAATGCAAACGGAAAATACGCGAATACGCAGGCTTAGGCGTAACCTATTTTATGCTGTTTTTCGGAGACTTACCCGACACTGATGGTTTGAGACTTTTCGCTGATGAAGTGGTGAAAACGTTAAATTAGCAAATCGCTGCCAACCTATGGTCAAGTTACCTTGCGCTCTCCAAAAAAATGGAAGGAAATGTTGCTTAGAAATGCGCACTTATGGGCTTAGTCAGCTGGTTAGTTCTTCGACTTCTTTTTTGTCTTCAGCCAGTTCTTTTCCTGCTGCTTGTCATTCATCAACAGCAGAGTCTGGACCTCGCCAACATGCGTCTTTTCTTCCTTAGCTATGTCCAGCAGAATCGCCTTTATGTTATGGTTCTCGGTTAACGCCGCCATCTGCTCGTAAAGGTTCACCGCATCCAACTCGGCGATGATTGCTGCTCTAAGGATTTCCTTGTTCAAGTCTTCTTTTCTTATTTTTTCAAGATTTATCGGAATCTTTGACAGCAAATTTCTTCGACTCCTTTCTTTGAAAAGCATTATAAGAGTACATAGTTCAAATAGAAAAAGGTTAACGTCCCAGCTCTGGGTTTGAAATTGACTTAAACCCTTGTCCCAGCTCTTCAATTAGCTTATTTACGTGGTAGTTTTCTCATGTAGTACGTGTTCCCTTCGTATTCAAGTTCTACTAATTTGTTTTCACCTAAAAGTTTCTCGACGACTTGCCAATCCGCATCAGCCTTTTCTAAAAGCTTTTCTACTGCTTCCTCGCGCATAGGATGCACAGCTGTTATACTCAGCAAATCCTCTTCAACGTTTCCAGTAGAGGCGAAAGCATTTCCTTCATAACCCATTAAATATTCAACTCTGTTAGCTCCAAGTTTTTTGGAAAAGGCTTGAAAAGCAGCGTTCACGGCGTCTTCTTTGGCGTGTTTAACCCATTTTTCTGTTGGCGGTCTTGTCGGAATTGCGATGTATGCCTTGTTCAGCTTTTTCAGCTCTGCTAGGAACCCTGCTATCCTTTCGACCTCGTCTCCATAGTCTATGTTTCCTATGAGCATGGTTTCGCTGACAACTGTTCCTCGAAACTCCTCTGTGAACTCCCTTATGCCTTCCAAAACAATGTTTAATCTTAAGTCTCTGTGGGGTCTGTTAACTTTCCGCCATAAATCTTCGCTGACAGCGTCCACTTTCAAAGAGACAAAGTCAGCTTTACGTAAATCTTCTTTCACATCGTCCCGCCAAAGTAGCGAAGCGTTAGTTATTACAGCTATGGGCAGTCCTGTTTGCTTTAAAGAGGATAATTCCTTAGATAGGTTAAGGTCTAGAGTTGGTTCTCCATCTGACACGAACGTAAGATAGTCAATTCTTTCGTTTCTCACGGTGGCTTCATGGACTTTTCTTCTAACCGCTATCGAAAGGTCTTCTGATTTGTAGAAAATTTGCCTGTCAACACTGATATTGGTGGTTTTTCCCACTTGGCAGTAAACGCATGAATAAGAGCACGTTTTAGGTGGAATATTATTTATTCCTAAACTTCTTCCCAGACGTCTTGATGGCACTGGACCGAAAGCAAGTGTTTTCATGTCTTGCAAATTAGCCATTTCCACGGTTAAAAGAATCTTTACAGCGTTTCCAGATGTTCTCAATTTCTTTTGCAACATCGCTCTCTGGAGCGTACTCCATAATGCTTTTCCCGTTGACCATGGCTTCGGTAACTTTTGGGTTAAAGGGAATTCTGCCAACAACTTTTATGCTGTTGTCTTTACAAAACCTCAAGATTTTGTCAGTGTTATCTTTGTTTATGTCGTACATGTTCACGCAGACAAGGGGCGTAACGCTGAAATGCGCTAGCAGTTGCAGTGCCCTTTGAAGGTCATGGATTCCAGACATCGTTGGTTCAGTAACTACCAAACCAACGTCCACACCCGTGACTGAAGCTATGACAGGACAACCAATTCCAGGTGGACCATCTATTATGATTAAGTCGCTTTTCTCTTTTTCTGACAGTATCCTAGCATTCTGTCTGACCAAACTGACTAGTTTTCCTGAATTTGATTCACCTGGACTAAGCAAAGCATGCGCCATAAAACCATATCTCGTCTTTGAAATGTAAGCATACCCAGAAACGCGTTCAGTCATAGTTATTGCATCCGCTGGACAAATGGCGGCGCAGACACCACATCCTTCGCAAGCAACAGGGTCAACTTCGATGGCTTCGGTTATGGCATCAAACCTGCATTTCTCTCTGCAGAAACCGCAGTTGTCACACTTTGTTTTGTCGATAACAGCGAGTTTTGAGCCTTTAAACTCCTGCGTTTTAATCACTTCAGGATGCAGCAGCATGTGAAGGTCTGGAGCATCAACATCGCAGTCTGCCAGAACAGCGTTTCTTGCTAAAACAGCTAAGGAAGCAGTTATTGTTGTTTTGCCGGTGCCGCCCTTTCCGCTTAAAACCGTTAGCTGTTTCATTCTTCAACCAGCCTCCTTATTTCGCTGAAAAGGGTCTGAAATTTTTCTTTCCATTCGGGCATTTCTAGGCTAAAAGAGACCCCTTTTGAATAAAGTTCTGCTATTCTTCTTTGATAGGGAATTTCGAGAAGTAGAGGAATGTGCTCTTTTTTGCAATACGTGTAAACTTTTTTGTCGCCTATACCTGCACGGTTAACGACGACCCCAAAAGGAACGCTCATTTTTCTCAAAACTTGCACGGTTATTTTCAAATCGTGCAAACCAAACGGTGTGGGTTCGGTTACCAGAAGGCAGAAATCGCTTTCCCTAACCGTTTCTATAACGGGACAGGAAGTTCCGACGGGAGCATCAATAATCACGTTTTTTTTGTCTTCAATTTGCTTCTTAACTGCTTTTATAAGTGGAACAGCCATCGGTTCTCCAACGTCAAGTTCTCCATAAACAAGGTCCACATCTCCTGCCGAGCCAAACTTCAATGCTCCGATTCTACGTTTTTTTTCGGTAATCGCTTGTCTGGGGCAAGCTAGGGTGCATCCGCCGCAGCTGTGGCAAAGTTCTGGAAAAAACAGGATTTTTTCTGGGCTGGCGAATAAGGCGTTGTATTGGCAGAACTTGGCACATTCTCCGCAATGCAAACATAACTCTTCGTTTATATGAGGAACCAAAATGTAAACTGGTTCTGTCCTCTGCAGATTAGGATGCAACAGTAAATGTGCATTCGGCTCCTCTACATCGCAGTCAAGAAGTTGAACATTGCCTACTGAAAGCGCCATGTTTACGGCTACGGATGTTTTTCCAGTTCCGCCCTTTCCGCTGGCAACCGACACAATCATCTGCATACCTCAAAGATTCGTGAAAAACGTTGGAAACCTCGGCTATATCTCCAAGCGACCCTGCCGTTTCTCGTATTCGGCGATGGCCTTGCGCAGCGTCTTTATCGACAGTGCGGTGCAGTCAAGCTTTGACTTTGGCAAGCCCCCAAGCTCCGCTAGTATGTCGTTCCCTGTTATCTTTTTTGCCTGATCAACTGTTTTGCCTTTCAGGAGCGTGGTCATCGCGGATGCTGATGATGCGGAGCCTGGGCAGCCCAAATAGTAGAATTTGGCGTCTTCTATAATGTTTTTTTCGTTGATTTTCAAGTACAGTTTTATGAGGTCGCCGCATGATCCGAGAAAGGTGGTGGTCACGGTTGGGTTGCTGAGTTTTCCTACGTTAACGTTGTTCACGTAAAGTTCGATGGCTTTGTTGGAGTAGCCTGACTCCACCATCAATTTCAGTTCCTCTTCCGAAAGTTTCCTTGACGTCCTTTCACCTCCAGAGCCGCAGGTCATGGCTTTCAGCTTCCACGCTAATGGTGTCGCGCGTCGTGGCAACCTTCTGTGAGTTCTTGGAGCTTATTTTCCTTATATGCTTCAATTACTTCACTGATGGTGTTTGCGTTTGCTCTCAACACGGCAACTCCAGCGTTTTGGAAACTGATTATGCCCCTCTGACCCATACCATAGACTATGATGGCGGTCGGTTTTAAACCCAAAACGACGTCGTGAGGTTGACCGGTTCTTCCAGTATGTTCGCCCACGTTTGGAACGGTCTTAACGTTTGTAACTTCTCCGTTGTCGTTTAAGTCAACAATAGCGAAGTAGGGTGCTCTTCCGAAATGCTCTGCTAAATTAGCGTTCAAACCTTCTTGACTTGCTGCTGGTACTATTATTCTGTTTGGCAATCACTCACCTCCAATTCTCTGGCTTATTTGTCTCTCTAAGGTTAAAATTGTCTAAGGTCTCCATACGCCTCGACCGCCTCCTCTGCCCCCCATGCCAAAATGGCCTCCGACAGTAGGTGCGCCAGTTTTGCTTAATTCTCCTCGCTTGTATTTCTCAATAGCCTCTCTGACAGCTCCGGATGCGCCTGTTACAGCTTCGATGCCAGCAGCCGACAATGCTCCGAAGGCGTTAGGTCCTACGTTTCCAGTTATGAGTAGTTTCACGCCTTTGTTTGCGATTATTTGTGCTGCTTGGATTCCTGCGCCTCCTGTTGCGCCAGCAGCGGTGTTCGGGATAGCTTCGAACTGCATGGTTTCAGATTCTACGATTACGAAGTAGGCGCATCTGCCGAATCGGGGGTCTATCTGCGCGTCTAAACTCGCCGCAGTCGCGGTTACACATATTTTCATCTATTTTCCACCTCACTATGTAACTTTCAAGAATTGTTTAATTTTCGTGATGATTTCGGCGAAAGCCTTGATGGTTGGAGAACTGTTTTTTTCAGTGATAAAAGGCGTTCCCTTGTCAGAAGCGTTGCAGATTGCAGGGTCTATTGGAATTTTTCCCAGATATGGAACTGACAAATCGTCGGCTATTATTTTTCCTCCTCCAGTTTTGAAAATGTCAAGCTGGGCGCCGCATTCAGGGCAGACGAACCCGCTCATGTTCTCGATTATGCCTATTACAGGTACGCCTATTTGCTTGGCGAATGTTACGGCTTTCTTGACAACAGCTTGCGAGACTTCCGAAGGCATAGTCACTATTATGACGCCGTCGATGTCTGGAATCAACTGCATAATACTTAATGGTTCGTCTCCAGTGCCGGGTGGCAGGTCTATGAACAGGAAGTCTAGTTCGCCCCACATGATGTCAGATAAGAACTGCTGGATCACCCTCATTTTCAGTGGTCCACGCCAGATTACCGGTGCCTCGTCGTTTGGAAGCAAGAAGTCCATGGAAACAACCTTCAGTCCATATTGACCTGTAACAGGGGAAATGGTTCCTGCGGGTCCGCCGATGAGCTTCTGTCCTTTTAAGCCCAGCATTTTCGGCACGCAAGGTCCGTGAATGTCTGCGTCGAGAACTCCGACTTTGCCCCTGTGTCCTTGCACAGCGAAAGCTGCGGCGAGATTTACGGTGACCGTGCTTTTGCCGACTCCTCCTTTGCCGCTTATAACCGCTATTTTATGCTTGATTTTACTCATTTTCGTTTTGAGCCTTTGTTCCTGTTCAGTTGCTGCTTTTTTCTGTTCTTTTTGCTCATATGGCTTCGAGGCTGCTTGCACTTCAGTTTTTTCTACTTGTTTTTCAGTGTCCATCATTGGCTTCACCGTTTGATGAAGAAATAGTTTAATACATAAACCATATTAATACCTTATGTTTAGAAAATAAACTAAAAGCCAGATAGACACACATTATAATCATTGGATTTAGACTTTGGGTTTCCGCTTTCTAGTTCCAAGTTTTGGTTACCAATTCTCAATCCCGATCTTGCCTACCCCTGTATTTTTTACACACGCTGAATGCTATTTGTTTTTCTACTCACCAAAGACAGGAGGACCCCCATTTGTTTCCAACTGGAGAATGCGAACGCTGACCGCGGCCACAAGTTCTTTTCTGCAAGAATCTGCCGCCAAATGCCGTTCACACTTTTCTATGTCATCTATGTTTTGAGCTAGTTCGGCGTCGCCCATTACATCTCTTATCCAATTTTGAAAGTCTCCTCGCTTAAAATGGAAAACTATTGCGTCGGAACAAACATATTGAAGGACATCAGCAAACTCCTCCAGGCTATGCGCGCTTACTCCGCAATAATCTCCAATGGCTGTGTAGAAATGAAAACCCTGAGCACGCGGTACAACACGCAACGGATCTATGTTCTCATTGTTGCTCTTAACCATGTATTTTCCCTCGACTAGTTTAGCGCGGGTAATTTGAAATTCTGGCAGTGGAAAGGCGGTTGTTACTCTTTCACTGTTATAGCACCAGTAGGACACGAAGCCACACAGGTCAAGCAGAGGATGCAGTCTTCGGCTCTGACGGGTACGGATTTCTCTGAGTCTGGATAATCTGGAAGGTCTTGAAGCTCAAATACCATAACAGGACAACTGTCAACGCATGTCCTCCAAATCTACTTGGAGTTCACTCTTCACGAAATAGATCAAGTGGTTTTGCTGCTTCTTTTTTCGAAATTTTCTTGATTTCAGCCATGTCAGTGAAGCAATCACAATTTTCAGAAACTTCGGTTTCTTCTAGAACGAGATGTATTTCGCCATTGGGAGAGTCAACCCTGTGAACCCTTCATTTTTTCATAACGCCTCTCCTGCCCCTCGAATGCGTAACGCGCAATAGTAGTTTAATACATAAACCTTATTAATACTTTCCGTTTATAAACTAAACTGAGGCGTAGCTGTTTGGATGATATTGACAGAAAAATAATCTCCCAGCTTCAACGGGACGGAAGAACAACATTACAAGACTTAGCTAAGACAATCGGCTACACAAGCATGGGAACCAAAAAAAGGCTGGAAAAACTCTTGCAAAACGAAACAATCAAGATCTCCGCCTTGCTTAATCCAAGCGCGCTTAAACTTCATCCAGCCATCGTGATGCTGGAAATGGAAAGCGCGGAAGCAATGCAAGACCTGATTGAACGGTTCAAGGATTGCCCACGCGTTGTGCATATCTTCAAGACGATAGGCGGCTACAACCTAATCGCGCTTGTGGTGGCAGAAAATCAGGAAACCCTTGAGAGCATATCAACCGAGAAATGCTCGCTAAGATGCAGCAAGGGAATACGCAGGTCCGAATTTTACCCCATAAGCGACACGTACTTTTCCTCATTTCTGCAAATACGAGAAAACCTCGCGCATAAAGAAAAAACCGTCACGCCATGCAGCGTAGACTGCGTTCCATGTAATCGATACGAAAACCAAAAATGTGTCGGTTGTCCAACAACGAGCCACTACAAAGGCACGCTCTAGAGGGCATCAGCATGGATGCAGCAGGCAAGAAGCCGATTAAGCTTAAGGAAGCCGATGCCGCAGAAGTAATAAGCCTTGTAGACAACTCTGTGGATTTTCTCTCCGCCCTTAACAAGCGGTATGTCCAGTCCTTCAGGCAATGGACAAGAGAACGCCACGGTCAAGAATGGAGCAAAACGCATACCCTGTTACCCTTTGCCGAACACGGTTTTTCAATGCTTGTACGAGTTTTCCGCGAAGGAAGGGCACGGAGCGTCTTGTTTGACACGGGCATAAGTCCCGAAGGTGTTGTGGAAAACGCGGAGCGCATGGGCATAAACCTGAACGAAGTAGAAAGCATTGTCATATCTCATGGGCACTACGACCATTTCGGCGGACTCGTATCCGCGGTCAAAGCGGTTAACAAAGCTGATTTGCCCATAATCGCCCACGAGAACATGTTTAAAACCAGAGGGTCAGCCAACGCTAAGGGCGCCGTCAGGCAGTACCCAGATTTCCCAGCGGAAGCAGAGTTAAGTCCAGCGCGGCTTGTCAGCACCAGGCAGCCTTCGCTGGTAGCGGATGGCATGGTTTGCGTAACAGGTGAGATTCCTCGGAGAACAAGTTTTGAAACAGGCTACACGCAGCACAAAGCTTTCGTCGGCGGTTCGTGGAAATCTGACCCGTGGATTATGGATGAACGCGCAGTCGCAGTCAACATCAAAGGAAAAGGCTTAGTGGTTCTGTCGGGCTGTGCCCATGCAGGCATAATAAACACGATAGCTTACGCGCAGCAGATTACTGGAACAGAGAAAGTTCACGCAGTACTGGGCGGTTTTCATCTTGCTGGAAAAATCTTCGAGAACAGAATCCAGCCCACCATTGAGGCACTGCAGCGAATTAATCCCGCTTTGATTGTGCCTTCGCATTGCACGGGGTGGAAGGCTATGTGTGCCATGGCTAAGACGTTTCCTGAGGCTTTCGTGTGGAACAATGTTGGAAACCTTTATCGGCTGTAATGCGTTGGTTGAAGCAGTTGCAGATTGTGTGAAGGTTGACTGTGTGTTTTTGGATGCCGTAAAGGTTAAATAGTGTGCAGTGTTACTTTTATTTAAAAAAGTGTTACTGACGTGATGACATGACCTACTTCAACACCCGAAACGTGGCGGCAATAGCAATCTGCGCAGCCTTATGGGGCGTACTAAACTCCATCTTCGCACCACTCTTCTTCAGCATGACCCATCTCCCATTCTTCTGCGATCTCATCGGCTTCTCCGTATTGACCCTAGCTGCGTGGTGGATACGAAAATTCGGAGCCATAACCATAGTCGGCCTTTTAGCCACCGTCATAAACTTCGCACTTGTCCCCGGCGCTGTTCACTTCTTAGGATTCACAGTTGCAAGCATATTTTTCGATGTAACCATTTCGCTTGTCGGGTTTAACAAACCGTTTAGCAAAAAAGCTTACATGGTCGCAAGTGTGATGCCGATTTCAATCGTTTCAGCTGCTTTAGCAGGATACATAATCGGCACGTTCTTCATGGCTGGACCCGCGTTAGCCTCAATGGGAGGTGTCCTAGGCTGGGCAGGACTGCATGCCATAGGCGGAATCGTAGGCGGCGCAATAGGAACATCCTTGGTGACTGGCCTAGACGCCCGCAAAGTAACAGTCAAAAGAAGCGAATACAAGGAAACACAACCGAACTTCATGCGTGATTCTGAATGATGAGCCGCCAAGAATTCTTTAACAAAGCAGCAGTCACCTGGGACAAACGCTTCGCAAACAAAGAATTGACAACCTTTCTAAGTCAGCTTGTCCCCACGTTCAACCTGCAGCTTGGTCAAAGCGTTTTGGATGTAGGTACAGGCACAGGAATCCTAATTCCCTTTCTGCTCAAAGCGGTAGGCCCAACCGGACACGTAACAGCGGTCGATTACGCCGAGAAAATGATTGAAAAATGCAACGCAAAATACGCAGGCGTCCCAAACGTGCGCTTAGCCGTTCAAAGAGTTGAAAACCTCGATTTCCCCTCCGAATCTTTTGACGCTGTCACCTGCTTCGGCTTGTTCCCTCACCTAGAGAATAAAGAGGCAGCATTGAATCAACTAAATCGAGTGCTAAAGCCCGGCGGCAAACTCATTATCGCTCATGCTCTAAGCAGCGCGGAAATTAAAGCTCATCACCGCAAAGCACCTGTAGTCTGCCATGATGCGCTTCCGGACAGAACAGAAATGAAGCGGCTTTTAAACCGAGCAGGATTTACCAGAATTCGCATTACGGATGAGCCTGGATGCTACGTCTGCTTGTCAACGAGCCATCAGGTTTCGTGACGAATGAGTTGCTAATGCTTAAACTCAAGAGGTCAGCACTTGCGTTAGCTCAAGCAATTTTCTTGCTTTTTTCTGAAGGGTTAAATAGTCATTTCTGCAGAAGTTTATTGGGGCTGATTTAATGAAGGGTAAAGGACCTCTGTACATTTTGCCTTGGCGATGCACTTTCGCGTGCAACAGCGACTGTGTGCACTGTGCTTCCGCTTGTAAGCCGGCTTTTCCAGATGAAGTGGACACTGCAGGCGCGATGCATATTGTAGACCAAGTGTATGATTTCGGAGCAACCTTCTTCGGGATTAGCGGCGGAGAACCCCTCCTACGCAAAGACCTATTTGACATAATACGGTACGCTAAAAAAATCGGCTTAAACGTCAGCATCATAACCGACGGGCGACTCCTTGACGACAAAGCCTTTGAGAACATCGTTAAGAACGAAGTTAAAGTGTCGATAAGCATTGATGGCGCAGAAGCAATGAACGATTTGATTCGGGGAAAAGGGGCGCATGAAAAAGCTGTTTCCGCCATCGAACGGCTATCAACCGCAGGACTGCTAAACTGTCTTGTTTACACGTTTGCCAACGTTAACGAAGCAGGCACAAACGTTAACGCTGATGATTTTACCCATGTGCTTGATTTGGCGGAGGAATACAAGGCGCGATGGGTCATCTACCACGGGTTCATTCCCTACAGCCGAGACCAAAACAGCCTTAAAGCAGGACCATCGCCGCAACAGTATGAATGGGCTTTCAACAAGCTCTACGATTTACAGACAAAGTACAAGGGGAAACCTGAAATCAACGTTTACTGCCCGTTTTACGCCCGTATAGCTAAGCAGCGGGGTCAGCCCGATTTTGACAACTGGTTTAATCACTTCTTTTTGGGCAGGTGCTTTTTCGGCAAGTTCATGAGCATCGCGGAAAACGGAGACGCCATCCCCTGCAGCTTCAACGACGTGTACAGGTTCGGGAACGTCAAAGACAAACCGCTTAAGGCGATTTGGGATGAGCTTCAAAGTTCCGAGTTTTTCTCGAAAGTTAGGGATAAAAGCAACCTTAAGGGCAAGTGCGGAGTCTGCGAGTACCGCGAAATATGCGGCGGATGCCGTACCGCGGCAGAGTTCTACACGGGTGACGTCTTCGGGTCTGACCCGAGATGCGCTTATGTGCCTAAGGTCTTGCGTGAGCGATAGCAGCCCGTTTATAGTATGGTGACTTTGGCTTCAGAAATCTGTTCGTTGGCTTTCAAGGCTTGAACCAACGCGTTTATCACCTTGGCGTCTCCACGGGCCACAATGATTTCGACGCAGTAGCCTTCTTGGATATGAGTATGGAGGAACGTTAAGACCACAGGGCCAAAGTTGTGTTGGACATCTGTTATCTGGTTTCTCTTAGCTTCCCGTTGGTAAACTATGGTTATGATGGCGGTTATTCTTCCTTGAAGTTCGCTGACGCTTCTGCCTTCGGACATGTACGCCCTTAAGGCTTGCCTGATAATTTCGGATCGGTTCGCAAAACCCTGCTCTTTCACGTACTGGTCAACTTTTTCTAGTAGGCTTTTCGGAATGGAGAGACTTACGATACTCATGATTATTAAAAAGGTTCGTTTGGACATATAAAGTTTTATTAAAAAACACGGAAATTTTAATAAACATGTTCAATCAACAATGCCTCGGGAAAAAACACATGATCACATGGCTACTAAGCTTAACAAGCGTAGCAATCATCAGCGCAATCTCACTAGCAGGCATTCTAGTTTTGTGGCTGAAAGATCAGCAGCTGAAAAAAATACTCTTGTATCTGGTCAGTTTCTCTGTGGGCGGACTGTTCGGAGACGCGTTCATCCATCTTATCCCCGAAGCAGTAGAGGAAAGCGGCTTCGGAATTTCCGTGTCACTGCTCATCCTTTTCGGCATCCTCTCTTCTTTTGTTGTTGAGAAGCTCCTTCAGTGGAGACACTGCCACATACCAACCTCCACCGAGCACCCGCACTCTTTCGCGTACATGAACCTTTTCGGAGACGCTGTACACAACCTTATAGATGGGCTAATAGTTGGCGGTAGCTACCTGGCAAGCATTCCCATAGGCGTATCCACGACGCTCGCGGTCATCTTCCACGAGATTCCACAGGAACTCGGAGACTTCGGCGTCCTAATTCACGGCGGCTTCAAAAAGAGAAAAGCGCTGTGGTTTAATTTTCTCACCGCGCTAACAGCGATACTCGGTGCCGTCATCGCCTTATTTGTGGGCGCTACTCTGGGCGGCTTCATTCCGTTGTTGATACCTTTCGCAGCGGGCAACTTCATTTACATTGCAGGTTCAGACCTGATTCCTGAACTTCGCAAGGACGAACCAGACCCTAAAAAAGCGGTGTTGCAGGTAACATCCATCCTCCTCGGAGTAGCAATTATGATGTTGCTTGTGCTGCTGGAGTAACCTGCTGTTATTTTCCGTAAAGCTTTAATTTTCAGCCTTTTCCACGTTAAACGTTGAAGGTGCAAGCGACAAGTAGAACATTAAACGTTTATAACCACTGCTTGCTGATTTCCGATAAAGATTCCCGTTTCATACAAAATAAAAGTTTTATACGCATATCCCTTAAGCATGTCAGGTGCAGCAGTAGTTTTCACCATAGCTTTCCTGATCCCTTTAGGTGTTACTTTAGGATTCCCCGCCTTTCCCCCAGGAGAAATACTCTACAATTTTTTGGGAGCGCCAGAAATAACCATGGCTATCGGGGGAATATCTGGCAGCACTATCATAAATGGGATAATAAACGGGCTATTTTGGGGAGCCATAATCGTAGGGATATACTTTTTGACTCGCCGTGCTTCAGAACCTGAAACTCTTCCGCCAATGCCCGCTCCTCCTCACATACCTTCACCTGTACCTGAACCTGTGCCGCGGGGATCAGCCGCGTCTGTGAGAAGACAACTCCCCAAGGTTAGAGAAAGAAAAACGTTTGTTCCTCTGGATCAGGACATCGAGACCATTGAGGGAATAGGACATACATACGGGACTAGGCTTAGGAACGTAGGCGTAAAAACCGTGAAGGACCTGTTGAGGGCAGGAGCTTCAAGAAGTGGCCGCCGCTATTTAGCCGCAAAGATTGATGTGGCGCCGGCGACGTTGCTCAAGTGGGTGTATCGGGCGGATTTCTTCCGCATAAAGGGTATTGGAAAGCAGTATTCCAGTCTTTTGGAGTCGGCTGGAGTGAATACGGTGGCGGACCTTGCATTAAGAGACCCTGAGAGTCTCTGCGAGAGGCTGAGGATGATAAACAGAAGAAAGAACTTGGTCAGGCGGACCCCTCCTTCTAAAATGATTGCGGAATGGGTGAGAAACGCGAAGTACCTTAAGCGCATAGTTATTTAATGCTTCATCTCTTGCGCGTTGATTTGATGGTTGAGGTTTTCGAGAAGCATGGGCGCCGAGTTAGGAGTATTTGCCCATTACTATGTAACCGGCTATAATGCAAAGCAGAAAGAACGTGACAACTATTAACAGGAAAGGTATTTGTGGTATTCCAAAAATGAAGTGTTCTACCTCATAGTTTAAAGTTACAACTTGATTGTCGGATGAGTTGCTGTTGTCAAAGTGCAGTTCGCAGACGCCTTTAACTTGTGAGTTGAAGCTGATTGTGGCTTGTGTTGTTTCTCCGTAGTCTCTTGTTGTTGAGTTAGGGAAAATCATCCAGAAGTGGAAATCTCCAGAAGTGTGGCTTACAAGCGTGAAGGTTATTCGGATTTTGTCTTCGGCTCCGAGGTCTATGGTTCGGACGGATTCCTTGCTTGCTTGTATGTTGAGGCTTTCGGTTGTTGCTTGTGCGCTGCCCGTTAGGCTTATCGTTAAGGTAAGAATGACGAGTAGGGCTATGGTTTTGGTTAGATGTTTCGTGGGTTTTTTTGTCAACTTGTGTCTGTGTAAGCATGGCGGCATCAAATAATTAAATATTGCGAATTACGATTCAAGAATCAATCGGCTCAACAAAACCAGCCAAAAGCAGAATACAAATAAAAGCGCCGGGAGTTAGGTCTAAACCCACTTTTAAATTCACCGTGTAGCGGCTGCTACAAAATTAAGACCTTTAATTCACAGGTGTATGATAGCGTAGGAGGATTAGACCTTTTTTAGAAGCTTGAGAAAATCTTCTCTACTTAAACCCGTCTCCTTTATTATAGCCCTAACCAGTCCAGGTTTTACATCTTTCCGTGGATGAACAGGCACTACTATCCGAGTTCCTTTGTCATTAATCATAATTACATGGGAGCCTTTTTTGCGAACGACTTTAAAGCCGGCTCTTTCAAGAGCCTTTATGATCTTATGAGGAGCAGTAGGCTTGATTTTAGGCAAGCGCCTTCACTTTTTGTATTCCAACAACCCGCTGCCGATGAAGTTCCTTCTTCTCCTTCTCAGTCAGAGTCTCCAAGTAAAGCTCTACGGCTTCCTTAACATTCTCCATAAGTTCCTGCAACGAGTCTCCCTGCGTGTGGCAGCCAGGTAAAACTGGCACGAAAGCTACGTATCCGCCAGTCTCATCCTCAACAATAATTGTATCAAACTCATACATATGTTCTCATCAACCGAGTTTCCAAAGTCATGCGAAATAATGGGCATACGCGAATATTAGTCTTTATCCCTTCAAGTTGAATATCTTTCATGGCATAAGAAAAATTGGATGTGTTTAGTTAACTTGCACATTTGCTCCAAAAACGCAGAAAACCAGCAAAAAACAGGCAGAAAAAGCGCCGGGAGGGGGATTCGAACCCCCGCGGCCCCAAGAGGCCACAAGCTGCTTGGTCCCCAAAAGGGATCTCCAGGCTTGCTCCCTACCTGGCTAGGAGACCCCGGCACAAGATAACCCCGCTTTCTCAGCAAAGGTTTTCTGCTTGAGGTTGTAGTAGAGTGTAAGGTCTCAGCTATTTGTGTTTTCTGCAAGCGCAGGGTGAAAAATTTATTATATTAGGTAACAGGGTCAAAAGAGAGGAGAACGCGTTTTGAAGGATTCGAAAAGCGCCCGAGAAAAATGGAGGAATGCGGCTCAAACTCGAAAGTCTGCCGTTTGGGTAAACGCCATTCTACCTTTTTACGTCGCTTTCGGACCTGTAGGCACGTTAATCCAGCTGCTGATACTTAACCTTCACGGCACGGTAATCGATGTGGCGTTAGCCATCACGTTGTTCAACGCGGTTGGCGTGCCCGCAGCGCTGGTCTAGGGTTTTGTCACCGACCGGTTCTACAAGAGGAAGCTTATAATCGCGGGAAGCTACTTGGCGACGGCTGCGATTCTTGTTTCGTTTCTGTTCGTAAACACAGGATACTTGGTTTCGTTGTTGTATGCGGTGTTTTCGTTCGCCACCGCTGCTTCGACGACGCCTCTGAACTTGTTGATTATGGAGACGGAGCAGAAGCAGAAGTGGGCAACCGCCTTCGCCCGGTTCTCCATGGTCACCAGCATCGGGCAGACCGCTGGGTTGATTCTCAGTGTGGGGTGGGGGCTTTTCTTTTCTTTGACTTACCTCGTGATTCCGTTGGCTCTTTTATCCGTTGTTTCCGCAGTTTTGTCTGTTCTGATGATTAAAGAGCCCAAAGTGGTGTTTGAGCGGCAGACGATAGCCCTGAACAAGCCCAGCTTCTTCCACAGAATTCTCGCCGTTCCGCTTTTCTTCTTGAGGGTTCCGCGTTTGAATGATTTCAAACGGGTTTTCAGGGACATGAGATACGAGTTGACGCGGCAGGTTCCCATCTTGTACTTATCGATTTTCATGTTCTATCTTGCGTCTGGGATTTTTAATACGTCACTTGTGCCTTCTATGCAGGCGAACAACGTGTCGAGTTTCCTGATTTTCCTCGTCACGACCGTGGCGATGGTCGTGCAGATAATCTCGTTCAGGTACGCTGGACCTTACACGGAGAAGAAGTCGCCGGTGAAGGCTGCGGTTGGCGGGCTGGTGCTTAGGTCGTTAGGATACGGGCTTATAGGCGTAGCGCTGTACCTTATTTCAGGAGTGCTGTTCTTGGCGCCTGTTTTGATTTTGTACCCGCTCGCAGCTGGATTCGCCTATTCAGTGTATTACACGGCTTCGAACACCATGGTTTTCAACACGCTCCGCGGCGGAAGACAGGGCGCCTTCCTCGGAGTTTACAGCGCTCTGGTAGGTGTCGCCACGCTGGTGGGCTCGCTGGTTTCAGGGTTCACTTCGTTTTTCCTCGGGTTCTCCACCACCTTCATAATCGCCGCCGTGTTTTTGGCTGTTTCCGCGTGGCTCGCTTGGCTGCTGGAGCACAGTCGGTCAAGCATTGACGTGCCGGACTGAGTCACTAGCGAATTAGTGTTTTTCGGCCAAGAGCACGCGGTACCCGCTCTTCCTTGCTAGGATCTGGCAGTTGTCGAATGCCTCATTGAAAAGAAGTGGCAATGTTTTGGCTCCGATTTTGGAGCGGATAACCATCTGGAAAGAGGCGTTTTCAGCCATGACCGTTGGTGCTTGGGTGATTAGGGCTTTCACGGTTGCCATGCCCGCGCTTACCGGCGGATTTGAGAGAACGCAGTTGAACGTTAACTCCTTGATTGGCTCGTAGAGGTAGCCGCATCTGACTTCAGTGCTGGTTACCTTGTTTTTTTGGGCGTTTTGTCTTGCAAGTCGGACAGCTCGGGCGTTAACATCTGTCATAATCACCTTTAGCCGCGGGTTGGACGCGGCAGCCACTATGCCTACGGCACCGTATCCGCAGCCCACGTCCAGAACGGCTCCTGTTTCGGGAAGAACCATAGTCTCAATGAGCAGCCTGGTGCCTAAGTCCAGGCGTTTTTTGGAGAAAACGCTCGAGGCAGTTAGGAACTCGAAGGAGTTGCCCCTAAGTGTTGTGCGGATTAGACCGAGCTTGGCTTGGGATTTCGGAACCGCAGCAAAATAGTGTTCTACGCCGTGGTTTCGGTTTTCGCTCATTTGGCGTTACCGCTTTTCCAAAATTTAGGATAGGTGCCTCTGGGCATCACAACCCGTTGGAGTGTAGCCACGGTGTCATGCTTCAAGTTCAGGATTTCCTCGGTGGAGAGAAGCGCTTTCGCCAGTGCGATGGCTTCGCCTTTCAGCGTCAAAACCGCAACCATGGCGTCTTTGGTGACGCATGTTTCAGCCGCCAATATGCCGGGCGCGGTGAGGTTTGCGCCGTGACATAGTGCGTCCACAGCTGAGTCTCGGACCACGATTTTGGGGACTAGCGCCAGCGCGGTTTCCATGGGCTGGATGAATTTGCGCAGGATTTTCGGGTCTTTCTTTTCCTGCCAGTCTGAGAACCAGTAAGCCACGTCGTGTAAGCGCACACAGTTTTTGTTTTCGTTGAATGGACCTGCACGTGTTCTACGGAGTTCTTGCATGTGGGCGCCAACGCCGAGGATTTCGCCGATGTCATAGCAGAGCTTGCGTATGTAGGTTCCGCCTTCGCAGCCTACCTTGAAGAGAACGTTTCGCCCGTCAATCTCCAAGAAGTCTATGTAGTAGATGCGCCTGATTCGCAGTTGCCGCTTGACTGAGGCGCGCAGTGGCGGTCGCTGATAAATCTGGTCTTGGAACTCTGCTAGAACGTTTTTCACGCGGTCTTTTTCCGAGTCTCCGTGAAGCTTCATGACGCAGACGTATTCTTTGCCGCTGTGGAGAAGCGCCTGAACGATTTTCGTGGAGTCCTCTAAAGTGACGGGGAGTACGCCTGTGACTTTTGGGTCTAGCGTCCCGCCGTGACCTATCCGCGTCAGGTGCATGATTTTCTTTGTCCACGCGGCGACTTCGTGGCTTGTTGGACCTGCGGGCTTGTCCAGGTTTATTACGCCGTAGCGTATGTATTCAGCGGCGGGTCTTTCGCTGGGTTCGTGCCCGTACGCGGGGTCGGTTGCGGCCTCTGCTTTTACTTGTAGCTCACGTTTGGTTTCCCATGGAGGGGCTGTTCTAGGCAAGTTCTAGTTCTCCTTGAAGTTTAGAAAAAGAAAGTTTGAAGTATTAAGAGTTTACATTGGCGCTGCGGTTGCAGTCATGTCTTCCAGTTTGCCGGCGGCCTCCAGCATCTGAGTGACCTCTTCGTCGGAGGCGCCTCTTTTGATCTGCAAGGCATAGTCTGTGGGCGCAACATGGTTGATGTTGACTCTTCGGCGTTTTACGCCTGTTACTTTTTTAGGTCCAGTTACCATAACGAAGCTTTTGTCCATGACATCGACTATTACGCATTTTTTTCCAGATTCGCGGCCAGCCATTTTCACGCATACTCTACCAACTTCTATAGCAGGCATCTCTTAAGACTCCTTGTTAAAACCCAAAATAAAGAACCCTTAGCACATATTTAAGCATGACACAAATCGCGTCTACATGATTCGCTGAACCTTGTTTACGCTTCGTACCAATATGTTTAGCGTTTGCGTTTCTTGAAGCCGAAAACCGCGGTCAGCAGCGTTGCAATGATAAATGGGGGCAAAATGGTCCAGGGTGGAAATTCTGGGATTTCTGGTGAAGACGTGGGGGTTGGTGTAGGGGTGGCTGTCGGTTCTGGAGTGGGCGTTGGTGAAGCCGTGGATTCGGGTGGAGGATAAGGGGGCGGAGCTTGGAGAAAAACAGCCGTTAAGGTATGGTTCTGGTCCATTGTTAAGTATAGTGGGTTATGATTTTTCTTCGTTATCGTGGTTGAGCCATCGAGGACCCAGTATTCAAATAAAAAGCCATAAAGAGAAGAGGTGTCTGTAGCGCTGATGGTGACTTCGCTTCCGTTCTCGTAAGTGTGTGAACCGGCAGATGGGGAGGTGCTGCCTTGGCCATCTATCGAAATGGTCAAAACATACGTTACTGGTGTGTCGTCTTCGGCGTTTTGGATTGTTGAGTAACCGATTGGGCTGTCGTCAGCTGTGGTCAGGGTAGTTGCGTCTGCTTTGACAGGGGGAAGGACAAATACCAGAGTGGCAATGGTTAATGATGCCACAAGCAGATATGTGAGAAGTATCCCTTGTTTTGTCACTTACATTCCCCTTCCACAATGAAAATGGTCAATTCCATAAAAACTTTTGGCAATTCCTCGTGTTAGGAAGCGCACGAAACTTGTTGAGAGATTATGTTTTAATCAACCAGTCAACATTAAAATTTAATCGCCCTCGATAGACTAGGTGTTGCGGGAAGGTTGACAAAGGGAGGGGGATGATACATATACCTAAGCGTTAGCGTATCAAAGGAAAGGTGTTTTGTCCGTAAAATTCGCAAGTTGCTACAACCTGAGCCAACAAGATTTTATTAAAAAAATCCGAAAGCTACTTCATTGAAGCTTAGCTTCAAAATATAATTTTAGGAGATAAAATAAAAACGTCGATTCTGAAAAACAAAAATGCAACGTTGATTGCTCTGTTTCTGATGTTAACTCTTGCTGCTTCGTTGTTTATGTCAATTGCTACTGCACAAGAGACGCCACCCCCGCAGATCCCAACCTACGCTTACGTTACTGCTACGCCTAACCCCGTAGGAGTCAACCAACAAGTTTTGATTGTGTTCTGGCTCAACTGGCCGCCACCAACCGCGGCAGGCATCACGGGCGACAGATGGCAGGACTTCAAGGTTGTTGTTACGACGCCTGGTGGAACTGTTGAGGACTTGGGCACGTTTGTGTCTGACCCCGTGGGTTCTTCGTACACTACATACCTGCCTACGGAAGTAGGCGAATACAAAGTAAACTTCACGTTTCCGGGGCAGATATTGGAACTGGCTGGCTACACAGGACTGCCTGGACAGAACAGCGGCTACGTAGGCGACTACTTCTTGCCAAGCTCAGCAGAAGCAACTTTTACTGTACAGGAAGAAAAAATCCCAACTTGGACGGAACCTCCACTTCCAGTTAGCTATTGGACACGCCCAATTGATTCAATGAACACCAACTGGTACGTCATAGGATCCAACTGGATGGGTCAAAGCGAGTTTGGCTTAAACTACCTTAGATACCAAATGAACGGAAGAGCGCCTGGCTCTGCACACGTTATGTGGACATTGCCGCTTTCGTTCGGCGGAGTCGTTGGAGGACCCAACGTTGGAAGCAACCCTGAAAACACCTTCTACTCAGGCACCGCGTATCAACTGAAATTCCCCAACCCAATACTAATGTACGGAAGACTCTACTACAATAAACCATTGGCTAATAGCCCCCTTGGTGGGGGATACGCCTGCGTTGATCTGCGCACAGGAGAAGAATATTGGGAAAAAGACTTCGGAACTACCACTTTAAGGTTTGGGCCTATGGTATTCCAACTTTCAAACTCGCCATCAATCGGCCAATTCTATGACTTTGAGTCACCCAATCAACACGGAGTCAACCCTAACGGCTACTTGTGGTCGATGATGTCCGTCATCGGCACGGGAATCACTAACCCCAATCCGGCAGCAACCACTACCAACGCTAATTATATTAGCGCCGTCAGTGACGCCAATGCTAAAGTTTCCACATCAGGATGGGTAGCAATTGATCCCATGACCGGCACTTTGCTTTTCAATGAGACAGATGTTCCTTCTGGTACGAGGGCATACGGTCCAAATGGCGAATGGCTGATCTATAACATCGGGGGCGGAAGCTCCAGCAATCCCTACACGTACATGTGGCAATGGAACAACACTAAACTCCCAGGAAATGATCGCCCAGGTGGCATAACTCAATGGTTACCTGGAACAACCAACTGGAACATGAGTAAATCTTATGATTGGAATGTGACGCTATCGGAACCGTTGCCAGCAGGATCTGCTATGATTCAAGTATGGCCCGGAGACATGGTGTTCGGCAGAAGCACAGCACTGCAGTTCGCAGGCTCAACTGGCGGAGCGTTCGGAACCCCCGACCCCTACACGTTATGGGCGGTCAACCTGAACGAAACAAGAGGCACACTAGGAAAAGTGATGTGGATCCAGGACTACAAGGGATCAGGTCAGATGACCATACTTATCGGGATGCGCGATCAAGAAACTCACGTCTTCACCACGTACTACAAGGAACTCATGGAGTGGAACGGTTACAGTTTGTTAACTGGCGATAAGCTTTGGGGTCCAACTGATCCTGAAGCCACATTTAATTTCTACGGGGGTACCACAGGACTCACGGCGCCATACGCAATTGGTTATGGTCACCTTTACTCAACTGGCTACTCTGGAGTAGTTTACTGTTACGACTTCAAAACAGGCAAAACACTGTTTACTTACGGCAACGACCCCAGCGACCCCACAAACAGCACAAAGACTCCTGAAACAGCTTACGGGGACTATCCTTACCAGGTAGGTGCCGTCGCCGATGGCAAGGTCTATTTGATTTCAAGCGAGCACTCTCTCAATGCGCCACCATTCAAGGGCGCAGAAACACGCTGCATTAACGCTACTACAGGCGAAGAAATATGGAAACTCATCGGAATGTGCAATTGGCAAGAAATCGCTGTTGCAGACGGCTATTTGGTATACCTCAACTTTAACGACATGCAAGTATACTGCATAGGACCAGGACCAAGCGCTACAGCAGTTACGACATCACCATCAATCATAACATTTGGCGACCAAGTACTTGTCAAGGGATCAGTAACTGATCAGTCACCGAACACTGTTCTAAAAGGAACTCCGGCAATTTCTGACGCAGACCAAGGGCCCTGGATGGACTACATGATCATGAAAAACATCGCAAAGCCAAACGCGAAGGGCGTGGAAGTCATCCTAGAAACTTTGGATCCTAACGGCAACTTCTACGAAATAGGTAACACAACCAGCGACTCAAACGGCAACTACGGCTTTTTGTTCACACCTGACGTTCCAGGCACATACCAGATTTTCGCTACGTTCAAAGGCTCTGCATCCTACGGCGGCTCAAGCGACACCACCTACATAAACGTGGCAGAAGCACCACAAGCCACGCCTACACCGACTCCTCCGCCGCCATCCAACACTGACACGTACATTATCGGCTTCGGAACCGCAATGATCGTCGTGATAATGGTAGGCTTCGCTATTCTAATACTAAGGAAACGGTAAGCGCAAAGCTAAAGACTAAACAATCTTCCCCCACTTTTTTGGGATTCTGCACTACGTTTCAGTTTTTGTCGGGCTCAACCTTGACGGTAACGTTTGGTCCTTTTATTCCTGCTAATGCTGGAAGAAGGTGAGAAACCATCTGCTCTGCCGTGCAAGGTCGTACCTTGCCGTTTGAGGTTGTCAGTTTCCAGCCTTCTTTTTCTTTTCTAAACTTATTTATGCATTTATCTTTAAACATGATGTAAATCGTGCATTCAGAATTCTTCATGGCTATCCCTATAGGAGATGAATATTAAAACTTAGTCTTTTTTTTTTAGCGGCAACAGTCCAAGCACAGGTTTTATTTATTTATAGAGGGGGTATAGACAAAAAAATCGCACGATAGAACACAATCACTTCTCTTTTCCACGATATCCTTCTAAAGGTATATATGTTTTTGATTAGTCAACATTCTTTATGTTGCGTATAGGTCACAGAGGCGCAAGAGCCTACGAACCTGAAAACACGCTCCGCAGCTTCAAGAAAGCCTTGGAAATCGGCGTGGACGCAGTTGAGCTTGACGTAAGAAAAACAAAAGACAACAAACTTGTCGTCATCCACGATGCAGACGTTAAAAGAACAACAGACGGCAAAGGCTTGGTAAGCGAGCTAACACTCACGGAGATCAAAGCATTTTCAACAGAGAAAGGCGAGAAAATCCCAACGCTAGAGGAAGTTCTCGACTTTTTGGATAAGAAAGTGAAAATCCTCATCGAGCTGAAAGAAGCAGGCGTTGAAAGACAAGTGCTCACCGCTATCGGCGAAAGAGGAGTAAAGAAAAACGTTATAATAGTATCTTTCATCGAAGAAGCGCTGCAGAAAGTCAGGGAACTGGACAAAAATGTTGAAACAGGACTGATTTACGCCAGACACAAGAACCCCTTAAAAACCGCTCTAGAATTGAAAGCAAACTATCTTCTACCGCTTTACAGGTTTACGCACACGGCTAACGTTCAGAAAGCACACGAAAACGGCTTAAAAGTCCTAGTTTGGACCATAAACAAGCCAGAAGAAATAGCTGAGTACGCCAAAAAAGGCGTTGACGGCATAGCCAGCGACAAACCCGACATACTAGCCAAGTAAACGCACGCGTTAAAAGAAAAATATTTTATACCCCAAACAACGATAAAAAAATGCTGTTTCACTATGACCCCCAACGTAAGCATAATAATTCCGACGCTAAACGAAGAAGACGGCATAGTTGAAACTCTAAAACAAATCAATGAACTGGATATTAAAACAGAAGTCTTGGTTGTCGACGGATTATCAAAAGACAACACCGTAAAAAACGCCGAACTCCACGGCGCAAAAGTCATAGTGGAAAAAAGAAAAGGCAAAGGCATAGCCATGGCAACAGGCGTCAAAAACGCGAAATCAAACACAATCTGCTTCTTAGACGGTGATGGAACTTACCCCCCAAAATTCATACCCAAAATGCTGGACCTCATCAAAAACTGCGACGTTGTCGTCGCCTCCAGACTGCTAAAAAAAGAAGGCGTGAACGACTCAATAAACACCTTCGTTCATTACCGCCTTTTCCCCTTCATATTCAAACACTACTTGAACAAATTCAAAACCTCTGAGCCAATAACCGGCATGAGACTAATGAAAAAAGAAACCTGGAAAAAACTGCACCTAAAATCACATGACTTCCTCATCGAAACAGAAATGGAAGTCAACATGGCAAAAAACAAGATGCAAGTAATCGAAATCCCCATCCCCTGCATAAAAAGAATTGGCAAAAGCAAATGGGACTCAAGCCTAGGCACCATGCTGAAAATCAGAAACTACGTCAAAACAAACGAAAAATACCTTCAAGACCTACAAGTCACCCGATACCTTCACGTCTAAAACCCGCCGATTCTATTAACTTGTCGCTCATGTAATAACGTCACTTTAATCCTCAGTTCCGAGAACACGCTCTATTTTTTCCGCAACCCCACGACTCTCAGCATCCAACGGAGTCAAACGTATCTCCGCCGCCGACTTGAAACCAACGCCCAGTTCTGCCGCACGCCGAATCTGCTCCTGCCCAATGCTGCCTTTCGCCACATGCCCATTGGCGCCGTACATTCTGAGGATAGCCACCCCAACCGCGTCTATGGCTACACGATCTTCGCTCGCCAACAGGAGATTAGGCTCCACCACCTCACCTTTTTCTGGCCCTCCACTGACAAACGCTTCAATGCCGTCCATGACCACCAAATCCGCACGGTAATGCCTGTTTATCTCCGCAATCATCAACCTTTGAAACGGTGAACCATGCAGCTCCCACATATAATCGTAAATCGTTCCCGGCACCCTCTTCGCCACCAAACCCACCGAATTCTTCAAAGACAAGGTAAAGTGTCCCCCGAACCTGTGCGTTTTAAGACAACACGTCTGAACAATCTTGTCCGCATCCAGAAAAGGTTTAGCAACGTAAAACCCCTTCAACCAATGCGAACCATCACGGTCAACTTTCACCCACTCTTCTTTCGCCAACTCGTCTAACACGACAGCCTCAAACCCCAATCTTTCCGATAACTCCAAAAACCCCATCTGCTCCAAAACACGCCGCGTGTCACCCATGACACTTCGCTCACCAAACGTAATCTCCTCAGCCTCAGCGCCCTTCAAAGTCTCCACAACCGCCCCCAAAGTATCAAGATGCGTAGACGCGGGAAAAGCATCCGCACTGTTAAAATTCGCCTTCAAAGCCACACGCTTCCCCGAATACTCATCCAAGCTAAACTGACTCATAAGCTTCCTGACACCTACTCCCCTATTCAAAGTTTTAAGCAGAAAAACCTCTCCAACACTCTCGTTTGACATGAAAAAACCTCCTATCCAAAACAAACCAAAACAAACTCCGCAATATTAGTCTTCACCTTTAGTAATCAAAGCTTAACGCGACCGTAAGCTCTATATTTCTCAATGAAAACCTTTTCAAAGAAGCCATGCGGGCCCGTAGCTCAGCCAGGCTAGAGCGGCGGACTCTTAATCCGTAGGTCGCGGGTTCAATTCCCGTCGGGCCCGCCATTTCACGTGGTTCGATAACCTTATAAGCCTGAAACAGCCTTATTTTCCAGTTAGGAGGCTAAACCTTGCCTTACAAGGGGCTGGAAAGCCTAAACATCAAGGAAGACTGCGTAGCAAAATGGGCGCGCGACCTGAGCCCGCGACACTTTCTTCAGTTCTTCTTGCGTTATAGCGATTAAACCTTCCATGTCTTCCCAATCTACGTTGGCTTTTGAAATTACAGCTGCCCTGTAGAGGTTAAGCAGCAGATGCGCCTTGGTGAGACCTTTTTCTCGGAGTGTTTCAGCCGCAACCGCCAGTGAATATAGGAACTCGCTGGTTTGCGCCGGCAAGTAACTCAAGAACTCGCAGGAGCAGACAAGCTGGTGCACATCAACTGCTTTTAATCCTACATCCAGAAGGTCCCAAACCCAGTCCAAGTACGCGGAGTTAATTTTAGTCGGTTTCGACCGAGCCTCTGACTGCGTTTCCGTTTTGAGCGTTTCTTCTTTTGTTTCAGTTTTTGGTCGGGTTTGAGGTTTAGTCTCTGGCGAGGGTTGAGGGTCTACGTTTTTAGCCGCTGCCGTTTCTTTATTTCCGTTGCCGCCTGATCCGTTTTCTTGATGGTTTCCTAAAATCAGGGATTTGACTCCTTGCGGTAATCTTTCGCCGTTTAGTTTTTTCATGTCTTTTTCGCTTGAAATCGTTCTTAGAAGGTTGAAGGGGTTTTCGATTTCGCTGACAGCGGATCGGATGTCTACAATGGACCGTTTGAGTTCGGTTACGGTTGTTTGCAAGTTATCTGATAGTTGATTAACTTCGGATTTGATCTCGTCTATTTCCCCTTTTGCAACGGCATCGTTCTTTTCGTTTGATGTATGATTACTTCGTTTTCTGTTTCCGTTTTTTTCGAGTTTTCGTCTTTTTTGTTTGACATGAGGTTTTTCTCCTTTCCGGTTTTTAACCTCTGAATTTATCATACGAATCTTTAATCATATTTAACATGTGTGAAATCAAAATTAATATCAGTAAAAATCGAAGTTTAGATTCAAATTCAGTAGATAATAACGGAATTTAATTCGAAATCTGAAAAAATCAATCCGCTAAGCGTTACATGAACCTGACCAAACGAAACCACTGCTGAGCAGCAAACGAGCATATTTGCCGTCTATTAGGATCCTAATAGCCAATCATTGCAGAAAACTATAGAGGGGGTCTTTCAGCACTGGCGTGCACGGCAATGCAAGGGGCAAAAACTCAGCGCCAAGCATGGGCTCACGGAAGCTTTAAGAGCGTAATCAATTAGCTTTTTTGCAGAGTAAACGGCGAGGATAGGTTTACGTTGAAAATCGGAATTGTAACCCGAAACATGGAAGCCTGGAGCAGCACCCAGCTGAGAGAAGCCCTGACGAAACGTGCTATTCCGTACGAATGCTTCACGTTTCCGAAGCTGATCGCTCAGGTCGGGCAAAAACCCTACTTCAAAGTCAACGAAATGCAGCTGCTGGGGCAGCTGGATGCTCTTGTCATCCGCCCAATCGGCCGCGGTTCGCTGGAGGAGCTGGTTTTCAGAATGGACATGCTTTACAAGCTTGAACGCCAAGGTCTTCTCGTCATAAATCCTGCAGAAGCCATTGAGCATTGCGTTGACAAATACGACATCTTGGCGATTCTGGAGGATAACGGTTTGCCTGTGCCTCGTACAGTGGCAACTGAAAGCGTAAGCGAGGCGGTGAAAGCGTTCGCCGACCTTGGCGGAGACGTGGTGGTTAAGCCGCTTTTCGGTTCCCGAGGTATAGGCGCAACCCGCGTTGTAGACTCAGAAATCGCGTTAACAGTTTTCAAAGCCATAACCTTCCATCACGGCGTGGTTTACCTTCAAGAGTTTGTGCCCCACGGATATTCTGACATCCGCGCCTTCGTCGTTGATGACCATGTGATAGCGGCCATGAGGCGTGTCTCAGAAAGCTGGAAAACAAACTACAGCCAGGGTGCTCGGCCAGCGCCGTTGGAGCTTAGCGCGGAATTTGAGGAGTTAGCCGTCCAGTCCGCCAAGGTTGTGGGTTGCAAGGTCGCAGGCGTCGACATCCTTGAAGGTCCGAAAGGTCCTGTGATTGTTGATGTGAACAGTCAGCCTGGCTGGAAGGGCTTGCAGATGGTCACGAAAGTCAACGTGGCTGATGAAATCGTGAACTTCATCTTGTCCGAGCTGAAACGGTAAAACCGCGTTGACAGCTAAACCTGCAACGAGAGTATCCTGCTGTAAGGGTCAATTGCGACCTGCGGGAAAGCCACATCGCCATCACTTTTTGCAAGAACGCGGTCTCTGTTTTTCGTGAAGTTGCCCACAAAACTTGCTGAAACCCCATTTCTACGCAGTGCTTCTTCAACTTTGCCTTTAGCTTGCGGGTTAACAGCCGCCAAAATTGCGCCGGTGGAAGACATCGATAACACTTCGTCTAAAGTAAGCTTGAAGTAGTCCCGCAGCATCGATGCTTCTTGGCTGATAGGCACTTTTTCTATTTCCACTCTGAAACCAACTTCGGAAGCGTCAGCTACTTCGTTGAGAGCCGCAACCAACCCGCCTTCTGTTGCGTCGTGCATGGCGTGGACGCAGCCTGTTTCAGCAAGCTGTAAGGCTTCATTTACGCAGCTCTGCAGCTCAACAAGACGCGCAAGTTCTTCCGCCTGCTGAACTCCGAAAAGCCTTTGAGCCAACGCTTTATGCATAAGCGAAAAGTTAACCATAAGCTCCAAGCCAACTGATTTGGTGCATAAAATGAGGTCGCCAGGTTTAGCGTTGCCTGGCATAATCAGTTTTTCTTTCGTCACGGTGCCGTATGCGGTGCACACTCCTATTAGCTGTGAAACGCCTTCGTAAACGCCAGTATGCCCCGTAACCACGACCATACCCAACTTTTCAGCTGCACCGCACACCTGTTCCATTACGTTTTGGAACACTTCTGGCTTGGTTGACGCTGGTCCTAACAGGTTAATTGTGCAGTACTCAGGTTTCGCCCCGAAAACCGCAACGTCAGAAGCCGCGTAATGAATCAGCAGCCAGCCAAACCACTCCTCTGGAACATCTACGCACGGGTCTGTGGAGACAACCATGCATTTGTCGCCTAGGAAGTGCACGCCTGCGTCGTAACCTGGCAAGGGCGGCACAAGAACCCGCGGATCCTTGCGTATGCAGCTTAAGAGTTTCTGCAGGTCTTTTTTAGCAAGTTTTCCCATTTTCTTTTCCTCAGATTCTTCTTGTTTACTTTGGATACTCACAGGTAGATGTTGAGCGCTTTACTTTTCTGGAGCAGGTAGATTATGGACACGCTTATCACCAGTTCAGGAAGCATATAGCTTGCGTTGTACAGCGCTGAGTAAACATAGGGGTTCAGTTCTGGCGCAAACATCGGGCCAAACCAAACAAACCCCGAAATGAAATGCATTACGAAGCGTCCTGTTACGCCCATAATCACGCCGAATGTTGGCCATTTCTTAAAGAAACCCGCCAAGCCGAGGCATCCGAAGGCAAAAGGGTAATCTACCAGCACCTGAAGTGGAGTATAGGCATAGGGTAAGATGACAAGCTGTATCACGCCGTAGACTGCGCCTGTGAATACCCCGATTTTTGGTCCTCTTCTTAGTGCTAACCACAGGATGGGCACCATTGAACCCGCGGTGACTGAGCCGCCTTCGGGTAAAAGAGTGAACGTTATTAAGCTCAATGCTGTTGCCAAAGCGGCAAATGTTATGATTTCGGCTATTACCTTAGTTGAAAAGGCGTTTCTAAATCTGTCTAAAAGAGAACTTTTGCTTGTTTGATTCACTGTTTTTTTCCCTCCGCCAGTATTATCTGGTTCAGGTTCATTGGGTCGACAACGATTCAGTTGTCCTCTCAGCCGGGTCACGTTTCCCAGCTCCCCGCAACCTTGAATGGATAATGTGTTGTTTTGTGGTATTTTAATTTTGCTGGGTTGCTTTGGCTTGTTTTTTTTCTGTTTGCAGAAGTGAAAAAGTTGCTAAGCACAACTACTTACAACAGGCAAACAAAACCATTGCGCGGGTATACGGTCTATATGACAGTTATTTTTCCATATTTTCCAGTGGAAAGCTGCAAGATATTTTTGTAAGATTTGGCGTAACCGTTTTCGATTTTAACTTTATCGCCAACCATAACCTGTTTAACCTGTTCATTCCACAACGTTAAAGTTATTTTTCCTGTTTCATCTTTAAGCGTAGCATCTGCAACCATTAAAACTCGACCGTATTTGCTGCGTACCTCACGGGCGTAAGATTTTTCCGTGACTTCTGCTTCAATGTTGATTTCACTATCTCCCTCTTTAATATCGCTTATTTTCACTTTATACAAATCCCTAAATTTCTAGCGCGCAATTCTATTGACGAGCGCCCGTATTATGTTTACCTATGTCTGAAGAGTACGAGTTAAAGTATAACACCTATGCTTTTTGTGATTGCAAGAGGCTTTCGTGGATTAGAGAATTTACCGTTGTTTTATAAGCAACTTTTACACATGTTTTTCTCAGTCCTGTAGCTGAACGGTTAGAACGGCAAAATCTACAACCCCTAAAGAGACTAACGTTTAAAACGGCTTTTCCATAAATAGGAACTATAGTGTTTTCCAAGCAATCTTTCTTTACAGAGCATTCTAAAATGGGATAACGTTTTTAGGTTGTAGTTCAGTTTCCTAAAGCCATCAGGTTAATGGAGAACCACGTGGTATGCAGCCTTTGCCAAAAAAATACGATTTCAGCGAGATTGAGCGGAAGTGGCAGCAGAAATGGGAAGAAATGGGAATCTACCGTTTCGACTGGAACGACGCTAAGCGCACACCTTTCACCATTGACACGCCGCCGCCTTATCCTTCTGGCGAGTTTCACATGGGCAACATATTGAACTGGACCTACTTCGACATCGTCGCGCGGTACAAGCGCATGCGCGGCTACAACGTGCTTTTCCCGCAGGGCTGGGACTGCCACGGCTTAAGCATCGAAATCCAAGTGGAAAAAGAACATAAAATCCGCAAGCGTGATGTGCCGCCCGACCAGTTCCGCGGCTGGTGCGAACAGCTCATAGAAAGGTACATCGCCATAATGAAGGACTCCATCCTGAAACTGGGGTGCAGCATAGACTGGACCACAGAGTACCGCACCATGGACCCTGACTACTGGCGCCGCACGCAACTCAGCTTCATACTCCTGCACAAGAAAGGCTACATGTACCAGGGCACGCATCCGGTGAACTGGTGTCCACGCTGCGAAACCGCCATCGCAGACGCTGAAGTCGATTACGAAAAGCGGCAAGGGGCACTTCATTATATCCGTTTTCCCTTAGAAGGCAGCAAAGAGCACCTGCTGATTGCCACGTCGCGACCCGAGTTCATTCCTGCCTGCGTGGCGGTTGAAGTTAACCCCGAAGATGAACGGTTCAAGAAGTACATCGGAAGAAAAATCGTCGTGCCCATCGTCAACCGCGCCGTGACGATTATAGGCGACGAAGCCGTTGACCCTGATTTCGGCACGGGTGTGGTTCAGATATGCACCTACGGCGACAAGGAAGACGTTAAGACCGTTATGAAGCACAAGCTTCCCGTCATAACCATTCTCACCGAGAACGGCAGGATAACTGAGAACGGCGGCAAATACGCAGGCTTGACTGTGAACCAAGCCAGAAAAGCCATCGTTGAAGACCTCTCCGCGGCGGGGTTGCTGGAGAAAACCGAGACGCTCATGCAGGAAGTCGGCGTTTGTGACCGTTGCAAGTCACATGTTGAAATTCTTGAGCGTAAGCAGTGGTTCATGAAAACCCGCGCTTTGACGGACCAAGTGGAGAAAACCGCCAACGAAGTCGTGTGGTATCCTGATTACATGAAAACGCGCCTGATTGACTGGACAAAGTCACTGGACTGGGACTGGGTGATAAGTCGCCAACGCGTGTTCGCCACGCCCATTCCCGTGTGGTACTGCAAAAACTGCGGCGAACTAATTCTCGCCGAAGAAAAATGGGTTCCAATCGACCCGAAACTGGAAAATCCGCACATAGACAAGTGCCCGAAATGCGGCGGAACCGCGTTCACTCCCGAACACGACGTTTTCGACACTTGGATGGACAGTTCAATCACCTGTGCGGTGCACGCAGGCTGGCCCGACCGTGAAGATTGGCACAGGCTTTTCCCTGCTGATGTGCATCCTTCGGGTATTGACATTATCAGGACTTGGGCGTACTACCTTATGGTTAGGCACTTGGCGCTTTTCAATGAGACGCCGTACAAGAGCTGCCTCATAAACGGCATGGTCCTCGGTTCCGACGGCAGAAAAATGAGCAAGTCGCTGAAGAACTACGTTGCGGCGCCTGAAGTTTTAGGCAAGTACGGCTCGGACGCCACGCGACAGTGGGCTGCTGGAGGCGGCGCTACCGGCTCTGATATTCCCTTTAGGTGGCCAGACGTGGAGTACGGCAGGCGTTTCCTCGTGAAGCTGTGGAACGTGTCGAAATTCGCCATTAAACTCTTGGAGGGCTACGCGCCCAGCGAAACGGTTGAGTTTGAGCTTCAGCCCTTGGACAAATGGGTTTTAAGCAAGGCGGAAAAGCTAACGCAGAAAGTGACTGATGCCCTGGAGAAATGCCAATTCAACATCGCTGTGGAAGAAATTCGCAATTTCACTTGGCACGCTCTTTGCGACTGCTACGTGGAAGCGGTTAAGGATAGACTTTACAGGCCCGAAACACACGGTGAAGCGAAAAGGGCAGCGGCGCAACACGCGCTTTACGAAGTGCTGTATCGTGTCTTGCAGCTTCTCTCTCCGGTAACGCCGCATCTTACAGAAGAAATCTACCAAGCCATGTACGCTGATTACAAAGGCTACAAGAGTTTGCAGTTGTCGCCGTGGCCCGAATTTAACCAAGCGCTTGCGGATGACCAAGCGGAGGAACATGGAGACTTGATTATCGCAGTAATAGGCGAAGTTAGACGTGAGAAAGCCGAGAAGCGGCTGCCGCTGAACACGCAAATCAAGAAATTAACGGTTTACGCTGGAGACCAGAAAACGGCAGAGATTATCAAGGAAGGCAACGTTGATATAGCTGGAACCTGCAAAGTTTCAAATCTTGAAGTGTTAGCGAAGAAGGGTAGCGGCAAAACGTTATCTGAATATCCTGAGGTTACGTTTACAGCGGAATACGAAGGGTGAAGCTTTTGAAAGAAACACGAAAAACGAAAGTGGGCATAATAGGCTGCGGCGCCATCGGCACGCTCATAGCTGAAGCGGTGGAGCGAAGAATGGTCGTATGCGACGAGCTGATTCTTTACGATTTTGACGCGAAAAAGTCTGAAACGCTTAAAAATTTGCTACATTTCCCCGTAAGCGTTGTGGCGAGTCTTAATGAGATGCTGAAGCTTGAACCCAAAGTAATCGTGGAAGCAGCGTCACAGCAGGCTGCCCGCGAATACGTGGAACGCATCGTCTCTGCTGGCATCGATTTGATTGTGATGAGCACGGGCGCCCTCTTAGACTTGAACGTGCAAAGCGGCAAGATTCACGTGCCCTCTGGGGCTATTGGCGGCTTGGACGCTCTTTCCAGCGCGGCTTTAGCGGGGGTAGACGAGGTAATTTTAACGTCGCGAAAGAATCCCCGAGCGTTTGAGATGAATAACCGTGAAGCAAAAGTCGTTTATGAGGGAAGCGCTGAAGAGGCTGCGCGGCTTTATCCGCGGGAAATGAACGTTGCCGCCACTCTGGCCTTAACCGTTAAACCCGTAAAAGTGAAGGTGCAAGTGGTTTCCGACCCTGCGGTGCAGCGTAACACGCACGAGTTCCAAGTGAAATGGCATTTCGGCGAAATGCTCTTGCGGTTCGCGAACGACCCGCACCCCGAGAATCCACGAACCAGCGCACTTGCCGCATGGTCAGCCATAAAACTGCTGCAGAAGTTGCTGGAGACTTAGTAAGCTTACAAACGCAGTGAATTGTTAGTTGATTCTATTTATAAGGGGGGTATAGACTGTTCCGAGCACAGCAGTTTAGCGTTAAGCGTCTTTGAAGAACTCCCAAGAAATATTGAAACGCCACGGATCGCCCTTCTCAGTCAACTGTATTTTCCCGTCTCTTTCCTCAATGAGCCCTTTACTTTTCAGCCTGCTTATTTCATCAGGAAACACTTCTTCCGGAAACCTGCCAAACTCAGCTCTAAATTTCTCACGCTCCACAGGAACACGAATGTAAATAAGCATCATCGCTTTTCTCATCTCGTCTTCCTCCGAAACCTTATGCAAGCGAGCAATAGGGAACACGCCCTGCTTAACCTTCGAAATGTAACTTTGAATATCCTCAACATCCGAATAAAGAAAGCGATCAATGTGCCCCATGAAAAAACCGGCCCCAGTGCCCACTACCTCAGATGAAGGCTTGTTAAAATCCTCTTTAACCCTTGAAAACCTATTGTGACAAGTTGGCTTGTACCCGTTCTCCTTAAAAATCCTGTAAGCGTCAAGATACATCTCCATCTCCACAGACTCATCACCTATCGGCGGCAACTCACCTGCTTCGATCTTCTTTGCAAGAGGAGTTCCAGGATACAAATCCAACGGATAACAATCTACGCTATCAACCTCAAGCTCAAGCGCTTGCTTAATGTCGTCTTTCCACTGCTCAACCGTTTGCCCAGGCATATTATACAGCAAGTCAATACTTACACGAAGCCCCTGCTTCTTTATTAACTGCAGCTTACGTTTGGCCACTTGACCGCTGTCGCGAACCATTAAAGTTTTGCGCATTTCATCATTAAAAGTTTGAACACCAACATCCAACTGATCAACATGATTCAAGTAAAGCACACGAACCTTATCTTCCGACAGACTGGTAGTGCACGCCGTGAACTTCGTCAAGCAATCCTCGCTCAGATTAAACGCCGTGCGACAAAAGCCCAAAACATCTGCAATGTGCTCATTGGAAAGAACTGAAGGACTTCCTCCACCTATATATAACTCGTTGAAAACACTCGATTTGATATACTTATTCTCCGCGTAAAGAGTTAACGCCTTCTTTAACGCAGCAATATACGGCGCCAAGTTCTGCGTTTCACAACTCACCGCAAAATAACAAAAAGAACATTTGCCTTCACAAAAAGGAAGCCAAGGCTGAAGCTCCTTATTTTCATCAACCCTGCTTTCTTTTTTGAGGAAATCAGAAAAGTCAGATAAAATCTCGGTGGTTGGCGCTGTTCTGTCTCTGTAAGTCATTGGAGGCCAATGTTCAACGTGATCATACGGCCATCCGTTGTGCTTTTCATAATTCACGTGGAGCAAACCTCTTCGAATAGCATGCGCCCTTTTCACTTTTAAAGTTAACTACTTCCCGCAAATAAAAGGGCAAGGTTATTAGGCGAACTAAACAACGAGTTGAGTTTAGCGATCTGCGAACCTTTCTGAATGCAGTTGTCCGCCGGATGCCCAGTCGGTCTTCGGAATCTCATATAGGATAATAGTTATGGCTTCCCGAGGAACCCCCACTTCTTGAATCGCTTGTGTTATTCCTTCAACAATTTTTTTCTTGTTCTCAGGGCTTATACCCGCCCAAACAGAGACTTGTACTACAGGCAACTTTTCTATCACCGTAATAGAGTAGTGGTCTTTGGTTTTTTTACATTTCGGAAAATACACGTAAGCGGCATCACTCTTCTTTACCTGCATAAAGGAGTCATTTCAGGGTTCACCAATGAGTTTTTGCTCTACCATCTTTTTTTAAGCACAAATGCAACGACGCCCGATAACAAGAAAGCGAAAGCACCCGCTATGACATAAAGGAACATCCTTTGATCTTCAGGAGGTTGAGGTTCCGACGTTGGAGTGGGTTGGGGCGATGCGGTCGGTGTAGGAGTTGGACTTGGAAATGGCGATGGACTAGGAGAAGGCGTAGGTGATGGCGTCGATGAATCCTGTGGGGAAGGCCTTGGGCTTGGGGACGCCTCTGGGTCGGGAGAAGCTGGGGTTGGCAAGACTGTGACCGTGACTATGAAATCTGTGTTTCCGTTTGAAATGGTTATCATGTGTGTTTCTGGGTCGGTATCTGGGACTGTGAATGTTTTGCTGAAATATCCAGAGTTGTCAACTACGGCGGTGTCCACGTAGGTTCCATCCCACAGAATTATCGCGTCGCCGTCAACGAACCATTTGCCACTTACCGTAAGCGACGTGTCTGCTGCGACTTTCACAGTTGATGTCAAGTCCGAGTTGTTTCCGTATAACCCTGTTGCGAATGCGCTGCCGACTTGTGTTAATCCTCTTCGGAACTCGTTGAAGGTTGTGGTTGCATTATAATATTCGTCGCCGTTGTCTTGGACTTGTAAAATAATTGGGTCAAAAAGCGCTGAGCCATCGCCAGCAGGCTGATCTTGCATTAGGTCAGGCGCCACGGTGGTATAGGTGAAGTGCCCCACCGCGCCAGTTGGCATGTTATTTACTATTGAGACCCATGTTGAAGTCGCGGGGTTCAAGTAAGTCATGTTTGCGGTGCTGTTGGCTGAAAAGCCGTAACCTTCAACTGAAATTTCTGCGCCTGCTGGATCAGAAGACGGCGAGACCCGCAAGGTGCTGGTCAGCAAAACTGAAGTGTCAGAAACTAGGACGGAATCGGACGCGTTAGCGGCTGCTTTAAAGAAGTGTTCTCCTCCCGCAACGTTCATCGGCACAGTTCCGTTGACCCAGTTGTACCCGACGTCCCAGGCGCCGCTCGCTGACGAGTAAGCTGTTACCGCAGAAGCTGTTAAGTCGCTGAAGTCGAGCATAGGCGTGTATGCGACATCGCCAGCTGACACTTCAGAAAGGTTGTTGCTGCTCACATACAATTGGAACTGCCCGCTATCCCATTCCACCTGTGTAAAGAACAAGTTTACGTCGGCTCCAGACACTAATTTTTGGTTTGGCACACTGGGTTCAGCGTCCGTATTGACGAGTATCTGCCCAGAGCGAGGCAGCGTCAAGATTAAATCCACTGGGTTTGAGGGGTCGGTTTGACATGGTGCATCCTCGGATTCTTCTTGTTCCACGGCAAACCTGGTAACATTGCCGATTGTGTCGGTTCCGCCGTCGTACACTCTGAGGAAAAATGTTTGACCATAAACGGTTGGCACGTAACTTGTGAATTCAGTTATGTCCAGTACTATGCTGTTCTCGGGAAACGGAACGGCGCCGCCATCCACGTACTGACTGAACCGTTTAGTGGCGATGGGCGAGTTTGGGTTTCCCAAACCGATTCTGATGTCACATTCGCTTCTTTTCAGGTGGCTGATCTTGAAAGCTGCGAGTAACTCGGGCTCGTAATCAATCATATCATAATAGAACATGCAGTACCCAATGCGCTGTTTCATTGCCTCGTAGGAAATCCAGTAGAAACCGTCTGGTACTTTTTCCCAGCCGCCTACGCCCCAAGAGTTGGCAACCTTGAAAGCGCCATAATGCGTTGTTCCGTTTTCCGTGTAGGTTATTCTGTCATCGTATCCGACAATTGTGTTGGCGTGATTCACATCCGGGTTGGTATAGCCGTCCAAGGTCCAAACGTCTGCGCTTGTAAGCGCTGAGTACTTGTTGGCGTCAACACCTATTATTGCCAGATTCCCCGAGGCAATGAAGTTCTTAAGATTGAACAAGCCAGAGTCTGAATAAAGGCTCATTGATTGGTAACCACTGCTGTTGCTGCGGTAAGCTGCTGCTTCCGTCCATGCCGCTTCTGAAGGTCATGACGTGTAATCGGCGGTATTGTAGGGCATTTTTTCCCATGAGGCAGCACCTATGTAACAGACGAGGCGTATGGCTTCGTAGAAGGATGACCCTTGGTCTTCTCCTCCATTTATCAGGTTATAGATGAAGACGGGACTCATTATCACGTTTTGGTAGCTTTCTGTAGGTTGCCCAGAGTGATCTCCTACCCACGATGCCTCAGAAAGGTCCCATCCGTGCTCTTTGGCTTCTTGAAAAGTTTTCACGTAGTAGCCAACCGACCAAGCTACACACGATCCTTGTGCGCCTTGGCTTCCGATGGGTGGAAACCACTGTGTTGCCGATTGATCAACCGCGAGGATTGGCCCGCCAACTTTGGGTTCCACGATGTCTATCGAGTATAAGCTGTCTCCGATTTCTTTCCATTCATTCTCTGTGGGGGGAGCCATGCCTGTGCCGTAACCGTCAACTTGTTGGCTGTAGTTCTGCCCGGGTTCGTAGACTCCGATCTTGTTTTTTAGTGCTTCTAGTTCAGACGATGTGGTTTTGTGTCCGGCTATTCTTGGTTTTTCTGCTGTTTTCTTCGTTGGGTTATCGGCGGTTGAGACTTGTTCCGTGTTGTTAGATTGGGTGTAAGCGTTTCCTCCGCTTGTTGTCGTGGCTGCGAGTGTTGAAGAAGCGAGTAAAAGCAGTAGTAGGAGGCTCCAGAGCGTCGTTTTCATTCGTTCACTTCGCTTGAGGATTTTTATGTCGATAGACCTTGTTTTAAATCTTGAATATGCAGACATAATATATGCTAAAGTGATAGCCAACTATTCCGTAAAAAAACCGCCGCAACGATTCAAAGCGCGAATAACTGTGAATGCTTGATTACATATATTTTCTAGGTTTCTACAAAATCCGTACAATCCGATTGGTTACTTCAAAGAATTTTTGCAACTGCCCAAAAAAAGATGTTTCTGGCGGGCCCGACGGGAATCTAAACCATGATATCACGGGTTACCTTACTGATTTGGCCGAATTCCCTCGGACAGAGCCAGCATAGACCTTAGCATCGTTCCCTGTTATCAATCGAACCAGGCATATAAAAGCATAATATCCAGAACCAACGAGTTTACAGATAAAAAACTCACTAAGCAGCTTGTACATGCGAAATCTAACGATCTAATTTTTCATGTAAACTCTTTGAGCATACTAGAATTCCTACGTTTCTCTGAGACCAGTTTTTCCTCGTCAACTTCAAAAGCATACTTCCTGATTTCAACAATTTTCAGAACTCCAGCCTTCATCAAATCCTTCACAATCTGCTGCACTTCACCATCAGAAATGCCTTCGGGAATTACCATTTTTTCATTTCTGATTTGTTTGATAAAACCTGTTTCAAGAAGCAAAGCAACTTTGCGAATAAGCAATAAAAAGAATAGAGAGCCTCAGAAGATAGTTAGTGTTTTAGAATCTTATTTTGTTCCTATTCCAAAATCATGCCAATACGTGATTTATGATACTGGAATCCAGAAAAGAGGTTTAACTGTCTTATTAGGTGAAGGGGGAAAGATAATTCATGGATAGATTTCCAGAGGCATTTAGGAGATTTGAGCAAGATGTTGACGTAGATGATTTTGAGAATTATCAACAATTAGCTTATGCTTTTAGTCATTGGGCGGGTAAACGATGGATAGATAGTTACAAACAGAATCTTGCATTGAAGAGAGAGGGTAAAAGATTAGGATTTGAAAATGCTAAATTGCCGAGTTACTTTAAACCTTCTACTAAATGGAAAACAACTGCTCAAATTGGAGAACATAGAGAATTTAACGATAAGCAAATTTCAACAATCAATGATGGAATTCGTAAGGGCTATTCATCTAACAAGATTCAGCGACAATTAAGAAGTCAAGGATTAGGCATAAGACGGAAAGAATTACTTAAACAAATTCGGGAAATGAAAAATAAATCAGCTAAAGCTAATCGTGAAAAATATACACCTAAGAAATATCGGAATAAATAACTGAACAAATCAATCACTATTCCTTTTTTTGTCGCACACAATTAGTGGCTTGTTAGGTTGGAAAATTCGTTATATGGAAACACGTTTAAGTTGGGAACGTGAACCTACATACGTTTATTCTATTCCTATCTCTCTAAACTATCTTATGAGGTGTCATTAATGAAAAGAGAAATTAGCATATGTGAAGAATGTTTAGTTCTCTTTGAAAAGTTAAAAGGTCATAAGATAGATAGACCAGATATACAGTTTAAGTATTATGACTATAAGAAGAATTGCTTATTCTGTAAGAAACTTACAACTCAATATTTAGAGATTGCTAAAAAGAGGAAATGCTAATGGATACATCAATTTCTGTCTGTTTGTCTGTGTCTGTCTCTTAGAGTAGTAGAGAGAGTAGTAGAAGGGGAGAAGTGGAGAATTTGTTGGGTAACGGTAGAGAAAAAGATTAAAATTTAATCCAACAACAACGACTGAAGGCATGGAACAAAAAGATAGTGGAAATTACTTATGCGCCCGCTAATTATGCTATTTAACTATGCTTGTTAATTCTATCATGATTGCGCTTCACAATTTCTCCATCCGCAAAAAGCCGTAAGGTGATTTCGTCGTCTTGTTCGCTTTCTTCTTGGGTTTCAACTATTTTCTCAATTGCAGCATTTTCTGGATGTTTATCATTCATGTAGAATCGCTCGGTGTCACGTTA
>Ga0307423_1000050_pt1 | contig 62595 bp, 46 predicted proteins | sample SalMarWE160310MG_FD_202154 | JGI IMG/M metagenome (GOLD analysis project Ga0307423, IMG submission 202154) | Salt marsh sediment microbial communities from the Plum Island Ecosystem LTER, Massachusetts, United States - WE1603-10 | ecosystem: Environmental > Aquatic > Marine > Intertidal zone >...
GCCGCGCCGGGGCTGTCTTCAGTGACCGGGCGACCCTACCAGCGTACCAGGGGAGCGGACGGCCGATCATCCGACGGCGGCGTGCGAGCCCCTGGGGCACAAGCGGGCGCTGCGGGGCCGGGCGATTCAGCCCGCGTCACGGTGACGCTGGCGGTAGCGGCGGACCTTCATGAGGTTGCCGCACTCGGCGGCGTCGCACCAGCGGCGCGAGCGGTTGCGGCTCGAGTCGACCATCACCCAGCCGCAGTCGGGGTTCTCGCAGACCTTGACGCGGTCGGCCTTGCCGCGCGCGAGCATGGTGGCGAACGAGCCGGCGACCTCGCCGAGGACATCGTCAATCGCGCCACGGGTGGCGGTCAGCTCCACGTGCCATCCCTCGCCCTCGCGGCCCAAGCGGCGCGCCACCGGTGCCTTGGCCATGATGCGGTTGAGCGCGGCGGTGTCGCTTTCGCCAATCGGGGCGCCGGCGAGCAGGGCGTCGACCATGCGACGGAGCAGGCGACGCAGCTCGCGCAGGCGTTCGCGCTCGGCGGCCGACGGCAACGCCCTTCCCCACCAGCTGGTGCGGCCGAGGAACTTCGCCAGCCAACGGTCGTTGCCGATGCGGTCCTCGCGCCGGCCGCTTCCCAGGTGGTCGCTCCAGTCCGAGTTGATCAGCTCGGCCCACAGCGGGTCCAACCGTAACCCCCTTTCTGCCACTCTTGACTATTACACACTCCGGGTCCATGTTGAAGTGGTAACGTGCATAGATATATTTTGGTCATTACCACAAAACCGCCCAAGAGGGCGGCCGGTCGTGGAGGCTGCAATGAAGGAACGGCTTCTGGAGTGGGCTGAGAAACGCGGGTACCGCGTCGCGTGGGGACCGGTCGAGGTGGCCACCGCCGCCGCCTCTAACGTGGAGGCTCGACACCAGGACGGCGAGCTGGACCCGGCGTTCTTCGCGGCCGAGCTCGCATCCGTGGTGGCGGCCGGGAAGCGGCCGGCGACTGGAACAGTCGTGATGGTCGCGGTCCCGCGTCCTGCGCACCGGGTGCACTTCGAGCTCGAGGACGGACCGTTCGCAGCGCTGCTGCCGCCGACCTACGTGCGCTACCGGGCGCTCTTCGAAGAGGTAAGACAGGACTTGGCGCGCGACGGCCTGTCCGGGGCCCGGCTGGAGCTCCTGATGGCGCCGCTCAAGGCGACGGCGGCACGCCTGGGGTTGGTGCGCTACGGCCTCAACAACGTCACCTACGCTCCCGGCCTCGGCAGCTACATCCAGCTCTGCGGCTTCCTGACCGATGCACCGCTGCCGGCCGCCGGGGGCGCCGAACCGGTCGAGCCGGCGCTGCTCGAGGAGTGCGCCGCGTGCGGTGCGTGCGCCGGAGCGTGCCCGACCGGTGCGATCGGCGACGAGCGAGTGCTGATCTCGGCCGAGCGCTGCCTGACCTTTGCCAACGAGGTGCCCGGCGAGTGGCCACCGTTTGTGCAGGGTTGGGCCCACACCTGCCTGCTCGGGTGCCTCGAGTGCCAGACAGTGTGCCCCGTCAACCCGAGGCTGAAGGTCGAGGAAACCGGGGTTGTCTTCTCCGCCGCCGAGACGCGTGCTCTGCTGGCAGACAACGACAGCGAGGCCCGAACCGCGAGCGGCATTGCCACCAAGATGGCATGGCTCGGTCAGCCATACGCCGAGCCCGTGATGGGCCGCAACCTGCGCGCGCTGCTGCAGGCGGAGCGCCCAGGGATGTAACCCTGCCGGCCGAATACAGTACTCAGAACGAGATGGATACCAACGGCGACTTCGAGGCTCTCTACCGCCAGCACGCGTCGGCGGTGCTCCGTTTTGCGCTGGGCCTGGCCGGAGACCGGGGAAAGGCCGAGGACATCGTGTCGGAGACCTTCGTCCGCGTGCTGGCCCGGGCGCCGAGGATCGAGACGTGGACGGCGCTCGCCTACCTGCTCGCGATCGGCGCCTTTGCCGGCATCCTGGCCATCATGCTGACGAGATAAGAGGCTAGTAACTGCTGGTGTGGACCGGGTTCGGGCAGCGTTGCCGGGCTACCGCCGAGGCGGCCGCGCGGCTGGAGTATTCACCGAGGATTTGGAACGGGTTGGAGCCCGCGACCATGGCCAGGCAGGACCTGGCGCTGGAGCAGGACCTGCCCCCGCTCTTGAGACTGGTTGGCACGGTGAGCACACCGTAGGCGTCGGGGGCGCTCCCCGGGGATGTCGACGGGTTCTGGTACGCCAGGTAGGCGTACACGCTGCCACCGGCGCTGGCGTACGAGATGTCCATGATTACGCACCGGCCGCCGCTGCTGCCGACACCTGCCGGACCTGTCGTTCCTGCCGAGCCTCCCGAGCCGCCGGCGGGCACACCGGCGCCCGCCTGGCCTCCTGAGGGACGGCTCGTGGGCGTACCGAAGCGGCCGCTGGCAGCTACGGCCGCCGCGATCCTCACAGAGTCGCACCCCATTGCACGCGCCTGCTGTTGGGCCGCGGCCCCCATCTGGCGGTATGCAGCGTCGCCATGGCTCGAGAACACCTCGATGTCCGCGTACAGCCGCTCACACTGCCCCGCATGCTGAAGATCCGCGATCCTCCGCTCCCGCTCGGCGGCCGCCGTGTCGACACAGCGTCTCTGGTTCACGTCCCACCTGCCCACCGGGCACCGGCACAACCCGGCGGCAGGGTCGTAGAGCGTCCCCGGCATTGTGGAGCAGTCGACGGCAGCGGACCTCTGAGCGACGCCGCCCGTGCTCAGACTCAGGCAGGCGCCCCTCACCTTGCTCCAGGTGGTTCCATTCGGGCACAGGCAGGATACGGGGCCGCCGGGCACGGGCTGAGTCAGCACCGTGCCTGGCCAGGTGCTGTCGCAGGTGGCCTGTGTCACGGGCACGGACGGCTCGGGGGCGGGCGCCGGGCCGCGAATCCACAGCGAGACGGCCGCCGCAGCGGCGACCGACGTGTTGGCCGCGGGTTCCTGCCGCTCCACCTTCCCCTGCTCCGAGTCCTCCGAGGCCGGACTGCCGGTGCGGAGCACCGCGCTCAGCCCCAGCTCCTCGAGCCAGGCGACGGCCACCGTGTCGGCCTGTCCAACGAGGTTCGGCACTGTCACCGTGAGAGAGCCGGACGGAGCTCCCGACGTCCCGGCGGCCGCCGTACCAGAGGTTGTCGGCGGGGTCGTTGCATCTGCCTCGGTACCACCTTCCGGCGGCGGCAGTGACGGCATGGCGCCTTCGAGCTCGGCGATGCGCTCCATGACCTGCTTGCTGCACGCCGCGGAGATCAGCTCGCCCTCGCGCATCGCGGAGGCGGCCCGCCTGGCGCCGTCCAGGGCGGCGACCGCGGCATCGAGGTCCGCCGCCATGGCCTGCCGGTCGGCCTCGGAGGCGACCCCAGCATCGAGCTTCCGGCGGGCCGACTCGATGCTCTTCTCGGCGGCCGCGAGGTGGGGATCCGCTGAGCGCGCCAGAGCCGCAAGCCTAGGAGCATTGTCTCCCCACCACATGAGCTCGTTGACGGCGGACTGCTCATCGGGAGTGAGGTTCGCGTAGCCGCAGCGCGGCAGGTTGCTCTCGCGCGCCTCGGTTGTCGCCAGCATCGAGGTGTCGCAGGACTGCATCCAGACCTGCCAGTCCTTCTGGCCCTCCTTGAGGATGCGCCGCGCCTCGGCGGCCTCGTCGTCGATATCGGACAGCCGTTTGCGCAACCGTGCCGTCTGGTCGGTGCGTGCCGGACAGGCTGCCTGCTCGAGCGGGACGAACTGGTCAATGGCCGCTTGCAGGGCTGCCATATCGCACGCCTCGGCCGCGTCGTCCCCGGTCTTGACCGCGGCCTCGAGCTGCTGGTCGAAGGCCGCCACTGCCTCATCGAGGAGACGGCGTAGCTCGGCGCCCTCCTCGGCCCACCGGTTCTCGCCCGGACAACCGAGAGGCTGGGTGAGGGCCTCCAGCTTGCCGGCGATGACGCGCACCTGGTCGATGGCACGGCAGCGGTCGGGCGAGGTGCCACGGGCGGTTTCGAGCTCGCCTTCACCCTGCGTCTGAAGCTCGGTTGCCTGCTGCTGCAGCTGCTGATCCGCCTCGTTGTACGCCTGCCGCCGCTGGTCCAGGGCTGCCCGCGCCGCCTCGAGCCCGTCTCGCACGATAATCAGACTGCAGCGGACCGGCTCGTAGGTCGCGCCCTCGCAGTCGGCTTGAGCCAGCGGGCACCCCGTTTCGTCCAGCTTGCCGGCGGCCTCGCTCAGCGCCTGCTCCGCTTCATCAAAGCGACACTCCTCGTCGAGGCGGCCGGCCTGCTCCTTGAGCTCCCGCGCCTCCCTCGTAAGCCTCGCCAGGCTCTCCTCCCTTGCCCGCGACCGTTCCCGCAGCGCGTCGCGGTCGAGCCCTTCCGGGAGGCACACCTGCAGCTGCCCGGCCGTGATCTGCGGGCCGTGAAGGCGGTCGAACTCCGCGATCGCCTGGTCGAGCGGCTCGGACCACCCCGTCATGGCGCAAGCATCGATCCGGGACGCAGCTTCTGAGGCGGCCTGTGCGACCGCCGACCGCAGGTCGGGGATAGCCAGCTGAATGGCGCGAATGCGCTCCCGGACCTCGGCCAGCCGCCTTCGGCTCGGCTCGTCCACCAGGCTCTCGAAGCACGCGTTGTTCGCCTCGATCTTGCGAATCGTCGCCAGGGCAGGGCCCAGGTCGCAGTCGCCGGCGAGGGCCTCGGTGATCAGCCGGCCCGGCGAGCGCAAGGTTTCGTTGATGTCTCGCACCAGGGCGCGCCTGGCCTCGATGGAGCTCGGCTCCGCCCAGTCCGGATCGAGCACCTTGCGGCTCTGCAAGTCGGCGAGCTCGGTCCGGTACTGGTCAACCTCCAGCTCGAGATCGTGGCTGGCGCGGCCCTCGAGACCGAGCATCGCCGCCCAGCCGGTGTCCGCACAGTACTTGTGATCCTCGTAAAGCTCGATGCCGTGCCGCCAGCCCCGGGCCCAGCTCCGGACCAGCGGCAGCACCTTCTCCTGGGCAGCCAGCGCTCCGTCGACATCGCACGCCTCGAACTTCTCACGTGCTTCGTCGGCCGCGGACTGGACCGCCGACCATCTGCCAAGATTCGTGCTTCGCCAGGCCTTGTGGATCCGCTCGAACCAGCCCGACGCCTGAGTCGGTCCCAGTCCAGTGTCCACCGCACCAAGAGGATCCCCGGCCACGCCCTCCCCGATCTCCTTCCCCAGATCGCCGAGACGTTTCGCAGCTCCCGAACCGGCCGGGGCAGAGCTCAAGGTCTTGAGCCCGCCGGCCCCCGCCCGCAACATCCCTTGGAGCTGGTAAAGATCGGTGGCGCCGTCGATACCTGCAAGCAGATCGTCCGTTCCCGGGTGCTCACCTGCGCTGGCCCGGACGATGCCCTTGGCCAGACAGTTGATGGCGCTCATCGGGGTACCGACCACCGTGGCCACGTCGTTCAGTTTCTTCACGTCGTCCTTGTACTTCTCCTCGGCGGTCGACGGCCGCCCCTCGAAAAGAATGCGAGAATCGAAACCCGGAACCAAGACCACGGTAGCGGTCCTCATCAGAGCGGGAATGATTTTGCCCGCTTCGACCTTACAGTCCCGCCCGAGGGCCTCGAGCGTCACCAGCACACCCGGATCACAGAACCTCCGGCCCCGAGCCTCGATAAACTGAAGCCACGGCTCGGCGGCAATCTCCGGCGGCTCGTTGATGGTGGCGCGGAGGGCGTGGATCTCCGTTGCCGACTTGGCGCTGCGTTGCTCCGCCGTGGTCGGCTGCGTGGCTCGGGCAGTGGCCACCACGAGCATTGACGCCGCGAGACACGCTAGCCCGGGGCGCACCTGAACCTCTTTACGTCGAACACATAGCCCGGGCAGCCGCAGACCGGGACCAGGCTGGTCCGATCCGGGAACTCGAGCTTGAACGCACACGGGTCGACGCCACCGACCGCCGGCGCCGCCGACGGAATCGCCGCGCCTGTGCCCGCCGGCGAGCCCGTGGCGCCGTGGCCGCCGCTGGCCACACGAGCGAGGTTGAAGAGTACCGGCAGCAGGGAGGCCGCCGCCCGGCCTCGGGCCATTCTGCGCTCCGTGCGCTGCTGCTCGATGGCGGTGTCGATTCCCGTCACCAGGGCGGAGACCGCCTGCGTCTGGCAGCTCACGGCAGTGTCGGCAGCGGTCAGGGCCAGCCGCCGGGCCTCCTTGAAATCGCCCTGCTGCAGCGCGGAGCTGGCCTGCCAGACGGTCTGCTGCGTGGTGCGCTGGCGCGCGGCGAGGCGTTTGAGCTTCTCGTGGTTGGCCCGCAGCCAGGGATGCTCCGGGTCGAAGTTCGTCATCTGGTCGGCGGCGGCGAGTGCCGCCGGGTAGCTGCAGCCCGTGACCGCCGCCTTGGCCGTGTTGATGAGAGGGGTCAGGTCCGTAGCGCCCGGGCCGGAGAGTGGGCCGGGGGCCGTCACTGCCGTACTACGTACGGAGGCTGCGGCTCCTCTGGTCGAGGCTCCCAGGCTTTCGGTGGTCAGCTTCCCGACCTGCCAGCCGCTTTCCGTGGCCGCAGGCTGCCCGAGCTCTCCCGGCCTCACGCACTGTCCGAAGGAGTCACAGCGCCGGCTCGGGCAGTTTGCCTCGACCCATGCGGTGGCCGTGCGCGGCCCCGGCAGCGGTCCCGTCAGCACCACGTGAGCTACCTCGTTGACGTGCTGGGCCAGGATCACCTGCCCGGAGCCGGTTTCGCACAGCACGTACCAGTCGCCGGCCGCCAGCGAACCCACCGCGAGGATCAGAAACAGCGTGCCGGCGAAGGCGGTGAAGCGCGCTCCCCGCCTCGCTGCCGTGCCCGGCCCAGGCTCAGCGCGCATCGTTCGTCACCTCGAAGACGGCCGAGCCTTCGCCGGCTATACCCGCTGCGCGAACCGCGGCTCGGAGTTCGTAGATGCCCGCCGCCAGCGTCGCCGGGATCCGAATCGGCTGCCGCGACTGGTGAACACCTGCCGGGCGGTGAACCACCTGCTCTACGCTCGTCAGGGTCCCTCCATCACGCACGATGGTTCGCCGCTCGGTGACCGCCAGGGTTGCGCCGGGAGCTACGCCGTCCACGCTGTACGTCACGACCAGGGAGATCTCGCCGCCCGGAACCACCCGGACCGGTTCTACGGAAACCGCCAGGACGCGCAGCCGCGGAGGACTCGTCGGCGCCATAGGCTGTACGACCGGCGCCCGAACGGGCCGCGGGGGTAACGACGAGCTGGCGGATGGTCCGGGAACGTCGACCAGCTTCTCGTCCGGCGACTCGACGATCTGGCACAGATCGAGCCGCACCCAACGCTCGAACTCGCCCAGCCGTTTTTCTCTGACCTTGCCGACCCAGGAGTCGAGATAGTAGAGCTTCGCCTGCACCGGAACGCCGGCGACCTTGACCTCCAGGAAGACGCTCTTGTCGGCCTCGTCCTGACCCCAGCCGACTGCTATGAACTCGGTTCCGGCCGGCAGGACACGGTCTCTGAACGTCGGCTCGAGCGCTTCAGCGTTCTCGAAGTACATGCGCGCTCTCTGGTTGCTGCCCTTCTTGCCCCAAAACAGCCAGCGGCTCTTGGACACCCCGTGTCGGCTGTGTCCGGACTTCACCGAGATCTCCTGGAGACTGCGACAGTGGGCCCCCCGCCAGCGGCGGTTCGCATCCTGCAGAGTCAGCCTGTCGGCGGCCGAAGCAGTGCGTGGCGCGAGGGTCACGACCAAGGTCACGGCAGCCACCGACAGCAAAGTAAGATGCCGTCTCAAGAGCCCCCCCCCTCTTCAGCCTCTGCTTGTCGTCCACACTTCGGATCTTGATCGAGCATATCACTACCCACGAGAAGTCCCGGCGTCAAGCGCCGGTCTCTACCGAGCCATCGGCGGGGGCCCGTAGTTCATCAGGTGGCTTCAGTGGGTGCCGAGTCAAGGCCGATCAGTTTGCCGCGCAGGCTGACGCCTACGGCCATGACGGCGGTGCTGAGCACGAGAGCGCAGGTGGCTGGAACGGCGGGGTTGTTGTGGTAACGGGTGATGCCGCCGTAGTACATGCCGAAGTGGACCACGAGGGCGGTCAGGGCCGCGGCGAGGGCGAGGCCGCCGGTGGCGCGGCGCGAGAAGATGCCGAACAGGACCGGGGCGAAGACGGCGGCAAAGAGGCCGTAGACGCCGTTCTGGGCGAAGATGGCGACGCTCAGATTGGGATCGACGATCTGATCCCAGGCAAGCAGGAAGGTAACCGGGGCAAGGGCAACCAGGGACCAGCGGCCGACCCTGAGAAGGCGCGCCTTGACGCGTTCCTCGTCTGCGCCGGCGAGGCGCGCCAGGCTGCCGTAGAGGTCGTTGGCGGTGATAGAGGATAGCGCGAGGACAACGCCTTCGAGGGTCGAGAAGCCAGCCGCCAGCACGCCAAGCATGATGAGGGAGCGCAGGCCGGGGGCGAAGTGGGTGGCGATATAGGTGGCGACCACGCGGTCGGGGGCCAGACCGCCGCCGAGCTCCAGCCGCGCGTACAGGCCGACGAGGAGCACGGTGGTGAAGATCGTGCCGGCGATGACGGCGGTCGCCAGGTACGTGGTGACGTCGCGCTCGGAGCGCAGGTAGAGCGTCTTCGAGATGATGTGCGGCTGCATGATGATGGCGACACCGATGATGAAGTTGGCGACCACCACCTCGAAGAGGTCGCGAAAGAGCAGGCTGTCCGGGTTGGTCATGCTCCCGTAGTGGGGGGCGACGGCCGCGAGGCGGTCGAAGAAGGCGCCGAGGCCGCCCGCGAAGAAGCCGGCGCCGGCAGCCACCAGCAGGACGGCGACCACGATCATGGTGACCGCCTGGACACTGTTCGACCAGACGTGGACGCTGGCGCCGCCGACAAAGATGACGGCGAAGGTGAACAGGATGACGATGGTGAGCGCCACCAGCAGCGGCAGGTGGAGGACGCTCATCAGCACGTGGACCAGGGCGGCCACGATCAGCACCAGAAAGGTGATCTGGAGCAGGCTGATGAGGGCGAAGAAAGCGGTGAGCCGGCGGTCGCCGTAGCGATCGCCAATCCACTGCGGGACGGTGAGCGCGATGACCTGGTCGCCCACCTGCCGGAAGCGGCGCGAGGTCACCACGAGTCCGGTGAAGATCCCGAGCGGGGCGGCAATACCGTAGCCGACGACGCCGGCCCAGCCGTAGGCGTAGATCAGGCCGGGGTTGATCACGAAGGTGGCGACGCTGGTCATGTTGGCGGCGAGGGAGAGGCCAACCAGCACCGGCGACACCTGGCGGCTACCGATTGAGAAGGAGGCCATGTTCTGCGCGCGCTTCCGGTTCCACCAGGCGAGGCCGCCGATCACCCCCAGGTAGGCCAGGAACATCACCCACGGCAGGAACGTCTCGTTCATCGTCGGTACCTCTGTGGGGAAGTGTAGCCTGGCAGAGTCACCGGTTCTCGCGGGCGAGGGCACCGGTGCCACCGGCCGTGGGGTACGATGGCGGCATGGGAAACGAGCCCGGGGCTTTGATGCCCCCGACCTACGACCTCCGTTCCCTGGGCGAGGGAACGGCGATCTACGAGCGGCTGGGACGGATGGCGGACCAGATGCTGGCGGTGGCCGGCGAGCAGGTGGGGTGCGCCTTCGTCCGGGTCCCGGGTTTCGTCGAGCGCGCCTGCCGGGAGAGCGGCCGCGACGAGGAGTACTACCGGCGCACCACACGCGAGCGCTACTTGGCCGAGCTGCTCGCATGCGTCGTCATGAACCGGCAGTTCTGGCCGGAATTCGTGGCCCGGCGCGACACGGTGCTGATCCTGCCCGACTGCCTGCGGCGCCGCGGCGAGGAGTGCGAGCGCAAGGGCTCGCGCTACGGCAGCCGCTGCAAGGTCTGCGACGAGACCTGTGCGATCGGGCGGATGACCGTCGAGGCGGCAAAGCGAGGCGCGGGTGCGTTCTTCTCGGACCTCGAGCACGAGAAGCAGTTCCGCCTCCTCAAGCGCGGCCGTTACCGGGACCTGTCCGTGATCGGGGTGGCGTGCATCTGGATGCTCGCCAACGGCATGCGTTCGGCCGAGGCGGCCCGCGTGCCGAGCCAGGGGGTGCTGCTCAACTACTGCGGCTGCGAGCATTGGCTCGACGAGCCGTGCGTGACCGACGCGGCCGTGGAGCGCGTGGTCGAGATCCTCGACGCCAAGGCAAGGGCGCGCTCCGATTGCCCATGAACAATGCCGGCTACGACGGCCGGAGTCCGATCCGGAAGTGCGGCGGCTCGCCTCGCGCGGAAACCAGGGAGAGGATACCGTGCCGGGTGTTCCAGCCAGTCCGTTCGGCCACGGGTTCGCTGACGGTCCGGTAACCTTCGAGGCCGCGACCGGCGTCGGATGCAAGCGCGAGCAGGCGGCGACGGACCGTACCGTCGCTGCCGAAGAATGCGCCGGCCGGCGCAAACAGCGTCACGGCGGCCGGTGCCTTCCCCTTGCCGGCGGCGACGCTTACGCCGAGGGGCTGCACCGCGAGGGCCCGGGTGAGCGGGAGGCCGCTCACCCCGGCGACGAAGTCCAGAAGCTCGTCCCCCTGCGCGGCAAGGTCCGACTGCCTCATCAAGAAGGCCAACTCCCAGGGCTGGATCCGGGAGGTCCTGAGGTACCACTCGAACATGCGGGAGCTCGGCGTATAGCCGATCATCACCAGCCTCGAGGAACCCGGGAAGCGCGGCGGTTGCCGGCCGCAGTGCTTCTCGAGCAGCTCGCAGGCCGCGCGCTGTTCGGCCTCCGGCACCTCGAGGTAGACCTTGTAGCGGTCTCCCGTCGAGCTGTGGCGGCCGCCGAGCCAGGCCCCAAACCGGAGGGGTGCGGACCCCTGCACGGTCCGGAACGCGGCAGCAAGCCAGGCGGGGGGTGTTGGCTCACCGAGGACTTCCAGGTGATGCAGCGCGGCGTCGAGCCGGACGGCCTCCGCCACCTCGGGGCCCGCCACCTCCGCCGCCCACCGGAAGGTTTCGTCCGCGGAGGAGAAGGTCAGCTCTACCGGATATCCGCCACCGGTAAGGCGGCTGAACGACCACGCCACCTCGGACCAGGGAGAGGCGTCGAGGCCGCCAAGGACGACCGCCAGCGCTGCGGCGGCCCGCGCCGCCGGCTCGGGAGAGGTCTGCCGCAGACGGTCGAGCGTCTGCAGGAGCGCCTTGGCGCTCCCGCCCGCCGGCAAACGGTGGGGGGTCCCGCCGGGACCCCCCACCCGTGTGTCGCTCTCTTGCAGCCCGCGGGCCGCTGGGCTCACGGCGCGACCCCGATCAGGGTCTCCGTGGTCTCGACGAACGGGCCGCGGTTCATGTGGTTGTCGGTCCCGACAAAGGTCATCCGGTAGCGGAACGTCCTCTTCGTAGGATCGACCACCGAAATGTGCAACCGAACGGCGTCGGTGGCGTTGCCCGGCAGGGAGAGCCGGTCCTCCCGGTGGTAGTCGTTGTCGGGATCGTCGTACTCGACGTCGATGTAGACCATCCGCACCGTCGCCGAGTCGAACAGGGGAATGAAGTCGATGTCGATGGAGTTCTCGAACGGGTCATCCACGGGCAGCGCCGTCGCCTGCGTGACGACCGGATCGGTTTCCCGTACCGAGCCGTTCTTGAGGTGGTGGACGAAGTGGTACGTGTACTGCCGCTGCTTGGGATCGTCGAGCCTGAGCCGCCAGAACTGCGGGTCCGAGGTCGCGGTGACGGCGAGGATCTTCTCCTCGACGGTGCCGTCGGGCTGCGTGTAGCTGAGGAATACGTCCGTCGATTCGACGACGCCGCCGTCGATCTCGTGTGGAAAGACGCGCACCTCGAGGAAGCCCATCTGCTCGTACGGGTTGAGAAGCAGCGTCCGGTCCTCGGTCGGAAGGGCGGAAAAGTCGTAAGAGAGCCGGTGGCCGTCCCAGCCGGCGAGAGGATCGAAGTGGTACTGCACGCCGTAGGTGTAGCTGGTGTCGTGGGCGTCGTCCATGAACACCTTGAACTCCTGTTTGGCATGGCTGTCGGCGTCGAAGACGAAGTCGCCGTGCTTGTGGTGCTCGGCGTCCTCGCCGTAGTCGAGCGCGACCTGAGCCGAGATGAGCCCAATGTGGCCGAAGTCGATGGGAGCGTCCACGGTCACGGTGAAGACCCGGAAGAACGGATCGTCCAGGTCCACCTCGACGAAGTGCTTGTCCTGCTGGCCGAGATCCGCGAGAAGCAGCCCGAAGAAGCCCTGCGGGGCGTAGGTGCGCTGCACGGCGTCGGACCTGTGGTACTCGAAGGTCACTGTCTTCTGCTCGTCCTGGCGCACGAACCTGAGCTTGAGGGCGACCTCCGGGGAGCCCGGTACTGACGGAGTTTGCGGCCTGGGCGTGGGGGTCGGAGTTGGCCTCGGCGTGGGGGTCGGGGTCGGCGTCGGGGTCGGGGTCGTGGATGGGCGCTGCCGTGCGAGCGTCGCCGTGATGTTGACGCCCTGGCTGCCGGCGTTGGTCCTGCCCTTGATCATGACGTTGCGGTCGTCGGGTTGGCCGAGGCGCCCCGCCTGCTGGGCCTCGGTCTGGCCGAAGGCCCCGGCACTGGTGATGGTCGCCGCCGAGCCGATGATGCCGCGGGCCACATCGAGGCGACGTCCGGACAGGCGCATGTTGTAATCCTGCTTGGCCTGGCTGGCATCGCCCTCGAAGCTGGCGTGCGCGCGGAGCTCCACCTCCTTCGGGGCGACAAGGCTGTTCTGGATCCAGTCGCGCAGTGCATCGGCACCGCCTGGCGGTGCCGTGCGCGAGGGCGAGTGGCTGGCCAGGAACGGCGGGTCGTCAGGGTTGGGATGGTTGGCGAGATAGCTCTGGTAGTTGGCGTTGGTCCCCGGGTTTCCGGTCACCCAGGTCTCCCGCGGGAGCTCATAGAGGAACTTGAGCGGGAAGGTCTCCTCGGTCGCCGCAACCGCGGGAAACGACACCGCGATGTTGTGCGAGGCACCGGGCTGCACGTCGATCGTCAGCGCCCCGGCGGTGAGCTGGCGCTGGGTGCCGTCGACGCGGACCGTCGGCGTGCCGTTGCCGGTGACGCGGATGGTCTCCGTGGTGCCGGTCGGTGAGGGCGTGTGCTCGATGTTGTAGCCCTGCGGCAACGGGTCCGGCTGCTTGCTCACGATGGTGAGCGCCGCCGCGGGTCGGGTCTGTGCCGCCGGATGAGCCGTCGCCGGGCTCGTGCCGTGGCCCGTGGTCGTACCGTGGCCGGAAGTCGAGGAGCTTGGGGTCGTCGAGGGGGAGGTGGTGTGGGTGGTGCTCGACGAGGGCGTGGTGCCGTGGGTCGTCGCCGGGGTGCTGGTGCTCGACGAAGGCGTGGCGCCGTGGGTCGTGGTCGTGGAGCCGGGTGTCGAGGACGTTCCTCCCCCACCCCCCCAGACCGCTCCGTGCGGCTGCCCGGGCAGCAGCGTGGGCTGGAACCAGTCGGTCAGCAGCTTGTCCTTGAAGAAATCGAGGGCCCACTTCTCCTTCTGCTCGAGGTCGTCGTTGTCGACGTAGTGGGTGACCTCGACCTTGATCGCGCCGTCCTGCACCAGCTTCTCGAACGCGGCTTCGATCCCGGCCTTCAGGAAGTAGTACTGGCCGCTGAGGCTGGCGCTGAACGACTGGTAGATCCGCTTGAAATCGGCCGTGATCTTGACGTCGAGGGCGGGCCGGATTCCGGTGAACTTGAGGTCGTAGATGATGCCGACGGGCGCCGTTCCCTGCGTGTACGCCTGTTCGATGATCGTGGCCCCCTCCTGGCTCAGGGTCAGACTGAAGCTGGCGTCGTCGTCTCCCTGGAGCGAGGGAACCGAGGCGCCGAGAATGCTCTCCACCGCGTTGAACGCCCCCTCGGGTGCGGCCTCGGCGCTCGTGCCGCCCTCTCCCTGGAGGTTGAGGGCAATGCACTTGACCGTCCCTTCGTCGAACTGCACTACCGACAGCTTGGGCGTGCCCTTTGCAACGGCGGACAGGCGCGACATGATCTTCTGCTCGGTCGCCTGGTCCAGCCGCAGGTTGACGTCGAACATCAGGAAGCCGCCCCCCTTGACGCCCGCCTCGACCGCCGCCGGCTTGTACTTGATGAATGTGAAGGCGGCCTCGCTCTCTCCCGGACGCTTGGCGAGCCGAATCGGTCCCGGCAGGTACCAGAACTGATTCGGATCCGCATGGTCCGGGAAGACCGTAACCCCTTCGATGGTCATGCTCGTGCTTCCAAGTAGCAACATTGAGATATCCTCCTGGTTTCCGGTCTGCTCCCGTCTGTCCCCGCGGTCAGCCCACGGGCAGCACGAGCTCGCCGGCGGCGTCGTTCTGCCAGTCGCCGGCGCGTGACATGCCGTTGGTGAACAGCGAGGTGACCCGGTACTGGTAGCCCGCCTTCTGGTCGTCGACGTAGTCGAACTCGAAGGACGCCCGATCCGCTGCCGACTTGAAGGTGAAGCCGTCGGCGAAGCTCAACCCCGCGCCTTCATCCTCGTAGCGGAGGTCGACCTTTATCTGTTTGACCTTCTTGGCGGCAAAGTCGACCCCCTCCGGCCGCACCGTGATGATCCTGTGACCCTTCATGTCCCGGGAGATGAAGATCCGGCGGTCCAAGGTGAACGATCTCGGGACCTGGATCAGTGTGTTGTCCTTCTTCATGATCGTGGCCTCGAAGGCGACCAGGCGCAGGTCGGGGTTGACGAGGTCGACGCTGAACGTCTTGGGCGCGGCATCATCCGCTGCAAACTGGAATGACTGCTGGTCCGAGACATCGTTCTCAGGGTCGTTGTAGGAGACGTCCACGAAGAGCCTTGAGACGTCGTCCCACGAGACATTGGGCACGACCGTGAGCGTTCGCTTCCGCGGGTACGGATCGCGCACCGTGATGCGTTCTTCATCGGTATCCACCCACGGCATTTCGACGTCACTGCCGGCCGCTGCGCGGTACGTGATCTTGTAGGAGAAGGTACGCAGCTCGGGATCCTGGACGAACATCTTCCAGGTGGTCTCGTGGCTGTCGGCGTTCAGGAGGAAGGTGTCTTCCAGCCGGATGCCGTTCTTCTCGTCGTTGTACCTGGTTTGCACCTCGACGAACGGATAGTGCTCCCAGGGAAAGGCGAGGACGATGATCGGGACGTGCACGATCGAGTACAGCTCACGGGGATCGATCTCGAGGTTCTCCACGCTCACCGTCGTGGGCTGGGACTCGAGGGAGATGGGCCGCTCGGCGCCCTCGACGTTCTTGAAGCTCACCTTGTACGAGCTCTCCACGTCCCAGTCCATGTCGGCGCCGTCGAGCTTGCTCGCCCATTCCACCTGGTCGCGGTCGTGGCCGGGCTCGAGGATGACGTTCTTCGGCTGGTTGTTGTAACGCATCGTGACGTTCAGCGAGCCGATGGCGTCCTCGTCGAAGTTGGCGCGCGAGATCACCTGCACCTTGCGCCGCTGGAACCAGGGATCGTCAAGGTTGACCTTGAGGATGAACTTGTCGAGGTCGATCCCGTCCAGGAGCAACGGCCGGCACAGCCCGCTCAGGTGGCCCTGTGGGTAGATGCTGCGCTGCACCGTGGTCCTCTCGTTCATGGTGACGTTGAGGACCTTCTTGTCGACGCGGGTGTAGTCGACCTTCTTGTAGGAAAAAGAGCAGAGCGCCCCCACACCGCCGGTCGCGGCCAGGGCGGCGCCGGTCTTGGCGAGGTGCTCGGCCTTGTCCCAGCCGTCCTTGGTCTCCTTCACCGGATCGAGGCTCGGCTGGAAGAAGGCGTCCGTGATCATGTCCCGCACCTCGGCCTCCGCCTGGTCGCGGCTGGAGATGACGGATTGTGTGTCCTCGCCCTCAGGCACGAAGGTGTCGACCTCGAAGACGATGGCCCGATCGTCCTTGAGCTTGTCGATCGCTTTGTCGATCTCGACCGAGGTGAAGATGGAGTCGACCCCGAACTGCTCATCGAGGTGATGCTGGATCCGGTTCCAATCCATGTGCAGCCGGATCGAGTAGGCCGGCCGGAGCGCCAGGTAGCCAAGGGAGTACACGACGCCGATCGGCGACATCTCCCCCTGCAGCGCGTCGCGCATGACGGTGACGCCCTCCTGGCTGAGCTGGACCGAGAAGGTCGCCTGGTTGCTGCCGTAAAGGGCGGGTTTGGTCGACTGCAGGATCTTGGCCACGAACACGGGGCCGGTCGCAGCCGAGGACGAGTCGCCCCCGGCGGCCGTCCCGGAGCCGGACCCTCCGGCGCCGCCGGCCGAGGTTGACCCGCCGCTGCCGGCCTCCGGCGTCTGCTTGTCGAGCAGGATCAGCCTCACGGTACCGTCGATGACCGGGACAGGAGCGAGCCGCGGCGCCTTGCGAAGCTTGGCCTGGCTCTTCAGCTCAGAGGCGATGTCGTCGAGCGCATCCTGGTCGATCCCGAGGTTGCAGTCGAAGTTGAGGAAGCCGCCGTTTCCGACCTCGCCCCGGTACTCGATGAGCTGAATCTGCGGGACGCGCTGGCCGCTCGCCGAATCGACGACTTGCGTCAGGTGCGGCGCCGCCGGCAGGTAGTAGAACTGCTCGGGATCTTCGTGGTCCGGAAAGAGCGAGACCCCGTTGATGAAGTAGAAGGGTGGGTTCAGATAGAGCATGCTTGGTTCTCCTTGCGCGACGATTCCTACGCCGGGATTTCCGGAAGAACCGTCGGCTCAGTGGTCGTGACTGAGTCGCTCTTCTTCTGGCTCCCGTCGGCCATGAAGTAGGTGGCCTGCCACTGGTACTCCTTCTTGGTGCGATCCTTCGGATGGAACTGCCACGTGATGGCCGTGTTGTCTCCCTTGTGGAAGATGACGTCCTTGGACTCGCTGACGCCGTTCGCGGCATCCTCGTAGTGCAGGGAGATCTTGACCAGCTTGAGCTGGTCGTAGTCGAGGAGGTCGGGAAGCACCTGAACCTCGACCGGCTGGGGCGGCGCCTCGCCGATGATGATCGTCTTGAAGGTCGGATCGTTCACCTTCTCCGCAATCGTGTCGGGGTCGGATCCGTCCTTCTTGGTGATCGTTCCCGAGTAGGTGAGCTTGCCGCCGCTCTCGTTGATGACGGGGAAGGTCCAGTCGAAGAACGCGTTGTCCTTGTTCAGGGCCACCGCCTTGATCTGGGTGTAGGCGTTGGCCTCGTCAACGTACTTGAGGTCGAGGAAGATGTTGTCGATGTCGTTCTCGAAGTCGCCGTAGGCCCGGATCGCTACTGCGGCCTGGTCGCTGAAGGGATCGTTGACGAACAGGTGGGGTGAGCGGCCCTCGACCCAGTCGACCCGGTACTCCTTGCCATCGTTCATGACGTAGTTGACCTTGTACCGGTACGGCTTGCTGGCCGGCTGGAAGATCACCTTCTGGAAGGTCTGGGAAGTGTGGTCCTTGTCGAGGGTGAACGTTTCCTCCAACAGGTCGACGCCGCTGCCCTGATCCTCGTACTGCATGGTGACCTGGGCGGCCGAGACCTCCTCCCAGTTGATGTCGCCGGGTTGGATGGTCACGGTGAGGATGCCCGTCTGGCCGACGTTGATGGTGAGCGCCTTGTCGTCGGTCTCGATGTCGGGCGACTTGAACGTCTTCGTCTCGCCCTTGTAGTTCACCTCGTAGTTGTACTTGTACTTCCACACCCCGCTTTCGACGAAGGTCTGGAACTTCTCGACGTCGTTGGCGCCGGTGAAGGAGAAGTCCTGGATGCGGCGGGTGTTGCCCGACTCGTAGTCGAGGTGGACGTCGATCGAGTACAGCGGCAGGGCTGCGAAGTCGGCGTTCGCCCTGACGTTGACCTCCAGGGTCTGGAAGAACGGGTCATCGAGGTCGACGGTCTTGGCGAAATCGCTCCACTTCAGCGGCTTGCCGTCGGGGCCCTTGAGCTCGGTGATGTTGGGCAGGGTGCCGCGCGGAGCAGGATCCCACTCCATCACCTGACCCTGGCGGAACGTCCTCCTGAAGTTGGCGATCTTCTTGACGAAGATGTCCCGCGTCAGGTGCTCGATGCCGTCCGGCACCTTGCGGTCGTCGGCCGTGACATCGGGGATGTCGCCGAGGACCATGCGCTTGACCGCGTCCTCGAGCTGCTGGAACCCCCAGTCCCGCACCGAGTTCAGGACCTTCTGATCGGTCACCGTACCCGGCTCGATGTTCACCCCGCCGAACTCGGTCGAGACGAAGGTCTGCCGGATCGTCTCGCGGTAGCTGTCGTCGCCCCAGAAGCTCCAGTCGATATCGACTTTCTGGAAGAACGACATCGACTTCGAGGCGTTGAGCCACACGGTCACCGTCAGGTCGGGTAACCGCACCGGCGTCCACAGGTCGTAGATCACCTGGACGATGCCGCCGCTCCCCTGCAGAGCCTGCTCCGCGAGCGGCGCCCCGAGGTCGGAGAGTTCGACGGTGAAGGGCGTGATCATGCCGCCGTACAGCGAGGGGGCGCCGGGATTCTGGATCTTGTCCACCAGGCCGCCGCCGCTGTCCAGAACCTGCAGCTTGGCCTCACCACGCAGGTAGCTGATCTGCCCGATCTTCACCTGCGGCTTGGGATTGACGTTCTTGTAGCGTTGATTGAGCTGGTCCTGGAGCTTCTCCGTTACCTTGGTGAGGGTCTTCGGATCGACGACGAACTCGACGTCGAAGATGAGGAAGCCCCCTCCCTTCTTGCCCCCGGCCCGGTCGATGGGGTTGCGGTACTTGAGGAACTTGAAGACCGGCTTCCCGGTCCCCGCGTCGATCCTGAAGCGGGGCGAGTCGGGAAACACATAGAACGTGTTGATCGACGCGTGGTCCCCATAAACCGTAATTCCTTCTATCGTTTGCGGCTGGTCCCATTTGAGCATGACTCATCTCCTCTCTGTTGTTGGCGAGGCCGGCGACGGAGAAGCGTTTCCCGTAGCCGACAAGGTGATCGACGGTTGGCCGGTCGTGACCAGCGGCTGTTTTGTGACGACGCCGTCGGCGTCCGTCTCTTGCCAGTCGTACTCAAGCCGGCCGGCCAGGCCCTGGCTCCTGGTGACGACGTACCACCTCTCAACCCAGTCGCCGTACCGGAAGATCACACTCCGTCCGTCCGGAGTGCCGTTTCCCGACGGCAGGTACTGCACATCAACGACGAGCCTCTTCCCGCTCTCCTTGCGCGCGGAGGCGTCCAGCACCACCTCTGCAAGCCCGAGATCCTGTGGGGAAAGCAGCCACTCCCCTCCGCCCTGCACGGGAAGCTGCACGCTGTATCGGGGGCCGCCGTCGGTGTAACTGGTGGTGACGACGAGTGGCGCCTCGCCGCCGCCGTGTACGGTCACGGGGGCCGGCTGCGAGACCGGCAGAACCGCCTGCGAGTTGCCCCACTGCACCGCAACGAAAGCGATCGGCGCCTGCGCAATGGCAAAGCCGATCCGGACCGAGGCGGGCCGCGGCACAAGGGTCGCGTCCCCGGTGCCGGCCGTGGGCAGGGCTCTGACGTGATCTCGTCCTTGACCATGCTGAAACCAGGTACCGACGTCGGCCGAGGGCGCAATCGGCAGCGCACCCTGCGCGGTTCTTTCGACCCTCACCTCGAGCGACGAACGCTCGGCCCCTTCATGAGAGCCGAGGCCCTCCTTCATCCGTTTCAGGACCTCCGCCGCCCGGTCCTTGGCGAGCTCCTCCACCCCCTCCACCGTCTGCCTCGGCACCCCGGCGGGGTGCAGCGCGGAGAGCGTGAGGCGGCCGGAGGCGAGGGCAAGGTCGACCCGGTCCCGGCAGCTTGCGAGCGGGGTCCCTTCTTGGAGGGCGGACAGGTCCTCGCGCACGTCGCCGCTGATCTTGACTGCCACCGGAACCTCGGACGGGAGGGTTCCCCGATAGGTGACGCGCAGGAACCCGAGCTTGCCGCTGAGGGCCTCGATCACGGCCGCCTCCTGTTCGGCGTCGAGCTGCAGGTGAAAGAGGGCGGTGTAAGGGGGAAAGCCAGAGCAGGAGACGGTCGCCAGGTCGTTGAGGACACCGGTACCGTCTCGCAGGGAAAGGGCGACCTCTTCGATCGTGGCGGGCACCGGCATCAATCTGAGCCGGCGCCGCTCGATCTCGGGAAACCGCTCCGCGATCCGCCGTCCAAGCTCCTTCTGGAGGTCCAGGTCCGCTCCCCACCTCACGCCGAGCTGCAGGATGGCGCCTTGATCTGAGGTCCAGAGCGTCAACGTCGGCCGGTTGCGCGGATCCACCTCCGGGGTAGGCTCGCCGGGAACATACGAGAAGGCGTCGGGGTCGGACTCGCTCCGGTAGCAGTACAGCCCGCGGAAGGTGAAGCCGGGTGGCGCGCTCGTCATGGTGCGCCTCCCGCCGTGAGCTCGAGGCTCTCGAACGGGGAACGGGCCTCCGACCATGCCTGCGGGGTCTCGTCCGCGCCTGCATGCAGCCGGAAACGGTAGCCGGGGGTAAAGGGCGAGGGCGCGAAGTAGGTCCAGACCTTGTGCGGCTCGGAGGGGGTCAGGGCAACGACGCTGACCGTTCCCGAGGCTTCCGACCGATCCTCGGCTACGAGATCGACGGCCAGGAGCCTGGCGTCTCCCTGGAAGGTGCACTCGATGGAAACGGCGTGAGGTCCGTACTCGCGGAACGAATGGAGGCCGAGCTCGAGGCTGCGCGCCGGCAGCGGCCCCAGGGTCACGACCGCTCCCCCGGCACGGCTGTGGGCCCGCACCTCGAGTGTTGCGTCCGATGCCTCCGGCGGGAGCCCGAGCGCGACCGTCTGCCGGCCATCGTCCATCTGAAAGGGCTGGGTGATCTCGTGCTGCGCCTGCCGCCAGCGGCAGCTGCCGTCGAGCGTCGCCAGCTCGAGGAGCGAGGATGAGGCGTGGAGAGAAACGAACTGCAACGGGAAATCGGCCGGGCTGAGGTAAAGGCTGCCTCCGGTAGCGGGGGTCTCGGGGCCGGTGAGCTCGCTCACTCCCGAGGAGTCCTTCCGGATGAGATAGGTGGAGTAGGTGAAGCTCGGCGACTCGCCGGGGGCGAGGCGCAGGTGGAGCGTGATCCGGTCGTCCGGCGGCGTGAGCTCCCCGGACTCGGTCACTGCCTGGGGCCTGAACGGCAAGCGCGGTGCAGCCTTGAGGTTGACGCCAGCGGCCAGGATGCCAGGCCGCACCGGAGGCAGATTGGCGGAGACGGCCACCGGATACAGCCCGGTGGCGATCGGGGGGACGACGGTCTCGCGCAGCACCGACGTGATCCCCTCCTTTGCGACCAGGCGGCGGGCCGCCTCCAGAGGGTGGAGCGTCATGCTGAGCGGACGAAAGGTGACCATCGCCTGTCCGAGGTCCCACTCGAAACTGCCGCTCCCGACGTCGGCGGCCTGCTTGAGAGCGAAGCAGGGGCTCATCTCGTCCTCGGGAGCTGGAACGAAGGAGGCGAAGCGAGCGCGGACCCAGTCCGTCATGGCCTGCGCGAACCCGTCCGGGTCGTCGTTATCGCCAACCACCTGCACGGGCATAGCGGAACGGTCCCGGGCAAAGAACTGCACGATCTTCTCGCGGGGGATCGCCTCCTTGCCGTCTGCGAAGGACCGCAAACCGGTCAACAGCGCCTGCGGGTCGAAGCGGACTCGGACGGACAGCCGCGGTGCAATCCCCCTGATCTCCATCTCGGCCCGGGCATACAGGGCCAGGACTCCGCCCTGCAGCGCTCCCTTGAGGAGAGCAACGGTGTCCTGTGAAAGGCGCATCACCGATCGCCCGGTCGCGAGGCCGTTCCACGTCACGGCCGTGGGGGACCGGAGCTCGGCGGGAACGCCGCCGTCGTCCCCTTCAGGTATGAGGCGAAGAAACCCGCCCGCGAAGAGAACGGGATCGAGCATCGCCGCCGGATGGGCGGCCCGCAGCAGCGTCAGCCCATTCGCCATTGGGTAGTGCGGCTGGACTTTGAGGTCGAGCACGCCGTAGGGCGCGGGGGGCAGCGCGGGGTTCGCACCGCGAACCAGCTCGAGCAGAAATTGGGGACGACCGTCGCTCACGGCAACCTCGAGACCGGCCGGGGTGAGGAGCGGGTTGCCGGTCTCCTGGTATGGGTAGAAGATCTGAAACCGTTCCCCCTGAATGGGTCGCTGGAAGTCCGGAAGCCCTGCCAGAGACATCTCAGCTCACCTCGGAGGAGAGGACCCAGAGCGTGTCGCGAGACGCGGTCTTCCAGTCGCCCTCCTTCGCCTGCTGCCGCCGGATCGCCGTCACCCGGTAGCTGTACTCGCCCTGGTCCTCGCGTTTGAGAACGAAATCTCCGATCGGAACCGGGAGCTTGACGTCGGTCTCGAGCGCTTCCGGCTTGAGGCTGACGGTCACCGCCTGCTCAGACCCGCGCTTGAGCTCGACGTCGATCTCGAGGATCTGCTCGTCGGGCTTGTCGGCCGGCGGATCGAACATCTCCTTGAACGTCTGGACGTGGATGATCCGCAGGTACTGCGAGGTGTAAGGGTCAAGTATCGCGTTCCAGATCGCCTCCTTGTCGGGCAGGACGTCCACGCCGTCGAGGTCGAAGAGGGCGTGGGGAGGCTGGCCCCCGCTCGTCGGCTTGGCAGGAGCGACGACCAGCTGCACGTCCTCGCCGGGTTGGAGCTGGCGCGGAGAATCCAGGATCAGATCTTCGATACGGCCCTCGACCCTGTCGTCTCCGAACTCGAGCTCGGCGGACAGCCGCTTGATCATGACCGGGCTCTCGATGGCGTTCTTCAACGTGGCCCGCACACCGCCCGAACTCGCGTCGGGGCTTTCCTCGTAATCAAAGACATCACCCGCCAGGTTGTTCATGCGGGCAATGAGAGGCACCGTTTCACTGGGTGCGTCCGGACCGTCTCCGACGTCGACGGCGATCCGCCCATCGAACAGCAAGGAGACGGGGCTGAACAGGGCATCGAAGACGGCCTGGAAGTCCTTGATCGGCAGGGTGAGGATGTCGTGAACACCAGTCCGCAGGTCGACCTCGGCGCCCTTCCGTTCCTGGTAAGGCCCTGCCGAGCCCTCGGCCCGAGGCAGGCTGAGCTGGAGGTGCAGGCCATCCGAATCGACGAGTAGGGGCTCGAACACGGGCCCGTCCAATCCCGCGGGGAGGGAGCCCGAAAGGTACCGTTCCTTGAGCGTGGCGCCGTCGGCCTCCAGCCGATCAGGGTCGATAAAGGGAACCGCGGCGTAGTTGAGGGTCGCCTCGATGCTCTCGGGCGACGGGTCATCGTCCGGCGCAGTGAACTGCACCATCATGAACGGCACGTGGGGCGACTGAGGGACCCTCGCGATCTTGAAGACGTCGGGGAGGTAGTAGAAGAGGTACTCCTCGGCTGGATCCTGGTAGTAGACGTTCGATCCGACCTGCCGGCGGACGAGCTGAAGACCCTGGCCGGGCGCCGGCGCGATGGTCCCGAAGATGTAGCCGTTGAGAGCTGGCGGAAACACGAACGGCTTTGGCTCGATCACATCGTCGAGAGTGCGCGTGACCTGACGGAACAGGCCGCCGCCCGGAGCGGGTTGCTGCGGCTGCTGGGGAGGGGCGGCGACCGGGTGAGGTGGTTGTGCCGCCCCGCTCCGCGCGACCGGAGCATGGCGAGACACGGCCGGGCGGGCGGCGGTGGTTCCGGCCATGAACATCGGAGCCGCCATGACGAAGCGCGACGATGGGGGGGGAGGCGTACCGGATGGGACACCGACCTGCACCGCCCGCCTGACCACCAAGCGCGCACCGAGAGCCGGGTCGGTGAGCGCCTGGTAGAGACGGTCGCGCTCGGGAAGGGTGGCAAGCCTGAGAACCGCCTTTACCCCATGACCCTCGGCCGTCACCTCCTGAAAGACCATCTCCTTCTGACCGACATTGGAACCACCCACGGTGAGCTGGTGGGTGAGAATCACTGAAATGGAGTGATCGATCTCCTGGGCCCCACGACTCGCCTGCTCGATCTCGGGCGCAGGGACCTTCTCGAAGTGTGCAGTGAGGGCCCACTGATCTCCGTCTGCCGCCAGGGACAGCTGGAACTGCTGATTGTGGACCACGAGCCGGTAGCGGGGCAGAAAGAACTTCTTGGTAGCGTCCGTACCATCCTCGAACAGCACCTGATCGGTCACCTGATCGGTCGGGGAGATGGGAACCTTGACCTCGGACCGCTTGACGCCGGCAGGAGGCAAACGGACCTTGGCTATGAGATCCGCGAGCCTGGGGTTGACCAGCCTTACGGTCTGGATCTTCACCGCGGGTGACACCTTCACGTTTGGCGCCACGGCTGCGGGAGTGGGCAGCGGATTGACGCGTACGGCCTTCGCTTTCCCCGCCACGACCGGCTTCGCGACGGCGGCGATGAACAGCGGCTGGACAAGGGCCTTCCGCGCGGGTGCCGCAGCCAGATGGGCTGTCAGCGGGGCCTTGAGCATGAAGGTCTTGGCACTGGGCATGGCAATGCTCCATTCATGTTGCTGTTCGTGTCCTTCTGCGTTTCCCATTCGGTGCCGGCACCTCGACCGCTGTCGCTCGTACAGACGCCGTGCTCTCGCTTCGTCCCGCCCACCAGCGTAGGGTTCAGAGCTTGAGACTCTGTACTTAATAATGCCGACCGGCGACCGGGGCATCACCCGTTTGGGTGATGGAGCCCTCCGGTATGGCCCGAGAGCCTCAGAAACCTTCCGACAAGCCCTGTGTCGAGTACAGCTCGACCCGGATGCCCTGCGTACCGACGGTCCGACCAGGTTGCGAGCGAATGCTCCAGTCAAGCGACTCAGGTTCGCGAACCGTTATGGAAGACGGTATGGAGCCGTGCGGCCGTTACCGGCCCGATGCCGTCGACCCCCTCGAGCTGCTCGAGAGAAGCCTCGGCGGCGCCCGCCGGGGAGCCGAGTCGATCGAGGACAGCCGCAGCCTTGACGGGGCCGATGCCCGTCACCGACTGGAGCATCAGAAGCTGCATCCGCCGGATGTCGCGTGGCCGCGGCCCCCAGCGGTGAACCAGCGCAGCCTCTCGCCGGCGGATCTGCTTCGCGGCGATGAGAATCACCTTTGCCGTCTCTTCTTGACAGCTTGAATGCAGGATCGGCAGGTCGAAGACGAGGGTGAGGTTTAGCAGCGCTCCCTGCACCGCCTCCCGGGAGATACGCATCCGTTCCAGATTCTCGTCAGGCCCTTCCAGCACCATACAGACCCGGCGGTGCGCAACCGACGTCCGCAACTGGTACGCCTGGCGGAAGAGCCGCCCGCTGCACAGGGACACTGCGAAGTCGGTCATGGTCTTGCGCTCCACGACCAGGAGGTCCTGGACAATGTAGTCTCCGACGCGGAGCCGGCGGACGGTTACCTGGACGCCGCCGTTCCGCTGGAGGCACCCCGCCACCTCCGACCGGCGCTCCCTGTCGTCGACGATGATGCGGATCGGGTCGGTGCCAGCGGGCTGACAGGAAGTGAGCATGACATTCTCCTTCCTGCGTGGGTGGGACCTACCGAGATTACCCGGTTCTTCACCTCTACAGCAACTCGGAGCGCGAATTGCTTATCATCTAGGGAACGAACATCTGGTTGGGCGAGGTGACGATGCCGGCGAACCGGGAAAGCGCGTCGCCGCGGTCCCGGCCGGAGCCTGCAGGAGGCAACAGCCGATGCCGCTGAGCGGACAGCTCGAGACGATGCCGCCCACCGACATCCTTCAGTGGGCGGCCACGGGTCACAAGACCGGGCTCCTGGTCGTCGAGGGACCCCGCTTCACCAAACGCGTCCTGTTTCAGAAGGGCCTGGTTTCGGCACTGATGTCCGACGACCCCGCCGAGCAGCTGGGGGCCTACCTTGTCGGCTGGCGATACCTCGATGGGGAGGCTCTGCAACAGCTTCTCGAGGAGCAGCGGAAGCTCGGGACCATGCTGGGAGAGGAGCTGGTGCGCCGCGGGGTACTGAACCGCGAAGAGCTCCGGCGGGTGCTCGTGGTAAAGACCGAGGAGTCCATGTTCGACCTGCTGACGTGGCGGGAGGGGGAGTTCTCCTTCCTGGAGGAGGCGCGGCCGCGACGTGAGTTCGAGGGTCTCGGTGTCTCCGTTGACCACTTCCTGCTCGAGGGCATACGGCAGGAGGAGGAGCGCAAGCAGTTCGCCGCAGTTATCCCGGACTCGACCCACGTGCCTTCGCTCGCTCGCCAGCCCGCCGCTGACCCCGGCACCGACGACGTAAGACGGATCTTCGAGGCCGTCGACGGCCTCCGCAGCATCCGCGAGGTGGCGCGGGCCTGCCGGCTCCCCGAGTTCGACGTCCTCAGCGCTCTCTTCGAAGCCATCAGTGAAGGGTTCGTCACCCTCGCACCGGGATCCGACCAAACACTTACGCCTGCAACCGGTCCGACCTGGCGGAAGGCCCTGCAGGAGGCAGCGAACAGCCTCGCCCTGGGCGAGCTCCGCCAGGCCCACCGGAACCTGCGGCGAGTGAGCACCACCCCCAGCACCGACCCCTTGGCGCTCCGTGAGGCCCAGGTTCTGGAAGCTGAGATCCGCGCCGAGGTGGAGCTAATCTTCCTGGAAGGCGCCCCGGTGGCAGTGCTGGCGGTCACCCTCCAGGAGCTCGACGACATGAACACCTCACCGGAGGAAGCGTTCGCGCTCTCCCGCGTCAACAGCCGCTACACGGTGCACGAGGTGCTCTCGCAGCTGCCGGGAGACCGCCTCGACAACCTCCTGGTCCTGCACGACCTGCTGCTGCGCGGCCTGATCCGCCTCAAGCGCTGAGGGGGCCCGGCCGCAGGCCGCGGATCTGCCGTTGCTGCGCTCTCTCACCAGAAACGGTCGTACCGCGGAACCGGAGAGGGTTCAGGCAGGGACCCTGATTCCAACGTGCGCTGGTAAAGTTAATCTGCATCGGCCTGTTTGGGAATCCCATAATCGTCCGCGGGCCATCAAGAGGTGCCCGGCAACCGGCGAATGGGCCGGCACGTATGTCATGACAACTGGGGAGCCATTAGCACCCCGCTCGTCCACCGAAACTCGGGAGAGACGCCAATGCCTCTACGCCGCCTTGCCGCCCTGCTCTTGCTCGCCGCCGCCCCCGTGCTTGCGGCTGAGATCGATCCTGCCTTGGTCCAGGACCTGCACTGGCGTCTCGTGGGGCCCTTCCGCGGCGGCCGCGTGCTGGCAGTCGCCGGGGTGACCAGCGAGCCGGACCACTTCTACTTCGGCGCCGTCAACGGCGGCGTCTGGGAGACGACCGACGCCGGGCGAACGTGGCGGCCGATCTTCGACAGTGAGCCGGTGGGATCGATCGGCGCGCTGGCGATCGCTCCCTCAGACCCGAAGGTGATCTACGTCGGCACCGGCGAGGCCGACATGCGCTCCGACATCGCCCAGGGCAAGGGCGTCTATGCGTCGCGAGACGGCGGCAGGAGCTGGCGCTTCGCGGGGCTCGGCGACACTCAGCAGATCGGCCGCATCGAGGTCGACCCGCGCGACGCCAACGTGGTCTGGGTAGCGGCTCTCGGCCACCCCTACGGACCCAACGACGAACGTGGGGTCTTCAAGTCGACCGACGGCGGCCTGCACTGGCGCAAGGTGCTGGGGCCGGACGAGAACACCGGCGCGATCGACCTCGTTCTGGCGCCGGACAACCCCGACGTGGTCTACGCCTCCCTGTGGCAGACGCGGCGCCCGCCGTGGAGCGTGTACCCGCCCTCGAACGGCCCCGGGTCGGGGCTCTACGAATCCACCGACGGTGGCGAGCACTGGCGGAGGATCGAGGGCAACGGGTTCCCGGCAGCGCCCGGCCGGATCGGCATCGCCCTGGCGCCGAGCCGGCCGAGCCGCATCTATGCCCTGGTCGATGCCGATGACGGCGGCGGCCTGTACCGCTCCGACGACCGCGGCGTCCACTGGACACTCACCAGTGCCGACTCACGGGTCTGGTACCGAGGCTGGTACTTCGGACAGCTCACGGTCGAGCCGCGGGATGGCGACGTGGTCTATGTCTGCAACACCGCACTCTACCGCTCGACGGACAGCGGCAAGACGTTCGTTCCGATCGAGGGCGACGCCACCGGCGACGACTTCCACCAAATGTGGATCAACCCGGAGCACCCCGAGAGGCGGATCGTCGGCACCGATCAGGGCACGATCGTGAGCGTCAATGGCGGCAAGAGCTGGAGCTCCTGGTACAACCAGCCGACCGCGCAGCTGTACCACATCGCGACCGACAACCGGTTCCCGTACCGCGTCTACGCGGCGCAGCAGGACTCGGGCTCGATCGCGCTGCCCAGCCGCACCACGACTTGGGACGGCATCAGCGCCGAGGTGCTGATGAAGATCCCTATCGGCGGCGAGAGCCAGAACATCGCGCCCGACCCGCTTGACCCGGACGTCATCTACGGCGGCACGGTCGAGAGGCTCGACCTGCGGACCGGTCAGGCGCGGTCGATCGATCCGACCGTCGCCCACCCCGACCGCTGGCGCCGCACCTGGACCCTTCCGCTCGCGTTCTCGTTCCGGAACCCGCACGTGCTGTACTTCGCACGCCAGAAGATCTTCAGGACCACCGACGGCGGCGAGCACTGGGAGGTCATCAGCCCGGACCTGACCCGCCATGAGCCGGGGGTCCTCCCGAACCTCGATCCGGCGACCGCCGAGGACGCCTTCGGCCTCGGGCCGCGCCGCGGCGTCGTCTACGCGCTGGCACCGTCGCACCTCACCGATCACGAGCTGTGGGCCGGCACCGACGACGGCCTGGTCTGGCGCACCAGCGACGGGGGCCAGCACTGGCAGAACGTGACCCCGCCCGAGCTCGCGCCGTGGTCGAAGGTCGGCATCATCGAGACCTCCCACTTCGACCCCGAGACCGCCTACACCGCCGTCGACTGCCATCGCCTCGACGACCGGAAGCCGTACATCTACCGGACCCGCGACTCCGGCGCGAGCTGGCGGCTGGTGGTCGACGGCATCGCCGCGGACCACTTCGTCAACGCGGTGCGCGAGGACCCGGAGCGCGAGGGGCTTCTCTATGCCGCCACCGAGGAGGGGGTTTACTTCTCGCTCGACGACGGCGACCACTGGCAGTCGCTGCAGCTCAACCTGCCGGTAACCTCGGTGCGCGACGTCGTGGTCCATGGCGACGACCTGGTGATCGCCACCCACGGCCGCGGCATCTGGATCCTGGACGACGTGACGCCGCTGCGCCAGCTCACCGCGAAGGTTGCGACAGCGCCTGTCTGGCTGTTTCAGCCGGCAGCCGCCTACCGGCTGCGCTTCGCCGGCTTCACCGGCACACCGATGCCCAAGGACGAGCCGACCGCACCCAACCCGCCCGCCGGCGCCTGGATCGACTATGCGCTGAAGACGGCCCCCTCGGGACCCGTGACTCTCGAGATCCGCGACGCCGCGGGCACCGTCGCCGAGCGCTGGTCGAGCGCCGACAAGGCGCCGCGCCCCGAACCCGCCCACATGCGGATGGCGCCGCAGTGGTTCGAGGCGCCCTCGCACCTCGAGGCGACGCCCGGCATGCACCGCTTCGTCTGGAACCTGCGCTACGCCTCGCCTCCCGGGGTCGGCAGTCGCCGCTACCGCGGCGGGGTGTGGGCGCCTCCGGGGAAGTACACCGTGGCGCTGACCGTGGACGGCACGACCCTCACGCGCACCCTGACGGTTGCGCCCGATCCGCGCGTCAAGCTCGAACCCTCCGCCTACAGGGAGGAGTTCGAGCTGGCGCGCCGCGTCGAGGCACTCTCGGGCGAGGTTGCCAAGGTGATGCGCGCCGCCGCTGACGTGCAACGCCAGCTCACCACGCGGCGCAATGAAGCGACCGGAGTGCTTGCCGCGGTGCTCGACGCGTTCCAGGAGAAGCTGTCCGCACTCACCGGCGTCGACCCCGCGGTCAGCCCCGCGAACATCTGGTTTTCTCCGCCGAAGCGTGTCGACAGCCTGCGCTGGCTGTCCGGCTCGCTTCGCCAGCTCATGCAGGTGGTCGACGGCGCCGACGCCGCACCGTCGCCCGATGCTCGCGCCGCCTACGCCACGCTCCAGCCGATGGTCGACGCCACCGCAAAGGCCTGGCAGCAGCTCTCGACGACCGAGCTGGCCGCCCTCAACGAGAAGCTCCAGGCCACCAGGATGATACCGATCCAGTAGCGATTCGCTTCGCGAATCGTCGGGGTTGGGCGGGGGTCATCTTGCGTCTTGCTTCCTGGGCGGGAGGGCGGGGCTTCCTCACTTCTTCACCTCCTCACCTCCTCACCTCCATGCTCCCCCGCTTGCATCCTGCGGGGGGCGCCGCAATAATCGGTTGGAAATCGAGACCCGGAGATCAGCCCCATGCTCGACCCACTCTTTTGTCCCAGGTCCGTAGCCGTCATCGGTGCGAGCAACCGGCGGCTGACGATCGGCTACCAGATCATCCAGAACCTGCTGGACTTCGGCTTCACCGGCGCCATCTACCCCGTCAACCCCAAAGCTCCGGCCGTCCGCTCGATTCCCGCCCACGCCTCGATTCTCGACGTTCCCGGTGAGGTCGACCTTGCCCATATCATCGTCAAGAACACGATGGTTCCCGACATCATCGCCGACTGCGGGACCAAGGGCGTCAAGGTGGCCGTCGTCAACACCTCCGGCTTCTCCGAGATCGGCGGCGAGGGAATCGAGCTGGAGACGGAGATCGTGCGCGTCGCGGGGCAGCACGGGGTGCGCCTGTTCGGCCCGAACTGCCAGGGGATCATCAACACCGACCCCGAGGTTCGAGCCTACTGCAACTTCACCTTCACCCGGCCGGAAACGGGCTCGATCTCCGTCATCGCACAGTCGGGCGGCGTCGCCGAGGTGATCAACAACCGGCTCTACGAGCTCGGCGCCGGCATTCGCATGTACGCCTCGAACGGCAACGCCTGCGACATCTCGATCCCCGAGATCATCGCCTACTGGGGAGACGACCCCGGCACGCGGGTCATCGTCTGCCACGTGGAAAGCCTGTCCGACCCGGCCGAGTTCCTGCGCGTGGCCAGCGCGGTCGCCCGCCGCAAGCCGATCCTCGGCCTCAAGACCGGCCGCACGCGGGCCGGGGCGCGGGCCGTGAGCTCCCACACCGGCGGGCTGATGAAGCAGGACACGACAACCGAGCTCATCTTCCGCGAGGCGGGCGTGGTGTCTTTCTCCGATCAGGCTTCGATGTGCGAGGCCGCCTACGCGCTCGCCTCGCAGCCGGCGCCCGCCGGGCGCCGGGTCGCCGTGGTCACCAACGCCGGCGGCCCGGGCATCATCAGCACCGACGAGATCATCGAGGCCGGGTGCGAGATCCCCGAGCTCGGCGAGATAACGCAGGCGGCGCTGCGCGCGGTGCTGTTCGACGAGGCAATCGTCACCAACCCGGTCGACGTGCTGGCGACCGGCACCCCAGAGCAGTTCGGCGCCACGGTGCGGACGCTGCTCGAGGATGACGGAATCGACGCCGTCCTGGTTGACTTCATCACCCCGTTCTTCGTCGACTGCGAGGGGGTGGCGCGGCAGATCGCGGCAGCCGCGCAGGAGGCCGCCAAGCCGATCGTGGTCGTCGTGATGACCCGCAAGGAGTCGTGGGCCGGCACCCTTCGCATCCTGCGCGAGGGCGGCATCCCGGTCTTCGACCTGCCCGAGCAGGGCGCGCGGGCGCTGGCCGCCATGGTCCGCGACACAAGCCTGCGCGGACGGCCCGGGGACCAGCCAGCCGAGCTCGCCGTTTCCGGCGGCGCCGCGGCGGCGGCGATCATCGACCGGGCGCTGGCGCGCGGCCGCTCCTACCTGCCGCAGGTGCGGGCGTACGAGCTGCTGGAGGCGTACGGCTTGCGGACGCCGAAGGCTGCGGAAGCCTCCAGCCTCGAGGAAAGCCTGGAGGCGGCGGCTGCGATCGGCTACCCGGTGGTCCTCAAGGTCGAGCGCGACGACGTGGTCCACAAGTCGGACGCCGGCGGCATCGCCCTCGGCCTCGACGGCGAGGACGCGCTGCGGGCCGCGTGGACCGAGATGAAAGGCCGCTTCCCGCAGCCGGACACTCGGTTTCTTCTCGCCGCCTCCGTCCCCAACGACGGTCCCGAGGTGATGATGGGCGCCAAGCGCGAGAACGGCCTCGGCCACGTTATTGCCTTCGGCCTCGGCGGGGTGTTCGTCGAGGTGCTGGGCGACGTGGCGTTCGGCCTCGCGCCGCTGTCCGAGCGCCGGGCCCGCGATCTCATCACGAGTGTCAAGGGCTACCCCCTGCTGGCCGGCGCGCGCGGCCGGGCGGCGGTCGACATCGGCCGCCTGGCCGACGCCCTCTGCCGCCTCGGCCGGCTGGTCACCGACAACCCGCGCATCACCGAGCTCGATCTCAACCCCGTCTTCGCCTTCCCGGCGGGCAACGACCCGATCGTCGTCGACGCCCGCATCAAGATCGCTCGCGACTAAGGAGTAGCGCCGTGGCCGACTGGCTCAACCTCGGACAGACCTTCGCGGTCAACGCCTCCAGGCTCCCCGACAACATCGCCTTCATGGACGAGACGAGGCGGTTTACTTTTCCCGAGGCCAACCGGCGGATCAACCGGCTCGCCAACGCGCTGCTCGGGCTCGGGCTGAGGAAAGGCGACACCTTCTCGTGCCTGCTCGAGAACTGCATCGAAATCTGCGAGCTGTACGTGGCGGCGGCCAAGATCGGGGCCATCATCAGCCCGATCAACTTCCGCCTGACCCCGGGCGAGGTCGCGTTCATCGCCGACAACGCGGACGCCAAGGCGTTCTTCGTCCACGACCGCTTCCGCGCAGTCGCCGATGACGTCCGCGCCGATCTGCCCGCGGTCTCGAGCTGGGTCACGATCGGGGAGTCCGCGCCCGGCTACACGCCTTACGAGGAGCTGCTGGCCTCGGGCAGCGACCAGGAGCCCCAGGTCGAGGTCGCGCCCGCCGATCCCTGGATCCTGCTCTACACTTCGGGTACGACCGGCCGGCCGAAGGGCGTGGTCCGCTCCCACGAGAGCTACATCGCCTTCTTCCTCATCAACGGCTGCGACTTCCGCTTCTCATCGCACGAGGTGGTGCTCACCGTGATGCCGCTGTGCCACGTCAACACCACCTTCTTCTCCTTCACCGCCACCTACCTGGGAGGCGCGAACTACATCCACCGCGTGTCCGGCTTCGACGCCCGTGAGGTCCTCGGCCTCATCGCGCGCCACAAGATCACCTTCATCTCGCTGATCCCCACCCACTACAACCTGATCCTGTCGGTGCCGGACGAGGAGCTGGCGGCGTACGACCTGAGCTCGATCGAGAAGCTCCTGTGCTCCAGCGCCCCGGCGCGGGTCGAGGACAAGCTCAAGATCATCGACCTGTTCAAGGGCGTCCAACTGTACGAGGGCTATGGCTCCACCGAGGCCGGCATCGTGACCACCCTGTTCCCGGAGGAGCAGCTGTCACACCCCGGCTCGATCGGCAAAGAGTCGTCGGCGACCCACCGGGTGAAGATCCTCGACGAGGACGACAACGAGGTCCCCGACGGCACCATCGGCGAGCTGTACTCCGCCTCGCCGATGATGTTCGACCGCTACCACAAGCTGCCCGAGAAGACCGTCGAGAGCTTCCGCGGCCGCTACTTCTCGGCCGGCGACATGGCGCTGCGGGACCCCGAGGGCTACTTCTACCTCATCGACCGCAAGCACAACATGATCATCACCGGCGGCGAGCACGTCTACCCGAGCCAGGTGGAGTCTGTGATCGCGACCCACACCGCGGTCTTCGACGTCGCCGTCATCGGCGTGCCGGACCCCAAGTGGTCGGAGCAGGTGACCGCCATCGTCATCCTCAGGAAGGGCGCCGCAGCCACCGAAGAGGAGATCATCGGCTTCTGCAGGGAGCGCCTGGCGCGCTTCAAGTGCCCGAAGCAGGTGCGCTTCATCGCCGCCGAGGCCATGCCGCGCACCCCGACCGGCAAGATCCTCCATCGTGTCCTGCGGGAACGCTGGCCTGTGGTCTAGCCCAAACGAGAGGTCGGCTGAGGACCTCCCGAAGCGTGCAGGGGGCAGATCCGAGCGCAGCGAGCCCTCGGGGCGGGGATCATCCACTCCTGGACCGCACTGGGAGCTTCTGCTTAGCCCCGGCGGCCGCGCGGTCGCAAAGCGACCGCACGTCCCACGATTCCCGGCGGTCGCAAGGCCAATAGTGGGAATCTGCGGCTTGACGGCGACCGCCCGGGATCGCTCGAGTCGCGTCATTCAATCGTGTGGCCCATGCTCCGATCGCCAAGGGTCGAGAGCCCGGCCTTCTCCACCAATCCGGCGCCCGGACGTCTGCTCTGCAGACGCCCGTCGTCGCCTGCCTCGGAGCGGGCAAAGATCTCCACCGGTTCATCGCTCTCACGGCCCGCTCCGGTCAGGCAACGAGGCGCCTCCTTCGTCGCCGTGGCCACACAGGCGAACGCTCTTCCCGCGGGTTGCCAAGCTTGAGGTTTCCCGCAAACGCGCCGACATGGAGATCGGACTGCAGGAAACCTCAAAGCATGGCACGCCCCGCCCAACGCACCCTGCTTTGGAGCGTCTCGGCTACGTTCTCCGGATTGGCGTGGGCCCCTCCCCAGGGCCGGTCCCGCGGCAGGGCGGAGGCGGAGCGGAAGGAGGTGAGCGGCCATCCCGCCGCGGGCGACGGGGTGACCGGGCACAGGAGCCTTGGCCCGACGGTCTCGGAGGGTAAGCCTCCGAGCACGGCCTCCCCGGCGACCGCGACGGGTGCAGCCGTGAGCCGACGCGCCGGTCCGTTCCCGCCCCGCCGGCCCGCAAAGCGGGCTGCGGGCTACGCCCGCACGGGACGAGCGATCGCGCTGTGCCCTTCCAAACGGGATCGCGCAGGGCGTTCTCCTCGCGCCTCGCCGCCAGCGAGCGAGGAGTCGCTGACCTCGTGGTCGCGACGACGAAGCTCGAGCAGGGGCGAGGTGCGAGGGGGCGTTCCTGCGCGATCCCTCCCCCATCAAAAGGGAGGGGGGCCACTCACCTCCCGGAGCACCTCGGAGGCAGATCCGAGCGGAGCGGCCCCTCGGGGCGAGAAGACCGGGCCGAGGTCCTCCTCGAGACCGGGCTTCTCGATCCCAAGGGGTGCGGCCGCAGGCCGCGGATCTGCCGGAGCCCAAGTCATCCGCTCGCGACCTACTGCGAGCGACGATACGCCAGCCAGGGCCGTGCTCTTCACGCCTCGCTGTCCTCAACATACAGGGAGTATGCCTGCGGCAGCTCGGCGCTCAGAACCCACCCCTGACAAGCGTCTCGCCGCTCTCGCTACGTTCGCGTCCGGATAACTCGGGCTAGAGAACCTTCTATTCTCTTATCTTTGCGCCTCTGCGGCTTGGCGCCTTTGCGTTCTATCGGTCCCCCGAGCCTGCAGCAACTTGGAGCCCCTCGGACCACCAAGTCCCCTTTGCGTCTTCCTTCGTGTCTTCGTGTCTTGGTGGTTCGTTCCTCTCTGGTCTAGCCACGATCGCGCGCTGTTCCCCGGGCCGGTCAGACCGCTAGGGTCTTCTTCGCCAGCGCGCCGATGACTCCGGAACGGCACTCGGGGCCGGTCATGAAGCCGCCCGAGTGACGGGCCTGGACCTCGAGCGCCTCGGCGAGCGTCGCCTCGCAGGAGGCACGGATGGCCTCGACCAGTGCCCGGCGAGCCGCCTGGCTCGCGGTCTCGGCCAGCCGCGGCAGCTCTCGGGTCACGCCCTCGAGACGGCCCTCGGCCACGGCGCGCTCGGCGGGCCGCTGGCCGACACCGGCGGCGATCCGCCACGCCGCCCGGACGGCCTCCTCGAGCGGCTCGACGACGTCCACCAACCAGCCGACCGCGTCCTCTGCCGCCACTTGTCCACCCTCGAGCAGGAGCCGCAGGAGCCGCGGCCACTTCTCGGGCACGGTCTTGCGGAACGGCCAGTGGCAGCCCTCCATCCCGGGGATCACTGGCAGCGTCACCTCGGGCATGCCGAGGCCGGCGCCGTCAACCGCCACCAGGTAGCGGCAGTGCATCATCAGCTCGAGCATGCCGCCGAGGCACCGCTTGCCGCCGATGAACCCGACCGAGACCCCGAACTCGTCGTGCAGGCGGCGGGCGGTGGCCGACCAGGCGCGCGAAATCGCGACCCCCGCCTCCTCATCCTCGAGGGCGGGGAAGAACTCTGTGGTGTCGGCACCCACCATCTGCGTCGACAGGTGGAAGTCGCCGCTGACGATGACGCGCTCGATGCCGGCGGCCTTGAGCCAGTCGATCGCCCGGTTGAGCTCGATGTCGACGTCGCTCGAGTAGCTCTCGCGGCCGAGGGTGATGACACCGACCGTGCCGTCGTGCTCGGCGTTGACGTAGAGCTGCTGCCACTCCGGGGAGGCCAGCCGGTCCAGCGCCTCCGGGTGCCACGGGCTGGCCGCGGCGGCCGGGTCGAGCGCGTGGTACGCCTCCACGGTGCGGATCGCAGCCTCGGCGCCGGCGGCGCGCAGCACCGCCGGCGTGCCGCGGCCGAACTGTGCACACAGCTCGCCGATCGCGTTCATCAGCGCGAGGTGGGAGCGCTCCTCGTAAACCATGAGCGCCGTCATCTGGAACAGCGGCCCCAGGATGCGGGTCGCGAGCTCGTCCTCGCCGGCGGCATCCAGGCTCCAGTTCACCAGCGGCCGGAAGTGGTTCGGCGGGTACCAGTCCTGGCCGCTGTCCTTGTGCTCAACGAGAGACGCGGCGGGCTCGAACAGGCCGCCGTAGTGCTCGGCCAGGTGGTGCAGGCACGACCAGGTGAGGAAGTTGGCGCCCTTGGCGCCGATCGCATCGTGGGCCCGGAACGGGTTCGGGCCGAGCAGCCGGCGGACGTACTTGTCCACCTTCCAGAACGGCATATTGGTGGCCTCGTGGTAGCGCACGGCCGCCAGGGTCAGGCCGCAGAACAGGACGTCAAGGACGAACGACCAGTGGTCGCTCACGGGGAGCGGCAGCAGGCCGAGGGCCCACAGCAGCTGGGTGACGGCCGACGGCTCGGGCTCGACAGTCTCGAAGACCTTGTTGACCTGGTGCGGGAAGGCCGGGTGCGCGATGCCGACGCCGAGCGCCGAGCGCGGGAAGCCGGAGGTCACGGAACGGATCTCGATGCCGGGAAACGCCTTCCGGAACACCTCGTAGTGAGCCTTCTTGATCTCAAGGACCTCGGGAACCGCCTCCAGCAGGAAGCGGGGGCACAGGCCGGCAAGGGCCGCCGGCAGGTGCTCGCCGTCGTAGCGCAGCTGCACGACGTTGGCCATTACCTTGGCGGCGCGGCCGCGGCCGAACGCCTGTGCGAGACCCGGGTACTGGCGCCCGATCCCGTCCGGGGCGCCCGGAAAGTCGAGCGCCACGATCGGCACGCCGAAGGGCTCGAGGCGGACGCCGAGTTGCATCGTCTTGCCAGCGCCGACGATGCCGTTGGCGCCGGAAATGACCAGCGACCCGCGCTCGGTCGCGGGTCCGAAGACACGGTCCACCAGCTCGCCGGCGCCGGCCGGCAGGGCGCCGCGGGAGAAGATCTCGTGCACCGTCCCAAGGCCGAGGGTCTCAAGGGTCGACGATCGCAGTGCGTTGGTCATCGTTGCCGACCTCCCTCCGAAACCTCCAGGATCGCCGCAATCCCGACGTCCCCGGCAGCGCAGCCGAAAAGCAGTACGTAGCCGCCGCCGAGATCGACGGCCTCCTCGAGGGCCTCGATCAGTAGCCGCGTCAGGGTCGGACCCTGCGGGTGCCCCCACACCAGCGAGCAGCCGGTCCTGTTCATCGTCTCCCAGTCGCAGCCGAGGAGCTTCGAGAAGATGGCATCGTTGACCGCGAACGGGTTGTGGTTCTTGATTACGGCCATGTCGCGGATCCCGAGGCCGGTGCGATCCAGGAGCTTCTGTACCGCCAGCGCCGGAGCCTCCGGCATCAGGCTCGGCGACGTCCGCAGTGCGGTCTTGGCGACCAGGCGGATGTCGATCTCCGGCCGCGGGCTGAGCTCGCCGACCTTGTCGCGGTCGCACACCAGCAGGCACGCCATGCCGTCGGAGGCGTGGGTCTGGGTCCCGGCCGTGACACAGGTGTCGAGCTCCCGCATCCCGCGCAGGGCGTCAGCCGTCAGCCGCCGCACGCCGGTGTCGTCGTCGACGCGGCCCATCACCCTGCCCTGCATGTTGAGCACCTCCAGCGGTACCAGCACGCGGTCCAGGAAGCCGGACTCGCGGGCCTCGAAGTACTGCTGGTAGCGGCACAGGGTGATGTCGTCCACTTCGGAGCGCTTGATGCCGTACTTGCGCGCCGCCAGCCCCGCCGTGGCAAGCATCGCGTTGCCGGTTGCGGGGTCGAACCCGAAGTTGTCCCAGACGTCGGCCAGCGCCTCGGTACGGCGGTAGCCGCGCCGCTCGGGAAACACGCCCACCGGTGAGTCGCTGGTGCGGTCGAAGGTCAGGACCCCGACCGTCTCGTTGCCGCCGCCGTCGACCTCGGCGGCGGCCAGGAACACTGCCTGGAGGCCGGTGGCGCACGCCTGCTCGAGGTGGAAGCCCGGAACGCGGCGGCCGAGGCAGCTCGCCACCAGCGGCGCGTTCCAGAACTTCCAGTGCCAGGGAATGGTGGAGCCGATCACCAGGTAGTCGAGGTGCTCGGCGCGCACCCGCCGCAGGCCGAGGATGCGGTTCATGGCCTCGCCCGCGAACTGGCCAATGTTGACCTCGGCCAGGGCCGAGGTCTGCCAGGCGGGGAAGTAGCTGCTGCCCCACGTCCCGTACGGGATCCTCGCCCGGGAGAATGCCTCGAGGTTCCTGCTCATACGTACCCCCAACTCGGTGCCGGAGAGCTGTCGGTCCCGAGCTCGAGGCTGCGAGCTCGAGATCGGGTTGTCACACCTCCAGCAGGGTGTCCGAGCACTTGATTGTCAGCGCCGCGAAGTCGCGCGCCCCGGTCGCCTTGAAGCCGTCCCAGTCGTAGAAGCCCTTACCGGCCTTGACGCCGAACTCGCCGTTCTTGAACATCCGGGCGAGGATGGCCGGTGGGTAGTAGCGGGGATCCTGGGTGGCCAGGTACATGGCCATCGCGACTCGGTACATGGTGTCGTTGCCGATGAAGTCGGAGAGCTTGAACACGCCCTGGGGATGCCCGAGGCTGCCCTTCAGCCCGCGATCCCCGTCCTCGACCGTGATCTCGCCGCGCTCGAGCGCCCGGTACGCCTCGAGCATGAACGGCACCAGATGCTTGTTGACCCAGAAGCCGGTGACGTCGCTGGCGACAAACGGGTCCTTGCCGAGGCCGCGCAGGATCTCCAGCGTCATGCTCAGGGTCGACTCGGCGATCTCACTGTGCCGTACCACCTCCACCGCCGGCATCTGGTACACGGGGTTCATGCCGTGGGTGCCGATGAAGCGGTCGGGACGACCGGCGGCGACGCCCATCGTGTGCACGCTCAGCGACGAGGTGTTGGTCCAGATCATGGCCGCATCAGGGAGCTGGGGCGCGAGCCTGGCCAGCACCTCGCACTTGAGGCCGAGGTCCTCGAGGATCACCTCGAGCAGGACCTGGCACGAGCCCAGCTCGCTGATCAGCTCCTCCTCGGAACCCACCACCGTGAACCGGCCGGCGGCCTGCTCGGCGAAGCCCTCCTCCTCCGGGTGCCGCTTCTTGGCGATCCAGCCGAGAGCCTTGGCGAGGGACTTCGGCGCCCTGTCGCGGGCTTCGGGCACGGTGTCGAAGCCGACCACCTCGTAGCCGCCTTCGACCAGGTTGGCGATCCAATCGACTCCCATCTTCCCGAGACCGATGACAGCAAAACGCTTTACGTCCGACACTTGCATGAGGCTCTTCCTTTCCCTTTCCGGGGGCTTCCGCAAGCCCCTCCGTCTTGAGACGACAGATTGTTGCAGCCCCCCGGAGAGTACACCGAATGCCGGACGCGAGGCAACCGCAGCGATTCGCAAAGCGAATCGCAATAAATGAGAGGAGGACGGAAGAACTGCACCCGCGCGACCTCTCTCTCTTTTTCTCGAGTGTCATCCTGACGAGCCTCGGCGAAGAAGGACCTGGGTGGGAGGGCGGGACCTTCTTACTTTCTCACTTCCTCACCTCCTCACTTCCTGGGCGGGCGGGGGTCCCTAATCACTTAATTACTTAATGACTTAATCACCTCGATACCCGCTCGGCGAGCGACGGAATCCCACGCCAATCACCCCTTGACAGCCGTGGTCTCCGGGCGCATAATCATCTTCGAACGAACGTTCGATCGAGAAGGACGAATGGAAATGGCCGTCGAACGCAGCACCAGAAACACCGGCTACGACGAGAAGCTGGAGCACGTGCTGCGAGCCGGGGCGCTGGTGATCGCGCGCGAAGGCTACGGCCAGGCGACTATCCGCCAGGTGGCGCGTGAGGCCGAGATGAGCCTCGCCGGGCTCTACCACTACTTTTCATCGAAGGAGGAGCTGCTGTTCCAGATCCAGTTCCACACCTTCGACGCCATCGTTGCGGAGCTGGAGCGGAGGCTGGAGCGGGTCGACGACCCTCGCCAGCGCCTCCGGGTCATTGTTGGAAACCACCTCGAGCACTTCCTGGCCCGTATGAACGACCTCAAGGTGTGTGCGCATGAACTCGGGTCTCTCCACGGCGACTACTTCGACCGGGTGGGGACACTGCGACGGAGGTACTTCGGGATCACCCTGGACACGATCGAGTCGATCGCCGCCGCAGCCGGCGGCTCGCAGGTCACCCCCAGGCTGGCGACCCTGTACCTGTTCGGGATGCTGAACTGGATTTACATGTGGTACCCGGAGGAGGACGGCGCCGGCGGCGATGAGCTCGCCGACCAAATGCTGACGCTCTTCCTTGACGGCTACCTGCCGCGGGCCGGCGGCCCGACGAGAAACGGAGGCTGAGGTCATGTTCGAGCAGTTCGTGGAGTGGGAGCGAAACCGGCACGACTACGCCCGCCGGTGGAAGGAGCGCACCGGCGGCAAGGTGCTCGGGTACTTCTGCACCTACGTCCCGGAGGAGATCCCGTACGCGGCCGGCGTACTGCCGGTGAGGATCCTCGGCGGTCACGAGCCCCAGGACGTCACCGAGCCGCACATCTTCGGCATGTTCTGCCCCTTTTGCCGGGATTGCCTCGCCCAGGGCCTGAAGGGCCGCTACGACTACCTGGACGGGATCATGATCGCGCAGAGCTGCCTGCACATCCGGCAGGCATTCACGAGCTGGCAGAAGCACGTCCCCACGGCCTACTCCTACTACCTTCCGTTTCCCCATGGAGTACAGAGCAAGCGGGCGTACCCCTACCTGGAGGGCGAGCTGGAGGCATTCCAACGCTCCATCGAGGAGTGGACTGGGCGTCGCATCGGCGACGATGACCTCAAGCAGTCGATCGACACCTATAACACCAGCCGCCGCCTGCTGCGCGAGGTATACGAGCTGCGCAAGGGTCCGGCGCCGCCCCTCACCGGCGAGGAGGCGATGGAAATGGTTATCTCCAACCAGATGGTGGACAAGGCGGACCACAACCGGGCGCTCGCCGAGCTGCTCGAGAAGCTGCCGGGACGGTCGCCCAAGTCGGGCGACGGCATCCGCCTGATGATCGTCGGCAGCGAGGACGACGACATTCCGTTCATCCACATGGTCGAGTCCCTCGGCGCGACGATCGTCGTCGACGAGCACTGCACCGGCACCCGCTACTTCTGGAACCAGGTGGAGGCCAACGGCAGCCTGCACAAGGCGCTCGCCGCCAGGTACATCGACCGGCCCGCGTGCCCGTCCAAGGACTGGCCGCAGCGGACCCGCATCCCGCACACGTTGTCGCTCGCCAAGGACTTCGACGTGAAGGGGGCGATTCTGATCCAGCAGAAGTTCTGCGACCCCCACGAGCTGGACATCCCGGCCCTCAAGAAGGCCCTGGAGGAGGCCGGGATTCCGACGCTGTTCCTCGAGTTCGACGTCACGGTCCCCCTCGGCCAGTTCCGGATCCGGGTCGAGGCCTTCCTGGAGATGCTGAGCCAGGCGGACATGTTCGACGACGACCTCTATTGATCGGGACGGAGGACACCATGGCAGCCAAGACGATCTACCCCACCCGGCCCCTCGCAACCTGGAACAAGGCCAAGGAGCTGCGCAACACCTATTACCAGGAGTACGCCACCGCCCGCGACAGAGGGGCCATCCGCTGGGCCGGCGGCGCGTGGAGCCTGGGCGCGGTCCCGGCGGGCCTCGGCCGCGACGTGTGCAGCCTGACCAGCGAGCCGTACGCCGCCTCCATCGCATGGAACCGCGAGCTCTCGCTGCAGTGCCTGGAGGCGGTCGAGAAGCGTGGCTACGCCCGCGACCTGTGCTCGTACATGCGCAACTACTGGGGGTCGCTGATCCTCGACAAGTACGCGTTCGGCGGGCCGTTCCCGAAGCCCGACTTCATCTGGCAGGACCACATCTGCTGCTCGCACGCCAAGTGGTACCAGGTCGTGACGGACCTCGAGCCTGAGATCCCCCACTTCTGCATCGACGTCTCGGTGGGCCCGTACCACGAGCTGACCGAGAACCGCCTCGAGTACCTGGTGGCTCAGATGCACGACGGCATCGAGTGGTTGGAGAAGGTGACGGGGCGCACCTACGACGACGCCCTCCTCATCGAGGCGGTCGAGAACGAGTGCCGCTCGACCTCGGTGTGGGCCGAGGTTTGTGCCCTCAACAAGGCGGTGCCGGCGCCGCTCGACGAGAAGAGCATGTACTCGCTGTACGCCCTGGGAACCCTGATGAAGCACGACCGCCGGGTCGCCGATTACTACGAGGAGCTGCGCGACGAGGTCGCCGACCGGGTGGCGAATGGAATCGCCGCAGTCGGCAACGAGCGCTGCCGGGTGATGTCCGACACGCAGCCGCCGTGGGCCTTCCTCGACGTCTTCCGCTACCTCGAGGAGTTCGGCTGCGTGTCGGTCGGCTCGCTCTACACCTTCGGTCTGATCGGGATGTGGGAGGTTGGCGCGGACGGCACCTGGGGGCCGCGGAAGACGCCGATGCAGAAGGGCATCGAGATCAAGGACCGCGACCAGGCCCTTCGAATCCTCGCTGAGTGGAACCTGTCGAAACCCGAGTGGCAGCACTTCTACTCGCCCCACCTCAAGAGCGAGATGATGATCCGCATCGCCCGCGAGTGGCAGCTCAACGGCGTCATGCTGCACTACAACCGCGGCTGCGAGGGGCTGACGGTCGGCATCGCCGAGAACCGCCTCGCGCTGCTGGAGGCCGGCTTCCCGGTCATGACCTTCGAAGGCAACATGGGCGACGAGCGCGAGTTCGACCGCGCGCGAACCCTGGCTCGCATCGACACCTTCATGGAAACCCTGAACCTGCGCCGCCAGGCCAGCTGACGAATCGACGAAAAGGGGGCTCATCCGTGATCACCGCAGGAATCGACATCGGAGCCAAGACCATCAAGGTGGTCGTGGTCAGGGACGGCGAGCTCGTCGGCAAGGGCATGGTACTCGCGGGTCTCGACACGCAGACTGCGCTCGACGGCGTCCTCAGGGAGGCTCTCGAGGCCTCCGGGGGGCTTTCGCTCGAGGACCTCGACTTCGTGCTGGGGACTGGCGCCGGCCGCCAGGACGTATCGTTCGCCAACGGCCAGGTGACGGAGGTCAGCGCCGACGCCAAGGGGGCGTGCGCGCTGATCCCGACCGCCCGCACGGTTATCGACGTCGGCGCCGAGGAAGGGCGGGCCGTGCGCTGCGGCGACAGCGGCAAGGTCGAGGACTTCGCTGTCAACGAGAAGTGCGCTGCCGGCGCCGGCACCTTCACCGAGGCGATGGCACGGGCGCTCGAGGTCGACCTCGAGGAGCTCGGGGCAATGGCGCTGCGCTCGACGAACGCCGTGGCGATGAACGCGCAGTGCACCGTGTTCGCCGAAAGCGAGGTCGTCTCCCTGCTCCACGCCAAGACGCCCAAGGAGGACATCTCGCGGGCGGTGCACGATGCGATGGCGTCGCGTATCACCTCGATGGTGCGCAAGGTCGGCTTCCAGAAGGACGTGGTGCTGGTCGGCGGACTGGCCCGCAACCCCGGCTTCGTGCAGTCGTTGAAGCGGGGTCTCGAGAGCGAGGTGCTGGTGCCCGCCAACCCCGAGTACGTGGGCGCCTACGGAGCCGCTTTGATCGCCGCCGAGCGGGCTCAGGAGGGGAGGTAATCATGGTCGTCGAGTTCTGGCGCTGGAAAGAGTACAACTGGCACGATCCCGAGGCCGACCCGCGTGCCGCAGAGGTCCTGTCGGCGGGCATCGACGTTGGCTCGGTGAGCTCGCAAGCGGTCATCATGGCCGACGGCAAGATCTTCGCCTTCTCGAACATGCGCACCGGCTCGAACAGCCCGGAGAGCGCGAGCAAGGCGGTCGCCTGGGCGCTGGAGGACACCGGTCTCACGATCGAGGACCTGCACTACGTCGTCGGCACGGGCTACGGCCGTGTCAACGTGCCATTTGCGCAGAAGGCGATTACCGAGATCGCTTGCCACGCCCGCGGCGCCAACTTCATGTACGGCCCGGCGGTACGGACCGTCCTCGACATGGGCGGCCAGGACTGCAAGGCCATCCACTGCGACGAAAAGGGCAAGGTGCGGGCGTTCCTGATGAACGACAAGTGCGCCGCCGGCACCGGCCGCGGCATGGAGGTCATGGCCGACCTGCTGTCGGTGCCGATCGAGGAGGTCGGCGGCATGTCGCTGGACGTCGACGACGAGCCGCCGCCGGTATCGAGCACCTGCGTGGTCTTCGCCAAGAGCGAGGCCTCCGGACTGCTACGCCAGGGGTGGCCGAAGAACCGCGTCCTCGCCTCCTATTGCTCGGCGATGGCCCACCGCGTGTGCGCCCTCCTCGAGCGCATTGGCGTCGAGCAGAGCTTTGCAATCACCGGTGGCATTGCCAAGAACTCGGGCGTGGTCACCCGCATCGAAAAGGAGCTCGGGGTCGAGGCGCTGAAGACCGAGACCGACAGCCAGATCGCAGGCGCCGCCGGCGCGGCCCTGTTCGCCAGGGCGCTGTACCTGAAGTCGAAGAACGGAAACTGAGATGCTGGCGAACTACGGCTACACCGACGGCTCGGGCTCCTATTTCATCACCGTCGACACCGACAAGTGCGTCGAGTGCGGAGACCACCCCTGTGCGGGTGCCTGCCCAGCCGGCGTTCTCGAGATCATCACCGACGACTACGACGACGAGGTGTGCGCGGTGCGGGAGGAGCACCGCAAGCAGATCAAGTACTCCTGCGCGCCGTGCAAGCCGGCTTCCGGCTGGCAGACACTGCCCTGCACCGACGCCTGTCCGCACGGGGCCCTCGCGCACTCGTGGTGACGGGCCGGGGCATCGTGCCGCAGACGACGGGCTGAGCGGAGGAGGAGATGGCCACGATCGAGATCGACGGTAACCGGATCGAGGCCGATGGCGGAGCCACCGTGCTGGCCGCGGCGCTCGGCGCCGGCCATTACATCCCGCACCTGTGCGCCCACCCCGACCTGCCGCCGGGATGCTCCTCCACGCCCTCGGAAGCCATCTACCGCACGGGAGAGCGCATCGAGCACGAGGGCGGACCGGAGCCGTTCGAGGGCTGCGGGCTGTGCCTCGTCGAGGTCGAGGGCATGGAGGAGCCGCAGCATGCGTGCGACCTCCGGGTCGAAGGGGCAGCCGCAGTGCGCACCGACACGCCTGCTCTTGTGGCGCTGCGCCGCCAACGGCTGGCCGCGATCCTCGCCCACCACCCGCACGCCTGCATCACCTGCGCGCAGAAGGAGGGCTGCAGCCGCGAGCCCTGCTCGACCGGCCTTCCCGTCGCCGAACGGTGCTGCCCGCTGCTCGGCCGCTGCGAGCTCGAGAAGGTCGCGTCGTACATCGGCGTACCTCCCGAGGCGCCTCGTTTCGTCCCCCGCGGCCTGCCGGTCGAGACCGACATCCTGTTCCGCTGGGAGCCCGAGCTGTGCGTGGGCTGCCTGCGCTGCGTCCGCGCCTGCTCGAACCTCAAAGGGGTCGGCGTGCTGGGCTGGGTTCGGCATGCCGGCGAGGTCGTGGTCGGGCGTGTCGGCACTGGTCCCGATAACGCCGACTGCAGGCTGTGCGGCGCCTGCGTCGAGGTCTGCCCGACCGGCGCCCTCACCGACCGCAACGTGCCGGCAGCCGGCCGCGAGGCGCGCCTCGTGCCGTGCCGCGGCGGCTGCCCCGCCGGCATGGACGTGCCGCGCTTCCTGCGTGCGGTGAGCCGCGGCAACCTCGAGGATGCCGCCCGGGTGGCCCTGGATCATCTGCCGCTGCCGAACAGCCTCGGCCGCGTCTGCTTCCACCCGTGCGAGGGCAGCTGCCGGCGCAGCGAGCTCGGCGGCCCGCTGTCGGTGTGCCGACTGCGCCGCCACGTCTTCGACAGCGTCAGCCCCGAGCCCGGCGCCTGGCGCCCTGCAGAAGATTCGCGCCACCAGGTGGCCGTCATCGGCGCCGGCCCAGCCGGTCTCGCCGCCGCCCACTTCCTGCGCCGGAAGGGCCACCGAGTCACCGTTTTCGAGGCCGAGGCCGAGGCCGGCGGCATGCTGCGCTACGGCATCCCCGAGTACCGCTTGCCGCGCGAGGTCCTCCGGCGGGACCTCGAGCTCATCACTGCGCAGGGAGTCGAGCTTCGCCTGGGCCAGGCCCTGGGCGCCGAGGTGACGCTTGAAGGCCTGCGCGCCGACGGCTACGGCGCCGTCATCGTTACCGCCGGTGCCGGGGCGCCCCGCCCGCTGCCGATCGACGGCGCCGACCTCGACGGTGTCCTGGCCGGAATGGACCTGCTCAAGGAGGTCGCTTCCGGGACCTTCGACCGGAACGCCATCGCAGACCGCAGGGTCGTGGTCATCGGCGGCGGCAACGTGGCCATCGACGCGGCGCGAACCGCCGTACGACTCGGCGCGGCCGAGATCAAACTCGCCTGCCTCGAGCGCGAGGACGAGATGCCCGCCTATCGCAGCGAGGTCGAGCAGGCGCGCGCCGAGAACGTCACGATCCTTCCCTCCTGGGGACCGCGCGAGGTTATCGGCGACGACAGCAAGGTCCGCGGCGTCCGCCTCGTCCGCTGCACCGCCGTGTTCGACGCCGCGGGCCGGTTCGCCCCGAGCTACGACAGCGGCACGGTGCGCGAGCTCGACGCCGACGTCGTGATCCTGGCCATCGGCCAGCAGGTCAGCCCGCGCCTGCGCGAGGTCGATGGGATCCAGCTCACCGACAGCGGGCTGCTGCGCGTGAACCTGGACGACGGCGCCTGCGGCGACGGTCTGTTCGGCGCCGGCGATGTCGCCTCCGGCCCGTCCACGGTTGTCCAGGCGGTTGCCGGCGCGCGCCGCGCGGCGGAGTCGGTGGATCGTTTTCTCGGCGGCGACGGCGTCATCGGCTCGATGCTCGAGCCGGAGCAACCACGGCAGTGGCTGGGTCCAGATCCAGGCTTCGCCGTGAGGGGAAGGGCCGAGCCCGGGCTCGCCGCGGCGGGCTCCCGCACCGCCGGCTTCGGAGAGGTCGACCTGCCGCTCGACAGCGCGCTGGCCAGGGCCGAGGCGGCCCGCTGCCTCCAATGTGACCTGCGACTGCTACTGTCACCCCCACACCTACCCCCGCAGCTGTGGCTCGCACTCGATGCCGAGGCGGTGGCGAGGGTGCCAGACAGCGACGGCGTCTACCAGCTCCTCGGGGCCGACCACGTCGCGATCAAGATTGCCGGCACCCCGAACCTGCGCCGGGCCCTCGAGGAGGAGCTGGCCGCGGACTCCCCGGCCCCGTTCTTCGTCTTCGACCAGGACCCGATGTACACCAAGCGGGAGAGTGAGCTGATGCAGCAGTTCCTCGCCCAGCACGGGCACCTCCCGCAGGGCGGCGGCGATGACCTCGACGATCTCTTCTAGCCCGCATCATTCACTCGCAATCTACTGCGACCGACGCTACGATCGCTCATGAATATTGCGGGCCAGTCGGAACCCGGGGCTACAATCGTGATTGGAGATGAGCCGATGAAGGGGAACGACGAGCTGTGCGGGGACGCCGACGACGACGCCGGCTGGACGCGGCGGACGACCACCGACGAGCCGCGGCTGTCGGAGCTCGTCGAGCTGTACGAGGAGCTGGGCTTCGAGGTCCAGCTCCGCCCGGTCTCGCGGCAGGAGCTCGGGGACGACTGCACGGAGTGCTACCTGGCGTCTCCCGAGCGCTACCGCACGATCTACACCCGCCCGAAGAGCGAGTGAGAGAATGGCTGGTCGGACCCCCGCCCGGCCGGGGGACGGCAGGGAGGTGATGGCACCGTGAGTCGCAACGGATCGCCAATCAAGAAGCTGCGCTCGACCGCCATGCTGCGGGACCTGATGGCCGACTACTACCGCGAGCTCGACGAGGCAGCCGGCTCCGGCCCCGCCCGAGTGGCATGGTGCAACAGCGTCGGGCCTGCCGAGCTGCTGCGAGCGCTCGGCTTCAAGGTCTACTTCCCCGAGAACCACGGCGCCATGCTCGGCGCGACGCGGATGGCGACGGATCTGATTCCCGCCGCCAACGCCCTCGGCTACTCGCCGGAGATCTGCTCCTACCTCACCAGCGACATCGGATCGTACCTGAGCCGGACGACGCCGCTGACCAGGGCGTACGGCCTCGAGTCGGTGCCCGCCCCGGACGTTCTGGTCTACAACACCAACCAGTGCCGCGACGTCCAGGACTGGTTCGGCTTCTACCAGCGGGAGCTCGGGGTTCCCATGATTGGCATCGAGACCCCGCGCAGCCTGAGCCAGATTACGTCCGACGTCGTGAACGACCTGGCGGCCCAGCACCGGGCGCTGGTGCCCCAGCTCGAGAGGATCGCGGGTGTGAGCCTGGACCCCGACCGACTGCGTGCGGTGACCGCGTCCTCATACCGCTGCACCGAGCTGTGGCGCGAGGTCCTCCGCACGGCCTGCTGCCGCCCGGCCCCGCTCACCTTCTTCGATGCCACCATCCAGATGGGACCGGCGGTTGTCCTGCGCGGCGACGAGCGCGCCGAGCGCTACTACGAGGCCCTCCTCGCAGAGCTGAAGGAACGAATGGAAAGCGGGGTCGGTGCGGTCGACGACGAGCGGCACCGGTTCTACTGGGAGGGGATGCCGGTGTGGGGGAAGCTCCGAGACCACGCTGAGCAGTTCGCCTCCCTCAATGCTTGCGTCGTCGCCTCGACCTACTGCAACAGCTGGATCTTCGAAGGCCTCGCCGACTATGACCCCTTCATGGGCATGGCTCGCGCCTACTCCGAGCTGTTCATCGTACGGTCCGAGGCGCACAAGCAGCGCTATCTGGAGACGATGGCGCGCGACTACGCTATCGACGGCTTCATCTTCCACAACGCCAAGACCTGCCCCAACAACTCGAATTGCAACTATGGCATGCACCTGCGCCTGAGCAAGAAGCTCGACATCCCGCACATCGTGATCGACGGCGATCTCAACGACCTGCGGCTGTACTCGGAGGAGCAGACCCGGACGCAGATCGAAGCCCTGGTCGAGCAGCTGGAAGGGGTGATGTAGATGCCGTCGCGGGGGTCCGGGACTGCGGGTCCCACTGGGGACGGCTCCAACCGGAAGATCTACTGCGGCGTCGACCTCGGCGCTTCCGCGACCAAACTGGTACTGCTCGACGACGAGCGCACCGTCCGCGCCACCGTCATTCGGCCCTCCGGCGTGGACTACGCGGCCACCGCCCGCGCCTGCCTTGCCGAGGCGCTGGCGTCTGTCGGCAAAGAGGGTTTGCGACCGGCCCGCACCGTGTCGACGGGCTACGGCCGGCGCAACGTCGAGTACGCCGACGCCAGCGCTACCGAGATCCACTGCCACGGCATCGGCTGCTACCACCACCTCGGCCACGCCATGACGATTGTCGACATCGGCGGCCAGGACAACAAGATCATCCGCCTCGGCACAGACGGACGGCGGGTCGGCTTCAGGATGAACCGCAAGTGCGCCGCCGGCACCGGCGCCTTCATCGAGGAGATCGCTCTGCGTCTCGGGTTGCCGCTGGACGAGATGGAGGGCCTCGCCCGCGAGGCGACGACGGCGGTCAAGCTCTCGAGCTTCTGCACCGTGTTCGCCAAGACCGAGATCCTCTCCCACCTACGCGATGGGGCCCCCATCTCGGCCATCGTACGCGGTGCGTTCCGCTCGGTCGTCGTCCGGGTCATCGAGATGGATCCGCTGGAAGGGAACGTGGTCCTCAGCGGCGGCGTCGTGGCGCACAACCCGACGATTGCCGACATCCTGGCCGCGGAGCTCGGCCGCCCGGTCGAGATCGCGCCCGACCCGCAACTCACGGGAGCGCTGGGTGCCGCGCTGGTGGCGGTGGGAACCCCCGCCACCCACCCACCCTCCCGGTGACGGAGTGACGGAGTGACGGAGACCCCCGCCCACCCAGGTCCTTCCTCGCTGACGCTCGTGAGGATGACACATGTGGGGGGCCCCGCAGCTAAACCCCGCTGTTCTCCCAGTCGAGGGTCAGGGCTCGATCCAGGTCGGACAGCCCGAAAATTCCGAGCGCCGACGGCGCACCCGGCGTCGAGCTGCCATAGATGTAGTCGATGTTGATGCCGGCCACCGCCAGGGTCTGTGCGGCTCTGGCAAAGCTTCTAGGCTGGTTCGGCATCTCGAGCGCAAGACAGTCCTTGGCCGTGGCCTCGAGACCCGCCTCGGCGAAAATCCGGATCGCCACTTCCGGGTCGTCGACCACCAGGCGAACGTGTCCCCTGTCGGTGTTCTCGCGGGTGGTGATGGCTCGGATATCGATTCCTCGGTCCCCGAGATGGGCGCAGAGGTCGGCCAGGATCCCGGGACGGTTCTCCAATAGCAGCGTGATCTGCTGAACCCGCTCGCACTTGAAACCCATGGCCCCTCCCCAGTAGGTGATCTCGCAGCGTCGAGTCTAGCCATCCGCAGTGTCGATCGCAAGGCAGCTCTTGCGACGCCCGCCGGTCGGTGCTAGCTTCGGAAAGGACAGCACGGGGAGCGCCGGAACCATGAGCCGATACTTCATGCTACGCGATGGGAAGGTCGTTGAAGCGCCGGACCATGCCACGTGGGCGGGGTGGTACAAGAGCGCGTACGAGAGCGTTCGGGAGATCATCCGCTCCGAGACGGCACACGCCACCGTGACCACCCAGTTTCTGCCCATCAGCATGACGCTGTCCGCGGATGAGCAGCCGCTGCTGTTCGAGACCAGGGTAACCGGCGGCTGGCTTAGCGGTCAGGGCGACCGTTTCACCAGCCTGGAACGGGCCAAAGCCGGCCACGAGGCGTGGGTGGCTCGCGTGCGGACGTTCGAGGAAGAAAACGAGCTGCCACCTCCGGGCGCCGGCTGGTAGGGCTGCGCGTCATTCTCTGAAGCGAGCTGTGTCCGCGTTCTCCGGGGAGCCCGGGAGGCACTCTTCGTAGCTCGCTGCTTCCGTCTTTCCCGCGTGGGTGGGGGGTCTTCCCCCGCTTTCCGTCTTCCCGGGTAGGCGGGGGCCTCCGCCACTCCATCACTCCATCACTCCGTCACCGGGCGGGTGGGTGGAGGTCTACCTTCTGTGCTCGGCTACCGGTGCTTCCACACTGGGCGGCGGCGCTCCTCGAAGCTGGTGATACCTTCTGCAACGTCCTCCAGGCAGTACAGGTCAGTCAGGAACAGCTCCTCGAGCGCCTTCAGCCTGCTGGGATCGTGGGCGCCGGCGCCCACCTGCAGCGCCTTCTTCGTCATCCGCAGCGCCGCGGCGCTGAGGCTGTTGAAGATCGCGTCAATCTCCGTCCAGCGATCCTTGGCAAGAACTCGTTGCACGAGCCCCATGGCCGCGGCCTGTTCCGCGCTCAGCCCCTCCCCGGTGAGGATCACGTAGGCGGCATTCTGCAGACCCGTCAGGCGTGACAGCTGGTGACACGCGACCGGCGGAAAGAACGAGAGCTTGATCTCCGGCTGGCCGAGGGTCGCGCCCGGATCGGCGACCACGAAGTCGCAGAAAGACACCAGCTCCATGGCGCCCCCCAGGCACGAGCCGTGGACCATGGCGACGGCGGGAACCGGCACCTCGGCGAGTGCGACACACGCGCGGCTCAGCGCGGCCACCATCGCCGGCGCCTGCTGCGGCCGATGCTCCGCCACCGACGCCCCCGCCGAGAAGCACCGTCCGGCGCCCTCGATGAGGACTGCCGCCAGATCGTCCTGCTTCCCGAGCCCCTGCAGCAGGCCGGCAAGCTCCTCCAGCACGGCACTATCGAGCACGTTGACCGGTGGTGCGTTGATGGTGAGGCGGGCGACCCTCTCGTTACGGATAACATCGATCATTGCTGCGTCCCCCTCGAGCCCCTCTCGCCCGGTCGCTCGCGTGGCGCCCGAGGCTGCGCCGGACGAGGTCAGGAGTCGATCAGGTACTCCGGAATGTCGTCCTCGTCGCGAGTCCCATTCTTGATTTCCTGCGTGACGATGGCGCCCGTGAAGTACTGGTTCAGGTCCACGTCGACGTCCTTGAACATGTGGCCGATCTTCACGATCTTGCCATTCATGAACTCGATCTCGGTGGGTCTGCGGTTGCGCAGGTCGAACCACATCGACGGGTAGTGCCCGCCACCCAGCTCGAGGTAGGTGAGGCACTGATCGAGCGCGTCCTCGCCGTAGTGGTACCCGACCAGCGCCGCCACCATGAGGCCCTCCCGCAACAGGGCCCTGGCAGTCCGGCGCGTGTGCTTGAGCCGCATCGCCTCGTCCATGGTCAGACCGTGCGCGGCGCAGAGCGCGTTCAGAGCCGAGTTGAGGATCGCCTTGAAGAAGGCGGCCTTCTTCATCTCGTGATGAGTCACCGCAACCGTGGTCAGGTCGACCTCGGTGAGAATGGTGCCCATCTGCTGCGACCACACCGTAATCCGATCGGTAGCCGGCCCGAGGAGGTTCGGCGGGTGGAACCAGTTCATGGTAGTCCAGCCGTCGGGGCTCTGGTTGCCGGCATAGTTGACAACCCCGCGGCAGACCCGGTTGCCGGGGACGTACCGGGCGATGATGTCCTCCGGACCGATCCCGTTCATGAACGCGGTGATCCTCATCGTCTCGGGCCAGTTGACCTCGACGAATCGCTTCATCAGCGACTCCACGGCCCACGCCTTGGTGCAGATGAAAACCGCCGACAGCTCCTCGACCTCGCCAAGCTCTCCGAGATCGGTGAAGCACTTCTCGGGTCGCTCGTGGAGCTGCACCGCGCCGCGAATGACGAAGCCGTCCCGGTTGACCTGCTCCGCCCTCTCCGGCGCGACATCGACGCCGTAGACCTTGAAGCCACCCCGCACCAGGTAGCCGCCGAGAATGGAGCCGACGGGGCCCATCCCGAGGATGCCGATCACCTGCTGGCTCAACCTCTCCCTCCAAGTGCGGTGGGTTGGTTCGAGTCAGGCCCCGTGCCGTTCGAGCTGCCCGCTACCGCCGACGGGAGCTCCTCCCATCCCTTTCCTGGAGTCGACCGGCTCTGATGAGCGAGCGCCATCAGCTGCGATTGTAGCATTCACGGTTTCTAGTTATTGAGACTCTGTCACTTATGACCGTACATTCGGAGCTCCGAACGCTCCGCCAATGTATTCTGTGCCCGATGGCGAGCGCTGCACTGTGGCTGTACCGGGGCCTCCTGCGCGGCGGGCTAGTGGCAGCCGCGCCCGCACTGTGGGTCAGGGACCGCGCAACGGGCAAGGTACGACCCACCCTTCGCGAACGCCTCGGTCGCGGTCTGCCTGCCGTGGAGCCCGGCGGTCTCTGGATTCAGGCCGTGTCGGTCGGCGAGGTCGAGGTCGCACGGCGGCTGGTGACCGAGCTCCAGTCCAGGGCGCCCGGGCTCCCGCTCCTGGTCACCACCACGACTGCGACCGGGCTCGGCCTGGCCCGCCAGACCCTCGGCCGGAGCATCCCCGTTCACGCCTGCCCCCTCGACCTCGGCCGGTCCGTGCGGCGGGTGCTCGCGCACTCGAAGCCGCGCGCCCTGGTTCTGGTCGAGACCGAGCTGTGGCCCGAGATGATGCACCAGGCTGCACAGCTGGGAATACCCACCGCGGTCGTGAACGGACGTCTTTCTGAGCGCTCCTTCGCGCGCTACAGGATGGTGCGGCACCTGCTCAGGCCTCTCCTCGAGCCCGTCGCCGTGGTGCTAGCGCGCGCCGAGACCGACGCCGAGCGCTTTGCCGGCCTCGGCATCGCTCCTGAACGCATTCGGGTCAGCGGCAACATCAAGTACGACCTCGTGGCCGATGAGACCCCGCTCGAGTGGTCTGAGTACCTGACGTCCTGGACCGACGGCCGGCCCGTGGTCGTGGCCGGATCGACCATGGACGGCGAGGAGGCAGTAGTACTCGACGCCATCGACCGGCTCGGCGGCTGGAGGGAGCTGTTCCTGATCCTCGCGCCGCGCCACCCGGAGCGTTTCGATACGGTGGCGCGCCTGTTGACCGACCGCGGTATCGCCTTCGCGCGGCGCAGCGCGCCGACGGCGGGTCCGGCACGCGCGGACCTCCTACTCCTCGACACCATCGGCGAGCTGGCACGCTCCTTCCGCTTTGCCCACGCCGCCTTCATCGGTGGCTCGCTGGTGCCCACCGGCGGCCACAACCCGCTGGAGGCGGCGGTGTGGGGCGTCCCGGTGCTCAGCGGGCCGCACCTGTTCAACTTCCGCGAGGTCTTCGAGGAAATGACGATGGCCGGAGGAGCACGAGTCGTGGCCGACGCCGGCGAGCTCGCGGCCGCGCTGGCGACCTGGCTCACCGAGCCCGGTGCGGCGGCGGCGCGCGGCGCTGCCGGGCTCGCGGTCGTGGACAGGAACCGCGGCGCCACAGAGCGCACGGCGGCCGCCCTCCTCGAGCTCTTGGAGCGGTCAGAATGAGGTGGGAGCTCCTGCTGACACCCCTGACGCCGCTGTATGCAGCGGCAGTGCACGCTCGTTCCGCGGCCTACGCCCGCGGCTTCCTGAAATCGCATCGACTCCCGGCCCCGGTGGTGTCGGTTGGCAACCTCACCTTCGGTGGCACCGGCAAGACCCCAACGGTGATCGCTCTGGTGCGCGACCTGGCCCGGCGCGGCCGCCGTCCCGCGGTGCTCACGCGTGGCTATGGGCGCCGCGACACGACATCACTGGTGCTCATCGGCCCCGACACCGGGCTCAGCGCCGAGCGCGCCGGCGACGAGCCGCTCGAGATGGCCGAGCGCCTGCCCGGTGTTCCCATCGTGGTTGACGCCGATCGTGCCCACGGGGGTCGCGAGGCGATCCGGCATGGCGCCGACGTGTTGATTCTAGACGACGGCTTTCAGCACCTGGCGGTAGAGCGGGATCTTGACATCGTCCTCCTCGACGCCGCTGACCCGTGGGGCGGCGGTCACCTGCCGCCGCGCGGACGGCTGCGGGAGCCGGTCGCCGCCTTACGGCGCGCTTCGGCCGTGATCGTCAGCAAGCTCGAGGCCGGAGACAATGGTGTGCTCGAGAAGATTCGGCGGCGCATCGAGGCACTGGCGCCAGCGGTACCGATCCTGAGCACCCGGCTCGTGGTGAGCAGGCTGCGCACCCCGGACGGCCCGCTGCCGCCCGCAGCGCTCGACAGGCGGAGGGTACTCGCTTTCGCCGGGCTCGGACGGCCGCAGGGGTTCGAGCAGCTCCTCGAACGGCACGGCGCCCGCGTCGTTGCCCGCCGCTGGTTTGCGGATCACCATCTCTACACCCGGCAGGAGCTGGCCGCCCTCGCCGACGAGGCACAACGCCTCGGTGCGATGCTCGTCACCACGGCCAAAGACGCCGTCAAGCTTCCCGGCGATACGGCCGCATGGGTGGTAGAGGTCGCCGTGGAGCCGACCTGGGGCGGCTGGGACCTGCTATGGCGGGTGGTCGCCGGGCTCACAGAATGAGCCGCCACCGCTCCACACTCCGCAACCGGCTCGAGTATGCCGCCTACCGTGTCGTCCGCGCGCTCGCCCACCGTGCCGGCCCGCGGTTGGTCGCCCGCCTCGGCGCCGGAATCGGCGACCTCTACCGGCTCACCGGCCGGCGACGGCGAGAGATCCTGCTCTTCAACCTCCGGCTCGCCTACCCCGAGCTGTCGGGGCAGGAGATCGTGCGGCTGGCACGTGAGGTATCGCGTCACTTCGGCCGCGTGACCCTGGATGCGCTGCGGCTGCAGAGGGCGCGCCCGGAGACGCTGCTGGAACAGGTCGAGGTCGTCGGGCGGGACAACCTCGAGGCCGGCCTCGCCCACGGGCGCGGGATCTTCCTGCTGTCCGCCCACATCGGCTCCTGGGAGGTCGCCGCCCTCACAGCCGGGCTCCTCATCGAGGCCGGTTTCGCGATCGTGAACCGCCCCCTCGACAACCCCCTCCTGGAGGCTGAGCTGCAACGGCTTCGCAGCCTATTCGGCAACAGCGCCCTCGGCAAGGAGGGCATCACGCGCGACATGCTGAAGCAGCTGCGGCGCGGCGGCGCGGTGGGCATTCTCATCGATCAGCGCACCCTCGAGGACGAGGGCGTGCTGGTCCCGTTCTTCGGGCAGCCGGCGTGGACGCACCCCGCCCTCGCCCGGCTCGCCGTCCGCACCGGCGCGCCGGTGGTCCCGATCTGGGGACTGTGGGAAGGCCCCGGCCGCTACACGGTCCGCTTCGACCCCCCCGTCATGGCGAGCGAGCTGTCGGCCGAGGAGCGTGAGGAGGTGGCGCTCACGGCCCACTTCACCCGCATCACCGAGGGCATCATCCGCGAGCGACCCGAGCAGTGGCTGTGGTACCACGACCGCTGGCGGCAGCTCAGGCTGAATGAGGCCGCGGGGGACCGGTGACGAAGAGCTCCCCGATCTCGCTGCGCCCGTTGCTGCTTCGGGTGGTGTTCGCGCTGCGCCTCGGCGCCGGCCTCGCGCTGGTCGTGACGCTGGCGGTGCTGGCGGTCGTGATCTCGAGTGCGACCCTCGGGGTGCCCGCCACCCTCCAGCACTCACGCTGGCTGGCCGGCCCCCCCTGGCTGGTCGCCCTCGGGCTCGCCCTGCAGACATTCGTCTGGCACACCATCTTCCGGCAGGCCGGCCGCTGGCGCCGAAGACTGGAGGGAGGCAGCCGGGTTGCTAAGTGATTAAGTCATTAGGTGATTAGGTTCCACCCACCCACCCCGGCCGGTGAGGGGTGAGAGGTTAGGAGTAAGGGGACCCCCACCCACCCGGAGAACACAGACGAAGCGCGCTCCGCAGCATGTCGCCCTGGGCGGCACGTGCCATGCTTCGAGGTTTCCTGGAGTGCCGTCTCCCTGCCGGTGCGTTGGCAGGAAACCTCGAGCTTGGCAACCCTGCAGGAAAGCGAGCTTCTGGCCGTGGCCAGGGGGGTTGGAGGCGCACAGCGCCGGAAAGGGGGAGGGCTGGCCCTACGGCCATCTTGCTTTCCAAAGGTTCACCGGCGCCGGAGGCGACGAGTAATTCACGGGTACGGCGTTCGCCCTCGTGGCCACAGCCACGATGGAGGCGCCTCGTTGCCTTCCCGAAGCGGGCCGCCAAGGCCGCTCGGCGGCGGAGCTCGTCGCCCGCTTCGGGGAAGCGACGACGGGCGTCTGCAGAGCAGCCGTCCGGGCGCCGGAGCTGCAGAGAAGGGGCTCCCACGGCCCTTGGCGTCTCGGAGAACGGCCCCACGATTGAAGGAGGCGGCTCGAGCGGGCTCCGGCGGGCGCCGCGAAATCACTCATCCCCACTCGTTGCCTCGTGACCGCCGGAGACGCGAGACGGGCGTCTGCGGAGCAGGCGCACGGCCGCCGGAGCCGCACGGAACCGTCTCCAGGCCGCCCGGCGAACGTGGCCGAAGCGCACTCCAGAGTGTGTTGCGCTGAGTAACGGTCATTCCTCACGAGCAATTCGCGCGGCGGATTGCTTATACTCTCCACACGGAGGAGGCGATGGTGTCCATCGACGGCTTCGATCACCCGCTGGCGGGACGGTACGCCTCGCCCGAGATGCTGCGGCTGTTCTCCCCGCGCCACCGCTACACCACTTGGCGGCGTTTGTGGCTCGCGCTCGCCGAGGCCGAGAGCGAGCTCGGCCTCGACGTCCCTGCGGCAGCGATCGAGCAGATGCGGGCCAATCTCGAGGTGACGGCCGAGGATCTCGAGCGGGTTCGCGAGCACGAGCGCAAGACCCGGCACGATGTGATGGCGCACCTCTTTGCCTTTGCTGACCGCGTCCCGGCCGCGCGGCCGTTCCTCCACCTCGGCGCGACATCCGCGTTCCTGGGAGACAACGCGGATCTGATCATCATGCGCGATGCCCTCGGTCTGCTCGAACGCCGCCTGCTCGGCGTGATCGCGGCCCTCGCCGCCTTCGCCGAGCGGTGGGCGGACGAGCCGACTCTCGGCCACACCCACCTGCAGCCCGCACAACCGACCACGGTCGGCAAGCGTGCCTGCCTGTGGCTCTATAACCTGCTGCTCGACCTCGAGCGGCTCCGCTTCGAGGCTGGGCGCCTGCAGCTCCGCGGTGCCAAAGGCACCACCGGCACGCAGGCGACCTTCCTCGAGCTGTTCGATAGCAACCACGAACGCGTCGAGGATCTCGACGCGCGGATCGCGGCCAAGCTCGGCTTCGCCGCCACCTACGCCGTAACCGGCCAGACGTACCCCCGCAAGGTCGACGCGTTCGTGCTCGATGTGCTGTCGGGAATCGCCCAATCGGCGGCAAAGCTCACCACCGACGTGCGATTGCTGGCGCGCCTCAGGGAGGTGCGGGAGCCGATGGCGGAGGGCCAGGTCGGTTCGTCGGCGATGCCGTACAAGGCCAACCCGATGCGCTCGGAACGCGTGACGGCGCTCGCCCGCTGGCTGATCACGATGGCCGCCAACCCGGCTCACACCGCGGCCGCCCAGTGGCTCGAACGGACTCTTGACGACTCCGCCAACCGGCGGATGGCGCTCCCGGAGGCGTTCCTCACCGCCGACGCGATTCTCAGGATTGTCCACAACGTGGTCGACGGGCTGGTTGTGTTCCCTGCCATGGTGCGCCGCAACCTGATGGAAGAGCTGCCGTTCCTGGCGTCGGAGGCGATCCTGATGGCGGTCGTGCGGCGTGGCGGAGACCGTCAAACCGTGCACGAGCGCCTCCGCGTACACGCTCGCTCCGCCGCGCACCGGATTCTGGTCGAGGCCGAGGCGAACCCGTTCCTCGACCTCGTGGCCGCCGACCCGGAGATCTCACTCGGCAGCGCGGAGCTGCGCGAGCTCCTCGATCCGGTGCGCTTCGTCGGCCGCGCGCCCGAGCAGACGCGGGCCTTCCTCGCCCATCACGTGCGCCCGGTCCTCGACGCGGCCGGCGCCCTCCCCGAGGCCGAGGACCTCGAGGTGTGAGCATGAAGAATCCGGCCTGAGCCGTGATCTCCTTCAGTGGCACCGGATCGTGAAGAACCGAGCCGGCACGACCGCAGCTCATGGTTCATCGGGCGGGTTTTGGAGCTCCGCGTTCGCCGCGCTTTTCCTCGCGCTCCTATTGGCGGGATGCGCCCACCGCGGTCCGGCGCCGGTCACCGTGGCCCCCGGCGCGACCGAGAAGGGGCTGGCGTCGTGGTACGGAAACCCCTACCACGGACGCCGCACGGCGTCCGGTGAAATCTACGACATGCACCGGCTGACGGCGGCCCACCGTACGCTGCCGTTCGGCACCCGCGTCCGCGTCACCCGCCGCGACACCGGCGCCTCCGTGGTCGTTCGCATCAACGACCGCGGCCCGTTCGTCAAGCGGAGGGTGATCGACCTCAGCTACGCCGCAGCCAAGAAGATCCACCTCGACGTCGACGGCGTGGCGCCGGTCAAGCTGACGGTGCTGGGGACCTCCGCCGAGCGTGAGCCGGCCCCGTCGCCGTCGGCACAGACCTCCGAGAACGGCTGCTGGTGGGTGCAGGTCGGCGCCTTCTCGGACGCCGGCAACGCCCGCCGCAGCCGCGACCGCCTGCGCGCGGGAGGCGAGACGGCGGTCATGATGGAGGGCCCCGCCGGTATGCAGCGGGTGCGCGTGGGCCCGTTCAGCTCCGAGAAGGAGGCAAGGAAGGCACGCCGGCGACTCAGGAGTGAGTGGCCGGCGGCCGAGGTCATTTCCTGCGGCGGATAGCCCGGGTCACTCGATCGTAGGCGACTGCGGCCGGCAAGATGCCGGCCGCCGCCTTAATTCTATTCTTCCGCGGTGGAAGCGGATGAGGCTACTTCGCCGAGACCGTCATCCCCTTCTCGATCTTGTCGGCGTCACCGCTGACCACGGAGCAGATCGAGAGCTTCTCCTTGACGGTATCGGCCTGGATGCGCGCCACCTCGGTCATCTCCTGGTCCAGCACCTCGCCGGTGTCGGGATCGCGGATGACCTGGGCGTTGCCGATCACGAACTGCTGGCCCGGCTGCACGCCCTCCCTGGTCCCGCGGTTGATGAACACCTTCCCGTTCTTTGCCAGCACCACGGTACCGGTCCACGGGATGTTGGGCAGCTGCGCAACGATGAAGTCCACCGCCTCGGCGCACGCGGCCTCGACGGCCTTGCCGACGTTGTCGTTCTTGTGACCGCCGAAGGCTGCACCCCAGCCGCCGGTGCTGTAGCCGATGTTGGCGCCCTTGCGCACGGAGGTGCCGACGACGCTCTTGGAAGCCAGCACCTGGCCGGTCGTGGAGTCGACGACGTAGATGGTGGCGTTGATCTCGCCCTTGCCGCCCTTGCCGCCAATCTTGAAGCCCTTGATACGGATGCCGCCGCCGCTGCCGCCGGTGTCCTCCTGGACATGGGTAATTGCGCCCTTGACCAGCAGCTGAGCAGGCGTCATCTGGCCGGTGACCGGCGCCTTGTTGCCGGTGGCGGTGCGACCCGAGGCAGCAAAGTCCTGCTCCTCCAGCGCCTCCGAGCGCATGTCCTTCTCGCCGAGCACAATGAACTTGCCGGTCTGGTTGAGCATGTCGGTGAGGACGGTGCCCCACGCGTCACCAATATCCCAGCGACCGCCCCAGCCGGCCTTGTTCTCGAACTTCGACACAGTGATGGAGTAGCGCAGGCCGCCGCCGGCCTCCTGCGCCACCACCGGTACCGCCACGACCGCCGCAGCGATCGCGATCCAACACGCCAGCACTCTGAGCTTGTTCTCCATTCCTTGATCCTCCCTGGATTGCTCTGCCTCGTCGTATCCTACAACACCCCCGAACGGACCGTCCGGCAATGCTCTCTAACCCGGGTACTTGCCCGTGATGTAGCCCATCAGATCATTGATGTGGTTGGCCTGGCGCCTCGACATCCACCGCGACAGGTCGCCGATCGACACCATCCCCACCAGGTCATCTCCTTCGACGACGGGCAGGTGGCGACAGCGTCGCTCGGTCATGATCGCCATCGCTTCCTCGACCGTCACCTCCGGATGAACAACCACCAGCTCGCGAGACATGACCTCGGCCACCTTCGTCGAGGCCGGGTCTCGGTGGGCGTCGACGACCCTCCTCAGGACGTCGCGCTCGGTGAAGATCCCCACGGGCTCGTCACCGTCAGTAACGAGCAGGGCGCCGACGCCCTTCTCGTTCATCCGGGAGACCGCCTCGAGGACCGTCACCTCGGGCGCGATGCTGTGGACCGCCGGGCCCTTGAAGTCCAGAATCGCCTTCAGCAGGTGCTCCATGTCTCCCCCTTCCGCAGAGGCCTCCACGGCGCCACCCGCGGCATTGTCCGCTGCCGGCGCGCCGGACCTCCATCACACATGAGACTCGTTCTATTGTACACGGAGCCGCAAACACAGGGACCGGAGAAGGAGAGAAGGGGCGGGGATCGCTCCCCGCCCCGCATCGGCTGGCACATCGCCTCTCACACCGGCTCGTGTTGAGTGGTGCGGATTACCGCGCTCTCTGCGCCTTGAGAACGCAGATCGCGGCCATGTTGACGATGTCGTTGACCTCGACGCCGCGCTGGAGAACGTGCACCGGCGCACCGATCCCGGTCAGGATCGGCCCTATGGCCTCGGTCTGCCCCATCCGCCACAGCAGCTTGTAGGCAATGTTCGCGGACTCGAGATCGGGGCAGATCAGGACATTGGCGTCACCCTGGATCTGCGAGAACGGGTAGGACTCGGCGGCGATCGTGGGCTCGACCGCGGTGTCCGCCTGCATCTCCCCCTCGAACGTGATCTCCGGCCAACGCTGGCGAGCAATCTCCACCGCCTGGCGCACCTTGAAGGCGCACTCGGTCAGGTTGGAGCCAAAGTTCGAGTAGCTGAGCATCGCCACCCTCGGCTTAACGCCGAAGTAGTCGCGTGCCAGGTGGGCCGCCATGTAGCCAATCTCCGCCAGCTCCTCGGCGTTCGGGTCTTCGTTCACCGTGGTGTCGGCGATGAAGAGCATCCGGTCCTCGTACAGCAGCAGGTAGACCCCGGCCACCCGGCTTACACCCTTTGCCGTGTGGTGCACCTGCAGGGCGGGACGGATGGTGTCCGGGTAGTACATGGTGAGGCCTGCAATCAGCCCGTCGGCATCTCGCTCACGGACCATCATGTTGCCGAAGTAGATCGGTTGCAGCAGCAGCTTCTGGCTGTCCGACAGGGTCACGCCCCGCCGCCAACGCATCTCGTGCAGCTTCTCGGCATAAGCCAACCGCTTCGGATCCTCCGCCGGATCGATGACCTGGATCCCGTCGCTCGGGATCTCGTGCTCCTCCAGCAGCTGCCGGATCGTCGCACGATTGCCGAGCAGGACCGGCCTGCAGATCCCCTCCT